>Ga0182015_10001494_pt1 | contig 30643 bp, 23 predicted proteins | sample 712P3MmetaG_FD_120478 | JGI IMG/M metagenome (GOLD analysis project Ga0182015, IMG submission 120478) | Permafrost microbial communities from Stordalen Mire, Sweden - 712P3M metaG | ecosystem: Environmental > Terrestrial > Soil > Wetlands > Permafrost | place: Sweden: Stordalen | collected... | reverse complement strand
TGAACGATTTCACGAAGATTCCCAATGGCGGGCCGGGGATTGAGAACCGGATGCAGCTGATCCATCACCATGGGGTGAACGCGGGGAAGATTTCGCTGAACCGGTTTGTGGAGATAACGGCGACGGCTCCGGCGCGGATTTTCGGGATGTATCCAAAGAAGGGGACGGTGGCGGTGGGGTCGGATGCCGATCTCGTGGTGTGGGATGCGCAGGCGGAACACACGATCAGCGCGAAGACGCACAACATGCGCTGCGACTATTCGATGTTTGAGGGGTTCAGGGTGCGCGGGAATGCGAAGCAGGTTTATTCGCGCGGCGAGCTGATTGTGGAGGGCGGGAGGTTTTTAGGCAAGGCTGGCCGCGGGGCGTACTTGCGCAGGGCTGCGCGCGGAGGGGCGTGGCAGTGATTGTTCCCGACAGCAGCCTCTACAATGCGGATCTTGCGCCGACGACGCCGGCGCATCGGACGTGGGGGACGTACAACTACATCTCGTTGTGGTTCTCGATGTCGATGGAAGTGAGCACGTACATGCTGGCCTCGGGGCTGATTGCGGGCGGCATGGACTGGAAGCAGGCGCTGGGGACGATTCTGCTGGGGAATTTGATTGTGCTGGCGCCTCTGCTGCTGAATGCGCATGCGGGCGCGAAGTACGGGATTCCGTTTCCGGTGCTGGTGCGGGCTTCGTTTGGGACGCGGGGCGCGAATGTGCCCGCGATTTTGCGCGCGATTGTGGCGTGCGGATGGTTCGGGATTCAGTCGTGGATTGGCGGGCAGGCGATTCACGCGATGCTGGTTGTGATTTGGCCGGGCGTAGCGAATGCGCCGTGGTCGGTGTGGGCGTGCTTCCTCGGGTTCTGGGCGCTGAACATGGCGGTCGTGTGGAAGGGCGTCGAGAGCATTCGATTCCTGGAGGGATTTTCTGCGCCGTTCATGCTGGTGATGTCGCTGCTGCTGCTGTTTTTTGCGCTGCACAAGGCGGGTGGGTTTGGGCCCATGCTGTCGGAGCCGAGTCATTTTCATTCGACGGGCTCATTTCTGCGGTTCTTTTTTCCGTCGTTGACGGCGATGGTGGGGTACTGGGCGACGCTGGCGCTGAATATTCCTGACTTCACGCGCTACTCGAAAGACCAGCACGCGCAGGTGGTGGGGCAGGCGTTTGGATTGCCGGTGGCAATGACGCTGTATTCGTTTATCGGGATCGCGGTGACGTCGGCGTCGGCGGTGATTTTTGGACACGCGATCTGGAGCCCGATTGAGCTGATGGGGAAGTTTCATCAGCCGGTGGTGGCGTTTATCGCGATGATCGCATTGCTCGTGGCGACTTTGAATGTCAACGTGGCGGCGAATGTGGTGTCGCCGTCGAATGACATTTCGAATCTGAATCCGCAGTGGATTTCGTTTCGGACGGGCGGGCTGATTACGGGATTTTTGGGACTGGCGATGATGCCGTGGAAGCTGCTGTCGAGCTTCAACAACTACATTTTCGGATGGCTGGTGGGGTATTCGGGCCTGCTGGGTCCGGTGGCGGGGATTATGGTGGCGGATTATTTTGTCATTCGCAGGAAGCGGCTCGATCTGGAGTCGCTGTATATGCGGAATGGGATTTATGAGTACCGGAGCGGGGTGAATCCGAAGGCGATGGCGGCGCTGGTGGTGGGCGTGGGGCTGGTATTGATCGGGCGATTTGTTCCGGCGGTGCACTGGCTTTACGACTATGCATGGTTTGTGGGATTCTTCGTCTCTGGCACGGTATATGTGGCATCGATGCGAGGCGCGGCGGTGGAAGCACCGGTCGCAGAAATGGCGGGAGAAGAGGCATGAGCACAGTGATTGCGGATGTGGCGGTAACTTCGTCGTACATTGCGGGCCGGTGGGCAGCGCCGGAGGGAAAGACGCAGCAGCCGATTGTTAATCCGGCGAACGGCGAGACGCTGGCGATGCTGCCGCATGCGGGCGCGGCAGATGTGGATCGGGCGGCGAAGGCGGCGCATGCAGCGTGGCTGGAGTGGCGCGAGGTACCGGTGGTGGATCGGGTACAGCCCCTGTACCGGTTTAAAGCGCTGCTTGAGAAAAATGTAACTGAACTCGGCACAATTCTGACGCGCGAGAACGGGAAGACGCTCGAAGACGCGAAGACCGAGGTGAAGCGCGGCATTCAAATGGTCGAGGTCGCGTGCGGGATGCCGTCTTTGATGATGGGCGACTCACTGAACGATGTCGCCAAGGGGATCGATTGCAGGACGATTAGGCAGCCCATTGGGGTTTGCGCGGGGATTACGCCGTTTAATTTTCCGGCGATGGTGCCGCTATGGATGTATCCATTTGCGATTGCGGCGGGGAACACGTTTTTGCTGAAGCCGTCGGAGCGGGTTCCGATGACGCCGACGCGGGTGGTGGAGCTGTTGCTGGACGCTGGATTGCCGGCGGGCGTGATCCAGCTGGTGCATGGTGGGCGCGAGGTGGTGGAGGCGCTGCTCGAGCATCCGCTGATTAAGGGGATTTCGTTTGTGGGTTCGTCACCGGTGGCGAAGATTGTTTATAAGGAAGCGGCGGCGCATGGCAAGCGGGTGCAGGCGCTGGGTGGAGCAAAGAATCATCTGGTGGTGATGCCGGATGCGGATTTGCCGCAGACCGTCGATGCGATTATGGGGTCGGCGTTTGGTGCAGCGGGACAGCGGTGTTTGGCGGGGAGCGTGCTGGTTCCGGTGGGCGATGTGGCGGAGCCGCTGCTGGAGCTGCTGCTGGCTCGGGCGAAGGCGCTGAAGGTGGGCGACGGCATGGAGGATGGCGTGTCCGTCGGACCGCTGGTGAGCGCCGACCAGAAGAAGCGGGTGGTGGGGTATATCGAGAGGGGCGTGGCAGAAGGGGCGACGGCAATCTGCGATGGGCGTTCGGTCGAGGCGGATGCGGCGGGCGTGTTTGTTGGGCCTACGGTGCTCGATCATGTTCAGCCGAACGCCACGGTTGCGCGGGAGGAGATTTTTGGGCCGGTGCTGTCGGTATTGCGGGCGGAGACGCTGGACGATGCGATCCGGCTGGTGAATTCGTCGGACTTTGGGAACACGACGACGATTTACACGAGCAGCGGGAAGGCGGCGCGGGAGTACCAGAGCCGGGTGGAGGTGGGGATGGTTGGGGTGAACATGACGGTCGCTGCGCCGATGGCTTTTTTCCCGTTCGCGGGGTGGAAGAATTCGTTCTTTGGCGATCTGCACGCGCATGGGAAGGATGCGGTGAGTTTTTATACGGAGCAGAAGGTTTTGATGACGCGGTGGTTTTGAAAAGCAAGCTGTTAGCCGTTAGCCGTTAGCTAGTGAATGGTAGGTTCCAGATCGCGTCGACAGCGGCTGGTTAAGCGTAGCGGTATCCCACCCTGCTGCGCGAAAATGCGCCGCGCACCAGGATGGGGCACCCAGGATCCGCTTTTGATCCGGCAGTGGTTGGGGCATCTGCGGCTTGATGAACGTGGTTTGTGCTATGCTCCCCGCAATGTCGGCCGTTGCCTCACCTGTTCAACAGCGAACTCCTCGGCACAGCGCGCTGGTGCGGGTGACGCACTGGATCACGGTGGTTGCCTTTCTTGCGCTGGTGATTACGGGCGGGGAGATTGTGATCTCGCACCCTCGGTTCTATTGGGGCGAGACGGGCAATGTAAACATGAAGCCGCTGTTCACGATTCATATTCCTTCGTCGCGAGATACGGTGCCGACGGGGTATGGGTACGTGATGCCAGACCAGAATGGGTGGAGCCGGTATCTGCATTTTGAGGCGGCGTGGGTTGCGGTGCTGACGGGCCTGGTCTACGGGATTGCCGGTTTTTGGACGGGGCATTTTCGGAAGGATCTTGTGCCGGCGGCTGGCGAGAGGGGTTGGCGGGCTTACTGGCTGGCTTTTCGGGGCGGGCGTGCTGGTGATTCGGGGGCGCGGGCTGATGGGGCGCGGTCGTACAACGTGGTGCAGCGGACGGTTTATCTGGGCGTGATTTTCGTTTTGTTTCCGCTGGTGATCTGGACGGGGCTGGCTTTGTCGCCGGGGTTCAATGCGGCGTTGCCATTTTTTGTGGATGTGCTCGGCGGTCGGCAGTCGGCGCGGACGCTGCATTTCTTTGTGTCGGATTTGCTGGTGGTGTTTCTGGTAGTTCACATCACGATGATCGCTCTGGCGGGGTTCTGGGGCCGGATGCGGGAGATGATTACAGGCGGCGTGGGAGCCGATGTCGTCGTGGGGAAGGAGCGGGGATGAGTCCGATTTCGCGGCGGAAATTGCTGACGGGTGGCGCAGTGACGGTGGCGGGTGTGGTGGGGCTGGCGGCGGCGGATCGCATTGCGCGGCGGTATGGGCTGATTCCACCGGATGGCGGCGGGATTTACGGGCCGGGCGAGACGCTGACGTATGCGGCGCAGCGGGTGATGGGGAAGCATGCACTGGCGCGGGAGTTTCCGCGGGGGATGATTTCGAAAATGCCGTTCATGAATGAGGTGGCGCCTCCGAGTGACGAGTTCAAGCGGCATCAGGCGGCGGGTTTTGCTGACTGGCGGCTGGTGGTGGATGGGATGGTGGCGCGGCCGCTGTCGTTGTCGGTGGGGGATTTGCGGGCGCTGGCGACGCGGAGCCAGATCACGGAAGTGGTGTGCGAGGAGGGGTGGTCGTACATCGCGGAGTGGATTGGGACGCCGGTCGATGTGGTCCTGCGCGAGGCGGGGACGCTGCCGCAGGTGCGGTATATCGTGTACACGGCGATGGAAAAGGATGGGTGGGACAGTCTTGATATGGCGGACGCGCTGCATCCGCAGACGCTGCTGACATGGGGGATGAATGACGGGGATTTGCCGGTGGGGTTTGGCGGACCGCTGCGGATGCGGGTGCCGCGGCAGCTGGGGTACAAGAGCGTGAAGTACGTCATGCGGCTGACGGCAACCGATTCGATGAAGAAGGTTGGGAGGGGGCTGGGGTCGGCGGCGGCGGAGGGCGGGTATGCGTGGTATTCGGGGATCTGATTCCTCAGGGGCTGAAGGCCACTTGCTTTCTGTGCTGTTACGGCACGGCTGAACCGTGCCCCTTGATGGGTCACGACTCCCTCGCGTTCAAAGTTCGGGCTTGTAAATAGGCCAGAAGAACGGTCGCGCTTTGCGCGATCCCCACATCTGCCAGAGGCGGGCAGATATGGGGCACCCGGCGGTCGGCGGGGTTGAGACTGGGCTTCCAAAATGGTGCGGAGTTAGTACTTTCGGTGTGAACCCGGAGTCGAGTTGCGTTGACGTTCGAGCGGCAGGGGAGTTTGCTTCTTGCTGTGGGGTGAACCTGGCCTTCGCTGGGTTTTGAGGGTTGTTTTTCGCAAGCTGTTCGCCGTTCAGCTGTGCCCCTTCAAATCGAGCTGAGTCAGACGGTGCGGCCGGATGCAGCTCCGGAGGCCCAGGCCCACTGGAAGTTGAATCCACCGAGGTGGCCGGTGACGTCGACGACTTCGCCGATGAAGTAGAGGCCTGGAACATCGCGACATTCCATGGTTTGGGCGGAGAGGGCGTTGGTGCTGACGCCTCCCGCGGTGACTTCTGCCTTGTCGTAGCCTTCGGTGTCTGTGGCGGTGAAGGGCCATGCGTGGAGGCGGCGATCGAGTTGGTCCAGGGCGTGATTGGTCCAGTTCGGCGGTGGGGCGGCTTCGAGGAGGCGCTCGGCGAGGCGGGCTGGGAGGCTCATTCGGAGCGCGGCTTTGGCGGCGTTGAGGTCGCGGCGGGCGCTGGGTTCGCGGAGGGGGGCGAGGAGGTCTTGGTTGGGGGCCCAGTCGATTTCGATTGGCTCCGAACCGTTCCAGTAGGAGGAGATTTGGAGGATGGCGGGACCGCTGAGTCCGCGATGCGTGAAGAGCAGCTTTTCTCGGAAGCTTCGCTTGCCGATGGACGCTATGACTTCGGCGGAGACTCCGGCCAGGTCGCAGAACGTCGCTTGCTCGGCGGCGCCGAGGACAAGGGGGACGAGGGCTGGGCGGGGTTCGCGGATGGGGATGTCGAACTGGCGGGCTATGTCGTAGCCGAAACTGGTAGCGCCCATTTTGGGGATGGAGAGGCCTCCGGTGGCTATGACCAGGTTGGCGGTCTTGTAGGCGGCGGTGTTGGTGACGATGACGAAGCTGGAAGCTTCCTCTGGATCGCGGCGGACTTCCTGGACTTTCGCTTCGAGGACGATTTTGACATTGGCTTTGGCGGCTTCGCTGAGGAGCATGGCGACGATTTGTTTGGCGGAGTCGTCGCAGAAGAACTGGCCCAGGGTTTTCTCGTGGTACTTAATGCCGTAGCTTTCGACGAGGGCGATGAAGTCGGCGGGAGTGTAGCGGGCGAGCGCGGATTTGGCGAAGTGGGGATTGGCGGAGAGGAAGTTGTCGGGGCGGGTGAGGAGGTTGGTGAAGTTCGAGCGGCCTCCGCCGGAGATGAGGATTTTTTTGCCGACGCGGTCGGCGCGTTCGAGGAGGAGGACGCGGCGGCCGCGCTTGCCGGCTTCGATGGCGCACATCAGGCCGGCTGCGCCTGCGCCTACAACTACGACGTCGAAGGTTGTCTGGATGGGGGTTCGGGTCACAGGCGGCGGGGCACACTTGTTTTATTAGAGCATCGAGATTTCAAGGGGAACTCGTTTTTCGCCGATAGATCTCCCAGTAGCTTCTCCACTTTGTGTGAGGCTTCCGGCATGGTGCGGAGAGGCTGTTTTTCTTAGACGAGGACGCTCAGCAGATGAGGTCATTCTTCCTGTCGATCGGAGAGCGGCTACCAGCCATGCGGCAAAATACCCCAGCGTCGCGGCATTCGATATCCACGCCGATTAAAAACAGCATCATCGTGACGGCGCTGGGAGGGATCGGGCTGCTGCTGATCATGCAGTGGAGCGCGTACGGGGTACGCAAGCATGTGGGGATTGCATCGCAGTCGATCTTTCCGGCTGCGCTCGCGAGTCAGAAGGCGAGCGCCGCTTTCGAAAAGATGAATCGCGACTATAACAACGCGGTCGTGATGCAGGAAGAAGCGGCGCTCACAAGCGCTGGGCACGAGGGGGGCGATGTGGTGTCGTCGCTCGCCAACGCCGGGGAGTTGATGAGGTTCAACCGTGGGCGGCATGAGCAGATCGAAACTCTTCTGCACAGAGTTATGGACCTGCAGGCGCAATCGGGGACAGTCTACGCGGCAGCCGCGGAAGCCAATGACATTTTGCCGCGCGAGCGGGATCTGGCAGATTTATCGCGCAAGAACCGATCCGTTCAGGTGGCGCTGGAGACATTGCAGAGCGACCTGGCGAGCGACTTTACGGCCGAACTGGCGCTGACCGGCGGCCTGTTAAAGGTTCAGGAAATCCTTGAGGCGGTGGTGCTGGTGGGTGTGATCGTCGCATTGTTCTTCACGGTGCGGTCATTGGTCAGGGTTACTGTGCAGGAGCGGGAAGACGCGATCCTGCGTCAGGCGCATGCAGAGAGGGACGACGAGCGCATAATGCTGCGGGCGTTAATCGACAACATTCCCGACTTCATGTACGTGAAAGATACCGAGAGCCGGTTTGTTCTGGCCAATGCGCACTTAGCGAGCGCGGTGGGAGCGGGGACGCCGGAAGAGATCTACGGCAAGACGGATCGCGATTATTTCCCGCCGGAAATGGCCAATGCATTCTACGAAGACGAGCAGAAGGTGATGCGTTCAGGGCAGCCTCTGGAGAACCATGAAGAGAGAGTCTTCGACGAAGCGGGAAACGAGATCGACGTCCTGACGACAAAAGTGCCTATTCGGGATAACAAGGGCCAGGTGACGGGGATCGCAGGAGTAGGCCGGGATATCAGTGCGCGCAAGAGGATGGAAAATGCGCTGCGGGAAGCGGAACTCAAGTATCGCGGAATATTCGACAAAGCTATCTTCGGTATTTTTCAAAGTACGCCAGATGGACGCCTCCTGAGCGTGAACCATGCCATGGCCTTTACGTTCGGTTACGATTCGGCGGAGCAGATGGTGGCAAGCATCACCGATATGTGCCGGGAGTTTTTCGTCGACCCAAAGCGCGGTGTGGAATTCATGCAGATCATGGACCGCGTGGGAGGGGTGAGGAACTTCGAATGCGAGGTCTTTTGTAAAGATGGCACGCGGATCTGGCTCAACATGAGCATCCGCGCCATTCGGCAGGATGGGGCAGTGGCCCGCTTCGAAGGAATGTGCGATGACATTACCGAGCGCAAACAATTGCGGGAGCACCTGTTTCAGGCGCAAAAGCTGGAATCGGTGGGACAGCTGGCGGCCGGAATTGCTCACGAGATCAATACTCCGGCACAGTTCATCGGAGACAATGTGCGTTTCCTGAAGGATGCCTTTCACGACCTGGCGGGACTGGTGCCCAATCACATACGGCTTTTGTCGTCAGCCAGGGACAATACCTTGTCTCCGGAAGCAATTGAGGACGCGGCAACGGCGGTGGAACGCGCCGACGCCGGCTATCTGATCGAAGAGATTCCGAGGGCCATCGACCAGACGCTCGAGGGCATCACCCGAGTGGCTACGCTGGTGAGCGCGATGAAAGAGTTCTCCCATCCGGGCACGAAGGACAAGATCGCCCTGGACCTGAACCACTCCATCGAGAGCACGATTACGGTTGCACGGAACGAGTGGAAATACGTGGCCAATCTGGAAACCGACTTCGATCCGTCACTTCCTCCGGTCTGTTGTGAGCCGGGTGAATTCAACCAGGTGATCCTGAATCTTATCGTCAACGCGGCGCATGCGATCGCGGATGTCGTCCGCAAGGGGGGACCGGAGAAAGGAACCATCATTGTGCAGACACGCAATTGCGCGGAATGGGCGGAGATTCGGATACGGGATTCGGGAACAGGCATTCCTGAAGACGTACGAACCCGGATCTTCGATCCTTTTTTCACGACCAAGGAAATCGGCAAGGGAACCGGGCAGGGTTTGTCCATTGCGCGGTCGGTCATCGTGGACCGGCACGGTGGAACGATTCATTTTGAAACAGAGGAGGGCAAGGGCACGACCTTTGTCATTCGTCTTCCTCACGATGGCAAGCTCCTCTCCGCGAAGGGGGTGGCTGCCTGAGAGGCCCGCTGGGAGGTGGTGCATTCGGTAACGATCAAAGGACGGGGTATATGAGGCCGGCTGGGCCTGCGCCTGCTACCGTTACGTCGAAGTTTTGGTGGATGGGGATTTGAGGCACTGGCGGCTCTTTAGTTTTCAGGTGGGCCGGCGATGAGGAAGTCTTCCCAACTGATGCTCTGGATTCCATGTCGCCGGGTCGTCTCTTCGCTGCCCGGCGCACAGACAACCAGCGGCTTGAATGCGGGATGGCGGCGGCTGAATTCCAGGAGACCGCGAAGAGCATGGACATCGAACTTTCCGGTCTTGACCTCGACCGCCCACTTTCCCCAGCTTCCGTCAAAGACGGCGTCGACCTCGATCGGCTCCTCGCGCCAGTACATGACCTGCTGACCCTGATTGATGGCGAAGGCGAGACAAGCATTCTCGACCCATAAGCCGAAGCGCTCCGGGTCAAGTTTGGGATCGGGAGGGCCATCGGGATGCATGGCGGTCAGCAGAGCATTGTTGAGCGTCACCAGTTTCGGCGGAGAGGCGCGGCGCCTGTGAGTCCGTGACGAGTATTTCTCCAGCGGAGCAATCAGGTATGCGTCCTGAAGAAGACTCAGATAATTGGCAACCGTTTCGAGAGCGCTGGTGTCCTGGAGTTGTCCCTGCATCTTCTGGAGCGAGACGATTTGCGCGGGCGAGCCGGCAGCAACGGCGAAAACCTGACGCAGCAGGGCGGGGCGACGCACCGCGCCCAGCGCTAATACATCGCGGCCAATCGCCGGCTCGATGATGGCGTCGCGCACGTAGGCTCGCCAGCGGGGAAAGTCCTTTTGGAACGCGACCGCGCCGGGATAAGAGCCGAACCGGACGAGGCTGTGAGCGGCTCTATGTGGCGAGAGATGAAAAGCCTCGGCGAGCGAGACTGCGGGCCAATGGCTCAGGGTCAGCCGCTCGAAGCGGCCGGCCAGGCTCTCGCGCGAACCCGTGGTGACGCGCAACGCCGAGGAGCCGGTGGCTACGACGTGAATGGGGATAAGACGGCGGCGATTTCGGTCCCAATGGCCCTTCAGACGGGCCGCCCAGCCGGAGAGCTGATGCACTTCGTCCAGCAAGAGGACCGCAGGCCCGCGTTGCGCGCGCGCTTCCGCGTCCGCCCAGCAGCGCTCCCAGAAGCCGGGAAGCGCGGCGTCCGGATCGTCGCCAGCGGCATACACGGCTCGGTCGCCGAATTGGGCGGCGATTTCCAGAAGCAAAGTGGTTTTGCCTACCTGACGCGGTCCGGTGAGGATCTGGATGCGGGCCGGGGCGGGTTCCTTCAGCCGATCGAGCAGCATCTCGCGGCACTTTGCGAAGGCGTTGTAGATTTCAGGCATAGTCGAATAATTATTCGACTATGGTCCAGAGATTGTCAATGCGTGACCGGCTTTTCTATTCCGACACATCGCAGACTTTGCTGGGCATGGATAGTCCATCATAGTCGAATAATTATTCGACTATGATCTTTTAACTTGTCGGCTTCGACTCCGCCAGGAGTGGGAGTCTTACCGCGTGCCTGATGTTCGGGTCGGGATATGATTCGGAGCGCTCGCTGTTTAGTCGGCGGGGGCTAGCTGGACTGCTCTGGCGCAGGCTGGGCGGCGGTGGAGGATGAGAGTCAGGCCGAGAGCGGCTGCCGCCATGAGGGCGGCGAAGAGGAAGATGGGCGAGTAGCCGAGACCGGCGACGATTAATCCGACGAGCGGACCGGTGAGGCCGAGGGAGAGATCGGCGAAGGCGGTAAAGATGCCGAGGGCTGAGCCGCGGTTTTCGGGGGTGACGCAGTTGACCGCTTCGACGCCGAGGGCGGGAAAGACCAGGGAGAATCCAACGCCGGTGAGGGCGGCGCCGGCGAAGGCCAGGGCGGGATTGAAGGCGAGCCACAGGAGAGCCAGGCCGGCTATTTCCACGGAGAGACAGACGCGGGCCACGGAAAATCCACCCCAGCGGGTGATGCTGTGGGCGAAGAGCAGGCGGGCGAAAATGAATGCAGCACCGAAAACGGTAAGGGCGAAGGCGGCGTTGGTCCAGTGGCGGTGGGCGTAGAAGAGCACCATGAAGGATGCGATGGTGCCGAACCCCGTGGTGGCGAGGGCGAGGCTCATTCCGTGGGGAAATACGCGGTTCAGGACCTGGCGGAATGCAAGCGGCTCGCCTTCGGGAACGTCGACCTCGCCGATGGGCCAGGCGGTGAGGAGGCCGAGGCAGGAGACGGCTACGCTGATGAGGCCGACACCGTGAAGGCCCCAGGCTTTTTCGATCCAGACACCAAGGGGTGCGCCGATGGCGAGGCCGCCGTAGGAGCAGATGCCGCTCCAGGAGATGACGCGGGCGGTGTGTTCCTGGCCGACGCGGGCGATGCCCCAGAGCGAGGAGCCGGTGGCGAGCCAGCTTTCTCCGAAGCCTAGAATGAGACGGCTGGTGAGAATGAGACCGAGGCAGGCCACGGGGAGTGCGCCGAAGAAGCCGGAGAAGAAGAGGCATAGCCCTGAACCGGCGCAGGCTACGAGTCCGGAGAGGACGGTGCGGCGGGCGCCGACCTGGTCGGCCATGCGGCCGGCCTGCGGGCGGCTGAGTACTGTGGCCACATATTGGGCGCTGATGGCCAGGCCGGCCAGTACGGTGTTGAAGTGCAGCTGGAGGTGGACGACGCTGGGAAGGACGGCCATGGGAAGGCCGATGGCGAAATAGCAGAGGAAGATTTGCAGGGAGGTAGGGAGAATCCGAAGCGTGACGGAGCCCGAGGTGGAACGAACGAAAGGGATTGTGCTGCTTGCGGACATCTCCTGTAATTTATGGTACACGGGGCGTCTGCCCGATGACCCATAGGTGGCATAAACAGGGATATGGAAGAAGCAGGGGCCGGGAGTACAATACTTTGATACGCGCATAGCTGGTTCCCGGCGCCGAGAAGTTCGTTTTCATAATTCCTGCTAGTCTTCTGACTCCCTGAGCTGCGTTGCGGCGTCTAATGGTTGACGAAGTCTGGAATTCGGGCTGGGCGACGTGCAATTCGCGAGTTGGGCCGCCCGGAATGCCGTTTGAAGCGAGTGAAAAGAGAGAGGTCATCCCCAGGTGAATTCGACCGTTAAACAGATTCTGTTCTGGGTACTTATCATCGCGTGCCTTCTGGTGCTGTGGCAGCTGTTCCAGAAGAACAATGTGATGGGCGGGCACGAGCAGGAAGTCAGCTTCTCGCAGTTCTTAAACGATGTGGAAACGAACCAGGTTTCCGATGTCACGATGACCGGACCTGAGGTGCGGGGGCACTTCCGTGCCGATAAGGGCGCCTTCCACGTGGTGGTTCCGTCGAATTACCCGCATCTGTACGATGTGCTGGATCAGAACAAGGTCAGCGTGACGGTGAAGAACGCGGATGGGAACAGCTGGTGGGGATGGCTGCTGCAGTTCTCGCCGCTGATTCTGATCGCGCTGCTGTGGTTCTTCATGATCCGGCAGATGCAGAGTGGCGGAAACAAGGCGCTTTCGTTCGGCAAGAGCCGGGCCAGGCTGCTCTCGATGCAACAGAAGAAGGTTACGTTTAAGGACGTGGCCGGCGTCGATGAGGCCAAGGAAGAACTGAAGGAGATTATCGAATTTCTGCGCGAGGCGCAGAAGTTTCAGAAGCTGGGCGGGCGGATTCCGAAGGGCGTGCTTCTGGTTGGGCCGCCGGGAACCGGCAAGACGCTGCTGGCGCGAGCTGTGGCTGGCGAGGCGAATGTACCGTTCTTCTCAATTTCCGGGTCCGACTTCGTCGAGATGTTTGTCGGCGTCGGCGCGAGCCGCGTGCGCGACCTGTTTGAGCAGGGCAAGAAGAATGCTCCGTGCATCATCTTTATTGACGAGATTGACGCGGTCGGGCGGCATCGCGGCGCCGGACTGGGCGGCGGTCACGACGAGCGCGAGCAGACACTGAACCAGTTGCTGGTCGAGATGGACGGGTTCGAATCGAACGACGGCGTGATTCTGGTTGCAGCGACGAACCGGCCTGACGTGCTCGATCCGGCACTACTGCGGCCTGGGCGCTTCGATCGGCGCGTGGTTGTGGGTCGTCCCGATGTGCGGGGGCGCGAAGAGGTGCTGCGGGTTCATGCGCGCAAAGTGCCGCTTGCGGACGATGTCGATCTCCGTGTTCTGGCGCGTGGAACGCCGGGTTTCTCGGGCGCCGATTTGGCGAACATGGTGAACGAGGCGGCGCTGAATGCGGCGCGGTACAACCGCAAGTCGGTGCTGATGATCGATTTCGAGCAGGCGAAGGACAAGGTGCTGATGGGCGCCGAGCGCAAGTCGATGCTGCTGACCGACGAGGAGAAGCGGGTGACCGCTTATCACGAAGCCGGGCACGCTCTGGTTGCGGCGCTGCGGCCTCATGCGGATCCGCTGCACAAGGTCACGATCATTCCGCGCGGCATGGCGCTGGGCGTGACGATGCAACTGCCGGAAGACGACAAGCACACGGTGACGAAGGACTACCTCGAGACGCAGCTGGCCATTTTGATGGGTGGCCGGATCGCCGAGGAGATCTTCCTGAAGCAGATGACGACGGGCGCCGGGAACGACATCGAGCGCGCGACCGATCTGGCGAGAAAGATGGTTTGCGAGTACGGGATGAGCCGGCTCGGACCGTTGACCTTCGGCAAGAAGGAGGAGCAGATTTTCCTGGGCCGCGAGATTGCCCAGCACCGGGACTTCTCGGAAGAGACGGCGCGGCAGATCGATTCCGAAGTGAGGAGCCTGGTGGACGAGGCGTACAAGGCATCGTGGGAGATTCTGAACACCCACCAGGACGTGATGCACAGGCTGGCGGTTGCTCTGCTGGAGCGGGAGACGCTGGATGCGAACGAGATTCGCATGCTCATTGACGACAAGGAGCTGCCTCCTCTGCGGCCTTCGGGCGGCGGGGGTACGGGAGTTGCCGATGTGCAGCAGGTGCTGAAGCCGGAGCCGGGACGGACGGGCGGATTGCCGGAAGGCAGTCCTTCACCGGCTTAATCGCGGATCTTTTCGGATCGGATTCATTCAAGGTTCATTCAAATCCAAGGGCAGCTCGTTCGCGAGCTGCCTTTCACTTTTCTGCGCATCTGGGAGAATGGGTGCAGCCATGTGTTCGCGTTTTTCTGCTTTGCTGTTTGCGTCGCTTCTCCTTTTAAGCGGGTGAGGCTATCACACCGTCAATTCGGTCCCGTGGGCTACGAGAGGATTTGAGCTTGCGGCATTTCTTCAAGGATGGACCGGGCGGCGGCGGGGTCTTTGGCCCGGGTGATGGGGCGTCCTACGACGAGGAAGTCGGCCGCGGCTCGGTTCTACGGAGTGGGTAGACTCACTGGCATGGAAACCGGCGAGCGGAGACTGGGAATGGGTCCGGAAACGAGACGCCGGCTGGTGGTTATCGGCGGGGCTGTGGCGATGACCGCTCTATTGTTCGGACTGATCTTTGCGGTCTTCGCCTGGCTACCCTACCCGGCGTTCGCGGTGTGGCTGCGCATGAGTCACCGGTGGAAGGTGGTGGCCGGCGCTGTCTACTTTTTCTCGATTTTCAGTAGCGTGGTCTGGTTCACGGTGGTGCGGCAGAGGACGGGTAAATTAAGCGGGCGTCGCTGAGGCTTGCTGCATTTCTTCGAGGATGGCCTGGGTGGCGGCGGCGGGGTCTTTGGCCTGGGTGATGGGGCGTCCGATGACGAGGTAGTCGGCACCGGCGGCGAGGGCGGCGGCTGGGGTGGCGATGCGTTTCTGGTCGGCGGTTGCGCTTCCTGCGGGGCGGATGCCGGGGACAACGAGGGTCGCGGAGGGAAAACGGCGGCGGAGGGTGGAGACTTCTTCGGCGCTGGTGACGAAGCCATTGATGCCGTTGGCGGAGGCTGTTTCAGCGAGGCGCAGGACCTGGGATGCGGGGGAATGATGGATGCCGACGGCGGCTAACTGCTCCTCGTCCATGCTGGTGAGAACGGTAACAGCGAGGAGCTGGGGGCTGTGGGTGAGAGCGGCGGCGGCTTCGGCTGCAGCGTGAAGCATGGCCGGACCGCCCGAGGCATGAACCGTGAGAAGGTTGGCGCCGGTGGCGGCGACGGAGCGGACCGCGCCAGCGACGGTGTTAGGGATGTCGTGGAGTTTGAGGTCGAGGAAGACGGAGTAGCCGCGATGGCGGAGCTCGTGGACGATGGCGTTGCCTTCGGCGAGGTAGAGTTCGAGGCCAACCTTGAACCAGGCGCAGGAGTCTTTGAGCCGATCGGCGAGGGCGAGGGCGGGTGCGGCACTGGGGTAATCGAGAGCGACGATCAGGCGGGGATCCATAAGACCATGGTGCCATGGGTGGGACATAGTGTGGGAAGGGTAATTACCCGAAAGGGCAATCCTGTTTCTTCCTGGAGCGGTGTTTAATGTCAACGGGACGAGCGCCGAAGACAATGGCAGAGGGCCACATTGGTTAAGGTGACAGACACCGCAATCGAATCGCGCCTGGGGTTCATTCGATCCGGGAACCGACCCGCGCAGAACGTTCAGGCCCCGGCGGGCGGACGCGACCCATGGTTCAATTCGCTGAATTATCCGCCGGAGGAGAAGCAGGAGGGGGCTGAAGCAGGTCTCGGTCTGGATGGGTCGAGCGATGAGAAGGCCGCCGTCCCGGTGCTTGCGCCGGATCATCGGCCGCGAGGAATCGGGGAGCTGGGAATTCGGCGGGGGATTGTCGAGGATCTTGCGCTGAAGACGCTGTATCTGTGCGGGGCGCTGTCGACGCGCGCGCTTGGCGAGCAGATGCGTGTGAGCGTAAATGTGGCCGGCGAGCTGGTGGGGCGGTTGAGGACCGATCAGCACTGCCAGGTGACGGGCATGGCGGGCAACATCCCCACGGTGGTGCTGACCGAGCAGGGCCGGAAGCGCGCGCTGGATCTGATGTCACAGAGCCAGTACACGGGGTCGGCGCCGGTTTCGCTGGAAAGCTACGTAGCGCAGGTAAAACGGCAGAGCGTCCGGCACATGGTGGTGCGGAAGGCGGACGTGGAGCGGGCGTTTGGCGATCTGGAGATCGACAGCAGGGTGCTGGGGCAGATCGGGACGGGGCTGAATTCGGGCTCATCGATTTTTGTGCATGGACCAGCGGGGGTGGGCAAGACCCTGATCGCGGAGACGATGTCGCGGGTGCTGGCGGAAGACAACGTTTGGATCCCGAACGCGGTGGAAGTGGATGGGCAAATGATTACGGTCTTCGATCCGATGATCCACAAGCAGGTGGATGGGCCGGAGACCGAGAACTGCGACGACCGGTGGGTGCGCTGCCAGCGCCCGTCGGTGCTGGTGGGGGGCGAGCTGACGATTGAGATGCTGGACCTGCAGTTCAATCCTTCGGCGAAGTTTTATACCGGTCCGGTACAGATGAAGGCGAACAACGGAGTGCTGATCCTGGACGATTTCGGTAGGCAGCGGGTGCGGCCGGAGGAGCTGCTGAATCGCTGGGTGGTGCCGCTGGACCGGGGAATCGATTTTCTGACGCTGGTGGGGGGAAGGAAGATCGAGATTCCGTTTGAGATGCTGGTGGTGTTTGCTACGAACATGGATCCGGCGGATCTGGTGGATCCGGCGTTTCTGCGGAGAATGCAGACGAAGATCCGGGTGGACGCGGCAACTCCGATTCAGTTTCGGCGGATCTTTTGTGCGGTTGCGGAGCGGCGGGGATTCGCGGTGGACGACGACGCGCTGGACGAGCTGATTGTTACGATCCGCGATCATTTGAAGCAGGAATTGCGGGCGTGCCAGCCGCGGGACCTGGTGAACCAGGTCTGCTGGGCGGCGCAATACGAGGGGCGCGATCCGATTCTGGATCGAGCGTCGCTGATGGCGGCGGTGGAAGTTTATTTCCTGACTAAACCCTAGCGGGGTAACAGAGGCTGTTAGTCCGCAGGGAGCTGGATGGGCGGCTGCGCTTGCATTGCTGCATCCAGGGAGAAGCAGTGGTGTCCCGCGGGATGAACCCATGCATCGGGTGCGGGCGTGGGCTGCCCGGTATTGCTGCTGAGGGCGAAGGTTGCGCAGAGCTGATACTGACTGCCTTGTCCGGGTAGATATTGATAGGGAACGTGTGAGACGGGATCGGCGCGGGCGCGGCCAGGGAATGCGTTGAGGCTGGGCGGGAGCTGGGAGTTGCGGGCGGTCCAGTAGTTCTCGATCTGGATAGTGAGCTGAAATAGTTCACGGACGCGCTGGCTGTCGGCGCGGGTATCGCGCTGCGTTTGTGGCGCTCCTAACTGCAAAAAGCCGAGAATGACGATGAGGGCGACGAGGGCCGAAGAGACTGCCGCCATGATGCGGTCGCGGTTCGCTCTGACGGGCGAGGCGTCGGTTTTGCGGAGTCCGCCGAAGTAATAGAAGAAGACGCCGCCGGAGAGTGCGAGCACGACGAGGGATTTGGCGAGAAAGCGGGAGGTGAGCTCTCCGCGGAGCAGATAGGTGAGCGCAGTGATGAGGTCGCCCATGAAGAAGCCGGCGGCAACCACGAGAGCCATGTAGGTGAGCCATTTCCGGACGGGCGAATCGAGCTTGCCGGGGTCAGCGACGGCTTCGCGGATGACGGCGCGGGAGATGAGCAGGTAGAGCGGAAAGGCGACGATGAGCGAGGCGAGGCAGGAGGTGATGGTGTAGGTATCCCACGCCTGCCGATAGCCGGTGAAGAGTGGGTCGGCGAGCCAGCGATCGATGAGAGCGAAGGCGAGGTAGCCGAAGCCGATGGTCCAGGTGGCGAGTGTGGCGAAGATGAGGAGATAGAAGAAGGCTTCTTTCGCGGAAGCGCCTCCGCCGGTGCGATGGGGAATGGCGACACCGGTGACGCGTTCATAGTGCTGGGCGAGGGCTTCGTAGACTTCGCGCTCGGGCCAGCCATGCGCGGTAAGGACGCCGACCAGGGCCTCCTGGGGGATGCCAGCGTCGAGGGCCTTCTCGATGAGTACGGCGATTCTGGGATCGGGGGCCATGACGAAGTTTTACATGATGGGGCGGGCGGATAGCCGGAAATGTTGTTGAACCCATGTCCCAAGACCAGGGACCGTCGGCAGGCTCAGGGCAGGCAGTGGGGCACCCCGTTTGTCCCACTTAGAATGAGATTAGGGAAGCTCTGTTAAGCCCTCGAGAACCGTCCCTCCGGGCTAAGGCCTGTTTCTTTCCCGTGTTCTCTACGGCACGGCTGGCTCTGGCCCGTCAAAGCTGGGCGCGAGAGCCGGAGAAAGCTGAACAGCGGAAGGAGTGACATGGGCGGAGTTGACACTAATTTTTTCAAAATGGTGCAAGGCAGTAATTCCGGCGAACCCAGAATCGATTCGCATTGACGTCGGGGTTGCATGGGAGTTTGCTTCTTGCTATGGGGTGAACCTGGCCGTTTTCGTTTTTTTGTTTTTTTCTGCGAGCCGTGAAGCTGTGCCCCTTCAAAACAGCGGCTTAATCAGAGCTTTACTGCGGGTCCGTTAACACTATTGGAATGGTGGCAACGGGAGACAATTCTGCTCAGTTCGAGGAGCGACAGCTACCGCATGTATCTTAGCGACGACAGACGAACAAATGAGGAGGATTGGCCCCGTCCCCCCGGGTTGCGGCGAAAATGCGGCCGTACTTCGTTGTCGCCCTTGACAGTGGGGCCACCACAGCCTTCGGGCTCCGCCTCGCCTGACCGGATTTTCGCTCGCAACGCCATCCATTCCAATAGTGCCAACGGGCCCTGGTGATGCGGTTTTTGTGCGCCTTCGTAATGCTGGTTTGGCTCGCGGCAGCGGGGTTGCGGGCGCAACAGAATGGGGCGGTGCAGGATGGGGCGCAGACGACGCCGTCGCATCCGACAACATTAACGGTGCGATCGACGCTGGTGGAGGTACCTGTCCTGGTGAAGACGAAGGGCGGGCAGGTTGTTTTCGAGCTGACGGCGGACGATTTTGTGCTGACGGACGATGGGGTTCCACAGCAGATACGGATTGAGCAGGACACGGATGGGCAACCGCTGGCGCTGGCGATTGTGGTGGAGACAGGCGGGGCGGGGGCGCAGCACCTGGCGGATTACGAGACGCTGGATGCGATTCTCGATGCGCTGATTGGGAATGTGGAGCACAGGGTGGCGCTGATCGGGTTCGACAGCACGGCGCATCTGCTGCAGGCTTTTTCGCACGATACGGAGGACGTTTCGAAGCGGCTGTCGCGGCTGAATCCGGGGGATAATGGCGCGGCGATTCTGGATGGGATTGCGATGGCGGTGGAGCAGCTGCGGGCGCAGCCGCCGCGGTTTCGGCGGGCGATTCTGCTGCTGAGCGAGACGCGGGACCAGGGCAGCAAGACGACGCTGAACGAGGGGCTGCGGCTGATCAGCGATGCCAATATTACGATGTATAGTTTTGGATTTTCGAGCACGGGCGCGGCGATATCGCATGAGGCGTCGAAGTTCAATCAGAGCGAGCCCGGGCCGGCGCATGGTTGCTTCAGTAGAGATGGGGCAGATCCGGAATATGAGGGCCATTACAGCAAACAAGTGCTGGATTGCATCAGCCAGCTGGCTCCGCCGCTGCGGTTGGCGACGATGGGGTGGATTGCGGCGAGCGATGGGCTGCGGAAGAGCACGGCAGAGTCAATTGCGGGGCTGACGGGCGGGGAGTTTTTTCATTTTCGCAATGCGAAGGATTTGCGGTCGGGGCTGATTCGGATTGCGAACGATGTGCCGAATTATTATGTGCTGAGTTTTCGGCCGTCGTCGGTTGCGCCGGGGCTGCATGCGCTGCATGTGGAGATTAAGGGACGGCGGGAGCTGGTGTTTCGGGCAAGAAGCGAGTATTGGATCGATGGGAACTCGGAGCGGTGAGGGTATCCCATGAGCGGTTTGAACCCGGACATGGGGCAGCAATGATATTGACTTTTGTATGTACATGGCGAAGACTGTAAGGGACCGGGACGGCCGGCATGCGATTCGAATACGACGAACGGAAGAACCGGCAGAATCTGCTGAAGCACGGAGTGGATTTTCGGACTGCTGAGATCGTTTTCGATGATCCGTACGCCCTGACGCGTCGTGACGATGTTCATGACGAAGAGGAGCGGTACATCACGCTGGGTGAGATTGCTGCGGGGGTGGTTTTGTTTGTGGTTCACACCGTGTTTGCCGGAGAGGACGGAGAGGAAGTGATTCGGTTCATATCGGCCCGCGCTGCAACCAGCGGAGAAAGGAAGAGCTATGAGGAAGCGCATAAGCGAGCGGAAGCGCCAGATCGCCGCCATCGCCGCGAAAAAAGACGCCGACATTGATTTATCGGAAATGCCGGAAGTTGTGGACTGGAGCGGCGCGGAGATGGGGAAGTTCTATCGGCCGCCGAAGAGGCCGGTGACGATGCGGCTGGATACAGACATTGTGGAATGGCTGAAGAGCTATGGAAAGGGATATCAGTCGAGGGTCAATCATCTGCTGCGGCACGCGATGGTGAGTTCGCGCGAGACGGCGCGGAAGGGGCGGAAGTCGGCTTAGGGCTTGTGAACGCGGATCTCAGAATCGAGGCATGGGGCACCCAATATCGCGACGGATTACCATCGTAGGCCATGCGATCGCATAAGTACTCGTTCACGATTGCGCTGACGGTGATCAGCCGGGCGCTTTTGTTGCGGGATCGGCTGATGGGACGGGTGCGGCCGGTTGTGGATCGAACGGGGCCGGTGGCGTCGGTGGCGCGGCATCGGATTGCGAGCGGGGCAAATGTTCTGGATGCGGTATGGGTGAGGCCTGTGACTGGTGCTGCGCCGGTGCGGGCGGTGGTGCTGGTGTGTCATGGGATCGGCGAGACGGTGGGGCATTGGGTGCCGGTACAGGAGCTGCTGGCGGCGAACGGGGCGGCTTCGCTGGTGTTCGACTACTCGGGGTATGGGCGAAGCACGGGGCGGATTGAGGCTGCGCAGTGCGAGCGGGATGCGATTGCGGCGTTCGAGTTTCTAGAGAAGCTGGCGCCAGGGGCGCCAATTGCGGTGCTGGGGTTTTCGCTGGGGAGCGGGATTGCGGCGGCGGTGATGAGCCGGGTACGGGCGAGCCGGCTGGTGCTGTGCGCGGGATTCACCTCGTTTCGGGCGGCGGCGCATTCGGTGGGGGTTCCGGTGGGGCTGGGACCGCTGATTCCGCGGCTGTGGCACGCGGAGGAATCGCTGCGCGGATGCAAGGTTCCGATTCTGGTGGTGCATGGTGAGCGAGACCGTGTGTTTCCGGTGAAGATGGCGGCGGAGTTGGCGGCTTGTTGCGGGGCGGAGGAGCGAATTGTCCCAAAGCTGACGCATGCGGAGCCGTATTATCGGCCGCAGGTGGAGTACTGGGGGCCGATTGTGCAGTGGATCGAGGGCGGAGTCTGAGGATGCTCATGCATCGCGTGGCGGCTTAGAGCTGGTCGTGTTCCAGGGAAGCTCTGACTAGCCTTCGAGAACCAGTCCTCACGGCAAAGGCTCATTTTTCAATGATTTTTGCGGCACGGCTGGCCGGGCCTCTTCAAAGCTGCGCGACGGAGAACCGGAGGAAAGCTCAATAGCTTGCGGAAAAGTACATGAGCGGAGTTGAGCCGGTGTACATTTCCCAAAATGGTGCAGGACAGCACTATCGGGTGAACCCGGGATCGATTCGCATTGACGTCCGGGCAGGCGGGGAGTTTGGTTCTTGCTATGGGGTGAACCTGGCCGTCTCCGGGTTTCGGGGGTGGTTGGTTTTCTGCAAGCTGTGAAGCCGTGCCGCTTCCAAAACAGCGGCTTAATCAGATCTTCACTAGCGATTGTGGGGGAAGATGGCTAAGAGTTCCTCGGGCGGGACGACTTCCAGTTGGGCGTAGGTGCAGTCGGTTGGTTTTTTGTCGTTGCGCCAGCGGCGGAAATGCGCCATGTGACGGAAGCGGCCGCTCTGCATGTGTTCATAAGCGACTTCGACGACGAGCTCGGGGCGGAGGGGCTCCCATGAGAGGTCCTTACCCTGGCTCCAGCGGCTTTGGCCGCCGGGCATGCGATGCTCGCCGTCGATGCTCTGCGAATCGGAGCCGGCCCAATTTTTCCAGGGGTGATGGTCGAGTGCGTTCCTGCGCCAGGGCTCGAGGAATTCGACAAGCTTGCGGCGTTTTTCGGTTGTGAAGCTGGCGCAGACGCCGACGTGCTGGAGGATCTGCTGGTCGTCGTAGAGGCCGAGGAGCAGTGATCCGATGGCGGAGCCTTTGCTGGCTTTGTACCAGCGGAAGCCGGCGACGACACAGTCGCAGTCGCGCTCGTGCTTGATTTTGAGCATGACTCGTTTGTCGGGCTCGTAGGTTCCAGCAGTGGGTTTGGCGACGACGCCATCGAGGCCTGCGCCTTCGAAGCGGCGAAACCAGTCGAGTGCGACTTTGCGGTCGCGGGTGGCGGGGGTGATGTGGATGGGGACGGTCGCGGAGGCGAGAAACGATTCAAGGTGGGCGCGGCGCTTTTCGAAAGGCTCACCGCGAAGGTCGCGCTTGCCTTCGCAGAGGAGATCGAAGAAGACAACGGAGGCTGGCGTTTGGCTGGCGAGGAGCTTGACCCGCGAGGCGGCGGGATGGATGCGGAGCTGGAGCGCGTCGAAATCGAGATGGCCGCGGTGGGCGATGACGAGTTCACCGTCGAGGACGCAGTGGGTGGGGAGTTCGGCGCGGAGGGGGTCGAGGAGCTCGGGGAAATAGCGGTTGAGGGATTTCTCGTCGCGGCTCTGGATGAGGATTTCGTCGCCGTCTTTGAAGATGAGGGTTCGGAAGCCATCCCACTTGGGCTCGAAGATCCAGTCACCGGCAGTGGGGACTTCGGCGACGCGCTTGGCGAGCATGGGCAGGATGGGCGGATTGACGGGCAGGTTCACGGTGTAGTCCTGAGTTACAAGTAAGTCGGATGCGTTCAGCTCATGGGACAGACTAATTCTTCTTCCTGCTCTTTGGCCGCTGGACTTTTGGTGCGCGGCGCGGCGGTATGTAGTGGAAGCGGACTAAGTAGATGTTCTGTCCTTTGCCATGTTGGGCTACTTTGAGGAGGTCGAGGACGCCGAGGAAACCTGAGGCGCGGGCGAGCTGAGGAGTGATGTCGGGAAAGCCGATGGGCTCGATGGAGTCAATTTCTATTTCGCCTTCTTCCATGCGGTAGCGGCCGCCCACTTTGACGTGGGGACGCATCCAGATGCGAACGCTCGAGGTGATCTCTCCGCTGCGGACGCCTTTGCGCAGGCGCCTGGTGAACATCATGTTGGGATTTTACGGTGGTGTTTGCGGGAGACCGGATTGCTGGTTCCAGCGCTGAAGATTCACGCCTTTGATGATGAGCCAGAGCATGAGGGCCAATTCGGCGACGAAGCCGAGAATCTCGACACCGGGGGAAAGATGCGTGAGGAGCGAGGGTGAGAGAGCGGCGAGCCAGCCTACACCGGCGAGCATCATGAGCACGGCGAGAAAGCGAGGGAGGAAGGTGGATTTGGAAATGAGGTAGCCGATGAGGAAGTCGAAGAATCCGAAGAAGACGAGGGCGATGTTGAAGGCCTGCGTGCCTATTTTTAGGATTAGAAACGCCAGGGCCTGGAGTTGTTGCGGGTTGAATGCGGTCAGGTATTGGTCGCCTCCGAGAACGAGCGGGGGGCCAAAGGTGTAAAGTCCGGCGAAGACCACCTGAATGCCGCATCCGACGAGGCTGAGGAAGGCCGCGAGCAGGGAGAGGGTGCGGTTCACGGGCCGGAACATATTGTAGAAGAGAGCGGTGAGCGCGACGTAGAAGGCGGTCGAGATGAGGGTGACGGCAAAACCGGAGCGAAGCAGGCGCTCGTGGGCGAGGAGGTTGTGGGAGGTGGCGGCTGCGTCGGTGGGGACGATGAGGCCCTTGACGAGGAGTCCGGCGCAGATGGCGGTCAGGAAGAAGAGGAGGTAGACGAAGCCGGTGGTTCTGGCCCAGGGTTGGGGCGGTTGGGTCATTGGAGGGGCCTCCTTGGGACGCAGTGGGGCGCCGGGAATCTGGGGGAGTGGTATGAAGACGCTGGGAGGGGCTGGGATATTGTAGGGTTTTTCGGGGGATTGAGGGCCGGGCCTGAAGGCCGATCTTCTGACCGTCGTATTCCCCGGCTTCTACCGTTGTGCAGCTTCGCGGTGCACGTGCCCACTCGAGCCAACGGCGGGCTTGAATGGGCCACCACGCCCTGGCGGCACCTGATGTGCGCGTGCTATCGCTGCCGGCTATTGCCGTAGTCGCCGATGTAACGAGAATCAGGCACCGGTTTCCGCGGTTGTCGAATCCGATACGGAGAATGAAAAGGCGGCGCTCGACAAAGCACCGCATTCGGCACACGATAGTTGAAGAGGCCTCGCCACCTGCCGTGGAGCGCGGAGGCGGCATGCGCAAGGCATCTCCGGAAGCCAAGTTCCGACTTAGTGAGAGATTCAAGGGCCCCCTCAATTTCCAATCTGAGAAAGGGTCATCCGATGTCTCAAACGGTTGCAGATGTTTTGTGGGAGATGCTTGCCAAAGCGGGTGTCCAACGCTGCTATGGCATTGTTGGAGATGCTCTGAATCCGGTCATCGATGGGCTGCGCCGCAACGGCAAAATCGAGTTCATCCACGTCCGTCATGAAGAATATGGGGTATTTGCCGCCGTCGCCGATGCCTATTTCACGGGCGATCCAGTAGCGGTGTGCGGAACGGCGGGCCCGGGTGTCGTCCATCTGTTTAACGGGTTGATGGATGCGCGCAAAGAGGGTGCCGCGGTTATTGCGATCGCGGGTGACGTGGAAACGAGCATCATGGACACGGCGGCGCTGGAAGAGCTGAATCCTTACAAATTCTTTGAGGCAGCGTCGCTTTACACCGGTCGTCTGGTCAATCCTGAACAGGTGCGGCCCATCGTGCAGACGGCAATCCTGACGGCAATTTTGGAAAAGGGGCCGGTGGTGATTTCGATTCCGGGCGACGTGGCGTCAGCATCCGCGCCCTCCGGCTCTTTCGAGAGCAGGATTCCCTGCCCTGCGATCCTTCGGCCGTCGGACGGCGATATGAGTCGGCTGGCGAAGATGATCGATGAAGCCGGAACGGTGGCGATTTTCGGCGGCGATGGATGCAGGGATGCACGCGAAGAAGTGATCCAGTTGGCGAACCGACTGGGTGCGCCTGTGGGCTATTCGTTCCGCGGCAAGCAGTGGCTGGAACATGACAATCCGAATGCCGTGGGTATGACCGGGCTCCTCGGCTACGGCGGCGCCTACAGCGCGATGCATGAGGCAGACCTTCTGCTCCTGCTTGGCACAGACTTTCCGTTCTCAGAATTTTTGCCCGGCGACCGCGTCAAGAAGGTACAGGTCGACAAGAATCCCAAACACATCGGGCGACGGACGGCAGTCGATCTGGGACTGGTTGGCGATATCAAGGCGACCGTGACCGCGTTGCTGGGCAGCGTTCAGGAGAAGACGAGCAGGCGCTTTCTTGAGAAGCATGTGGCTGAGACGAAGTCCTTCCACGAACTGCTGCAGCATTACGTCGAGAAAGGGCCAGAGATAAAACCGATACGTCCGGAATTCCTGGCAGCAACGCTGAGCGAACTGGCGTCAGAGGATGCAATGTTTTTCGCCGACACCGGGACGGCGTGCATTTGGCTTGCGAGGCATATCAGCGGCGGGGCGAATCGGAGGCTGTTCGGCTCGTTCTCGTGGGCGTCGATGGCGAATGCCGCGCCCAATGCGTTCGGCGCGCAATTGGCGTATCCGGGGCGCCAGACGATCGCACTGTGCGGCGATGGCGGATTCAGCATGCTGGCTCTGGGCGACCTTGCGACGCAGGTGCAGCGAAAGACGCCGGTGGTTCAGGTCATCCTGAACAATGAGTCGCTGGACTTCGTGAACATCGAGCAGCAGGAGGCGAGCATGATCCCGTTCGGCGTGGAATTCAAGAACCCCAATTTCGCTAAGGTCGCCGAGGCGATGGGGGCGAAGGGGATTCGCATCGAGGAGCCGGGGGATGTACGGGAGGGACTTGCTGAAGCCCTTGCTTACAAGGGCGGGCCCGTTGTGGTCGACGCGGTGGTCGATCCATTTGCCCTCTCGCTTCCATCCCATGTTCCTTTTCACACGGCGAAGGGCTTCACGCTTAGCTTGGCGAAGCAGGTGTTGACGGGAAAAATGGATTCGGTGGTGAAGAGCGTCAAACGGAACGTCAGGCTGGTTTGAGTTCTTCGCAGATTCTCCGAACCCGGGTCTCAGAATCGAGACCCGGGCCATCCATCGGATGACGAATATTTCTTCATTCGGTGCGGAGGGCTTTGACGGGGTCGATGGAGGCGGCGCGCTGGGCGGGGATGATGCTGGCGATGAGGGCGCAGACGCTGAGGGTTACGATGGAGGCGGCGAGGACGAGCGGGTCCCATCCTTTGACGTGGTAGAGCTGGGCGGCGATGAGGTGCGCGCAGCCGATGGATGCGGGGATGCCGATGAGGAGTCCGATGAGGATCTGCAGGAAGGCTCCGCGGAGGACGAGGCGGACGATGCCTGCGCGATCGGAGCCGAGGGCCATGCGGACGCCGATTTCGCTGGTGCGGCGCTCGACGGTGTAGGCGGTGACGCCGTAGAGGCCGACGGCGGCGAGGATGAGGGCGAGGATTCCGAAGAGGCCGGTCATGTTGGCGACGGCGCGCTGCTGATCGAAGTTGGCGTCGACCTGGTCGCGCATGGAGACGACGTCGAGCAGGGTGAGGTTGGGATCGACCTCGGAGAAAACGCGGCGGATCTGCGGTTCGAGACCTTCCATGCTGCCGCGGGTCTGGAGGACGGCGCCTTCTATGAAGTGGGTCATGTCGTCGATGCGGCCCATCATGGAACCGTCTTCGTATCTAACGTGCTGCTGAAGCGGCACGAAGAACATGGGGCGCGGTGGGTCGGTGCTGGCGGGGTTGTTGTATTTGGCGTTGCGGACAACGCCGACGATCTCGAAGGTGCTGCTGTAGCGGGGCAGGTCGAGGCCGAAGTGCTGGCCGATGGGGTTTTCGCCGGGCTTGAAATAGCGATGGACGAAGGCTTCGTCGACGACGACGACGTTTTGCGTGGAGGCAGTGTCGTCTTCAGAGATGGAGCGGCCGCGAATGATCTGCTGGCCCAGGGCTTCGAGGTAGCCAGGCGCAACGTGGTCCCAGGAAGAGCCTGCTTGCTCATTAGGGCCGGGCATGCCGTGGCCCTGGCGAATGACCATTTCGCCCCAGTTGTCGGTGAGGGGCGTGTACTGGGCGAGGGCGGCGCGCTGGACGCCGGGGATGTGGGTGAGGCGATCGCCGAGTTCGCGGTACATGGCGTCGAGCTGGGGCATGGAGTAGGAGGGCCAGGGCGCGATGACGCCGATGACGACGCGGTGGTCCGTATCGTAACCGAAGTCCTGGTGCTGGAGGTTGGTGAGGCTGCGGGTGAGGAGGCCTGCTCCTGTGAGGAGGACAACGGAGAGCGTGGCCTGCACGATGACGAGGGTTTTCTGCGACCAGGAGGCGTGATCGCGGGTGCTGCGATTGGCTCCGCGGAGGGCTTCGACGGGATCGGCGTGGGTGGCGAGCCAAGCTGGGGCGGTTCCGAAAACAGCGCCGGTGACGAGCGAGAGCGCGAAGGCAAAGCCGAGGACAGGTAGCGACGGTGTTGCGTCGATGGGGACGAAGTGCGCGCCGCGGAAGGCGAGGGCGACGACGGCTTTGACGCCGATGTAGGCGACGGCGAGTCCGGCGAGTCCGCCGAAGATCGAGAGCAGGATGCTTTCGGTCAGGGTCTGGCGGATGAGGCGCTTGCGCGATGCGCCGAGTGCGAGGCGGATGGAGGTTTGGGTGCGGCGCGCGGCTCCGCGGGCGAGCAGGAGGTTGGCAATGTTGGCGCAGGCGATGAGGAGCACGAGGCAGCAGACGGTGAGGAGGATGTGGAGCGAGTCGGCGTAGTCGGCTTTCATTTCACCGACGCCGATGCCCGCGGGGATGACGCGGATGTTCTGTTTGGGCAGGCTGGCTTTGATGCTGGCCATCCAGTCGGCGGGCATGCCGCTGTCGTTGACGATCCATGTGCGGAGGAGCGCGGTCATGCGCGGGCCAGTGGTTGCGGTGGAAGCGCCGGGACGCAGGCGGCCGATAACGCGGAGCCATGCCTGGAAGTGACGGAGCAGGGAGTTGGGTCCCATGAAGATGGGTTCCTGATTGACGGGGATCCAGAGATCGGGGGGATCGGCGCGGAGGGTTTCTCCGAAGTAGCCAGGCGGCGTGATGCCGATGATGGTGACGGGGTGGTCGCCGACGATCAAGGTGGAGCCGACGATGCTGGGGTCGGAGCCGTATTGTTGCTGCCAGGTGCGGTAGCTGAGCATGGCGACGGGCGGGGAGTTGGGCGATCGTCGGAGGGAGCGATGGTGCGGCCGGCGAAAGCGCGGAGGCCGAAGGTGGAGAAATAATTGCCGGTGACCATTTCTGTGCGGAGGGGCTTGGCGGCGCGATCGGATTCGCCGCGGCGCACGCCCACGGTCCACCCGCCGGCCTGGAAGGCGGCGAGGGAGGAGAACTCGGGGGTGTTCTGCTGCATGCGGCGGTAAAAGTCGTACGAGAAGAAGCCCCAGTTTTCCTGAGTGGCGCCTTCGATGCAGCAGTCGGAGCCATCGCCGATGCGGTAGAGGCTTGCGGGGTCGACGACGGGCAGCGACTTGAGCATGACGGTATTGATGAGGGAGAAGATGGCGGTAGTGGCGCCGATGCCGAGAGCCAGGGTGAGCATGGCGGTGAGGGTGAAGACGGGGGACAGGCGCATCTGGCGCAAAGCGTAGGCAAGGTCCTGGCGGAGGGTCAGCATGGGGCGGCCTCAGATCTTCGATACGGAGTTGGATGCGGTGTGGTTCCCCAAGGCAGGGAGTAGGCAACAGGGAGTAGGGAGTAGAAAAACGCAAAGCCCAGCGTTCAGCGTTCAGAAAGGCGACGCGCTGGTTGAGATTGGGGGTCTCCCACCCTTTCCTCGCGAAAGGCGCGCGAGGAAAGGATGGGGCACCCGGCGTTCGAGTGGCGTTCAGGATGGCGGGCAGCGGATAGAGACGCGGTTGGGGTTTCGTATGATGGGCTGATGGGGAAGTTCTTTTGCGCGGCGCTGGTGGGTTGCGGCGTTGTTTCGGGTTGGGCGCAGAGTTCGGCTTCGGCGCAGACTTTGCCTTCGGCGCCGAGTGTGCAGAGTCTGCCTCCGACAGCGGATAGGAGGGAGTGCGACATCCGCAGCCTCTTGGTGTGTGTGAAGCATGTGGCTGGGGATGAGAAGGGCATTGTGCTAAGCCCGCTGCATGCGCCAGCGGAGAACCTGTGGTGGATTGTGCCGTTTGGCGTGGCGACGGGCGTGGCGATTCACTACGACACCGATGCGATCGATGATCTGAAGGTTCGGGTCGCACCTGGTGTTCTGGAGTTCGATACCTCGCGCGAGAACAAATTCAATAAGCTGTCGGAATATGCGGGACTTTACGTACCCTTTGCGGCGGCAGGGGTTGGGTATGGCGCGGGATCGGTGCGGCACGACGATTATCTGAAGGAGACGGCGGTGCTTTCCGCGGAGGCGATGGCGGACGCGGGGATTCTGGATGAGGGGCTGAAGTACGCGCTGGACCGGGAGTATCCGATGGCGGACAACGCGAAGGGCGGGTTTTGGCCGCAGGGGCCGAAGGGGTGGCCGAATAATCCGTCGATGCCGTCGGAGCACGCGATGAATGTGTGGGCGTTCGCGCACGTGGTGGCGGGACAATATGACGGGATCGCGACGAAGGCGTTGGTTTATGGAGTGGCGAGCACGGTTTCTGTGTCGCGGGTGCTGGCGCGGCAGCATTTTCCTTCGGATGTGCTGGTGGGAAGCACGTTCGGGTACCTGATCGGCGGGTATGTGCTGAACCACCGGTCGAAGGAGCACGGGAACCTGGTGGATGTATCGGCGATTCAGACACCGATGGGGCGAGGGGTTGAGGTGCGACTTAATCTAACGCGCGGGGAATAGGCGCGCCGCTGGTTCCGTCGAGCTGGGTTGGTTCGGGCGGGAATGTGTCCTTGAGCGGCGGCTGCGGTTGGGTTGTGAGGGCGCGATATTCAAAGTACATGCTCATGCGCCAGCGGAGGATCATGCCGAAGGCAAGGATAAAGAAGAGGCCTCCGGTCTGCTCGATGGACATGATGGTGTTGAAGTAGCCGCGGGCGATGAAGCGTACGGCGGCGAGGACGATGATGACGATGAGGAAGGCGGAGGAGCGCTTCATGACGATGGTTTCGCCTTCGCGATGAAGACGCGAGGTGCGCAGCAGGGGCCAGGCGAGAAAGATGGCGCCGATGAGGAAGGCTGCGAGGGCCCATAGCCACGGGATGCGAAAGGCCGGCACGATGAACATGCAGAAGCCGGTTGCCATGCCCGCGGGGGGGATGAGGATTTTTTTGAGGGTGACGGCGCTGCGGCCTTCGCGGATGCGCCAGGCGAGGACGGCGAGGGCGCCGAAGATCGATGTGACTGCCGAAGTGACCGGGGAGATATGCATGGGAACCTCAACAACGGCGCTGCCGCGGTCGCAACGG
>Ga0182015_10001493_pt1 | contig 30645 bp, 24 predicted proteins | sample 712P3MmetaG_FD_120478 | JGI IMG/M metagenome (GOLD analysis project Ga0182015, IMG submission 120478) | Permafrost microbial communities from Stordalen Mire, Sweden - 712P3M metaG | ecosystem: Environmental > Terrestrial > Soil > Wetlands > Permafrost | place: Sweden: Stordalen | collected... | reverse complement strand
ACTCGGTTTCCGCGATTCGCTTTGCTCATGACGCGACCTCGAGTCTCCTACAAATTGATAGGCGCCCGTGTGGGTTAGTTTGCTTGCAGTGTCAATCCAGATCTCGCCGCCGATCCTCCGCCATCGCAGGCAGAAAGAATAATCCTCACTCAGGTAGGCACCAGTTTCCGGTTCGATGATGCAATCGAAAAGAGCAAACAGATTCGAGCTCTGCGCAGCAGAGCATCGCGAGCCTGACATGGGTAGACCTTGCACGTGGCTAAAATGGGTTTCGGAATAAGCCGCGATCATTCGCTCAATGGCCCGGCGCTGGATCAATTGAAATCCTCCTCCGATGTAAATTCCGGTGGCAAACCCTCCTTCCCGCTTGCGTTCCTTTTCTGGGCAAAAAGTTCCCACATAGGTAAGCGCAGCCTCCTTCACAGTCTCACCATATTTCACGCAACGTTGTGGGATCAGGTCCCAGTCAACCGATTTCAAGGGATAAAGGGCTCCGCTAAATTCCTTATCGAATTTGAGCAGCCGTTCCACCTGCTCCGGTTCAAAGCTGATGTCGGCGTCTACAAACAACAGATGCGTGGCCCTCGTATCGTCCAAGAAGGCTGCAACGAGCGTGCTGCGCGCCCGTGAGATCAGCGCGTCATACCCCACTAACGATATAAATACTTCGAACCCAGCTGACTTCGCGTAGCTCATCAGCCGCATCATGGACAGCATGTAGGTCTGCGTCACCATGCCGCCGTAGCAGGGAGTCGCGACCAGGATCGACCGTTGTTTCATAACAGTTACGCCCAGTCTGATACTGAGTTGTGACCGGGTTCTGCGTCTTGTTCTGCTACTTTCTTCCCACTTCCGCGCTGTCGTGGATGCCTTTCTTGCCGGGATTCCGGCTCCGCATTCAGATCAACAACGCACGCTTCGCTAGCTTCGGCTTCCACCTCGTAACCGAAGCCGAGCAGTTTCTTTCGGGTACGTTCGACTTCGCGTTTGGCTGCCGACTTCTGTGCGGCATAAAGAGAGTTCAGTTCGGTGTTCGGACTGATCAGATTCGGGTGGATGTGCATGAGTGCCCTCCTCGCTGATTTCTAGCCTGCTGTCCGAATAGGACTGCCGCGATGCGCTCAGCAGAGCTAGCAGCAATTCACCTACCAGATTTGAGACCTAGACCGGATCGCGCTCCCTTTGTGCCATGAAGCCAGACCCGTTCGTCGATCCATTCATCTTCGTTCAGTGGAACCAGCTCAGCTCCCGCTCATTCTTGCCTTACATTTACGCCGTGTGGAAATGTATAGTTTGAATGCCGTTTTGATCCCGCCGGAAGTGCCAGTTTTCGTGACTGGCCTTCGACCTTTTAGCGAGGGAATACGATTTTCTACTGGTCAATTCTGTATTTTTGCCTGGCTCTGGCCATCGGGGGGACGTTATCGGCCGCTGTTTTTCTTGGACTGGCGGCCTTCGGCGTCATTCGGTTCCGGACGGAAGCTCGCAGTCAGGCTGGTACTGTCCCGGATGATGCGAGTCTTCCAGCAGTGTCGGTGCTCAAACCGGTGCACGGTGTCGAGGCACAACTTAAGCAAAACATTGAGAGCTTTTTTCGACAAGACTATCCTCACTACGAAGTTCTCTTTGCAGCCGATACCGCAGACGATGCTGCTCTCGAAATAGTGCGGGAGGTCTGCGCTCGATATCCCCAGATCCCTACCCGCATTTTAGTCACGGGAACGCCATGGCCTAATCCCGTCGTTTACTCTTTCCACTGCATGGCCGAGGCGGCAGCGCACGACATTCTGGTCACCACCGACAGTGACGTACAGGTCTCTCTTACTTTCTTGCGGGAGGTTGCAACGCCATTGCTTGATCCGCAGGTCGGCATGGTGACCTGCCTGTACCGCGGCAAAAATGCCGGTGGATTTTTCTCCGGCCTGACCGCCATCGGCATGTCCGTGGAGATGACGGCAGGAGTCCTGGTTGCGAATTTGCTTGAAGGCATGAAGTTCGGCTTGGGACCGACCACAGTGGTCCGTAAGGATTCCCTCGCGAGCATTGGAGGGTACACCTCTCTCCGAGACTACATCGCTTATGACTTCGCGATCGGGAACCTCATCGCGAAGGCAGGCTACAAAGTCATGCTGTCGCGGCACATCATCGATCATGTGGTGAATCAAAAATCTTTCCGGCAGATGTGGCAGAATCAGTTGCGTTGGGCGCAGACCACCAGGTATTCGCGGCCGAAAGGTCATTTCGGAAGCGGACTCATCTTTGCCATGCCGTATGGTCTGCTCGGGTTCGTCGCGGCTGGAGCAACAAAACATTGGACACTTGGATCACTTCTGCTCAGCGCGGCCCTGGTGAATCGCTTAGTGGAAGCGTGGCTGGTGGGCTGGATTGTGGTTCGCGATCCAAGCATCCGCGGCGCGCCATGGCTGTATCCGCTGCGCGACTTGCTCGGCTTTGCGGTGTGGTTTGCCAGCTATTTGAGGCTGCGTTATGTTTGGCGGGACAGCCGATTCGAATTGAAGGGAACACGCATCGCCCTTCGTGACTCTTCGCCCAGTAGCAGATAGAGTTCCGGCGATTTTTATTCCGCGTTATATCTCGGCGTTAGACGGAGGTTCTTTGCGCGTTTTCGTTACGGGTGCTGCGGGCTTCATCGGCAGCAATATGGTGGATCGCCTCCTTTCCTTGGGCCACAGTGTGATTGGCTTCGACAATATGTCGACCGGCCAGCAACGTTTTCTGAAACAAGCCATGAACAGGAAGGAATTCACATTTGTTCAGGCGGATTTGCTAGAACGAGCAACGCTGGTCCACGCACTGGACGGTGTGGACTTTGTTTTTCACTTCGCAGCCAATGCCGACGTTCGCTTTGGAACCCAACACCCGCGGAGAGATCTGGAACAGAACACAATCGCAACCTGGAACGTGCTCGAGTCCATGCGCGAACAAAAATGTAAGCGCATCGTGTTTTCTTCAACGGGGTCAGTTTATGGAGAACCGACAACGTTCCCCACGCCCGAGACTTGCCCCTTCCCGGTCCAAACCTCTCTGTACGGAGCGTCCAAAATGGCCGCGGAAGGCTTGATTCAAGCGTATTGCGAAGGTTTTGACATCCAAAGCTACATTTTTCGTTTCGTGTCGATCCTTGGTGAGCGCTACACCCATGGGCACGTATTCGATTTCTACCGGCAGCTCGCCGAGCATCCCGACCACCTTTATGTGCTAGGCGACGGACACCAACAAAAATCTTACCTGTACGTACAGGACTGCATCGATGCGATTCTTCTCGCAATCGAGAAGGCAGATTGCAAAGTGAATATGTTCAACCTTGGAACCGATGAATATTGCGAAGTCAACCAGTCGATCGCATGGATCGGCGAGTATCTCGGTCTGACCCCGAAGTTAACTTACGCGGGTGGTGAGCGTGGCTGGATTGGGGACAGTCCGTTCATCTTGCTCGATTGCTCGCGCATTCGCGCCCTGGGCTGGCGACCGAAACTAACGATCAAAGAGGCCATCATGGCAACGATTAAGTTCGTGAAAGAAGATGCGGCCGAGACGACCTCGTGATTGCACTTTTGAGGTTTAGCTACGTTATACTTACCCGCTGCTGGGGCAATCCTGATTGATTATTACGCGAAGTCCGCTGCGGATCTCGTTAGGAGGTGGCGGAACTGATCTTCCATCCTATTACCGCACGCACGGCGGCTTTGTGTTGTCGGCCGCGATCAGTCGATATGTTTATATCACCATCAACGAAGCGTTTCGTCCGCGGATCATTCTGAAATATTCCAGGCTGGAAGATGTTGAGCGCTGGCAGGATATTCAGCATCCCATTTTTCGCGAAGCGCTGCGAATGACGGGAGTGATGGGTCCGTACCTTGAGATTGTCAGCCTTTCCGACATTCCGGCTGGAACGGGGCTTGGTTCGTCGGGAAGTTTTACCACGGCATTGCTTCGCGCATTACACACCATGAACAGGAATTTCGTGCCTCCACATGAATTGGCCGAGCAGGCCTGTCATATTGAAATCGATTTATTGAAAGAACCGGTTGGGAAGCAGGATCAATACATCTCTGCCTTCGGCGGGATTACTTGTTTTGAGTTTCTTCCGGACGATCGCGTCATCGCTGAACCCTTGAAACTATCGTCGGAGACATTGGCCAATCTGGAGGATGGGTTGCTGTTGTTCTTTACGGGAGCATCTCGCGCAGCCGCGGAGGTTCTTCGGGATCAAGATTCGAGGACCCGCGCCAATGAGAGCGACATGCTGGAGAATCTTCATTTCACCAAGCAGTTGGGATATCAAAGCCGTGATGCGCTCCTTGCCGGCGAGTTGCGCCAGTTTGCCGAACTGATGCACGTTCACTGGGAACATAAGAAAAAGCGCTCTCCGGGAATGAGCAGCGGCTTTATCGACGAAATGTATGACCTTGCGCGATCTCACGGCGCGCTCGGCGGCAAGCTGATCGGCGCTGGCGGCGGCGGATTTCTCCTGTTGTATACCGAAGACAAAACTCGGCTGCGATCCGCGATGCGCGCAGCGGGGCTTCGCGAAGTGCGATTGTCTTTTGATTTCAGCGGCACATCCGTTCTGGTGCACTCCTGAATTTCATGTTACCTGTGGCAATACTTGCCGGCGGCCTTGCAACGCGTCTCGGATCGTTGACCGAGAAACTTCCAAAGGCGCTGGTGTCGGTCGCGGGAGAACCTTTTGTGGTACGTCAGTTGCGCCTGCTTCAGAAGAGCGGCATAAGTCATGTAATACTATGCGTCGGCCATATGGGCGAAATGGTCGAGCGTGCGATCGGAGATGGTCGAAAATTCGGATTACGGGTCGAATATTCCTACGATGGGGCCGCCTTGCTGGGAACAGCGGGCGCGATCAGAAGCGCATTACCTAAGCTGGGCCCGTACTTCTTCGTGATGTATGGCGATTCTTACCTGGCGTGCGATTACGCCGCGATTGAACGCGCGTTATTCCAGAGTGGCAAGCTGGCATTAATGACGGTTTTCTGTAACCAAGGGCAGTGGGATGCGAGCAACGTAGAATTCGAAGACGGGAACATTCTGGCTTACAGCAAGAAAGACTGCACATCTCGAATGCGATTCATCGATTACGGACTAGGTGTCTTCCGAGCAGAAGCGTTCCAGGCTACGCAACCATCAGACATGGCCGATGTTTATGTCGACCTTCTTCAGAAACACGAACTGGCTGGCATGGAAGTGCACCAGCGTTTCTACGAAATAGGTTCCCCTGCGGGGTTACAAGAGCTGGAGAGTTTGCTTGGCGCACGAGAAAAAGGTGGTTCGCGAAAATGAGTACCCCTACCTTTGCTGGAGTTTTCCTTGCCGAAGCAAGCCAAATCATCGCGAAGTTGGATAGAGCAAGTATTGAAAGGGCCGCAACGCTTATCGCCAACACGCGTGCAGCAGGCGGCCGGCTTTTCGTTCTTGGAATTGGAGGAAGCGCGGCCAACGCGTCCCATGCCGTCAACGATTTTCGAAAGATCGCCGGCATCGAGGCTTATGCTCCGACTGACAACGTGTCCGAACTTACAGCGCGCGCCAACGATGATGGCTGGAGTTCCATCTTTGACAGCTGGTTACGAACGAGCCGGCTTTGTTCCACCGACCTGTTACTTGTCCTATCCGTCGGGGGTGGGAACGTTGAACAAAACGTAAGCCCCAACCTGGTCGTCGCATTGAAATACGCGAAGTCAGTGGGCGCGAAAATCCTTGGCATCCTAGGCCGCGACGGTGGTTACACCGCAACGGTTGCGGACGTTTGTGTGCTGATTCCTATCGTCAGCCCTGCGCATATCACTCCACACACAGAGGCCTTTCAAGCGATTGTCTGGCATTTGCTGGTATCGCACCCAGCAGTAAAATTGCAAGCCACCAAATGGGAGTCGATGGCGCGTCCCGAAAAACGACGGGCCGTGTTCCTCGATCGGGATGGCGTTATCAATCGGGCGGTGGTTCGCGAGCGTAAGCCCTATCCTCCCGAGACTGCGGACAAGTTGGACCTGCTTCCCGGGGTTGCCGAGGCGTTGCAAAACCTGAGGCAAGCCGGATACCTCTTGATCGTCGTGACCAACCAGCCAGACGTCGGACGAGGCACCCAGTCTCGCGAAATCCTGGATGCCATGCATCGATCGTTATCCGAACGACTTTCGCTCGACGATATTTTCGTTTGCTGCCACACCGATGAAGACCGTTGCAGTTGCCGCAAGCCGCTGCCGGGAATGCTGCTCGAAGCTGCCGCGAAGTATAACGTCGACCTCCCGGCCAGCTTTATGGTGGGAGATCGCTGGCGTGACATCGAGGCGGGTTATAATGCTGGATGTCGGACTATTCTTATTGATTATGGATATTCAGAGAAGTCGCCAGACTATCCGCCTGACGTGTGCGTAGATTCTCTTCGCGAAGCGGCTGAATGGATTCTTAGTGTTGCATCAAAGGGAGCGCGTTCAATATGAAGTCCGTGTCCGACTTGCGCGTGCAAATCTTTGCCGACGGCGCCGATAAGTCCAGCATATTGGAACTCTATCGACTCTCTCACATCAAGGGGTTTACTACCAATCCAACCCTCATGCGGGCCACTGGCGTGAAGGATTATGAGGGGTTCGCGCTGGACCTGCTGGCGACCATTCAGGACCGCCCAATCTCTTTTGAGGTGTTTGCGGACGAAGAATCGGAGATGGAGGGCCAGGCACGGCACATCGCGGCCTGGGGACAGAATGTGTTCGTTAAGATTCCGGTGATGAACACCAGGGGCATTCCCACGTACGATCTTGTCAACTCGCTTTCCGCCGGCGGGATTCAGTTGAACATTACCGCGCTGCTTACACTGGAGCAAGTGCGGAGCGTGTGCAATTCGTTGCGCGGTGAAGTTCCAGCGTACATTTCCGTATTTGCCGGACGCATTGCCGATACAGGCCGCGATCCAGTTCCGCTGATGCGAGAAGCCGTCCTGATGGCGAATGATGCGAATGCCCAGTTGATGTGGGCAAGTCCGCGCGAGCTGCTCAATGTCTTCCAGGCGGATGAAATCGGATGCCACGTAATCACCGCGACCACTGATATCTTGAAGAAATTAGCGTTGGTCGGAAAAGACCTGCACAAGTTCTCGCAGGAGACTGTGCAGATGTTCCGCAGAGATGCGCTGAAGTCGGGATACTCTTTGCCCATTGCAGTGCGGGAGGTTCTAGAGCTTGTTCCGGCGAATGGTCGACGAACCGTTAACCGCTAAGGATGGTTGGTAAATATCACCTTTCCTGAAACTTCACTGGCGACCCGCAACGGTTCAGGGAGCAGCGATTCCACCTTTGCCCGTTCATGCTGCGGCACGAAAAGAAAAACTCTCTGGGGTGAATCCCACGCTTCCACCATCTGGTGATCGTCCAAGAAAATACGTGGAGCATCGGGATACGTTGATCCCCACCACATGGAAGTCGTATTCCCGTTCACCAGTTCAATGGGACGGCGTAAGTAGAACAGCAACGAAGAACCGAAAGATTCGTCCCCATAAATCATTATTCGATCGGTAGGCCTTAATTCAGGGGCGATCTCCTGGGCCATGCTTCTTGATCCCAGGAAAGGATCGAAGCGCACGAGCGCGATGTGAGCGGCAATCAAAAATATTGCCATCGTAGTCGCCGTTACCCAAGTCGCGGCCAGTTGTGTCCCTCGGCGCCTAAACCAAAACACGAACGCCGGCCCTACCAGCAGTACCACTGCCGCTAGAATCGCAGGCAACCTTAGGGCGGCGAAAGACTCGCCCGTGAGATCGAGCATGTGCCCCATCGAAAGCGTTTCGACTTGCAAATCTGGTTTAGCAAGAACAGTGCCGATATCCGAAACGAATGGAATATGGCGAGAGCTCCACAACCCCCATGTCAACACTCCGGAACAGGCGGTGCAGCTTACCGCCAGCGCTGCGGCGCAGCCTGCCAACCATTTTCGCGAGCCTGATTCTTCTTCCTCGGACAAGCCATTTGCGATCAGCAACAAGATTGGAAAGTAGGCTGGAAACGTGTAGTACTCCTGATTGGTGGAGAACGAAAAAAAGACCAGCGTAATTCCAGCCCAGATAACGCAGATCAATTCAGTTCGCGAACGGAAGTTGAGCGGCGTTCGAGCCAGCTTATCGGCGTTTTTTCGCCGAGCCAGCCAATTGCGAACCGGTCTACGCAACGCCACGGGCAGGTAGAAGCTCCATGGAAAAAGCCACACCAGATGCAACGACCAATAAAGAGAGCTGGGCTGTTTGTTGTAATCCTTGGGAATTCGCTTTCCGAGAAAGCGCATGAAATGTTCGTTCACAAAATAGAACCAAAAAAAATGCGGGTTGCGAATTCCGGCCAGGATATGCCAGGGAGCGGCAATCACCAGGAAGAGAAAGGTTCCCGTGAACAGTCGAAACTCCCGCCAGCGCCGCCACTCTCCGCTGAGCGCCGCATACAATATCAGGCTCAAACCAACAATGACTATCGCGAGTAAACCTTTGGTAAGCACAGCCAGCGCCAGACAAGCATAACCGCTATACCACCTCCAGGCGATTCGTTCCTGGAATGCGCTAATAAAGAAATAAAACGAGGCGGCGATAAAAAAACTGAGGATGGCCTCCGGAATCAGAATACGGGTGAAAAGATAGCAACCGGCCGTTGTCGAAATGAACAATCCCCCGTAGATCGCTGCCCGTTCTCCGAATGCCAGTCGGCCCCAAAGCATCGCCAGCAGCACAAGGAACAGCATGGAGAGAACCACCGGCAGATGCGCGGCGAACTCATTAATGCCGAAGAAAAAGTATGAAAGCGAAACCACCCAATACATCAGCGGCGCTTTTTCCAGGTAACGGTTGCCGTTTATTTTGAGGGTTACAAAATCGTGCGTAACGTACATTTCCCGCGCAGCTTCCGCGTGCGTCGAGTCGGCATCGTCCTGTAAGCCGGGAGAAAAAAGTGAGCCCGCATAGACGATGAGGAATAGAACCAATACTCCGGCGATCTGCGTCCTTGAGACTGCGCGTGGCGCCGAGGATACTGCGGGCGCTTTTGGGATGCTGATTGTCGTCAACGGGACAGGATCCTCAAGTCACACTCCAGTCGCATGATTCGAGATCTCATCAATTGCTGCCAAGGCAAAATTTAATAATCTCCGTACTAATTGGACCAGTTTAGCCGCATACTCGCAAGGCGAACGAACTCCGATACTCGAATTCACTGTGTTAAACTGCCCCATTGATTCAAAAAAACTCTCTCATCTGCCAAGAGCGGGAGCGTGCAGTGCGTCCGTTTTTCTGCCTATTCGTCTGCATCATTATATTTGTGTTTCCCTGTTGTGCGGCAACACCCACGGATTACTACAATCACGTAGTCTTCGATAACAGCATTACCCCAGACTATTACTATTACAGCAGCGGCCGTGCGGTATTCCCCAGTTCGATTCAGCTTCTTTCGGGCTCGCTTCCGGTGGAGAAGAAGAACTTCTTCACGGCCCCAAACGCGCTGCACCTGGAGTGGCGCTCGGTGGCTGGCGGAAGCTGGGAGACTGAGGTGCGCGTAGTCAGCATGCGCAATCGGCCGACGGATTTTATCGGCGACACCTTATATATGTGGTGTTATTCGCCGGAATCCATTCCTGCCGCTGATTTGCCGGTTCTCCAGCTTGAGGACGAGGAACATGATTTCACTGTGCCGGTGAAACTCCAAACGGCTTCCGGCGACGTCCCGGCCAAAAAATGGATTCAGATCAGATTGCCTCTCAGCGAGTTTGCCACCGCCTCCATCCACCCATTCCAGGCGCGGGAATTGCACAGTCTTCATTTTAGCCAGGGCACTACCGACGACACGCCTCGAACCTTAATCCTGGATGAGATCAAAATTGACGATAAGAGTGTCGCATCCCCCGTCGCTGCGGAAGTGAGGAGTCCGCCGCACGCACCCCAGAACATACAAGCCAAAGGTTACGATCGCCACGTGGATGTCAGCTGGGATCCAGTCGCGGACGATACCCTGCAAAGCTATGCCATCTATCGTTCGACCGGCGGCCACAAGTTTCAACCCATCGGGATTCAGAGCGCAGATACTAATCGGTACGCCGATTTCATCGGGCGGGCTGGCGTTTCCGCAACTTACCGGGTGAAGGCGGTCGATCGCTCTTATCGTCAATCCGCACTTTCGGAAACAGCGACCGCTTCCACGCACGAACTTTCTGACGACGAATTACTCACCATGTTGCAGGAAGCTTGCTTTCGCTATTACTGGGATGGGGCTCACCCGGTTGCGGGGGCAACACTTGAAAATATTCCTGGGGATGACCGCATTGTCGCCACCGGGGCCAGCGGATTCGGCATCATGGCACTTATCGTTGGCGTGAACCGCGGCTTCATTACACGCGCGCAAGGACTTGAGCGCCTTACAAAGATCCTCGACTTCCTCGAGAAAGCTCCGCGCTATCACGGCGCCTGGTCGCATTTCTTAAACGGCTATACAGCGGATAGCATGCTGGTGTTCGGCATGTACGATAACGGCGGCGATTTGGTCGAGACTTCGTTCCTGATGCAGGGATTGTTAGCGGCGCGCCAATATTTTAAGGGAGGCAGTGATACAGAACAGAGCGTCTATCATAGAATTACGCACCTCTGGGAGACCGTTGAGTGGGATTGGTACCGCCGTACTCCCACCAACGATGCGCTCTTGTGGCACTGGTCGCCGCAGTGGTCCTGGTTCATTGACCATCGGCTCACGGGCTTCAACGAAACCATGATTACCTATCTTCTGGCAATCGCCTCCCCCACTCACGGGGTGCCTGCGGATCTTTACTACAAAGGGTGGGCGGGTCAATCCGAGGCCGCAAGGGAATACCGCAGCGGATGGTCCGGATCGAACGAGGGGGACCGCTACAGTAACGGGCACAGTTATTTCGGTATCAAGCTTGATGTTGGCGTGGGCACCGGTGGACCGTTATTCTTCACGCAATACTCTTTTCTCGGCTTCGATCCCCGCGGAATCCATGACCGCTATACGGACTACTTTGACAACAATCGCAATCTGGTTCTTATCGACCAGGCATATTGCGAATCAAACCCGGGTCGTTTCCAGGGCTACGGTGCGGATGATTGGGGTCTGACTGCAAGCGACGATCAACTAGGTTATTCCGCGCACGCACCCGATCGGGCTACCGACAATGGAACGATTACTCCAACCGGCGCCCTCTCGTCGTTCCCATACACACCGGAAGCTTCCATGGCTGCGCTTAAATTTTTTTACCGGCAACTCGGCGATCGGCTCTGGGGAGTGTATGGACCACACGATGCTTTTAACCTGAGCCAAAATTGGTTTTCGCCGGTTTACATGGGCCTCGATCAAGCTCCGATTGTCGTCATGGTGGAAAACTATCGCACCGGATTGGTCTGGAGGATGTTTATGTCGAATCCTGAGATTCAACCCATGCTGGATAAGATCGGTTTCAAACCGGATAACGCCGCCAAGGCGTCGTCAACGGTTCCGTAGTGGCCGCCGGCTCTTCATGCCTAGGGTCTAAAGTCCTATCTGCTCGCCTGTTTGAGACCAAAGTATGCAAGATCCTTCAACTTCTGGGGTCATTCCGCGTAATTCCAAAAAATAATTGTCAAATCTCCTGGACAAAGTTTGGAACGCAGCGAACACGAGTTATAATCCGTCCGCTTGAGATTTCAACAGGAAATCTCAATCGCAGAAATCCCCCGGCGGCGTTGCACTGTGGAAACACCGCACAAATCACTTTCAACAATCCAGGAAACCGAGGAAACGATGAAGGCACTCCGCATTTGCTCCATTGCGCTACTGACTCTCCTGGCATGGTCGACCATGGCCAGCGCCCAGGCTCTCCCCACTGCTTCATGGCAGAAACTCAAGACCCAACCCACGTGGAACACCGACACCGCGCTTCTGCTTACCGATGGCACGGTCATGATGCACCAGTACAACAGCACCGCTTGGTGGAGGCTCACCCCTTCGAGCTCAGCAAGCTATGTGGATGGCACCTGGACGCAACTTGCTTCCATGCCTGCCGGATATGAGCCACTGTACTTTGCCGCAGCGGTTCTGCCAGACGGAAAAGTTTTAGTCGAAGGCGGAGAATACAACGACCTCGATCAGGATGAAACCAACAAAGGCGCAATCTACGATCCGTTTACGAATACCTGGACCACAGTGGACCCACCTTCCGGATGGGCCACCATCGGCGACTCACCTGCTGTCGTTCTGCCCGATGGAACGTTCATGATGGGACAGGGCGGACAGCCTTCCAGGCTGCAGGTAACCTTCGATGAGACCACCCTGACGTGGACCGCTGTCGAGAGCAACGAAAAAGCGGACGGCTTTTCTGAAGAAGGCTTCGCGCTTCTGCCCGATGGCAACGTTCTAACCGTCGACACAGAAGACGGCACCAACTCGGAAATTTACAACACTTCAACTTCCAAGTGGAGCAGCGCCGGCAGCACCATCGTTTCATTGCCGAACAGCGGCGGACTTGGCATCGTCCCGGAGATGGGACCGCTCATGCAGCGTCCTGATGGCAGCGTGGTCGCCTTCGGCGCTACCACCAACACTTCCATCTATAGCAGCACCTCAGGAACCTGGACGAAGGGCCCAGAGTTCCCCAACTCGGACGACATTGCTGATGGCAATGCTTCCATTCTTCCGGATGGCAACATCCTCGTTTATACCAGCCCCGGCGTCTTCAGCGGCACCGGCACGTTCTACGAGTTCACTTATCCAGGAAACACTTTCGTTCAGGCTCCATCCACCGCTGCTGGCGGATCTCTGGAATCCTGGGATGCCCGTATGCTGCTCCTTCCCACTGGCCAGATCATGTGGATGGCGTCTGACGGCGAGACCAAGGACGTAGAGGTTTATACCCATGCCGGCACCATCAATAGCGCGTGGAAGCCGACGATCACTTCGGTTCCTACGTCCCTTACCCCGGGTACCACCTACACCATCTCCGGCACTCAGCTCAACGGCCTAAGCGCCGGCACGGCCTATGGCGATGATGCGCAGATGGCGACCAACTATCCGATCGTGGGCATTGAAAACAAAGCGACCAAGCACATTGTCTTTGCTCGCACCCACAACTTCAGCACAATGGGCATCGCCACTGGCAGCGCAGTCGTTTCCGCCAGCTTCGATGTTCCTTCAACGATTGAAACGGGAGCCAGCGTTATCGTGGTTGTGGCCAACGGAATTCAATCGGCTCCGAAGTCTGTAACCATCGAGTAAGCCTTCGCCGCCACGCAGTATTTAATCTGGCGGCGAATCGATTTTGCCTGAGCTGGAACCAGATCGCGCCGCGATTGTTCATCAATTGCGGCGCGTTTTTTTGTGGGATCAATTCGACGATATAGCCTAAAGTCTCCCGGCAACCCCTTCGCATACACAAGCTTCCAAGAGACAGATCGCGTAGAATCACTCTCATCATCTCTTACGGAGCTGCCAGTGCTGAAGCATCTTCTATCGAAGTGGCCTTTGATCAAACAGATTCAGACAGGCGCCGATGGAACTGGTCCTGAATCGTTTTCTGAACGTACTCGAAATTTGCGTCCCAAGAACGATGGCGCGGATGTGGCCCGCTCGATCTGCCCATATTGCGCGGTAGGCTGTGGCCAGCTTGTGTACCACAAGGACGGCAAGCTGATTTCCATCGAAGGCGATCCGCAATCCCCGATTTCCCGCGGACATCTTTGCCCGAAGGGGGCCGATACCTACGAGTTGCACACCCACGCCGGACGCCTGAAGAAAGTAAAATATCGCGCGCCTTATGCCACGAAGTGGCAGGAGATTGAACTGGAAACCGCGATGGACATGGTCGCCGAGCGCGTGTGGGAAACGCGCGAACGCACCTTCCAGGAAACTAAGGACGGCCAGCCGCTCATGCAGACTCTTGGCATGGCCCACCTCGGAGGCGCAACCCTCGACAACGAAGAAAATTATCTGATCAAGAAACTCTTTGCCGCCGGCCTCGGCATGTCGTGCATCAGCAACCAGGCCAGGATATGACATAGCTCAACGGTGCCCGGTCTGGGCACCTCCTTCGGACGTGGCGGAGCCACGACTGCGCAACAAGATCTGGCCAATGCCGATGCAATCCTCATCATGGGTTCTTCCATGGCGGAGAACCATCCTGTCGGCTTCCAGTGGGTGATGGAGGCTCGCGAAAAAGGCGCCAAGATCATCCACGTCGATCCGCGCTACACCCGCACTTCCGCCTCCGCTGACATTTGGGTTCCGTTACGCGCCGGTAGTGACATTATTTTTCTCGGTGCGTTGGTCCACTACGTTCTTGAGAACAACAAGCAATTCCACGAGTACGTTCTGCACTACACGAACGCGCCCACCATCTTGCGCGAAGACTTTCGCGATACCGAAGATCTCGATGGCTTCTTTTCCGGGTGGGATGCGGGAAAGAAAAAATATGATCCTGAGACCTGGCTTTATCAAGGTTCGCCCGAAAAAGAAGTCGCAGGCTCTGCGCCGGGACACTCAGAAGCTGGCGGTGGCCACGGCAAAGACCGCGGCGGTGAGGCCCAGGACACGGGCAAGTTCGAATCCGATCCGACGCTGCAACATCCACGCTGCGTTTTCCAAGTGCTGAAACGCCACTTCTCACGCTACACGCCGGAGATGGTCGAACGCTATTGCGGCGTGAAGGCAGATGTATTTCTCAAGGTGGCGAAGACGTTCACCTCAGCATCCGGTCCAGATAAGACGGCTGCGATCTGCTATGCGGTGGGATGGACGCAACACTCAAAGGGTGTCCAGGTCATCCGCACCGCGGCCATTCTGCAACTGCTTCTTGGCAACATTGGACGTCCCGGCGGCGGCATCCTGGCGCTGCGCGGACATGCCTCGATTCAGGGTTCAACCGATATCCCGACTCTCTATGATATTTTGCCCGGCTATCTGCCGATGCCATTCTTCGAAACGGCTCGCAATCTGGGGGCTTATCTCAAGAAGAATACGTCGCGCACGGGTTTGTGGTCCGCCTTCGAAAAATACTTCGTGAGCCTGATGAAGGCCTACTATGGCGATGCTGCCACCAAGGAAAGTGATTGGGGATTCAACTGGCTTCCGCGCGTGACCGGCGATCACTCTCATTTCGGCTACTGGCTCGACATGGCTGACGGCAAACTCGACGGTCTTTTTGTCATGGGCCAAAATCCTGCGGTTGGGGCCTCCAATGGCCGGCTCGAACGCACCGCTCTTTCCAAACTCAAATGGCTGGTTGTCCGCGACATGGTTGAGACGGAGACCGCTTCTTTCTGGTATGACTCGCCGGAAGTAAATCGGGGAGAACTTTCTCCAGAAACAATAGGCACCGAAGTATTTCTTTTCCCCGCCGCCGGTACAGCGGAGAAAGAAGGAACCTTCACCAACACACAGCGGTTGCTCCAGTATCGCGAAAAAGCAATCGATCCTCCGGGCGACGCACGCAGTGAAACCTGGTTCATGTATCATCTCGGCCGCCGTCTAAAAGAAAAAGGTAAAGATGACTCGCGTCCGCGGAATGAAGGCTTGCGGGCCTTAACGTGGAATTATTCGACCGAAGGCAAGCATGCCGAGCCTGTTGGCGAAGAAATTCTAAAGGAAATTAACGGCTACTCTCTGCCGGACCGCAAACAGCTTGCCCATATCAAAGATCTCAAGAAAGATGGATCGACCGCCTGCGGAGCTTGGATTTATTGCGGCGTGTTTCCAAAAGAAGGCTATAACCGCGCCCTGGAAAGAAATCCCAAAGATGCGCTGGGCCACAACTGGGGCTACGCGTGGCCGAACGATTGCCGCATCATCTATAACCGCGCCTCCGCGCGACCCGACGGCCAGCCGTGGAGCGAGCGCAAGAAGCTAGTCTGGTGGGACGAAAACAAGAAACAGTGGACCGGCAACGACATCCCTGACTACGACAAGGAAACGCCACCCTACGCTCCGGAAAACATTCAGAACGGCAAAGGCGTGGAAGCTCTCGGTGGCGCGAAACCTTTCACTCTGCATCCCGATGGCGTCGGATGGTTGTTCGTTTCGAGCGGATTAAAAGATGGGCCGCTGCCCACGCACTTCGAGCCGCTCGAATCGGTCACGGACAATGGACTTTACAAGCAACAGAGCAATCCCCCCGCCGATAAGAAGGTCCGGCCGGATAATCCTTACGCGGAGCCCTCTGGCGATCCTCGATTCCCCTACGTTCTTACAACCTATCGCCTCACAGAGCATCACACCGCTGGCGGAATGTCGCGGCAGCTCTCGCATTTGAGCGAACTCCAGCCCGAGTTGTTCACCGAAGTTTCGCCGGAACTCGCTTCAGAACTGGGACTGCAGAATGGTCATTATGCGACCATTATCACTGCGCGCTCCGAGATCGAAGCCAAGGTCTTGGTTACGAGCCGCATGCGGCCGATGCAAATCAACGGAAAAGTCGTCCACCAGGTCGGACTGCCTTATCATTGGGGATATCGCGGCCAGGTCACAGGAGATGTGGTGAATGATCTTCTGGTGATCAGCGAGGAACCGAACGTTCGTATTATGGAAACGAAAGCACTTACCTGTAATGTGGTCCCCGGCCGTCGCGCCCGCGGGAAAGAATTTCTGGGTCAACTCAATTCCCGCACGGGACAGACCGCATGAGCATCACAGGTTTTTTAACCGACTCGACTCTATGCATCGGCTGCAAAGCCTGCGAAGTCGCCTGTAAAGAGTGGAATGGCGTGGAGGCCGACGGATACGATTGGAGCGGATACTCCTACGACAACACCGGTGCGGTCGGGGCTTCGACCTGGCGCCATGTGAAGTTTGTGGAACAAACCCCGGTCCCTGGTTTCGGCGGAAACGCCGGCGAACTTGCTTCATGGACTTTCTCCTCCGACGTTTGTAAGCACTGTGAGAATGCCGGCTGCCTGGAAGCATGTCCAACGGGTTCCATCGTGCGCACCGAATTCGGCGGTGTTTACATCCAGCCCGATATTTGCAACGGCTGCGGATATTGCGTAAGCAGTTGTCCCTTCGGAGTGGTCGAACGCAATCAGAAAGATGGACGCGCTTTCAAATGCACTTTTTGCTACGACCGGCAGAAAGTCGGGCTGCAACCGGCCTGTGCGAAGGCTTGCCCAACCGAGTCCATCAAATTTGGCGAACTCGACCAGCTGCGTTTGCGGGCGCAGGAAAGATTGGAAGAACTGCACTCGCGCGGAATGGAGGACGCGACTCTCTATGACCCGCTGGACAGCAGTGTCGGAGGCACCCACGCTATCTTCATTCTTCGCGGAGATCCGCGAACCTTCAACCTACCGCCTTCGCCCGACGTTCCAACCATCTATTTAAAGAAAAGCTGGACCTCCTCCGCCATCGCCGGAGCGCTTCTTCTCGGCGGCACGTTGCTGGCCTTCTGGGCCGAGAACAAAAATGGACGTCGGAGAAACGCGCGATGAGTGAAACGGTTCCAGACGCTTCCGGCCCACACGCAAGAGAGTTGAACTTGAAGGATTCGAAGTCAGAACGGCTGAACTCACAAAACTCGATCGATCTTGAACGCGAGCGCCGCCTCGAAGAAATCCGCCGGGCTGCCGAGCGGCACGGTCAACTTCAAGTCGACGGCGCGCGGGCGGCTGGCGCTCCCTTTCCCCAAGCCAATCCGGAAAATGGCTACTATCAGATACCGCTCCTCAAGGAACCTTCCTGGACGTGGGAGATCCCTCTCTACCTGTTCGTTGGCGGGGCTGCCGGCGCCGCTGGCGTAGTTGGCGCAATTGCCGATTACACTGGAGCCGATCGCGAGCTGGTCAAGCACGCTCGCTGGATTGCCGCGGCCGGATCTGTGCTTTCCCCGCCTTTGCTGATTGCCGACCTGGGTCGTCCCGAACGATTCCTCGCAATGCTGCGCGTTTTCAAACCGAAGAGCGCCATGTCCGTCGGAGTTTGGACGCTGCTGGGATTTTCCACGGCCGCAGCCGCCACAGCCTTCGCCGCATTTCTTAGCGACCGCTACGGCCCATCCTTGCCGCTTCGAGTGCTGGAAAATGCTGGCCAGGCCGCATCGCTGGCTTTCGGTCTGCCTTTTTCGAATTACACGGGCGTCCTCATCGGCGCAACCGCGATTCCTGTATGGAATTGCAACGCCGCCGAGTTACCTCTTCACTTCGGGGCGTCTGGCCTGGGCGCCGCTGTCGGCCTCATGGACCTGATGGGTGACCGCAAAAGTGGCGCCCTGCAAGCGCTTGCGCTCGGTGCTGCAGTCTTCGAGACCTGGGAAGGTTTCAGTATTGAACGGCGCTCCGATCCGGCTCTTGATCCACTCAAGCACGGCACCAGCGGACTCATTACGCGAACCGGCGGGGTGCTTTCCGGCCCGGTTCCTCTCATTTTGCGTACGATGAGTCTGTTCGGGTCAAAGAAGAGATCCTCGTCGCTGCGCCGCTTGGCCGCCGCCTCGTCCGTGGCCGGCTCGCTGATCACTCGGATCGCATGGATCAATGCCGGCCATGTATCCGCAAGGAATTACAAGTTGCCCCTGCGAATCAGAAACTAGGTTCGCGGGTACCAAATCGAAGATATCGACTGGTTCGGGAAGGGCACGAGTTCACTCGGGCCGCTAAGGCTTTTAAAATTCACCGCGCTTCGGCGCCTGCGGTTCGCTTTGTGCCGCCCAATTGCGTGTTCAGCATCTGATCGAGTCGCCCCGTTTATCACCACTAAGTTGTCGCCTAACCGCCATACTTCTTCGTGATGAGATAGCTTCTAAATCCCCAAACTCAAAATTGCCTGCACCCGTGAGCCAGCCTTGGAGAACCGATCTGCATCGAATGCTTATCTCGTTTTAAGCGAGAGGCGCGCCTTTGGCCGGAGACGGCCGGCGCGCTAGGTCGTCCCAATTGGCACTTACGTCAGCTAAGCGGGCTTTCTTGGCCGAGGAAGCAGGTTCGCGTGGGCCCATCACTGTCGAGTCTGGAAAGAGAAAGAGTGCACGCTCAATTTCTTTTTCTTGCTTGTGCAACGCTAATAGTCCTGACCGGCTGCGGGGGCGGCAGCACCTCCTCTTCAGCAGTATCGCCCGCAATCTCTTCCGTCTCCGTGGTTTGTTCGCCTTCAGCAGTCGCACCGCAGGCGATGTCCCAATGCAACGCAACAGTTCAAGGTAGCGGAAGCTTCAGTTCCGCAGTGAAATGGTCTGCCAGCGCAGGCACCATCAGCGCAAGTGGCCTTTTCACGGCGTCATCCTCTTCCAGCACCGTTACCGTTACTGCGACCAGTAATCAGGACACAACAAAGTCCGGAACGGCTGCGGTTACTGTGCAAGCCGCTCAATCCAGCATTTCTTCCGTCGCGGTGACGTGCAGCCCCTCATTCATAGCCGTCAATGCCACGTCGCAGTGCACTGCCACAGTGCAAGGTACGGGAACTTACAATTCCGCAGTTACCTGGTCTGCCAGCGAAGGCACGATCAACCCGAGTGGCCTTTTCACCGCACCATCCGTCGCAAGCAGCGTCACCGTAACCGCCACCAGCACGCAAGACTCAGCAAAATCCGGCAACGCGACTTTGACAGTGCAGCTACAGACCCCGGCGAGCAAGCACGTCATCCTTGTGATGGAAGAGAACCAGAGTTACTCAACCGTAGTCGGCAATACCAGCGATTGGCCCAATCTCAACAACCTGATAAACAACGGCAGCCTTCCCACAAACTACTACGCGAATTCCCACCCATCGATTGGCAATTATTTCATGCTGACAACGGGACAGTTGCTGACGACGAATGACAACTCCACAACCGTCTGGAACGTCGACAATATAGCGCGGCGAATGCTGTCTTCGAACGTCTCGTTTAGGATTTACGCCGAAGGAATCACCCAAGGATATGTGGGCGGAAATATAGGGCTCTACCTGATTCGCCATAATCCGTTCGCCATGCTCTCTGACATTGCCGACAACCCACAAGTTGCAAACGCCACTATCTGGCCGTTCTCGCAGTTCGCCACAGACGTGGCTAACGGCACGCTGCCGGAATTCTCCTACATCGTTCCAGACGTCGACGACGATGCGCATAATGGAACACCTCAGCAGGCGGATAGTTGGTTGCAGACGAACGTTGTCGAACTCCTGTCCAGCTCAGCCCCGTTCTTATCCGGAGGGGATGGCGTTCTAATCGTAGACTTTGATGAGGCAGCGGACTCCGATAGTGCAAATGGAGGCGGTCACGTCGCTCCAGTTCTCTGGGGACCGATCGTGAAGGCAGGGTACACGCAAACGTCCACTACGCTGTATCAGCATCAAAGTATGCTGCTAACGATGATGGAAGCTCTTCAGTTGTCCGATCCCCCAGGCGCAGCCGCGAACGCGCCGTCGATGTCAGAGTTCTTCGTGCAGAAGTGAATCTGCCGATGAGCTGTGGCCGTTGCGCATTGTTAAAGGATATTTACTGCGCGAGCAGCCAGGAGAGCCACAGTTGTCAGGGAAATGAGCGATTGAACCATCATAAGCAGTTTGGCCCATGGCGATAATACCGGGGAGTCCGTTGGGGAAAACGCGGTGCTCGTATTGAAGGCGAGAAAAAGGTAATCGACAAAACCTGGACTCCAGCATTGTTCTCCCATCTCTCGCTTGGCTTGTTGGTCGAGAGTCATTTGTGGAAAAAGGAACGCGCCATCTGTATGCACGCCGCGCAACTCCCGCTGGCGCGGGCCACCCGCATCCAACCGCCAATACCATGAGGCGAAGACCAGAATATTTGTAATCCATAAGGCAGCTGCGGAACGCAACAGATCCTTGGGAGACTGGCGATGCGCGGGCAGAGCCGCGACCAGGAGACCAAGTGACCAGATCATGTCGGCGGTCACGATGGAAGTCAACAAATGGCCCAAAATCTTATTGAGGCTATCTTTACCATGCTGGCGTGCCCATGCTGTGGGAATCAGAAGCACTCCGACAATAACGATGAGCAGCCAGTCTGGTCCCGCTGATAAGGACTCCGGCAGAGAAAGACGCAATCCGCCCACGGCAAGCAGCGCAAGCATCGCCGGCCACCGCGGCTCCAAATGTTTCGAAGTATTGGGCATGGGACTATTTAGCATGGACCTCCACAGTGCAACGCCTAACTCGCGAACGGAAATTCGGCGGCGCACTTCAGAACATTGTTGCACGATGAGCTGCTTCTCTGGCCGTCGGACGACTGTAGCGACGCTGACGTTGACGCTGTGGTTACTTCCCGATGCAGAACGTGCTGAAGATCAAGTTCAATATGTCGTCGGTACTAGTTGCTCCGGTGATCGCGTCAAGGGGCCGCAGTGCATTATAAAGATCGAGCAAAAGCATCTCATGCGGAATTTTGTTCGCGACTGCCAGCTTCGCGGCCTCGAACGCAGCCAATGAATCCTGCACCAGCCCAGCATGCCGGACGTTGGTAAGAAAACCAGATTCGGCTTGCGTGGCCGCCTCGCCTCCCACATGCCGCACAATTTCTTCACGCAGCTTTTGGATGCCCTCCCCTGTTAATGCCGACACCGGAATTGACCCAAACTGGCCAGCCACTAAAATCTCACTGCCCCAAGACTCCACGCTGGATCCCAAATCGCATTTATTCCGAACGACAATTGCCCCACGACCCTGCGTTTGCCGCAACAGCTCGTGATCTTCCGCGGTGAGTTCGCGCGACGCATCCATAACAACCAAAACCAGATCGGCGTCCGCCAACGCTTCCATGGTTTTGCGAATCCCGATCGCCTCCGCTTCGTCGAGCGCCTGCCGGATGCCTGCGGTATCCACCAACTGAATTGGGATGCCACTGATCGAAATCGTTTCGTTCACCAAATCCCGCGTGGTCCCTGGCGTCGAAGTTACGATCGCGCGATCCCGTTCCACCAGTCGGTTGAACAAGCTGCTCTTGCCCACATTCGGCCGCCCCACAATGGCCAAGGTCATCCCCTGATGGACAATCTTTCCGTAAGCAAACGTAGCGGCAAGCTTTCGCAGCGGTTCTTCTACCTCTGAAATACGCTGCAGGATGACGACGTCCGGCATCACCGACACATCGTCTTCCGCGAAGTCGATCCCAGCTTCCAACATCGCAATCAGCTCGACCAGCTGCCGTTTGGTTGGCTGCAAGCGTTTCGAGAGCGCGCCCTCCATCTGCTGCGCGGCAACCTTCGCCTGATACAAAGTCTGCGAATCGATCAGGTCGCGTACCGCCTCCGCCTGCGTAAGATCGATGCGGCCATTCAAAAAAGCTCGCATGGTGAACTCGCCCGGCTCAGCCAGCCGGGCTCCCGTAGCCACACACATCTCGACAATGTGCCGCAGCACCACCGGCGATCCATGCGCCGCAATCTCAAGGATGTCATCGGTGGTATACGAGTGCGGTTTCTCGAAATAAGTCACCACCACTTCATCGATACGCTGAGCGCCTTCATGTGGTGTTGGGTGCCCCATCCTAACCGCGTTTTTTGCGGTTAGGGTGGGGCTTTTGACTTTCTCCGCATCCACTATCGGAGATTCTGGTGTCGCAGACTCTGGTTCGACCAACCCCCCAAATACCGCCCGCCCCGGCTCCATTTCCCGTTTCAGCCGCAACATCGTTCTTGAAATCTCGACTGCCCGCGGGCCCGCGATCCGCACCACTCCGATTCCTCCCCGCCCCGGCGGAGTCGCAATCGCAACGATCGTGTCGTCAGTATTCAAGGGCCGATTGTAACGTTTAAACTAAAGCACAACCAACTGCCCGAAATGCAGTCCAAAAATTGAGGACAAATGTCAGTCGCCGACGAACTGCTGAAAGCTAACGAAGAATTTGTAAGAAGTTTCAACCTGGGCGATCTCGCCGTGCAGCCGCGGCGTCGTCTCGCCGTTCTCGCCTGCATGGATTCCAGAATTCTTTTCGAACGCTGCCTTGGCCTGCGCCCAGGTGACGCTCACATGATCCGCAACGCCGGCGGCATCGCCACGGAAGATGCCATCCGCTCGCTCATCGTCTCCCACCATCTGCTCGATACGCAGGAAATCATCATCATCAACCACACCGATTGCGGCTTGCTGCGCGTAAAGGAAGAAGAACTGAAGAATAAACTCGCCGACAAGATGGGCACCCCCTTCGGCGCACCCGCACACTTTCACGCCTTTGATAACTTAGAAGAAAACGTCCGCCAGCAGATCGACAGGGTAAGAACTCATCCCTGGATTCCGAAACACATCCCCGTGCGAGGCTTTATTTACGACGTGAAAACGGGCGCGTTAAAGGAGGTGCCCGCGACCTAGAACCTACCTCGCCACAACCTTCTCAATCTCCGCCTTCAGTTGGTCATACGACAACGCCCCCGGATGGTACATCGCCACTTTGCCACTCCGATCCAACAATACTAAAGTTGGCGTGGTCGAAGACCCATAGACATCAAAGTTGTACGTGCTGATCGGCACCGGCATATCCAGCAGTCCGCCATAAAACCGATGCCGCACCGCATCGATGTAAGCCAGTTCGTCGCTCGGCGAGGCATGCTCAATCTGCGCGGTGTATCCATAGAGCCGCGTCGGCCCCAGCACGGTCAACCCCTTGGCGGAATATTCCGAGCGCAACTGCGTAATGATCGGAGCCTCAGCCTTGCAATCCCCACACCAGTGCGCCCAGAAAAAAAGCAGCACCGGAGATCCCTTCAGCGACGCCAGCGTCGGCGGCTTTGATCCCAGGAACTGATCCGCATGTAGCGCCGGAGCAAGCCGTCCGTCGAAAGTGATCAGGTTCAGATTCTTCTGCAGCCGCGCCCGCATCGACGTGTTGTTATACGTTTTGACGGCAGCCTGCAGAACCGCCGCTGCCTTCTCACGCTGACCTTGAGCCGCCAGCGTTTGCGATTCCACTTCAATGGCCGCGCCCAATCCAATCGGTAAATGCGGCTCCGCATCCAGCGGACGCTTCTTCAGCTGTTCCAGCGCAAGCGTTTCGGTCTGCTTGGCGTAGGCGGCCGCCTGATCGTAATCGCCATTGCTGAACGCGGCCCGCGCCATCCACGAGTATGCTTCCACATACTCTCCGGTGACGCCATTCTTCGCCAAGTAAGATTTCAGGAACAGATTGGCCGCCGTATAACTGTTGTCCGCCAACGCCCCGCGGACGTCCTCCACAACCCCAGCCCAGGCTGGCGCCACCAGTGCGAGAAGAAGTACAACCCTGCGCAAGAACATGCCTAATAGTCTATCTCTTGCCGTCCGCGTTGCAAATTCAGACCGCGATGGCTTCTTAAGGTCCCTTCAGCCGGTTCCCGCTCCACCGTTAACGTACTGCGCCGGCGTAGACGCCGGATCAACTCCCAGGTACTTTGTCACGTTAGCAATCCACGGCGCCGAATTCCCGGCATACTGGCCCGCAATTTGCCGCCATGTCCAGGATTGCGGATATGCCTTCGATCTACCCGCCACGATGCGATCAAATTTGGCATGCAGCGCCCGCCATCCCCCCTCCGCCTCACAAAAATTTATGATGTCAGACCCATCATGATGCTGAGGATTGCCGCAGGTTTTCTGACCGGCCTCATCTTCGGGAGATAGATCTCCGGGGTTATTCAGATCGTAAGGGGCCGTGCCGGGACCTAAGTGATATCCCTCCGCACGCGCCACCGCCTTGCATATATTCCAAACTTTGTCGGAACCAGGCCAGGTGGATGGATCCTCGGTAATAGCGGCTCCCGTTAAACTGCTATCGCTCGAATGCATACTGCGCTCCTACGTGGAACACGTTGAGATTCAGTCTTAGAAAAATTGGAATGCTTTCGTGCGCTGGGTGCAGACCGTCAATGGGTAGGCGTCGTGACCTGCACGATTGTTACGCGGGGATGCTAATCGGCAGAAGTTCCGAATGCAAGTGATTCCGGTCACAGTTGCGAAACAATTTCATTACCCGTGCCATTGCGGGACAACAGCGACCAACCGCGAGCGATTGCCGATTTACTTCAAGCGCGAACGCGTCGACTACTCTTTCCAAACTATTTCTGGTCGCGAATCAGCACCACATCCGCATCCGTATGCCCGCGCACCAGCGCCAACTGCTTCCCATCCGGCGACCAATGAAAATCAAAGATATGTTCGGAAGTAAAGTCCGTGATCTGTTTTCCCTTCGATCCATCCAGCAGCTGCATCCATAAATTATCCACGCCGTTCTCGCGCACCGGATAAACAATCCCTTTCCCATCGCGCGAGAAGTGTATCAATCCGAAGCGGGTGCGTTCGAAATCCACAGTCTTCACGCCCTTGCCGCCCGCCGTTTCCACCACCGCCAACCAGGGCAGAGTTTTACGTCCTTGTTCGAAATGCTAACGTCCTGAAACCGACAGTTGAATTTCGATTAACGCTGTGACGACTCACGTCCTCGCCCCGCTGTGTGCCCCCGGCAAATAGTGCGATGACCCAGCCACAAACAACCAAACCCAAACTTCAGGACTCATATACCGTTCTTAGGAGGTTGCGCGCCATGCTCCCCTCAGACTACGTCTCTTGCACGGAAGGTTCTGACTACCGCCCTGATCTCACTCATAGCCTGACTGACTGACCCCGGTACCTTCATAAGATTTGGTGAGCACGCTCAGGAAAGTGTGACCCCGCGTATTTGATACGAAAGAAAACTCGCCACTAGGAGGCCCCGATGTTTTCGTCTAGGAGATTCTTCGCTGTCGCTTTTTTTCTGGTTCTCCCCTTACTTTGTTCCGCTCAAACCTCGTTACCCGCGAGCTGGGTTTATTCCACATACTTTGGAGGATCCCAGTTCGATGGAATCGGCGCAATCACGCGCGATGCCGATGGAAACATCTACGCAACTGGCACCTCCGCCTCTCCCGACTTTCCCACGACTCCCGGTGTCTATGAAGCGAATTACCCGGGTCCCAGCGGAGACAGCGCTGTCTTCGTCGCGAAATTCTCACCGGATGGAGCGCTGGTATGGTCGACGTTTCTCGGCCCCGGATCCTATGAGGAATACACCATCGCAAGCGCTATTCAAGTTGACGCTCACGGCAACGTTTACATTGCTGGAATCTTTCAGACTCCCGGATTCCCGACAACCAAGGGTCTTCCAGACGACGGAAGCGTTTTTATCGCGAAGTTGAATGCGACGGGATCAGAATTGGTATACAGCATGCAAGTGGGACCGAATGCAATCCTCAGCGCACCTCAACTTGTGCTGGACAGTTCTGCCAACGCCTTTGTGACCGGCAGCGGGGAGGTTCCCGATTGCTGCAACAGCGTCGAAACCGGCGTTATCGGATCCCTCGGTGGGGGCGACGACTTTTGGGTTGAGGAAATCAATGCAGCGGGAACCGCACTCCCTTGGTCAGTCCAGATAGGCGGCGATGGCGAGGACGATCTAAACGGCTTCGCAATTGATGCGCAAAACAAGTTGTACCTCACTGGTTATACCGAGTCCAATAATTTCCCGCACACCCCCGGCGCCCTCAACCAGCCAGGAGAAGGTAGAACTTTCGTAGTCAAGCTCGACCCGACCCGGGCTCCCGGCCTTTCGTTGGTCTATTCGGCACTGGTTGGCAATGCTGGCCACGCAGTGGGCGACTACATCGAAGGTCGGTCGATTGTTGTCGATGGGTCGGGAAATTCTTACGTAGGCACTTGGACCTACAATGTCGGTCTGTTTACTGGAGAGTGGGCATTCCAGCCTACCGCTCCAACTGTGCCCCTTGGCTACGTCTTTGAACTGAATAATCTCGGCAGCTCAATGATTAACGGTAGCTATGTGGGTGGGACTGTGAGTTACGTCGATCAAGTACAGGTCGATCAAGATGGCAATATCTATATCGCCGGATCAACGGACTCATTGGGTTTTATCGTTACCGCCTATGACGACCCGGCTGGAGGTGGCGGAGGTTATTACGTAAAGCTCAATCGGAACTTCGCGGCTATTTCGTCAGTTGCCTTCAGCGGCGTTGGGGGCGCAACCGCCATCGACGCGAGAGGCGGCCTTTGGGTCGCTGGGAATACGGGTGGCCAATTACCCACGACTCCCGACGCCTTTCAGCCGCTATATCAAGGAAACTCCGACGGCTTCTTGCTGCACACAGACTTTCTAGGTTTGTGTCCCTCTGACGGCATAGAGATCTGTTCGATTTCCCCCGATCAGACGGCTCCTGAGCTAATTCAGTTTGTAGCTCAGGCTTCCGAGCCCGAGCAAGCGGTGAACGCTGCGCTAAGCATCGATGACATGGCCGTTTATGGCGAGCCTGCCGCCCAGTTCGATACTTGGCTTGGGCGTAGCGCCAGGACGGCATATTGCAACAGCTTCATCGCAAAACACGGCAGGCAAAAAGTTCAGTAACCGACAGGGTTTCTTGGTGCTCCCGTCCGCTGCCTGTCCTGTAAGTCCTCTAAGTCCATCGCTGACATTCTGCAGCCCACTGACTGCCGCAGTAATTCAGGGTTTGGTCTCGATCGAAATCCAAGCGAATGACTACGCCCCGCCACCAGGTAGCGTCATCCTATATGTGGATGGAAATTTGCAAACAAGAATCAAGGGGCAAAACGGCACCTATAGCTTCACGTTCGGCCTGCCTCCGGGCATTCATAGTTTCGCCGCAAAAGGTGAGGACGGATGGGGGAATTACTTAACGGCTAGCACCGTGGCACGTGTGGAGTAGCGCACGGGCGCATGATGGTGTTGCCCAAGCTTTGAACGTATACTGCAGCACGGATTCCGGGGCGACATCAATTGCTATGTTCGCAGCTCGGGTTCGGGCTGCGGCATCTACCATCGACCGCAACTTGCCAGAGGAGTAAGCGGCCTGAAACCGACGGTGTTTATGAAGTGTACGAAAGAGTTATCGACGCTTAACTGTCAGTCCTGCCCACTCTTTGGCTCTGACAGGATAGCGGGATAGCTGTAGCAACATCGCGAATTCCACTCATCTGATCCACTACGCGATCGGGGCTTCTTCTGCGGCGCTGACCGAATCGAAGAAGCGGAAGAATTGCTCGACGCGCGTAACCTTGAGCGCATTGTGAATCCGTTCGCTCACTCCCACCAGTGACAGGTTTCGTCCGCTATTCTGTCGCGTAACGTAGGCTCCGACCAGCGCACCGATGCCCGCTGAATCCACGTACGGAACATTGCTGAAATCGATGATGAGCGAACGCGAAGTGTCCCCTCGCACGGTCGATTGAAACTCGAACATAGTGGCGATCACGAGCGCACCTTCAAGGCGAAGAACGCGCTGTCCCGGCTGCGCTCCAGGACGATCCTCAATACGCAGAAAATCCTGAGTCATGGCGAGATATTAACCCTAGTGTAACTTTAGATTGTTAAAGCCGGGTTAATTTACACCGAAGGGCCGGTCTGACCGATTGCGAAACAACAGTGCAAACTTAAGATCTTGCCAGGGTGTAATGTATAAGTTACACTCGAAACAGTGATCGAAATTCGCCGCTGCGTCACCGAAACAGGCAGAGACGTCTTCGGCGATAGGTTGGCACGGCTGAAGGACAATCGCACCCAGGCAAAAATTATTGCCCGGCTGGATCGCCTGTCCGCTGGCAACTTTGGAGACTGCAAGCGCTCCGCGGAGGTTTCGAGCTTCGTGTCGATTGGGGACCGGGTTATCGCGTTTATTGCTCAATGGTTGGCAAATTCTGCGTTCTGCTGCTCTGCGGCGGAGACAAGCGCAAACAATCGCGCGACATTGCACGCGCACTGGAACACCTCAAGGACTATTCAGAAAGGGTACACATCTCATGAAACGCAAGGCGAGCATCTCGCACGAGGAGGCTACGATTCGCTATCTGCGGGACAATCCTGGCTTCGCAGTCGAGTACCTCAGAACTGCACTGGAAGATGCAGACGAACCTGCCGTACTACTGATCGCCCTGCGCCGCATTGCTCAGGCCAGGGGCGGCCTTGCGAAAATAGCCAAAAGCGCTGGCATAGAACGTGAGAGCCTTTATCGCGCCTTGTCGAAGCGCGGCAATCCCCGGCTCTCCACCCTGGTCGCAGTAACCAAGGCAGTAGGGTTAAAGCTCACCGTTGAACCCAGAGCATGAATTTCTCGGATTAGAACTGTGCGCCGCAATGAAATGCCATTGCTGCCGCCTAGATCACCGCTGCCTGCTCTCGCCGCTTCGCTTGAATCTCAATAAAGACATTCACCAGCGACACAGCCGCCGGTGTCACTCCCGGAATGCGCGAGGCCTGCGCCAAAGTTCGCGGCTGCACATGACTCAGTTTCTCCTGCATCTCGTGCGATAGGCCGCTCACCGAGTGATAATCGAACCATCCCGGAATTGAGCGCTGCTCCGACTTCTTCATGCGTTCCATGGCGCGCTGCTGCTGCAGCAAATAGCCTTCGTACTTAATCTCCGTTTCAACCGACTTGAGTTCGTTACGGACTTCAGAAGTAAGCTTTGCCGTCAATGCACCCGCATCTGTCCCATCTTCTCGCTCAAAGAAATGCGGATCCAGTTCACGCAAGACAGGCGCGAGTTTTTCAATCGAGATTTCTGGCCGCTTCAGCAACTGCGCCAGGGTCAGGCCGACAACAGACGTGGGCAGTCCCTCGAAACTTGTGGGGACGGGCGACTCGCCCGTCCAGTTCCCATCGATCATCTTCCGATCGCCCATCTTCCCATCGATCATCGCCTGCGTGATCTTCGTCTTATCTAAAATCCGCTTTACATTTTCCAGGCGCAACTGCTTGGCTTGAAAATCATCCCACGCGGAATCTGAGATCAGGCTAACCCGCCGCCCATGCGGAGTGAGACGCCGATCGGCATTGTCGATGCGCAGATGCAAACGGAATTCCGCGCGCGAAGTGAACATCCGGTAAGGCTCGTTCGTCCCTTTCGAAATCAGATCGTCGATCAGGATCGCAGTGTAGGCCTCCGTGCGGTCGAGAATCAGCGGAGCCTGCTGCTTCACCTGCAACGCCGCGTTAATTCCCGCCATCAGCCCCTGGCATGCGGCTTCCTCATATCCGGATGTGCCGTTAATCTGCCCCGCCAGAAACAGACTGGAAATCTTTTTCGTTTCAAGAGTACGGTGCAATTCCGTTGGATCGATCGAATCATATTCAATGGCATAGCCAGGCCGCAGCATCTCCGCATTATCGAGGCCGGGAATCGACTTCAATATCTCCAGCTGCACTTCCACCGGCAGAGACGTGCTCATGCCGTTGACATAAATCTCGTGCGTGTTCAATCCCTCGGGCTCGAGATAAAGCTGGTGCATCTCCTTGTCGGGAAACTTCACGATCTTGTCTTCAATCGACGGACAATATCGTGGCCCGATAGATTGGATCTGGCCGCTATACATGGGCGAACGATGCACGTTCTCGCGAATGATGCGATGAGTCTCGGGAGAAGTCCACGCGATATAGCAGGGAATTTGCGAATCGTGATGCGCCACGCGCCTGGTGCGAAAACTGAACGGCGTCGGATCGTCATCGCCCGGCTGAAGCGTAAAGCGCGACCAGTCGATAGTCCGCCCATCCAGGCGCGGCGGCGTGCCCGTCTTCAGCCGGCAGCCGCGCAAACCCAAACCCTTCAAGGACTCGCCCAGTAAAACCGCATTCGGCTCGCCAGAGCGTCCAGCCGGATATTGCTGCTCGCCGCAATGGATCAGCCCATTCAGAAAAGTTCCGGTCGT
>Ga0182015_10001492_pt1 | contig 30667 bp, 19 predicted proteins | sample 712P3MmetaG_FD_120478 | JGI IMG/M metagenome (GOLD analysis project Ga0182015, IMG submission 120478) | Permafrost microbial communities from Stordalen Mire, Sweden - 712P3M metaG | ecosystem: Environmental > Terrestrial > Soil > Wetlands > Permafrost | place: Sweden: Stordalen | collected... | reverse complement strand
TTATCCAACTCGATGGGCCCTCGGGCCGCACCCGTCACTTGAACTTAGAAGAGGTCTTGCCGGATCCAGCAGAACGTGCCAGAATTTCCGGAATTCGCGTGCCAGAATTTCCGGAACCCACAGAGGCATCACGTCGCGACACGCCGCAAACACTACGCGCCAACCGTAATAACCAGGATCGAATTCACTGCGTTCGGACGCTGTTTCGGCTGCGTTCCCCTGTACTTTTGTTTTGATGGCGAGGGGCCAGGTTCACCTTTTCCTTCCAATGCCAACACTTCTGCGGACAGTTTTGCTGGAAGTCGAACGTTACACGGATTGCCCGACGACCACGTCTAATCTTTTTCTAGTATTGCTGCGATTCAGCGATCGCAAGTAAGGTTCTCGCATTCAGAATCGCCTGTCGGATAAAGAGGAGAACCGTCTTCTAACAGGCAAAGCGCGGCAAGTTCAGCTTGTGAATGATTCGATTTATAGTTCACGTCAAAGAACCGTACACCATGCCGATCCCGACCGAACCCATTGGCAGCATACCCCGTCCTCCGGAGTTGTTGACAGCGATGCGGGCTCATTTTGCCCGGCAGATATCAGACGAGCAGCTCCATGCGGCAGAAGAATCGGCCCTACGCGATACGATAAGCCGCTTGGAAGCAACCGACTCGCCCGTCATAACGGATGGTGAGCAGAGCAAGCCGAGCTTTGCTACCTACCCGCTTCTGGGCTTGGAAAATCTCGCTACAGATGGCGTCACTATTCCGTTTGCTGATGGTCACGCCCGGCAGTTGCCAAGATTGACAAGAGGCCCGTTCCGCTATGGCGTCCATGCTGTGACCTACCTTAGGGCCGCTCAGCGATACGCTCACCGGCCAGTGAAACAAGCTGTGATTTCGGCATCGGCGCTGAGCCTGCTCTATCCCCAAAGTGGTTTAGACGGATATACGCGCGACGCGTTCCTGGAAGACCTGGTTCGGGATGCAGCGAGGGATATTCGTGAGTGTTTAGAATCCAAGGCGGCCTGCGTGCAAATCGACTTCACGGAAGGACGCTTGGCCCTTAAGCTCGATCGATCCGGCGGGCTGTTGGAATCGTTTATCGAACTGAACAACCGCGTTCTCGATAGCTTTTCAGCTGCCGAGCGCCAGAAGATAGGAGTGCACACTTGTCCCGGTGGCGATCACGACTCCACGCATAGCGCCGACGTGGATTACACGGGTTTACTGCCCGGATTGTTTCGCCTGAAGGTCGATCGCTTCTATGTTCAGTTGGCCAGCGAAGGGGACCGTCGTCGTGTGCTAACGACGATTCGAAACCTGCTCAAGCCCGGTCAGATGCTATTCGTTGGTGTCACGGATCCGATCAATCCCAGAGTGGAGAGCCCCGAGGAAGTACGTGAACGCGTTCTTGAAGCCGCTGAGCTAATCCCAATCGAATCGCTAGGAACAACGGATGACTGCGGCTTCTCGCCCTTTGCCGATGACACGTCCACGTCGCGGGACACAGCCTTCGCGAAGATAAGGAACCGCGTCGAGGGGACAGCAATGGCAGGGAAGATTCTTGGAGTTTAGGAATCCAAAGGAACAAGCCTCATGGCCCACATTCAAGTATGGGCTAGCGACGTGGGCACCGACCGACGCGGATCTATATGGTGAGAATGGAAGACGGCTTGCCGACGAAGGCTACATCCAGTCGACCGCACACTTACCTAGCACACAGAAAGAGTGTGCCTAGTCCTCACCGAAACGCGGTGCGCCGTCCGGAGCGTAGGACAAACCGGCACCGAACGCAGTTTTCAGTGGGGAGCTTATGAATCGGCGCAACTTTCTCCAATCGAGCGGCGCAATCTGCGCTGGTTTGGCAGTCACACAATCAATGCCAGTCTTCGCTAATGCGTTACAGTCGGCCGCCAGGTGGCGGACCTTCGAGGTAACCACAAGCGTAGAAGTGATGAAGCCAAGTGGAGTGACTCACATCTGGCTGCCGGCGGCGCTGATCCGTGAGACGCCATTTCAGCTGACTCAGGCCAACCGGTTCAGGGCTGACGGCGGAGCGGCTAAGTTCAGCAAGGACAAGCCGAACGCACTTGGCATCGTGTCGGCGACTTACCCCGCTAATGCGAAGCCCGTCCTGACGCTGACCAGCCAGGTTTCGCTGAAGAACTACGTCGTCGATCTCTCGGTGCCTGGCAGAGCGCTGCACGTTTCAAAAGAAGAGCTCGACTATTTTCTTCAGCCCAGCCGTTATGTGCCTACCGACGGCATTGTAAGAGAGACCGCTCTCAAGGCGACTGCCGGCACGACCACTGACGAGGAAAAGGCTCGCGCTATTTACGACTGGGTCGTAGACAACACCTTCCGCGATCCGAAGGTCCGCGGCTGCGGGCGCGGAGACATTCGGTTCATGCTGGAGTCGGGCGATATGGGCGGAAAATGTGCCGACTTGAATGCTCTCTACGTTGGCCTGGCACGCTCCGCAGGCCTGCCGGCGCGACATGTTTATGGTTTGCGGATTGCCAAATCGGACTTGGGCTACAGAAGCCTTGGGGTAGCGACGGACAAAGCCACCAAGGGCCAGCACTGCCGCGTGGAGGTATATCTTCGTGAACACGGTTGGGTTCCGGTGGACCCGGCAGATGTACGCAAGGTAGTTCTCGAAGAGCCACCTGGAAATCGTCCGCTAGACGACGAGATAGTGTCGAAGGCGCGCAAGCGCTTGTTTGGCTCATGGGAGATGAATTGGATGGCATACAACTACGCTCCCGACGTAGAGCTGCCAGGGTCCGCCAAACAGCCGCTGGTGTATTTCATGTATCCGCAGGCGGAAACGGCAGAGGGACGAGTGGATCCATTCGATCCGGAGAACTTCAGGTACGAAATCACGGTAAAGGAAATGAGTTAGCTATAGCTCCACCTCGTCAAACTCAACGCTCAAGCCGCTTCATAGTCCTGAATCCGTTCTGTAAGGCATTCATGCGGAAGCGTCCGGGCCTTGCGCTGCTGAAGCTGTTCCTTGGGAGGAAATGTGAGCTAACGGTAGATGAGGATTTCGACCTTGTTGGTTTCGTCCGGCTTAGGGGACTTCCCCAGGCCGATGATTTTCACTCGGGTGTCGTCGAACTTGAAGTGCTGGACTAGGTAATCGCGGACCACCTTCGCGCGGGCCTGGGTCAACACCCGATCCTTTTCCGTATCGCCGATTTCGACGGATGCGGCAATAACGGCCAGGCGGAACTTATTCTGCTCCAGGAATTTCCCGGCCTCATCCAGGAGCACGTGCAGCTGGATAAACTGAGGGCGGATGACGCGACGAGACAGCAGTTGGAGCAGCAGCACCAGCAACAGACGCAGCAATTGCAGCAAAAGCACGATCAGGAGCGGCAGGAGTTGCAGCAGAAGCAGCAGCCGGCAAACCGGGAACCAGGCAATAGGTGAGATCGGCCTCCAACATGGAACGAGCATTGAGCGAGAGCCGGGCGAAGCATCGGCCAAGCAGGCGGCGCCTTACCTGGCTCAGTTCAGAAACGCAGTTTTGAGGACGGGTCTTGAAGAGGTATTTGGTTAGGGTTGTGCTCGTGGGGACGTTGGCAGGCTGGATTGCAGGCCAGATGACCAAAAGGAAGCGGCTTTGGTCCGCTCGGGGATCTCATTGTAGGGATCCCCGGTCGTTGCTGGCCAGCTTTCTGTTTTGGATTGATCCTACGGCCTACCGTATGCTGAGTCGCCTGGCAATGGCGAGCTATCGGCGCCATCGCATTGCTCTGGTTGATGATCAAGCGGGCGCTTTTTCACAAGAAATCGCCCCTGTTTCCGCACAACCCGGACAGAAGGAAGTCGTTCGCGTGGCTAGGGAGAAGGCCCACACCGCACCGCTTCCCGATGAGACGGCCATATTGAAGACCGCAGTCAACCCTTCGGTAGCCGCATGTTCTTCAGACGGATATCAATCCGATCGCTAATCAGAAGGTTGATATCAATACTGATTTCCTCAAGAATGGCGCCGCTTTGGCGGCGCCGACTGGTCAAGGACGGACCCAAGTGCCGCTACGTCCCCGGGTGCAGCTGATGGGATGAATCGGCGGTCAGATCAGCCCATCCCAATCCAGCGTAAGGTACGGCGCTTAAGTGATGTATTTTCCTCTGTGGTCTTCGCGTCGTGATGGTTCGGCTTACTCGAAGCAACCGCGGAATCGCCCGCCAGTAGGCCGAAAATCGCGACCATGCCAGGTCTAACGAAACTCGGAGGATCCTCGGACGAAGATCCTCCGAGTTAAAAGAACTGCTTAGGGCGACTTATGCTTCGGTGTCCTCACGTTCAGCTTCGAGATGAGGCCTTCCGCTGCTGGAGGCACATGAGTGTCGTGAGCAATTACGATGTCCTTCGCCGAAATTCTCTCCCCGTAGATTCTCTTGTTGGCATCGTTGTCAGCTCGGATGGTCGAACCCTCGAGAGAAATACCTGCAAATAGGCCGCGCGCGCGTGAATAGCTCAATATTTCAGCCCGCATGGAGACATCGGTTTCTGCCGACGCGTCACGACCGACTGGGCCTGCTGCCACCGACGCATCTCCTCCGAGCTTCACTTTGCTGCTCAAGATTCCATTCGCACCGCGGTCATTCATCACCAGAAGAACGAAATCGGTCGCCTGCCCGCCGATCTGGAAGCCCACGCTGCCACCCTCAAGGGCCATCATTGACGGCGCACCCCAAGGGCCGTTGAAATTTTCGCCCGTGCGGCACGTCATCGCACCGCGGCCATAACTACCACCAACTATGAACGCGGCCTTGAGAACTGATGGAAAAACAACCACACAGTCGGCTTTATCGAGGAGATCTTGAGGAATGTCGTCTGGAACATTCAGAATCTCTGTCAGCACCGTGCTGGCATTCTTCAAACGATCCTCGTCCTTTTCTGCGTCGTCCGCCCAACTGGTGATGGCGAGCAACAACAATGAGCTCATCGCGCACGCGAGTGTCTTCTTCATGTTCATGAGGCCTCCTAGAACGGATATGGTTGTGGTAACGCCCAGCCGCAAACCACAGTATGGTTCATACCTTAGCCCCCGGCGACACCTTCACGCAAGAGTTCCCTTCGCCGAACGAAAGCGGCCTACCCCAATCATTTTTCAGTATCTATAGGAAGCGAGCTATACGTTGAACATCGTAAAGGGAAGGAATTATTCCTGTACATCTTTGTTGGCATAAACTCACCCGGGACATTTCCCCTTGACCTAGGACAGAATTTCGTCGCGAGCTATCGCTACGATCTGCCATTCAAAAAACTCCTCCAGCGCGGGAATCGCTGGACGGAGGGCTGGGCCATATCCGGGGTGAGGCGTTTCACCCGTCCCGGTGAACCTCGTGCGATTGCTTTGTCAGTAGCGCGTGCGTCTGTGACCAGGACGTGAACTTCTGAGATGGGCCCGGTCAAGGCTGAAGTCACAATACCAATCTTGCTTGAATCCGCCACCACGATGGTCTCTCTGGACTGGCGCATCATGGCCCGAAACGTTAGTGCTTCGTAGGATCGATCAATGTAATGCCTGGCGAGGTGACCGTTACCAATTGCGGCGAGTCGCGGTTACTGAAGTCATCCCCGCTGCCCTACTCCGGTGTTGGACTTGTGTATAACTCCACTGCATTCAATCCGGTGACTTCAGTCACCATCGCCATTACAAAAGGCCAACAGCTTTTCGTTGCACCGTAGTGCTTTGACGGTGCCCTCCACCCTCCCTACGATGAAGACTGACGGCACTCCTAAAAACGTGCCTACTGGCCGTGCTGCCTGCAAGCGCAGGAGCTTGAGGCTAAGTGATGTTCGATAGCGGGGATTCAGGGAATCGGCCGGCAGCTGCGGAACCGAGTTTTCCCGACGACAGGAACTATGGCATCGCGCAAACAAAACGGGTTCTCACTGCTGGAACTGCTCATCGCGATCAGCATTTCCCTGATTATGATGGCGGTCACATACGTCTCGATTCGGCCCATCCTGTCTCAGGGACACGTCAACGAAGCGTATGACACGACCTTGATGGCCCTGCGGAACACCCGCAACCTGGCAATTTCGCAAAGTCACGAATACTACGTTAATTTCAACCCGTCTGGTTATCCGGCCGGCACGATTCAGATCCAGTACCAGCCTCCCGCAATTGGAGCGGGGGCGGCGCCTCCGTTGCAGACGGTAGTCACTTACTCAATTCCGTCGGATATTAGTTTTGCCGTGCAGGCGGGATTCCCGGGGACTGCGCCGGACAGCTTTGGCAGCGGCGGCGTTGCCATTGACTTCGACCAAGGCTTGGCTGGCGAGCCCATCAATTACGTGGTCTTCATGCCCGACGGCTCCTCGCAAGACAGCCTCGGGAACCTTAATAGCGGCATCATCTATATGACGCAATCCAGCCAGACCATCTACACCTCGCGAGCAATCACGGTATGGGGAGCGACCGGCAGAATCCGCGGATGGCGTCTCAATCAGATCGCAGGCGCCGCAACCTGGGTGCAGCAATGACAGCAGAAAACAAATCCGGCAGGAAACATCGGACGCAGCGCGGTTTCGCGCTGATCGAAGTCATGATCGCCATGGTTGTGCTGACTGTCGGCCTGCTCGCGGTGCTTATGAGTTTCGCCAATGCGATCGACGCTACTGAGTGGGCACAGGAAGATCTGATCGCCCGCCACAAGGCGCTGGATGCCATGGAAAGCATCTATACGGCCCGCAACAGCCAGCAGCTTCCTTTCGCTTCGATCAACAACGTGTCCAACGGCGGAATCTTCCTGAGCGGAGCTCTGCCCTTGCTCTGCGCCGGACCCGATGGTCTGGTCGGGACGGCCGATGACGTGCCCTGCACCGCGCCCGACACCGGTGTAGCTTGCCCGGTGCAGGTTGAGTGCCTGGTGCTGCCCGGCCCTGACGGCATTCTTGGCACCCCCGACGACGTCACTTATAGCCTGAGCAACTTTACCCGCACCATTGCCTTTAACCCGGTTTTGCTACCCACCGGAGGGACCAACACGACTCTTATCGCGGTCACGGTCACTATTTTCTACAGCAAACCTGGTAGGTCCGGGCTGAGCCGCAGCTACTCGGTGAATGGGCTGATCTCGAGCTTCCACTAAGACTGATGAATACTATGACTAAGACGGGCATCGCAAAATCGCAACGCGGCTTCACTCTCATCGAATTGATGATTGCGGCGTTGATTGGAGTGATCGTGATGGCGGCCATGACCAGCGCGTTCCGCCAAGCCATGAATGCCATGTTCACGGTGACGCAGCGCGTCGAGACTCAGCAGAACATGCGCGCTGCCATCGAGTTGATGACCAGGGACCTCAGCATGGCGGGCGCAGGCTTGCCCACGGGCGGCTTGCAGTTGCCCACAGCCAGCGCCATCAAGGTCGCCTGCAATCAAAGCGACATCTGCTATGTTCCCGGCGCCACCTACCCGAACAGTGGATCAGGGTCAATCAATTACATGTATCCCATCCTGCCCGGTTACAACAACGGCGTTCAGAACGGTACGGTCATCACCAATGCTGCCGGGGCGGTAGATGACAGCATCACCTCGATCTATTGCGATTACAACTTTTCGCTACATAACTTCACATTCAACTTCCCCAGTGTGACCCAGGCCGACGTGGCCGTGGTGAACGCAGCGGTCACGCCCAACAACATTCTGGCCCCTGGAGGCCTCAACGTAGGCGACCTGCTCCTGTTCATCGTGAGCACCCCAGGCTCGGGCGCGGCCAGCGGCAACCAGGGTACCAGCCTTGCACAAACCGCCGCCGCCGTAGGCGAGATCACGGGCCTGCCCAACAGCACCACCATCGACTTTGCCAGCGGCGACGCGCTCAATTTCAACCAGACCGGCGCCAACAGTCTTGCCTCTGTCGTTGGCGCACCTGCGGGGACCACGATGACCGTCTGCCGCCTCTACGCCGTGACTTATTTCCTGCAAGTTCCTGCCGCCGGCCCCACCGTTCAATTTCCCCGCCTGATGCGCCAGGTCAACGGACTCACCGCCGTCCCGGTGGCCGATAACATCATCAACCTGCAATTCAGCTATGACGTGATCAACTCCACGGCCGGCACCATGAGTGCGAATCAGCCCAATCCGATCGCCGCTGGACTTTCGCCCGCACTGATTCAGAAGGTGAACCTGTGGGTCATGGGAGAAGGTTTAGTTACTGGAGGAACGACATCGCAGAGCATGTACTTGGCGAGTTCGGTCAGCACCCGCAATATGAGTTTCTGCAATTCCTATAGCAGCTCAGCCACCGCGTGCCAATGATTGGGCGGCTCAGGTCTGGGGTTGAGGTTGAAGGGGGAGACATGGGGAAGAGTACAAGAAATTCGCGAGGCTTCACGCTCATCGCAGCGCTGTTGTTAACGCTGCTTTTGTCGGGCTTGGCCATAGGAATGATATATCTGGTCAGCAATGAACAGCACATGGGAAACAATGACCTGGGGACCAACCTGTCTTACTATGCCGCGGAGTCTGGCATCGAAGACTTGACTTCCCAACTCTCTCAGTTGTATCAGTCCTCGCAGGCGCCGAATGCCGCGTCCATTAATGCTCTCACCGCTGCTTCCAACTATCCCACGGCGATTAGCGGTTCGATGATCACCAACATGAATTTCACGGAGGCCATCACCTGGCCATCGACCCAAACCAACGGGAAACCTTGTCCTAATCTTCCGAATCCGTGCAGCGCGTGGGACATTGTCGGCTCGGGTCCGGACCAGGGGATGGTCGCATCTCTTATCCCCTTCAGCCTGCAGGTTACTGCCACGAGCCAGTCGAATGCCGGCCAGATCTCGGCATACTCCGCCATGGCCGCCACCGGCGCCTCGGTCAATCTGAATCGGACCGTCGAAGTGGCCTTGCTTCCTGCCTTCGAGTTCGGCATCTTCTGCGACGGCGACTGCGACTACTTCGCGGGGCCAAACTTTAATTTCGGCGGCCGCGTGCATGCCAACGGCAATCTGTTTCTCGCCTCAGGCTCTGCCTTGACCTTTACCGACAAGGTCGCTGCCGTGGGCCAGATCGTCACGTCGCAACTCGAGAATGGATGGCCGACCTCCACCAACTATACCGGGAAGGTCTATGTACCCAGCGCCGCCAATGCCTGTCCTCCGGCCCCTGCGGCCGGACCAGCCGCGAATTGCGCAGCGCTCACCGCCGGCAGTTGGTCCGGCGGCTTCCCGACCTCCCCCACCTGCACTGCCGACTGTGGGGGCACAGCCAACCCCGGTTGGCAAGGGATTTCCACGAATACCTTCCACGACTTCATCATTACCGGAGCGACTGGCGCATCCAAGCTCAGTTTACCTTTCGTGCGGGCGACCAATGTTGGGGCCATTGAGATCATCCGCAGACCGACACCCCTCGACACCCCGCTTGTCACCGGTTCGCGTCTCTACAACCAAGCCGCAATTCGTATTCTGCTGGCCGACACGCAAGCCGGTCTGCACCCTGAGCGCCCCAGCCCGGCCCCGCTCGATGCCAATGACGTGCAGCTTGTTGGCTCCGTACCGGACGTCTCCATCAGTGGAAGTCCTAGCATGTACTATGCCGTGGCCAATCCAGCGACCAGCGCAAACTGGGTCGCTCCTACGGGCTGTACTGCACCGGCCACCTGGCCGTTGCATGGAGAAGTCACTGCCGCGTCGAAGTGCCAGAGCGTGTGGCTGCGGGTAGAGTATGTAAACAGTTCTGGAAATTGGATTGGGGTCACGCAGGAATGGCTCGGACACGGGTTCGGGCGCAGCTACGATATGCCCCCCACTCATCCCTACAACGCTTCCACCGCCACCGTTCCATTGTGCCCTACAGCTACGTACCCGAGCTACCCGGCGGCCCAATGCCAGAACCCAATCAGCCCCGCCATCCTGATCCTCCAGCAGCTGCAAAATGGCCTGGGCGCGGGCAGCGCGACCGGCGCCGCTACTACGGCGAACAATTGGCTGCCGATCAACTTCTACGATGCACGCGAAGGAGAGCCACGGGATAGCCGCCCCGGCGGCGACCCAGAGACCTCCTGCAGCCCGATCGGAGTCATGAACGCCGTTGAGCTCGATGTGGGCAATCTGTGGCTTTGGCTACAGGGAGTAGGGGCGTACGCCGGCGGCAGCGGCCCCTCGGTGAGCATCACCAACCAGCTTGGCACCAACGAGAACGGCTACATCGTCTACTTCTCGGACCAACGCGGGATGGTCTCCGATACTCACCCCTTATCTACCTTCTACAATGGCATCTCTGGAATGTCCGGTTTGAACGACACCGTCAATAGCGCCTCGAACACTGGCGTGCCCGACGGCGTGCAGGAACCGGCGACGTACTACGCCTATTCGCCAGAAGATGTGGGCGAAAAACAGAACGGTTTCGTCGACAACTGGGGTGAGGCAAACTTGGGCGCCGGTTTTGGCATTGCGGCAGGGAGCATGAGCCAGCCCTATTACATCAGCGGCACGACCGCCGGGATCGCCAGCTGCTCGACCACGGCGGAGTGGAACATGGTTACCGGCCCGCGCCACGTGCTGCGCCTCGTCGACGGCGGCATGAGCACTGGTGCCGTCAGCTTCTTGCCAGCTACCTCGGGAAACCCAACGACCCAGGGAAACGGCTTCACCGTCGCGTCGGAGGAGCCAGTGTATGTATATGGCAACTACAATACCGGCCCCACCGATCCCTTCTGGCCAAGCGGAGCCACCGCCACTACTCCGCATTCCGCCGCTGCAATCATCGCCGACTCAGTTACGTTGCTCTCGAACCCCCCGTCGGCTGCGACGGTCCCGGCCGCGAATATAGGCTGGACGGACCACGTAAGCTTCCTATATCCGGGCCAAGCGGTCGCGAGCGGGAGCTTTCCCGGACGGCAGGGAAACACCAGCTATTATCGTGTGGCCATTGCCGCGGGTAAGAGCGTTCCGTTCCCCGAGACAGCCTACTCCGCTTCGCGTTGGCAGGATTTCGGCACCGATGGTGGGATGCACAACTTCCTCCGCTATCTCGAAGACCGCAGCGACAACGGAAATGGAGCCACGGTGAACTACGTCGGTTCGATGATCACCATGTACTATTCGCAATATGCTACCGGCGTATTCAAGTGCTGCAACTCAGTGTATTCTCCGCCGGGGACCCGTAACTATTTCTTCGACACCCAGTTCCTGAACCCGAACAATCTGCCTCCGGGAACGCCCGCGTTCCAGGACGTGGTAAGTTTAAGCTATCACCAAAACTTCACCCCACAATAAGCTCAAGAACCGCCACACCACCCCCGGTCCAGCTCCACGGATCGGGGTTCTTTCTTGAATCCGCACCAGCTTGTTCTCTTGCCGTCAGGTTAGAGTCGCGTGCAGGTGGACGACGGTAAGCTACCGCCAGAACCAGGTGGCGGGCACCAACGAACGCGACAAAGACAACAAGGGGCTGCTCACACGGAGGCAAGCGCGGGAGGGTCCTCCGTCCTACTGCTCGATGCTCGTCTCCGACTTGGCGGGTTTCTCTGTTACCTGCTGGGTGCTTGGCAGTTGCGAACGATCCCACCCGCCGCCGAGAGCCTCAACCAGCGCCACGGCGTATGTCATCTGTTGCACCTGAAGACCATTGAGAGTCTGCTGATCCGCCAGCACGGTGGTCTGGGCAATCAGCACGTCGAGGTAGGGATCGACACCGGTGTCGTACCGCGCCTGTTCGAGCTTGAGGTAGGTTTGAGCTGAATCGATTGCCTGCTGCTCTTGCCGGATTTCTTTGGATAGGATGCGGACTTCCGCCAGACCATCTTCCACCTGTTGAAATGCGGAAAGCACCGTCTGACGGTAAGCGGCGAGATCGGCATTGTAGCTCGCTACGTATTGTTGGACGGTAGCGCGGCGCAGGCCGGCGTCGAAGATGGTTTCCGGAAGCGACGCGCCGACGGACCAGAAGCGGTTTGGCCAGGAGAGCCACTTATGGAAGACCGAACTCTCGAAGCCGCCTTCCGCGCTCAGAGTCAGGTTCGGATAATAAGCCGCGTAAGCGATACCGATGGCTGCGTTGGCTTCGGCCATGGTGCGCTGGGCGGCAGCCACGTCGGGCCGGCGCTCGAGCAGTTCCGAGGGCAGGCCGAGTGGAATCGGCGGCGGGGCAGCAGTCATGGGCTTCACGGGGATGGAGAAATCGGAGGCGGCCTTGCCGAGGAGTACGGCGATCGCGTGCTCATATTGCGCCCGTGCGATTCCGACATTGGTCGCCCCCGCCTGCGCGCTGCGCAGCGCGGTTTCGGCTTCGACTACCGAGATCTGATCGTCGATGCCGGTTTCATAGAGCGAACGCGTCAGGTCGTAGGCCTTCTGGTCCGCCGCAACCGTATCGTCATAGATTGTTTGCAATCGGTCCTGGCCACGAATTTCGAAAAAATACTCCGCCAGGTTGGCCTGCTCGGTCAGACGCTCGTTCTCTAGATCGGCCGCGCTGACCTGGGCGGCATACTGGGCCTGGCGCACGGTGTTGCGAACCTTGCCCCAAAGATCGGGCTCCCAGGACGCTTCCAGAGGAAGCGTGTAAAGAGTGCTTTGCAGTTGCTGAGGGGATGTAGTGCCCGTGCCCGTGCCTGTGCCGGTCGTAGTGGCGGAAGTCGTGGCCACGTTCGCCGGGGCGCGGGAGTGTGTGATCGAGGGCACAACCGACAGAGTGGGAAAGTATTGCGCGCGGGCCTCGCGCACCACGGCGCGGGCTTCCATGAAGTTCTCGAAATATTGTTTGATGTTCTGGTTGTTGATGTCCAGTTGTTCTTCGAGCGCGTTCAGTTCGGGATCGTTGAAGATCTCCCACCACTTGCCGCGCAGCTTCGCATCCGCGGGCTGCGCAACCGTCCAGCCTTCGTTATCCTTAAAGTTGGTGGGCGATTCTTTGTAGGCCGCAGGCGCCTGTGGCGCGGGTGGGTGGTATTTCGGTCCAACCACGCAGCCCGACAAGAACAACAAGAGCGCAACCGCCCACAGCCGAGTCGCACCGTTCTTTACGATTAGTTTTCGCGTAAGGATCCTCATAACGTTCTGCCTAGCCAGCAATTCATCTGAGCGCACCATGCTAGGCTGCCTCCGGAGCCGGAGATGGATGTCGCGCCGTTCCCCCCTGCAGGCGCAGCCGCAGACGGTCGAACTCCAAATAGACGACCGGAGTTGTATAGAGTGTAAGCAACTGGCTCAAGATCAGGCCTCCCACAATCGTGATGCCCAGAGGGCGGCGGAGCTCATACCCCGTGCCCGTCCCCAGCGCCAACGGCAAAGCGCCCAATAACGCAGCCATCGTCGTCATCAGGATCGGACGGAAGCGCAACATGCAGGCTTCAAAAATCGAATCGAGTGGTTTCTTCCCTTCCTGGCGCTCCACCTGAAGAGCAAAATCGATCATCATGATGGCGTTCTTTTTTACGATGCCGATCAGCAGAACAATGCCAATGATGGAAATGATATTAAGATCCTGCTTAAAGGCCATCAAGGCGAGCATCGCGCCTACGCTGGCCGAGGGTAGCGTGGAAATGATGGTCAGGGGATGGATGAGGCTTTCATACAAAATGCCAAGGACGATGTAGACCGCGAGAAGCGCCGTGAGAATCAGGATCGGCTCGGTGCCGAGAGATTGCTGGTAGGCCAGTAGGGTGCCGGCAAAAAAGCCTTGCAGCGTGGAGGGCGTGCCAAGCCGCCTTTGCATCTGGGCGATGCTCAATGTGGCATCGCTCAACGACATGTTCGGCGCGAGGTTAAAGGATACGGTGACTGAGGGGAATAAGAATGTATGGTTGATGGCGAGTGGGGTGGTGTTGGCTTGACCTGTGGCCACTGTCTGCAACGGAATGCTGTCGCCGCCCGCCGATTTAAAATAGATGTCTTTCAATCCTTCCGGGCTTTGCCAATACTGAGGAGCAACTTCGAGCACGACGTAATACTGATTCAACTGGGTGTAGATGATGGATACTTCCGCCTGACCGAACGCGTCGTACAATCCCGAGTCCAGCGACTGTGCGGTAAGGCCGAGCTTGGCCGCAGTGACGCGATCATAGTTCAGCAGCAGGTCGAGGCCGCCATTTTGCTGATCGGAGCTTACGTCCTGAAAGCCGGGCAGGTGCTGCATCTCATTGGTTATGATCGGTCCCCACTTGGAAAGGCCGCGCACCGAGTCGGATTGCAGCGTGTACTGGTACATCGCATTGCTGGAGCGGCCGCCGATGCGCAAATCCTGAACGGCCTGAAGGAACGAAGAGGCCACCGGCAGACGGTTCAATTGAGGGCGGAGGCGGTTGATGATCTGCGTGGCGGTCACCTTGCGCTCCCCGAGCGGCTTAAGGGCAATGAATATCGAGCCGGTATTGGTGGCTCCATTGCCCCCGGTAAACGCAATTACATTGGCGACGGCAGGATCCTTCTTAATTACCGCACCGATCTGCCGAATGGAAGAATCCATCTCCGGGAAGGATGAATCCTGCGGCCCGCGTACGGCGCCGGAGATCGCCCCCGTATCCTCCACCGGGAAAAAACCCTTGGGTATTTTGATGATCAGCACCACGTTGAGCGCTATGGTGATGAACAGTACGACGAGGGTGGGGGCCGGATGTTCCAGCACCCAACGCAAGCTGCGGCGATACAACGACAGCATCCCGTCGAAGAACTTTTCGCTGGCCATGTAGAGGCGGCCATGCTTTTCCGTGCGCTCGCTCTTCAAAAGGTAGGCGCACATCATCGGTGTCGTGGTCAGCGAGATGATCATCGACACGAAGACGGCCGTCGAAAGAGTGACGGCAAACTCGCGGAAGAGCCGGCCAACGATCCCCCCCATCATCAGCAGAGGAATGAAGACAGCGATGAGCGAAATGCTGATGGTGAAGACAGTGAAACCGATTTCTTCCGCGCCTTTCAGCGCCGCGGCAAACGGCTTGACACCGTTTTCCAGATGGCGCGCGATGTTTTCCATCACCACGATGGCATCATCGACCACGAACCCCGTGGCAATGGTCATGGCCATCAGCGAGAGGTTGTCCAGGCTGTAGCCGAACAGGTACATCACTGCGAACGTACCCACCAGCGAGACCGGCACAGCGACGGCGGGAATGAGCGTGGCGCGGCCGTTGCGCAGGAAAACAAACACCACGACGATGACGAGGCCGATGGAAATGAGCAGCGTCCGCTCGACGTCACTGACCGAGGCGCGGATGGTTGTGGTGCGGTCAAGAACGATGGTAGTGTCGATGCCGAGCGGAATGGAGGCTTGGATAAACGGAAGCTGAGCGGTTATGCGGTCGACCGTGTCAATGATGTTGGCGCCGGGCTGGCGGTAGATGATCACCGTAACCGCGCGCTTACCGTTCAAATATCCGGCAGCGCGGACGTTAGCCACCGAGTCCGACACTTGCGCGACGTCGGACAGATGGACGGCCGCACCGTTCTTATACCCAACCACGAGCGGCTTGTAGTCTTCGGCGAGAGAAATCTGATCGTTCGCGAGGATGTCCGCGGTGACATTGCCGTCAGTGATCTGGCCCTTGGCCAAGTCGGCGTTCTGCAAGCTGAGCACGGACTGCAGATTCCCGAGGGTAAGTCCATAGCTGGCCAATTGGGTTGGATTTGCGTCCACGCGGACCGAGGGCAGGGCGCCACCTCCAACCGTGACCTGCCCTACGCCCTGTATCTGCGACAACTTCTGCATCATGACCGTGGAGGCTTCGTCATACAGTTTGGCGGGACCAAATTTGTCAGAGGTCAGGCCGAGAATCAAGATCGGCGAATCGGCGGGATTGACCTTGCGATAGGTGGGATTGCCCGGGAGGTTGGCGGGCAGATAGGTTCGCGCCGCATTGATAGCTGCCTCCACATCGCGCGCCGCGCCATCAATGTCGCGGGTGAGGTCGAACTGAATGGTGACGGAAGTGCTGCCGAGTGTGCTGGCGGAGGTCATCTCCGTTACACCGGCAATATGACCGAATTGCCGCTCCAATGGAGTGGCGACGGACGACGCCATAATCTCGGCGCTGCCTCCCGGCAGACTCGCACTGACTGAGATCGTCGGAAAGTCGACCTCGGGCAGGGGCGCGACTGGAAGCACCTCAAACGCAATCGCCCCGGCAAGAGCAACCGCGACCGTGAGCAGCGTAGTAGCCACGGGCCGGAGAATGAAGGGTGCGGAAATGTTCATGCCGGCCCTGCCTGTTCTGCCTCTCCGGTTTCGACCCGGTTCGAGTTGGGGGCAAAGCGGTGCGCCAGATTATCGAAGAAAATGTAGATGACGGGCGTGGTGTAGAGCGTGAGAGCCTGGCTCAGCAACAATCCGCCGACCATGGCGATGCCCAGCGGCCGGCGCAACTCGGAACCGAAACCACTTCCGAGCGCGAGCGGCAGTCCGCCCAGCAGCGCGGCCATCGTGGTCATCATAATGGGGCGGAAGCGAAGCAGGCATGCTTCATAAATCGCATCCGTCGCGTTCTTTCCGTGCTGTCGCTCGGCTTCGAGCGCGAAGTCGACCATCATGATGCCGTTCTTTTTCACGATACCGATCAGCAGCACGATGCCGATGATCGCGACCACGCTTAAATCCTGGTGAAAGAGAATCAACGCGAGGAAAGCGCCCACGCCCGCCGACGGGAGCGTGGAGAGAATGGTAATGGGGTGGACAAAGCTCTCGTACAAAACACCCAGCACGATGTACACGGTGACCAGCGCGGCAAGAATGAGCAAAGGTTCGTTGGACAGCGAATTCGTGAAGGAGGCCGCGGTCCCTTGAAAACCGGCCTGCAGGCTGGGAGGCATGTGCATGTCTTCCTGTACCTTGTCGACTGCCGTAATGGCCTCGCCCAACGCTGCGCTTGGCGCGAGATTAAACGACACGGTAATTGCCGGAAACTGACCCTGGTGGGTAATAGCGAGCGCCTCGGTCGTGTTCTCGAAGTGGGAGAACGCGCTCAGGGGGACGGCATTGCTCATGGTCGAACTGGTGGTGCCGGCGGAGATGGCTCCATTATTCGACGTCGAAGGTGTGGTCGGTGAAAGCGCATTGGTAGGAGGAGTAAGGGTATTTGCCGATGGAGTGTACAGCGCTGAAGACGTCAGAGCATTGGACCCCGCGGCGGATGATCCCGAGGACGCGAAGGAGGTTGCGGCTCCGGTACCGGTTGCGCCTGCCGACGCATTGGCCTGGATGTAGAGCTGATTCAGCTTGTTGGGATTCAGTTGAAATTGCGGCTGACTCTCGAGCACAACATGGTACTGATTTGTCTGCGTATACATCGTGTTAATCTGCCGCTGACCGAAGGCGTCGTAGAGAGTGTTGTCGATGGTTGACGGCGCGATACCCAATCGCGAGGCCGTGACCCGGTCGATCACCAGAGCTACAGCAAGCCCTCCGGTTTGCTGATCGGTGGCGACGTCTTCCAGCTCCGGCAACTGCTTCAGCCGGCTGACAAAGCGATTGGTCCAGTCATTCAGTTCATTGGCATCGGGGTCTTCGAGCGTGTATTGGTATTGCGTGCGGCTTACCCGATCGTCCACGGTAATGTTCTGCACTGGTTGCATGAAGAGTTCTATACCCTGAACCTGGTCCAGTTTGGACTTGAGTCGGCGAATTACGTCGGAAGCGCTCAGATTGCGCTGGTCAAGCGGCTTTAGATTGATCGACATTCGACCGCTATTGGTCGTCGTATTGGTTCCATCGGCACCGATAAACGACGAGAGGCTTTCAACCGCAGGATCGGCCAGAATGACCTTCGCCAGTTCCTGCTGCTTCTCTGCCATGGCCTTCGAGCCAATCGCCGGCGGCGCCTGCGATATGCCCTGGATCACGCCCGTGTCCTGCACGGGGAAAAATCCTTTAGGAATAATGATGTAAAGGAAAACCGTAAGCATCAGGGTGGCCAGCGCGACCAACAGCGTGATCGTCTGGAATTTAAGGACAAACTTCAGCGTCCGGCCATAGAACGCGATCATCGCCTCGAAAGCACGCTCCGTGGCTCGATAAACGCGCCCCTGCTGCTCTTTAGGCTGACGCCGCAGGATTCGTGCACTCATCATGGGCGTGAGCGTAAGGGAGACTACCGCTGAAACGATGATGGTGACGGCAAGGGTCACTGCAAACTCGCGGAACAGGCGCCCCACCACGTCTCCCATGAATAAAAGCGGAATCAAGACAGCGATGAGAGACACGGTCAGGGAGAGAATGGTGAAGCCAATTTGCTCGGCACCCTTGAGCGCCGCTTCCATGGGAGGATCGCCGTCCTCGATGTAGCGCGCGATATTTTCGATCATCACGATGGCATCGTCCACAACGAAGCCGGTGGAGATGGTCAATGCCATCAGCGACAGGTTATCCAGGCTGTAACCAAGAATGTACATGGCCGCGAACGTGCCGATCAGCGACAGTGGCACAGCCACGCTGGGGATAATCGTGGCATAGAGGCTGCGCAAGAAGAGGAAGATGACCAGCACGACCAGGCCGACCGTCAACAGCAATTCGAACTCAACATCGGCAACCGACGCTTTGATGGCGGTTGTAAGATCGGTCAGCGTGTTCACCTGAATGCCCTTGGGCAGACTATTCACAATCTGCGGCAATAATTGCTTGATGCTCTTGACCACGCTGATGGTGTTGGCCCCGGGCTGGCGTTGCACGTTCAGGATCACCGCGGGGGTCTGATTCATCCACGCGGCCTGATTATTGTTCTCGACGCCATTCACGACGTTGGCTACGTCGGTCAGCATCACCGGCGCGCCGTTGCGGTAGGCGACGACAACCTTGCGATAGTCGTCGGTAGTGACCAGTTGATCGTTGGAGTCGATCTGGTAATCCTGGCGCGGCCCATCGAAATTCCCCTTGGCGGCGTTCACACTGGCCTCAGTCAGTGCGGTGCGCAGGTCCTCCATATTGACACCGTAGGAAGACAGAGCCGTGGGATTGGCTTGAATGCGGACTGCGGGCTTTTGGCCGCCGCTGATGGTGACCAAACCGACGCCGTTGAGCTGCGATATCTTGGGTGCAAGACGCGTGTCCACAAGATCCTCGACCTGAGAAAGCGGAATGGAACTTGAGGTAATGGCCAGGGTGAGCACAGGAGCATCGGCGGGATTGGTCTTACTGTAGATCGGCGGCGCGGGCAGAAGGGATGGCAACAAACTCTGCGACGCGTTTATGGCAGACTGCACCTCTTCCTCGGCTACATCAATATTCAGAGTGAGATTGAACTGCAGCACAATGACGGAAGTGCCTCCAGAGCTGGTGGAAGTCATCTGGCTCAAACCCTGCAGTTCGCCGAATTGGCGCTCCAGTGGCGCCGTCACCGTCGTCGCCATCACCGTCGGGCTGGCGCCGGGATAAAAGGTAAGTACCTGAATGGTCGGATAATCGACTTCCGGCAAGGCGGAGACCGGCAGTTGGGTATAGCCGACAATACCGACCAGCAGAATTGCTGCCATCAGCAAAGAGGTCGCGACGGGCCGCAAGATAAAAGGGCGGGATGGACTCACGGGGCGCTGCTCCCGCTCGTGCTGGCTGGGGCAGGCTTGGCCGGAGCTGGGTTCGAAATAGCAACTGCAGTATTTTCCTGCAACTTGTCGAAGCTGCTGTTGGCGACCACATCGCCAGGGTTGATCGTATCCACTTGCGTCAAACCGCCGTCCGTGACTCCCGGCTTTATGGTGCGCAGATGAGCGATGTTGTTTTGAATCACATACACGAACGATGCCTGGCCATTCTGTTGAATAGCGGATGCTGGAATCAGCGTCACTCCCTGCAACGTGTTTACCAGCAAGCGCGTATTCACAAACTGGTTCGGGAAGAGCGCATCATTTTTATTGTCGAAGACGGCCCGTGCTTTGACTGTCCCTGTTGTGGTGTCAATCTGGTTGTCGAGCGTCAACAGCTTCCCGCTTGCAATCTTGGTTAGCGCCGTGCGGTCATAGGCATCGACCGTGAGCGTAGCCTTCTTGCGTAATCGGTCTTCCACTGGGCCTAGACTGTCTTCCGGAATTGTGAAAACTACGGTAATGGGCTGCATCTGCGTAATCACGGCGAGGGTTACGGTTCCCTCCGATTGCACCACGTTGCCCGGATCGACCAGCCGCAAGCCGACGCGGCCACCGATAGGAGCGGTGATATGGCAGAAGTCGACCTGAATCTGGTCAAATTGCACGGTTCCCTGGTCGTTTTTTACTGTGCCCTCATCCTGCAGGACAAGCTTTTCCTGGTCGTCCAAAAGTTGTTTTTGGATCGCGTTGCGCGCCCACGCGATGCGGTAGCGATCAAGGTCCATCTGTGCTTGGGCGAGCAGATTTTGGTCTCGCTCCAGCGCGCCTTGCGCCTGCAAAAGAGTCGCGCGGTACGGACGCGCATCGATGTCAACCAGCGGATCGCCCTTACTGACGAGTTGACCCTCCTTGTAGTGCACGGCAATGATCAAGCCAGTCACCTCGCTGGTCATCGAATCGGTGTAGACTGGAGTGACCGTACCGATTTCGTCAAGGTAAATGCCGATGTTACCCTTCGTGGCCGTTGCGCTTGTAATCGTGATCTTCGGGGGTGCGGGCTTGGCTTTTTTCGCGTTCTTGTAGTGGCTCCATAGCAGCCAGACCACAAGCACAAGCAGGAGTAACAATACGATCCCGATGACGATCCAGATGGTTTTATGCCGGCGAGCCGAGTCGTGGGCTGGGAGTTGATGGCCACGGTCGATGATGGGACGTTCCTTCGTGTCAACGGTCAAAAGTGGATCTCCTTTATGTCGGCTCCGAATCGCTCAGAATTATAGTCGAGGAAACGGGAGTTCGATTCGCAATCGTGAGGCCCGGTTGGTCGGGCTCGAGTAAGTTTCCCGAAGTGAGCAATTCTGCATGGTACTTCAGGGCGACCTGCCAGGAACATTCATCATAGAGCCTGGTCAATTTTGAACAGGCCGGGGAGCACTCGCTGCTTATTTGGTAATCAGCACCAGGGTGCATCGGCCTTCCACAAATGATGCAGCCTACCGAGGCGACTTGGAATCTAACTATCAGGACATGAAGATCCCGCAAAGGGGCCGAGGTTTGTAAAGTTTTGCAGAGGGGGTCAGGAATATGAACATTTTCGGAGATACCGCAGGGTCCTCGAGGTCTCGAGTGGGCGGGCGGATTTTGGGTTCCCTGTTGTCACTGGCTCTGGTGTTCGCGACTTTGCCTCAGAATCTGTGGGCTTATCAGGATCAAGACGCGGCAGCCCCGGCGCAAGATGCGGCGGCTCCGGCTTACACGCAGCAGACGGCTGAGCAACTGCAGCAGTTGGTAGCGCCGATTGCCCTATATCCAGACTCGCTGGTGGCGCAGATTCTGGCGGGCTCCACGTTCCCCGAGCAGGTGGTCGAGGCCGACCGATGGGTGCAAGCGCATCCTGATTTGAAGGGCGAGGATTTGGGTAAGGCTGTGGATGGACAGCCCTGGGATCCCAGTGTCAAGGCGCTCACAGCATTTCCATCCGTCCTTGGAAATATGGACAAGAATCTTTCCTGGACGTCCTCTCTCGGCGACGCCTACTACAACCAGCAACAGGATGTGATGGATGCGGTACAGGTGATGCGCAAGAAAGCGCAAGACGCCGGCAATCTGAAGACTACACCGCAACAAACCGTAGCGGCGCAAGACTCGAACATAACCATTGAGCCTGCCGATCCCGATGAGGTTTACGTCCCCGCATACGATCCGTGGGTGGTTTACGGATATCCGGTCGTGGCGTGGCCGGGATGGTATCCGTATCCCGGAATCTGGTTTGGCGGGCCGTATCTCTCATTTGGCATCGGCTTCCCAATCGGGTGGTTCGGAGGTTTTGGATGGGGATGGGGTCATTGGGGATTCGACTGGCATAACCACTACGCAATGTATAACCACGGAAGGTATTACTCCGGCAGCAGAACCTTTTACAACCGGAGCAGTGTTGCCCGAGCCGGGCGTGCCGGAGGTGCCGACCGTCCCAGTGCAGCGGCCAGGCCTTTCGACGGAAATCGTCAGGCGGCTCGAGGATATGCCGCACCCCGCGGTCAGAGCGGTGTACGCTCGGGCGCCTTTAGCGGTTACGGCCATGGCGGGCAGGCGAGGAGCTTTTCCTCGCGCGGAAGTGCCAGCATGGGTGGGGGAGGCGCGCGGGGCGGTGGGGGCGGGCGGCGGTAATCGGAGTGGTTCCTGGCAGTTTGCAAGACTTTGAAATGGAGAGAAGCCGTATGCTGCGAACAAAGCTGAAGCTCGACCAATTTCATCGGGCCAATCTTTTTAGATTTGCTGTGGCCGCAATTCTTCTGACGGCGTGCTTTTCCAGCCCGTCCGTGGCGCAGCAACCGAGCCAGAAGACTTTTTCATCGCCCGAGGAGGCGAGCCAGGCACTGTTCACGGCAGTTAAGAGTAATGACGAAAAAGCGATCCTCGACATTCTCGGAGCAGACGGAAAGCAAATCGTCTCGTCAGGAGACGACGCTGAGGACGCCGAGAGCCGCGCTAATTTCGCAAAGAAATATCAGGAGATGCACCGTCTGGTGAAAGAGCCGGATCGAACCACAGTCTTGTATATCGGCGCGGAGAACTGGCCGACGCCGATACCCCTGGTGAACAAAGGCAAGGCCTGGTATTTCGACACCGACGCGGGCAAGAAAGAAATCTTATACAGGCGAGTTGGGCGGAACGAAATGTCGACCATTCGCGTCTGCCAGGAACTGGTGGCGGCGCAAAAGGAATACTCCGCGGAGCACAACGAGTACGCCCAGAAAGTCTTCAGCGATGAAGGGCAGCACAATGGCCTTTATTGGAGAGCGAGTGGCGAGCCCCTGAGTCCCATCGGGCCGCTGGTAGCAGCAGCCGTTACTGAGAGCTATGCTCAGAGCCGAGACAGCGCTCCGACTCCTTATCGCGGCTACTATTACCACATCCTGGCGCGCCGAGGGAAAAATGCCCCAGGAGGCGCGAAAAGTTACATCGTAAACGGCAAAATGACCGGGGGATTTGCTTTCGTAGCGTATCCGGCGGAATACAGGTCGTCGGGCGTGATGACCTTCATCGTTGGCGAGGATGGAGTGGTGTATCAGAAGGATCTCGGCAAGAAGACCGACGTTGTCGGCAAAGCCATGAAGGAATACAACCCCGATTCCAGTTGGCAAAAATCCGAAGAGCAGCAGGAAGAGAGTGCGGGCGAGCAGAAAACCAAGTAAAGGACATTCGGCCGCTGTTCTGGGGGCTCACACGCTCAGGACGGGAATCGGCACCGTACAAATGATGGCGTAACCGTGGATACGCAGGTTGCCGCCGTAAGGGTAGCACTCGGTAACGAGCAGATCCGCCTTCGTCTGCTTTGCCGCCTGGCCTAGTACCTTAGCCACGTCACCACTGCCGATGAATACGTCCGCCTTGACGCCCATGTCTTTCTGAAGCCGTGCGAGCTGCTGAGCCGCGTCGCCGACAATTTCCTTTTTCCACTTTGGATTGGCGTAATTGCCGCCAGGTCCCCATATCTCCACCGAAGCAGTAACGTGGGCGAGCGTAAGATGGGCACCGAAAGGGGCCGCAATTTGCACGGCCCACGAGACAACTTCGCTGCTGCGCGGGCTGAGTTCGACCGCGCATAGAACGTTGTGGATCGCAAACTCCTGCGTGGACGACTCTTGCACGTGCGCGCCGGTCCAAACCGGGCACTCGGTCCCATATAAAACCTTCACTGTCACAGACCCCAGCAGAAACCGGTTGAACGCGTAGCCATGGGAGGGCATCATGATCAGGTCGGCCTTTTCCGCTTGGGCCGCCTCGAGAATTGCCTCAACCGGATCGCCTTGGAGCAACCGGCTTCGGATGACAAGGCCTTCGAGCTCCGGCCGGAGAGCCTGGTCCCGGTTCTTTTCAGCTTCTCTAAGTACCTCTGTGAGCAGATCCCAACGAGCGAATTCGAGGCCGTCTTCGGGCACACCGGCGGCATGGCTCTGCGCGGTCACCACGTGCAGCATCGCAATCTCCGAATGGAAATGGTGGGCCAACGTCGCAGCCTGATGAACTACAGGCAGCGAGGTATTCGGGAAATCAACCGGCAGAAGAATCTTCTTAATATTCAACATCGCGCATTGACCTTGCCATGCCTGGCGAGAGCACGGACGGTGGTCGAAAGAATCCGGACAGGTTGCGATTAGGTTGCCCGACCTAACGCGATACATTCATTGATGCAAACCCACGCGATGCTGCCTACGAAGCCAAAAAGGAGCGCCGCCAGGACTTTATTCCGCATTCCGCGCCGATAAGGGCTGGCGATTTTTGCGGAGGTTCGCGGCTGAGCCAGCTTTCAATCCTGAGTCCCAAATCTTTTCAGGTCCTCCGGTCCATCTGCCAGCCTCACCGGCTCCTTACCCTGCACCAACTCGCGGATCTTTTCCACCACGTCAGGATTGGCCAAGGTGGTGATGTCTCCAGTGTGCATGTTGTTGGAGAGAGCTGCGAGAATGCGCCGCATAATTTTGCCGGACCGTGTTTTCGGCATGTCCGGGACGATCAGGATTCTTCGCGGGCGCGCGATCTTGCCGATCATGGTTTCAATGGCCTTGTTGACCTTGTCCGCAATCGCCGGGCTGGCCTCGATACCCGGCCGCAGGGCGATATAGACTTCAGGGACGCGGCCCTTGATTTCGTCCAGCACCGGCACGACTGCCGCCTCCGCCACCTCGGAAATCGTCAGGCATGCGGACTCGACCTCTTTTGTGCCTAGGCGATGGCCTGCCACATTGATGACGTCATCCACGCGTCCGAGGATGCGAAAATAGCCGTCCGCGGCCAGCACGGCTCCATCCGCGGCAAAATATGGCCAGTCGCGCCAGTCTTTGCTCTTGGGATCTTTGCAGTATTTGCTGTAGTACTGTTTGACGAAGCGGTCGCGATCACCCCAGATGGTTTGCATGATCCCGGGCCAGGGATTGCGGATGCAGATGTTGCCCGCCTTGCCTGATCCCGCCGTCACCGGTTCGTTGTTTTCGTCAATAATTGTGGGATAGATTCCAGGCAGGCCTGGGCCCGCGCTTCCCGGCTTCATGGGATCCAGCGCCGGCTTGGTACTGCACAGGAATCCTCCATTTTCGGTTTGCCACCAGGTATCCACGATCACGGCCTCGCCTTTGCCCACTGTATCGTGATACCAGCGCCAAACCTCCGGCTCGATGGGCTCTCCCACCGTGGTCATGTGTTTGAAATGGTAGTTGTACTTGGAGGGTTCTTCGGGACCGGATTTGCGCAACATGCGAATCGCTGTGGGCGAAGTGTGGAAGATGTTGACATCCAGGCGCTCGGCGATTCTCCATACTCTTCCGGCATCGGGAAAGGTAGGCACACCTTCATAGAGCACGCTGGTAGCGGCCAGGGCTAGCGGTCCATAAACAATATAAGAATGACCCGTGATCCAGCCGATGTCGGCCATGCACCAGTACACGTCTTCGGGATGAATGTCCTGAATGTATTTGGAGGTGCCGGCCACGTAGGAGAGGTAACCGCCAGTGCGGTGCTGGCAGCCTTTGGGCTTTCCGGTGCTGCCGCTGGTGTACATGAGAAACAGCGGCGCCTCCGCATCCATGGGAACGGGAGGCACGATTTCACCCGCATACTTGGGAAGGATCTCGTCAATCCAGAAGTCGCGCCCTTTCACAAACGGCGACGCGGAAGCGTTCCGGCCGCCCTGCCTCCTCCATACCAAGACCTTGTCGACCTGTTGGCCTTCCTTCTTTGCTACTTCGAGCGAGATCTCGGAGGCCGCCTTGTGGTCGATCATCTTGCCGTTGCGGTAGTAACCGTCCATTGTGATCAGGACGCTGCTGCCCGAATCGGCGGCGCGCATGCCGCAGGCCTCGCCGCTGAAGCCCCCGAAGACTACGGAGTGAATGACTCCCAGTCGGGCGCATGCCAACATGGTGATCGGCAACTCCGGGAGCATCGGCATGTGAATGGTGACGCGATCTCCGCTCTTCAGACCGCAGAAATCGCGCAGCAGCGCCGCAAATTCATTCACCCTCACATAAAGTTCGCGGTAGGTAACAGAAATCGTCGTCTCATCCTCGGGTTCGGGGACAAAGATTAGCGCGGCTTTGTTCTTATACTTGGCCAGGTGCCGGTCCACGCAATTGTAGGAGGCGTTGAGCTTGCCGCCCACGAACCACTTCCAGAATGGGGGATCACGGGTGTCGAGCGTGGTGTGCCAGTACTGGTCCCAGCTCAGAAGATCGGCGTATTCTCGAAAGCATTCGGGGAAGTTCTTCTCCCCAAAACGCTCCGTGATGCTGGGGTCGGTGAGATTCGCCTGGCCTACAAATTTCGCGGAAGGATAATAATATTCTTCTTCCCGCCAATGGACCGCAATCTGAGCTTCCGTGGCCTCACCGGTGGCCTGTGGTTTGGGACGTATTTTCGCCATAATCGGTTGACTCCTTGAGTCGCCGAACTAGTGTCGCACACTGGCAGTCCCGCGCGAAGGTTTGGCGACACGATGCGCTCGTGGCCGGACTGGCGTGGCAGGCAGCCTAGTGAGCCGAGCCCTTTCCGAACAAAGCCCGGCGTTAGAGCGGATCCACGGTTCGTTGCACATAGACCGCGAATTCGGCTCGCGACTCCACCACGAGCCGAGGGTCGCAGCAATCAATCCCAGCGATAATTCTCGCGCTAGTCGGCCGCCGATGCACGCCCTCCGGCTTCATCCCAAATGCGGTTGCCGTGGGTCTCCTTTAGCAGCAGACTGCCCACGATAAAGGTCACGCCCGCCACAATCATCGGGTAATAGAGCCCGGCGTAAATATTGCCGCTGGCCGCGACTGACCAGAGACCAATCAAGGGCAGCAGTCCGCCAAACACTCCGTTTCCTATGTGATACGGCAAGGAAAGCGAAGTGTAGCGAATCTTCGCGGGGAAGGCCTCAATCAGATAGGCGGCAATGGGGCCGTAAACCAGACACACATAGAGGACCTGAATGAAAATCAGGATCACTAGCATCGTCGTATTAGGATTCACGGCTTCCTTGACTGGAACAAATGCACCGGTCGCGTCCGTGGTCATGGCCGTCAGCGAAATGGCGCCCGTCCCCTTGTTGCGGGCGGATTTTACGGTAACCACATTGTTCCCCGCGGCGCGTTCCATGGCCTTATAGATCGGGATGTAGGTAAGAACTGCGAGCAGGCAGCCCGCCATCATGAGCTTCTTGCGGCCGATGCGGTCAGAGAGGGCTCCCACCACCGTGAAGAAAGGCATCCCGCACAGGAGGGCGATTGCGACCACGATGTTTGCAGTTTTGACATTCACTTTCAGGACGGTCTGCATGTAGAACAGCGCGTAGAACTGCCCGGTATACCAGACCACTCCCTGCCCTGCGGTCGCGCCGAAAAGCGAAATCAGGACAAGTTTCAGATTCGCCCATTTGGTGAATGCATCCTTGAGAGGTTGCGTGGAAGTCATTCCCGTCGCCTTGAGTTGAGCGAAGATGGGTGACTCCTTCATCTTCAAGCGAATGTAAAGTGAGATGAGCACTAAAATGATGGAGACCAGGAAAGGGATGCGCCAGCCATAAGCCGCGAAGTCTTCCTTCGACATTGAGTTCTGCGTAACCAGAATCACGATCAGCGAAACAAAAAGGCCCAGCGTGGCCGTGATCTGGATGAAGCTGGTGTAGAAGCCGCGTTTGTTGTCGGGAACGTGCTCACCCACATATACCGCTGCGCCGCCGTATTCTCCGCCCAGCGCCAATCCCTGTAGGACGCGGATTCCAAGCAGCACAATCGGTGCAAACCAGCCTGCCGTCGCGTAGGAGGGCAACAGGCCGATGGCGAAGGTTGAAAAACCCATGATGGAGAGCGTTACGATAAAAGCATACTTGCGTCCCACCAAGTCGCCGATGCGGCCGAAGAACAGCGCGCCGAAGGGCCGCACCAGGAAGCCAACCGCGAACGTCGCGAGATAAGCGAGATAGGCGAACGTGTCGTTGCCCGGTGGATAAAACTTCAACGCCAAGATGGCGGTGAGACTGCCGAAAATGTAGAAGTCGTACCACTCGATCATGGTGCCGACGGACGACGCGCTAATCACTCTCCAGATGCTGTACTCTGCATTGCCAGTTCCCGCCACTGCAGTATTCGCCATAACTTCCTCCATTCACGCGAAGTTCTTGGTCCCGGACATGCATTTCGACCTGCAGTCTCAGGCACTACACGGCTTGGAAAACCCCAGCCCAGGACTAGCCGACAGCACGGAACCAACCCATGGACTGGTTAACTTTTCAGCGCAACGACCATCCCAGAAATGGTCATGGCTGCTCTTTCTGCAAGACTGCTGCTATCGTCAATTCTGCTCCGGGTGACACCGTAAGCTCCCGCTTCCACTGAGTGAAGCCCGGCATGGAAACAATCACGACATGCGTCCCGGTGCTAAGGGGAATCTCTGATGGCGTGCTGCCCAGGTAGTTTCCGTCCACGGTGATTTCCGCGCCGGGCGGTGTCGAACTGAAATTACACTTTACTTTTTCGGACACTTTCTGCGGAGAAACCTGCTCCGCCGCTACGGTGGGCGAGGCTGGCGGAACCACCGGAGAACTTTGCCGTGGCGCGGCCGCAGCCGGGGCCGGCGGAGTTGCAACCGCGGCCGCAGCTAGCGGCGGGCCGGCTTTTCCGTTACCTACTAACGTGTAAAACTGCTTTCGCGTCTTACCCCTGTCATCCACGTAGTACACGTCGAGGCCGTGTTTCTCTTTCTTAGCGTCGAAGCTTTCTCCCTTGGCCAGCGGAACGCACCTGGAGTATTTCGATTGGACAGTACAACTGATACGGAACGGCGCCTGGTTGTCTTCCTGCACGAGCAAAGTACTCAGCAGTGGCACGTTCGTAGTGGAACGGCAATATGCATCGAAAGTAAGCTGTTCGCAATTCTGGGGAACGCCGTTGTTGTCAGGGGTCAATGCTTGAGTTACAGAATCGAGGACCGTAATCCGAACTGTGTCTTTCTGCGGGGCGGCGTTCGCCCACACGGCCGCCAACAAGAGACCCGCCAGCAAAGGTGCAATTCTCGGCATACTCATCAGACCAACTCCTCCTAATACTGCGGATGCATCTACCGCATACCTGGCTTTCCCGAATGATTCTGGAGGCCGGTCTCGCAGCTGCGGTACATTTTGCTCCCCCTGGCGTGTCCAACACAATAGCTCTCCTGGAGGACACTTGGGAGGACAGGCTTGCTGCGGGCCATTGCCCGAATGGAGCCGGCCCCCCTTTCTTTGCTAGTCAGCGCCTAAATCTGCACTGGCCATTTCAGTCATCCGACCGCAAACCCCAGCAAGGCGGTTTTGCCCCGCTGGGGATTGGAGGCTCGGTCCAGAACGTTAGAACGTAAAGATCGGCCCAAATTCGGTGCGGTGATCCTGCCATTCGTTGGACGGCTGTCCAGCAATTGTGTACAAGAGGCCGTGGTCGAATCCACGCGTCGCGTAGACCGACTGTTCGAAGCCAAACTGGCACCAGTTGTTGAATTTGTAGTACAGGGTTCCTATGGCACTCTTGCCCATCGACATCGGGAGTCCCCCATTGCACTTAGTGAGTCCGTCCGCGGAGACGCAGCCAACGCCGTTGGCGCGGTTCTGGTCGTTATCCACCACCTGGTCCTTGCCGACGGTGAAGAGAAGCTGCCAGCCCGCATTGTGGCCCTGCGGATTGGCATTGAACCACCGGGAAAGCGGCAAGCCGAGCTGGATGAATCCGCCAAAGCCCTGGATGGGCTTCTGCGGAGCAACCACGACCTGTCCAGCCGCGTTGGTTCCGAGGACGGTGCCACCCTGAGCAGCCAGCGGACCGCCATCGGCGGTTTCGAAGGGCCCTACGACGTTCGTCAGCCCACTTACGTCGGTGAAAAAAGTGTTGATTTGGCCGCCGAAGAAGAAGCGCATGTCGGCGCCCTTATAAGCGGTCGCCACTAACGTAGCCCATCGCGTGGGCAACTGCGCCACGATTTGGCCGCCCCACTGTGTGCTGGAAGCTTGAAAGCCGTTCGGAAAGGCAGCAAGGTAGTTTGCTGGAAGAAGAGTTGTGTCTGCGGCGCAAGGCGCCGCCGTGCAGTACGATGAGTTGGGAACGATTGATGTGCGCCTTGAATGGAATCCAGCCAGAGCGATTTGTGCCGGGGCCACACCCTTCGCCTTGTCGAGTTGGAAACTCAATGCCGCTCTGGCTTCGTATTCGGGACGGTCGGCGTCGGCGCCCTCGCGCTCGCCTTCCCCGAGCTGTGCGGCGAGCCCGTTGCCAGCCGCGTTCCCGAGCTTCAGGATTTCGCTTGAGGTGGGCATCATGACCCCAAATTGACCCTCGAGGTTGACGTGATTCTCCTTATTCAGCGTCTGGACGAAGCCGCCCCGCAGTTGTGGCGAACGTTCGTAAGTGTTGCCCCAAAATGCGCCATTGAAGGTGGTTTCAAATATATTCATCAGTGCCCCGGATCCGAAAAGCGTCCAGTCCTCTCCACCGACGAAGAAGATGTCAGTGTTCTCGCTGGCGTGGTAATCCATGCGGACGAAGGCCAAACGCAGTTGCGGCTCGGGTCTGGCAATCGAGGACACGTCGCGGTTGTCGACTTCGCTGAAGTTGCCTTCGAAGTCGCCCTCGATCTTGCCGGTCAGCGTCAGGTTCTTCGAAATGTCCGGCCATTCGAGGTTGAG
>Ga0182015_10001491_pt1 | contig 30682 bp, 34 predicted proteins | sample 712P3MmetaG_FD_120478 | JGI IMG/M metagenome (GOLD analysis project Ga0182015, IMG submission 120478) | Permafrost microbial communities from Stordalen Mire, Sweden - 712P3M metaG | ecosystem: Environmental > Terrestrial > Soil > Wetlands > Permafrost | place: Sweden: Stordalen | collected... | reverse complement strand
TCTGGAAGACCATGGCGATGTCCCGATCACGCGGCGGCAGGTTGTTGACCACGCGATCCCCGATCCGCACCTCACCGCTGGTGATCTCCTCCAGGCCGGCGATCATGCGCAGCGCCGTTGTCTTGCCGCAGCCTGACGGTCCGACCAGGCACACGAACTCTCCGTCACGGATGTCGAGGTTGAGCTTGTCGACCGCAAGCGCTCCGCCGTCGTACCGCTTGGTCAGATCGTCGAGGACTACGCCGGCCATGACACGCTCCTCATTTGACCGCCCCGGCGAGCACGCCACGGACGAAATATCGCTGGAAGGCAAAGAACACGATCAACGGGATGACGATCGATATCATCGCTCCGGTCGAGATGATCCAGTAGTTCGAGGCGAGCGCGCGCGTCTGTCCGTACAGGAACAGCGTCAGCGTCTCATGCGGGTTGCCTGACAGGAAGATCAGAGCGACCAGCAGGTCGTTCCACACCCAGATGAACTGAAAGATCGCCAGCGACGCGAGCGCCGGGATGCCAATCGGCATCACGACCTTCCGGAAGAGCGTCCACTCCCCCGCCCCATCGATGCGTCCCGCTTCGAGCAGATCATGCGGGATACCCGAGTAGAAGTTGCGCATCAGGAAGATGCCGAACGGGAGCCCGAACGCGACGTGAAAGATGATCGTCCCGACCACCGAACCGAACAGAGGCAGACCGGTCGCGTTGTCGAAGACCTTGTACAGACTGGCCACAGGGATCAGCGCCATCTGGAGCGGCAGGACGAGCAGCGCGACGATGAGCAGAAACACCGCGGTCCGGCCGCGCCATCTGCCGAACACGAGCGAGTATGCGGTGAGGCTCGAGATGACCGTCACCAGGACGGTCACGGGCACGGTGATCGCGATGGAGGTGGTCAGCGAGTCGAGCACACCTCCTGCCTTGAATCCCGCCGAGAAGAGCTGCTGGTAGTTGCTGAACGAGAGCTGGGCCGGAGCTGTGAACACCGTCCACCACCCCGACACCTCGAAATCGCTGTTGGGCCGGAGCGAGATGATGAAGACGCCCACTGACGGCACCAGCCAGAAGATCGCGATCGCGGCGAGCACGATGTTGATGACGATGCGCGACGGGCGCATGTGGAACCGTCGTTGTTTCGCCGGAGCGGCCGCGGTGACCGGCATCGACGCAGCTTGCACTGTCATCCGCGGATCCTCTTGAGGTTGAACAGCATGGCGGGGACGACCAGGATGAAGAGCACCACCGCGAGCGCGGCGGCGAGCCCCTCTCCGGTCGGGCTGGAGAAATCGTTGTAGATGTCGACCGCGAGGGTGGCAGCGCCGCCCTGCGAGGATGCCGCGGGCATGTTGAGGATGATGTCGAAGATCTTGAGGACGTTGATGAGCATGGTGACGAAGACCACAACGAGCACCGGCCGCAACATCGGGACGGTCACCCTCCGCAACGTCTGCCACTCACTCGCGCCATCGATCTGCGCAGCCTCGAGCACCTCACGGTTGAGCGCCGCGAGACCCGCACCGATGACCACCATCGCGAAGCCTGCCCAGATCCAGAGGTACGCGATGATCATGGCGATGTCGACGATCGGCAGGCTGAAGATCGCCGACAGCGTCGGATTCAATGAGCTCGTGGGTGTGAGCGACTGCGTGCCGAGGAAGAAGATGCCATTGAATCCGGCTTGAAAATTGGTGGCGGTGACCTGCACTCGGTAGTCGCCCGAACCAGGGTTGGGGAATGAGAACGTGCCGTTCTTGGCCGTGGTGGTGGTGGCGACGGAGGTTCCGCTCCCGCTGAGCAGCGCGAGGTGCAAGCCTGGGATGCCGTCCTCGTCGGGGAATACCTGCCCCCGAGCGGTGGGATGCGTCGGCGAGAAGTCACGCCAGACGAGGCCGTTGATCGCTCCCGATGACGCGGTCGGCGCTACCGCAGTTGTGGCGCCGTTGGTCGTGAGCGTCTCCGGGCTGATACCGATCATGCCCATTTCAATGGTGCTGCCTGCGCTGACGGTGTCTTTGCTCTGGAGTGTGTTGCCCGGTCCGGTCTCGACCCCGGTCGCAACGAGGCCGGAGACGGTCTGGCCCGTGCTCGGATCGATCGGGTAGAGCCCCGGCGGATTGATCGCGTTGGCGGCGCCTTGAATGGCCGCGTTGACCATGCCCGTATGCGGATCGATGAAGAAGATCGACGCCCAGGTGAGGCCGGCGGCCGTCGCACTGAACACCAGCGGCATGAAGACGATGGTCTTGAAGGCGGTCGACCAGCGGATGCGCTCGGTGAGCACCGCGAACACCAGCCCGAAGAACGTGACCAGGAACGGGAACAGCACGACCCACACGACGTTGTTCTTGAGCGCGACGATGATGTCGGTCGTCGAGAAGATCGCCTTGTAGTTGCCGAGCGCGATGAAGTTCTGGCCACTGGCATCGAAGAAGCTCCGGATCACCGTCGCGATCAACGGATACACGACGATCAGAGCCAGCCACACGGCCCCCGGCAGCAGGAAGACCAGCGAGCCCAGGTGGCTGCGGAAACCGCCGCCGCCCGCGTGCTTGCTGCTCGATGGGAGGACCTCTCCCCCGGGCACCTCAGCAGGCGCATCAGTCGTCGGGGCGACCACCGCCACGTCAGGCCCTCACCACAGTGCCGGTGATGCTACGTCTGCGGACGGGGGACCGCAACCCGGCATCACCCATTGGTATGAGAACCGATCTAGCACGGTTGCGTTTCCGGTGCAGGTGGAGTACACCGGACCATTACGAACTGGATCGCCGGGGGCTGTCACTGGTTTGCCCCTGTGAGGAGGACCTATATGACGCAGGTCAGCACGCTGGGCAAGCTGGCGGTGGTCACGGCAGGAATCGTGGGAATCGCGACCGCATGCGGTTCGACATCGCCCACCACATCATCCTCGAGCTCCAGCTCATCGAGCGGGAAGATCGGCGGATCGGTCACGGTGTGGGCCGAGTGGACCGCACAGGAGCAGCAGGATTTCCTCGCCGCGCTGGCGCCGTTCGAGGCCGAAACCGGCATCACCGTGAACTACCAGGGCAAAGGCAACAACATGGACACCGCCCTGACAGCCGCGGTATCTGGCGGTTCGCCGCCGGACGTGGCGTTCGTCCCGGACCCGGGCACGCTCGACACGCTCGCCAAGCAAGGTGCGATCAAGGACCTCACGAGCACCCTCGGCACCCTGACGTCCAACTTCGGCACAGCGTGGAACACGCTCGCCAGCTACAACGGCAAGCAGTACGGCGTGTGGTTCAAGGGCGCGAACAAGAACACCATCTGGTACAACCCCGCGCTCTTCACTCAGGCCGGCATCTCGACCCCACCCACCACGTGGGAACAGTTGCTCACTGACGCCGCGCAGTTGAAGGCGGCCGGTATCACGCCCTTCTCACTCTGCACCGACGTGGGTTGGCCCGTGGCGGATATGTGGCAGAACATCTACCTCAAGACCGCCGGCGCCGCCGACTACAACAAGCTGGCGGCCCACACGCTCAAGTGGACGGACCCAACAGTCACCACCGCATTCACGACCATGGCGCAGCTCGTGAGCCAGACGTCGTGGCTCGACGGCGGCCTGCAGGGATCGCTCTCCAACGGGTACCCGGCGTGCGTTGACAAGGTGTTTCCCAAGCCACCCGCACAGCCCACCGCGGCGATGGTGGTTGAGGCCGACTTCGTGGTCAGCGAGATCACCGGCAACTCCTCCAACTACACTCCGGGCACCACGGGGAGCGGCGGCGCCGCGTGCACCGCTGACGCATCCAAGACGCCCTGCTACGACTTCTTCCCGTTCCCGGCCCCGGCGGCCGACAGTGCGAACAACACGGCGATCCAGGGTGCTGGTGACGTCGCGATGATGCTCAACCAGACGCCGCAAGCGGTTGCGTTGATCAAGTACATCGCCGGACCCGAACCAGGCACCATCTGGGCGCACCTGGGTGGGTTCGCCAGCCCGAACAACCAGGTGAAGTCGAGCGCGTACCCGGATGCCGTGACCCAGGCCGATGCGCAGGCGCTGGTCAACGCGAGCAGCTTTGTCTTCAGCCTCGACGACCTTCAGGGCAGCTGGGAGCCCAAGTTGTGGGCGGATCTGATCCAGTTCATTCAGAACCCGAGTGCCTCGAACGTCTCGTCGATTGAGTCGACGATGGATACACAGGCGACGGCCGCGCTCGGCCACTGACACGTTCATCGCGTCACTGCGGCCGGTCCGGCTCGACGAGCCGGGCCGGCCGCGTTCGCCGCTCGCTAGCCCAGCACCACCGCAGTGACTGCCCCTACAACGAAGATCAAGGCGAGGTAGGCGAGCGAGTAATGGAAGAGCACGGCAGCGGCGTGCGATGAACCCTTGATGCGAGCCCAGAGCGCCAGCGCGAGGTAGCAGCCGCCGAGCACCGCAGCGCCGATTGTGTAACCGACGCCCAGCATGAGTCCGGGTAGCAGGCTGGCGGTGATCAGCGCGAGCAGATACAGGAGGATCCGCCGGTGGGTCCGCGCGGTGCCGATGATCCCAGGGAGCATCGGCACGCTCGCGTTGCGGTAATCGCGGCGCAGCAGGAGCGCGAGCGACCAGAAGTGTGGCGGCGTCCAGAGGAACACGACAGCGAAGAGCACGAACGCCGGCCAGCCGACAGTGCCTGTGGCGGCGGCCCAGCCCACCAGTGGCGGAAACGCACCCGCGGCTCCGCCGATGACGATGTTGAGCGGTGTTCTGCGCTTCAGCAGCATCGTGTAGATGAAGACGTAGAACAATCCGCCGGCGAGTGCCAGCGCCGCGGCCAGCGCGTTGACGGCAATGACGAAGACCAGCACCGAGGCCGCGATCAACGACACCCCGAAGCTGAGCGCCTGCCAGGGCAGGATGCGCCCGGACGGCAATGGCCGGCTGCACGTTCGGGCCATGACGCGGTCGATGTCGCGGTCGTACCAGCAATTGATGGCCCCCGAACCGCCGGACGCGAGCGCACCGCCGAGCGCTGCCCAGAACAGCAGGGCGGGTGACGGAATGCCGCGCGCGGCGATGATCATGGTCGCCAGTTCCGTGATCAGCAGGAGCACGATGATCCGGGGCTTGGCCAGGCTGATGTAGTCACGCGCGGTCGCCCGGAATTGCATGGCCGGCGTGCGTACGACGACGTCAGCCACCGCGGCCGCACTGACTGCGTCCGGAGGGCTCATGACGATGTCGGCGCTGGTCTGCATCCGCTCTCCTATGCGTTGCCGGTCGTGGACGTGCCCAGCAGCGTCGTGATCTCCGCGGCGAATTGGGCGGCGCTCATGGTCCCGAGTGCGCCGAGCACGACGTCGGCGACCTTTCCCTGGCTCGTGAGGAAGACGAGCGCCGGGGCCGAGGGTATCCGGTAATCGACCGCGAACGTCGCGTTGGTGTCGGCGATGCTGGGATACGGCACTTTGAGCTGCGATTGGAACGCCAGCGCCGGAGCGCTCGTGTCGCGCAGATCGATGCCCAGGAAGACCACACCCCGAGGCGCCCAGGTCGCGTACGCGGTGTTCAGCGCCGGCTGCTCATCATGGCAGGGCCCGCACCACGACGCCCAGAAGATCAAGACGACCGGATGGCCACGGTACGACGTCAGGCTCACAACCTTCCCGCCGAGGGTTGGCCCACCCGACGCGGTCACCTGCACCGGCTTTGCCGCCGGCGTATGGGATGCTCCGCAGCCGGCGACCATCAGGGCCGCCGCGCAGCCGACCGCGATGTACAGATTCCTGGTCACGGCTGCGCAACCGCCGCATTCGTCGCTGAGCGGTCGTCGGTCTCGAACCACCGGATGCCGAGGTACAGGAGCGCGATGAGGAACGGCGTCCCTCCGGGGACCCACATCACTCCCGCGGCGATCTCCTGATCGGCCAGCAGGCTCAGGCCGCCCGTCGGCGTTGGATACGCGTAGAGCGGATGAGTCGCGTAGCCGATGACGATGGCGAGCCCCCAGCTCACGAACATGCCGATCAGGACCACCACCGCGCGTCCGAGCAACGAGAGCCGTCCGGTGGCCTTGACCGGGCTGATCACCTGGTCCCAGAACAGCAAGCCGACGAGCAGGAACGTGAGGTGCTCGAGGTCGTGCACCGAGGCGATCCGGAGTGTCGCGTTGTAGATGGCTGGGAGATGCCAGACGAGGAGGTCGACGCTGAAGGCGACGACAACGACGGCCGCGGCTTTCGATCCGGAATGCAGCACGCGCATCACGCGGGCCGGCCACGTCCCCTCCACCGAGACCGGCTTTCCCTGCGCTGCCAGGTACCCGGCCCACGCTGTGCGGAACGGATCAGCGAGCAGCAGGAGTGGCGGCGCGACCAGCAGGAGCAGGACGTGCTGGACCATGTGGTCCCACTGCAGCGTGGTGTCGAAGTACGAGATCGGCGAGATCAGCGCAAGCAGCAACGCGCCGATACCAAGCGCGAACGCCGTGTCGCCGTTGTCCCACGCTGTAGCCCGACCCAGCGCCGGCGAGGCTGTCCGCCGCCCGCGCCAGTAGAGGTACGACGCCGTGATGCAGCCGACGATCGGTACTGGCGCAAAGCTCCAGTCGAACAGCGGCGGCCAGAGCATGTGGCTCCCTACTTGACGTATTGGACCAGGAGGTACACCACGATGGACACGCCGGTGATGTATGCCCACTGATCCAGGATTGCTCGGGCGTGCGACGCGCTCAGGCGGTCAGTCCCACGCACGTGCCCCATGACGAGGCTGAGCAACCACAGACCGACCAGGATGAACTCGCCGAGCATCACTGCGTACCAGAGGGTCGAGATGGCGGCATACGTCCCTGCGCTGTCGAGCTCCCAGTTGAACTGATACATGAGCAGGATGCGGACGGCACCCGTGAGGACCGCGGCCACCAGCGCCAGCCAGAGCAGCCCCGAAACGGCATTCGACACGCGCGCCTTGCTGACCGCGTTCCAGACGGCCCATAGTGCGAGGAGCGTGATCACGGGGAAGACGAGCGAGATGATCGCCAGGACCTGGGGCGGCGTCCCGATGCCACTCGGATGCCACATGCCGCCGAAGTTGTTGGCTCGCAGATAGAGGAAAGCGAACAACAGGCTCAGCTGGAGCGTCGTGTTCGCCGCCATGAACAGCCGTGAGGTGAAGACGAGGGTTCGGCCGCCACCTTCGACCTCATCGACAACAGTGAGTCCGGTCGGACTGACCTCACTCATGCTCAGGCTCCACTGAAGGCGGGTACCGCCGGTCCAAAGTCCGCCGCGGGCTTCCCGGTGTCGTAGTCATATGGCAGTGACCACGCGACCGGCACACGATCGAAGTTGAATGTCGGCACCGGCGTTGGCACCTGCCACTCGACCCCGAGCGACTCCCACGGGTTGCGGGCCGCGACCCTTTGCTTGATGACCACTTCCCAGAGGAGGATCCCGAGGAAGAGTGCCATCGAGAGGCCAAGGCCGTACGCGAAGACGGTCGCGCTGATGTTGAGCGGCTGCAGGTACGCCGCGTAGCTGATGACACGGCGCGGCATCCCGAGGATGCCAACCGAGATGAGCGAGATGAACGTTCCATTGAACGTGATGAAGACCGCCCAGAACTGGAAGCGCAGGAGCTTGGTATCCATGGTGCGACCGGTCATCTTCGGGAGGTAGTAGACGATCGCGGCCAGGAGCGCGAAGACCTCGCCGCCCATGATCGTGTAGTGGAAGTGCGCCTGCACGAAGTAGCTCGCATGCAACGTGAAGTCGCTGGGGACGTCGGAGAGGAAGACGCCCGTGAAGCCGCCGATCAGGAAGTTGAAGAAGAACCCGAAGATGAACAGCATCGGGACCGTGAAGCGCGTGCGTGCTCGCCACAGCGTTCCCAAAGCGACCAGGTAGATGATGCCGGTCGGGACCGAGATCAGCTCCGTGGAGAACATGTAGAAGGGCCGCAGCGACGGCGCGAGCCCGCTCACGAACAGATGGTGCTGCCAGACGACGAAGCTGAGCAGACCGATGCCCACCATGCCGCCTACCGCCACGCGATACCCCCAGAGTGGCCGTCGGGTGAACACGGGAAGCATCTCCATGACCAGCCCGAACGCCGGCACAACGAAGATGTACACCTCGGGATGGCCGAAGAACCAGAACAGGTTCTCCCAGAGGTATGGCGAGCCGCCACCCGCAGGGACGAAGAAGGTCGTCTGATACGAGCGGTCGAAGACCTCCATCAGCACCGCGGCGATCAGCGCCGGCGCTGCCAGCGCGCCGAGGAACGACGTGACCAGCACCGACCACACGAAGATCGGCATGCGGGTCAGCGGCAACCCCGGAGCGCGCTTGGTCATGATCGTCGCGATCATGTTCACGCCGGACAGACCGATCGACATCCCGATCAAGGCAAAGGCGATGAGGTAGGAGTCCATGCCGAGCACGTTCTGGTCGGCAAGTGGCGCGTAGCCGGTCCAACCGGTGGTGAATCCCCCCAGGAAGACCGTGGAAAGCAGGATGAGTCCCGCAGGCGGCAGGAGCCAGAAGGTCAGTGCCTCGAGGCGTGGGAACGCCATGTTCCTCGTGCCGATCATGATCGGCACGAAGTAGTTCCCAAACGGTCCGATGATCGCCGCGGACGCCATGAAGATCATCAGCGTGCTGTGCAGACCGACGAGCGTCAGGTATGACTGGGCGTTCGCCACCGTCGGTGACGGCGTGAGCAGCTCGGTCCGGATGAACATCGCGCCCAGCCCACCAACAAACAGGAAGGCCAGGATCATCACGAGATACTGCAGGCCGATCACCTTGTGGTCGGTCGTCATGCGGAAGTAGCGGCTGAGGCCGCCGCCCTCGCCGTGCAAGTACGCGTTGTCCTCCTCGGACGGCCTCTTGGCACCGAATAGACGGCCGATCGGGTAGTTGAGGAAGCCCATGCCGCCGAGGAACCCGACGACGCTGAGGGCGTAGCCGAGCAGGATCCCCGGGTCTGAACCGAGTGAGTTGTCCTCGCCAAAGGAATACGGAATGGCGTGCGTGCCGACCGCAAAGCCGATGATGAATCCGATCACTGCGCCGATGACGCCGAGCAGCAGCCCCCACTCGCTGAGCCGGCGAGCCAGTGTCGGCGGTGTCGACATCGGCGGCCGCGCGGTGGTTACAGCGTCCACTTCAGCTTCCCCTTATGTGCGAGAGCGTGTCGACCACCGTCACGACCCGTAGATGGTTGGCGATGGTTCGTACGTATGGCTGTACGGCAGCAGATACTTCATGATCGGAGCGTCGAGCGTCGTCTCCTGCTGTATCCAGGCGGCGAAATCTGACGGGCTCACGACCATCGCCGTGTTGTCGGCCATGTTTCCATGCCAGAGCCCGCAGAGTTCCGCGCACTGGATGCGGTACGTGCCGATCTTCGTTGGCGTGGCCGTGACCACGTTGTCATTCAGCGGCACGGCGTCTGCCTTGACCCCGAGCGCGTAGAACCAGAAGGAATGCACCACGTCGAGCGATGTGACGTTGAACTCGATCTTCTGATTCACCGGCAGCACGAGTTGCGGGGTCTCGATGCCGCCGTAGGTCGGGTAGCGGTAGGTGAACCACCACTGCTGCGCGATGACCTGCACCTCGAGCGGCTGGCTGGTGGATGTCGGCATTGCCAGCGCGGACGCCTGCGTGGGGACACCTGCTCCCGGCTGATCGATCGCGAGAGCAACGGTCCCGTACACGGCCAGGCTGAGCACGACCACGAGCGTGCCCGCGATCCATGCCGTCTGCGCACGAGTGTTGCCGCGCAGCGCCGCGGCGCTCGGCTCCTCCGTCGGCGGGACCATTCTGTTCACGACCATCGTGAAGAACAGCGCAGCGAGCACTGCCGAGAAGATCGGCCACCCGATCTCCGCGAGCAGCAGGATGGTCATGCTCTCACTCGACGCCAGATCTGATGCCTGTCCCGGTGGAATCGGGCCGAACGCGAGAGCCACGTCGCCGCCGACGGCGAGGATGAACCAGACGATGACGACGGTCCGGATTGCGGTGCGTCTGTTCCTCATCGGTCAGCCCACCTGGAGCTCGCCGGCCATGTAGCCGAGGGTCTGCATGGGACCACCGTTGCCATAGAGCGTCCCGGCTGCGCAGGGCACGAAGCACTGCCAGCGAAACAGTCCCGGCTTGTTCGGCACCACGAAGTTGAACTGCACGACGATCATCGCGTTCGCCGGAGCATTGTCAGCAACGCCTTCGAGGGGGACACTCACACCGAGGTCGGGGATGGTGAACGTGTGCGCTGCGAGCGACGGGTCGAGTGCACCCATCACCTTGCCGTCGACGGTCATCTGGTCGTTGATCGTGCCTCTGACCAGACCGAAGTACTCGTTGCGAAGCCCGGTCTGGCCGTCCTCCTGGTCGATGGTCATGTGCACCACGGAGCCGGCAGGCACCTTGAGATAGGTGGTGGGCAGATACCCGACCCAGTTGGGATGCTCGCCGTTGCCCTGTCCCGCAGTGCCGACGGCGGCGACCGTCGTCAGATTGAAGTCGACGACCGGTCGCCCCTGCAACGTGTTGGACGTGGTCGTCGCGGCGATCTGCGGTGGAACTGGATTGAGGAACCGCGTGACGAAGAACCCGACCAGCACGCCGAACACGACCACGCCTCCCACGAGGAGCCAGATTCTCGAGCGCATGTTGTGCCTCTACCTCTCTATGGACGGGATGGCCGGGAGGGCATGATGAGACGAAAGGACAGAACACATCGTGCGGTGAAATTCATGCTGCCCGGCGACTGCATTCAGCCGAGGGGCCGCGTCGCACGAATACGATGAATCCGGGGCCACCAGTTCTCCACTCAACAGGCTACCGGTTCGATCTGAAGGCGCAATGATCGCGGTGTTAGAGGGGTTTCGTCAAGGCCCTTGTTAGGTGTGCGTCATGCGAACAAATCAGCGTGCCAGCAAGCAGTTGCCGCGCGACTTCGCCAGTCCTCAACCGGGCCGATCCTAACGGTCCGGAGTCGGCCCCGTGAGCGCACGATCGCGTGGCGGAAGCGTGGCAGTGAGGTCGGCAGCCGGCTCCTCAGCGGGCGGCTCCGGTGGACGTTTGTCGATCGTCTTGCGAACTCGCCGAGCTGTGTTGGCCAGGCCGGCTGCCACGGCAATCAGCACCCCGGCGATCAGCAGCACACCCGCGATGCTGTGAGGGTCACCCTCGTGTTGCACGATGAGCGCGACGCCGAGCAGGGCGATGACGGCGACGAGTGCCACCGCACCGTCGTCGACAAACAATCCCCAGAGTTCGAGGACGATCGCTCTGATCGCTCGCTCCAGTCCGCTCGCGGACCCCTGCCGTCGAGCAGGGCGTCGCAGCACCCAGACGAACGCCAACGAGGCGAGGCCATACGCGGCAACCAGGATCAGGACGCTGAGATCATCGCCCCACCAGTGGACCCCGATCCCCTCGCCCGAAAAGAAGGTTCCAAACGATGTCAGCATGATGCCGACAACGTATTTCAGCGTGTTCTCGGGCACGCGCGTGAGAGGCCCACGGATCGCCGCGCCTGCGCTGGCCACAATCACAAGCGCAACGAGCGCGCCGATCACTGCTGACGGAATGTTCTGAAGGCCTCCGAGTGCCACGACGATGAAGACGACCTCGAGGCCCTCGAGGAATACACCGCTCAATGCGGTTGTGACGCCGGCTCGGTCGACTCCAGCAGGCGCGACACCCGTGCCCGCGAGCCTCGCCCGGGTCTGCTCGAACACCTGGCCCTCGTCTTTGAGTGACTTGAGACCACTCGACCGGAGGATCGCCTTGTGGAGCCATTTCAGGCCGAAGAGCAACAGGAAGACCCCGACGACGGTCCGCGCGGCGTCGATCGACACCCGCGAGGTGATCGTGATCCCGAATGCTGTCACGAGGACGGCCAGCGCGAGGAGCGCGGCGGCCGTGCCGACCAGCGCGCTTCGCCAGCCTTTGGAGAGACCCACCGCCAGCACGATCGTCAGTGCCTCGATCCACTCGACACCGGCGGCGACCGCGGTCGCCAGGAGGACCACGATGTTCATGCGACTAAGCATGGCTCGTTCGGTTAAGTGGCGTGGCGATGATTTGCCAGAATCGGCGCGTGACTGAGCCAACCGACTACCACCCCACGACCGATCGCTACGAGTCGATGACCTATCGGCGCTGCGGCCGGAGCGGGATCCTGCTCCCCGCGATGTCACTCGGCCTGTGGCACAACTTCGGCGACGATCGATCGCTGGACAGCCAGCGGGCCATCATCCGGCGCGCCTTCGACCTCGGCATCACACACTTCGACCTGGCGAACAACTACGGCCCGCCGTACGGCAGCGCCGAGGCGAACTTCGGCCGCATCCTGCGCAGCGACCTTCGCGGCCACCGCGACGAGCTGATCATCTCGACGAAAGCCGGGTGGGACATGTGGCCCGGCCCCTACGGCGACCTCGGCTCGCGCAAGTACCTGCTGGCCAGCCTCGACCAGAGCCTGCAACGCCTCGGCGTCGACTACGTCGACATCTTCTATCACCACCGTTTTGATCCCAGCACGCCGCTGGAGGAGACCCTCGGTGCCCTGCACTCGGCCGTGGAGCAGGGCAAGGCGCTGTACGTCGGGATCTCCTCCTACTCCGACAAGCGGACCGAGGAGGCGATCGCGATCCTCCGGCGGCTCGGGACTCCCCTGCTCATCCACCAGCCGTCGTATTCCATGCTCAACCGCTGGATCGAACACGGCCTGCTCGACGTCGTTGGCGACGCGGGTGTCGGCTGCATCGCGTTCTCGCCGCTCGCCCAGGGCGTGCTGACCGACCGCTACCTTCACGGCATCCCGGAGGATTCCCGTGCTCACGAGAACTCCTCGCTCACCGAGGACATGATCAGCGACGACATCCTCGCCCATGTGCGGGCGCTGACGGCCATCGCTGAGCGGCGCGGGCAGAGCCTCGCGCAGATGGCACTCGCCTGGGCGCTCCGTGATCCGCGGGTCACCTCGCTGGTGGCCGGCGCGTCGAGCGTCAAGCAGCTCGAGCAGAACGTCAAGGCGCTCGACCATCTCGAGTTTTCCGCGGACGAGCTCACCGAGATTGATCGGCACGCGGTCGAGAGTGGCATCGACCTGTGGCGAGGGCCCGCGACTTCCTGACCGCACGCGCGACGTCGGTTAGAGCAGCGTCTCTTCCTGCTCGAATCGCTTGTTGCGACGGCGCTCCGGTCCAGCCTTGTCGTCGGACGCGGGGTGCTCGACGATGGCGATCACTCGTGTCGCCATGAACCGTCCCGTCCGCACCGCCTGGCCGCTGCGAGTGAGCTCCGCCACCTCGACGATGCCCCGTGCAGTGGTCACCTCCACCCGTCGACCGGCCCGCGTCGCCGCGATCTCGAAGGTTCGAGCGCTTCCAGTCCCCGAGTCGACGATGACCTCGACCCTGTCCCCGATCATCCGACAACTCTAGCGGTCGGATACGCCGCCCTTCTCATGGACCCGGCCAGCATCATCGTCGGAATGGACTCACTCTGTGTCAGCGGTGACGAGAGGCCCGATCGAGTCGTACGCGTCTTCGACCTTCGGCGATTGCAGGGCGTTGATGCGACGTCGCTCGAGCTTGCGCATCGCAAGGAACCCGATCGCAGCGGCGACAAGGCATGACAGCGCTCCGACCGCCAGACCGCTCCGCGCCCCTGCCACCTGGACAACCCAACCGATCAGCGGTCCGCCCACCGGTGTCGAGCCCATGAACCCCACCGCCCATAACGCCATGACCCGCCCCCTCATCGAGGGCGCGGCCTCGAGCTGGAGCGTCGCGTTCCCGGTTGCCATGAAGCAGATGGCCGCAAAGCCCGTCACCGCCATGGCGACGAACGCGATTGCGAGGCTCGGCGCCAGCGCAACGCAGAGCATGGCAACCCCGAAACAGGTACCGGCGATCGTCATCGTGCGCAGCCCCGTACGACCACGCGTCGCGGTGAAGAGCCCACCGAACACGGCGCCGAATCCCATGGCGGCGGTGAGGAACCCATACGTCGCCGCGTTGCCACCAAAGGTCTGCTTGGCCACAACCGGCAGGGTCACCTGGAACTCGTACGCAAGTGTCCCCACGATGGTGGCCATCAAGAGCGGGACCCAGAGCCGCGGTTCTCGCGCCACGTAGCGAAGGCCTTCGCGCAACTGTCCCTTTCCGCGCCGGGTGGGCGGACTCGGCCGCAGCGCCTTGGGGTCCATCGACGTGAGCGAGTACACGACAGCAACGAAGCTCACCGCATTGATCAGGAAGCACACACCGACACCGACTGTCGCGATCAGCAACCCCGCCACCGCCGGACCGACGGCCCGCGCCGCGTTCACCATCGTGGAGTTGAGGCTCACTGCGTTGCGGACATGTTCGGCGCCAACCATCTCGAGCATGAATGCCTGGCGAGATGGGTTCTCGAAGCAGTTGTTGAGCCCGAGAATCACCGCGAGGACGCAGATCTCCCAGAACATCACCGCGTGCGTGACGACGAGAACGCCGAGCACCAGCGCCTGCACTCCCATGAGCGACTGCAGAACGATGAGGAGACGTCGTTTGTTGACGCGGTCGGCGATCACCCCGCCATACGGCCCGAGGAACAGCACCGGCAGGGTCTGGAGCGCCAGCACGAATCCGATCGCGGTGGGCGAGTGGGTGAGCGTGAACACCAGCCAGGACTGAGCGACCGATTGCATCCACGTCCCGACGAGCGATGTGCTCTGTCCGAAGAAGTAGCGCCGGTAGTTGGGTATGGCAAGCGCCGAGAAGGTGCGCCGGCCGATGGCCATCACGCTGGTCACGCCGTTCGCTCCTTCCGTTCATCGGAGGTCCAGCCAGCGCGAAGGCGCTCTGCCAGATCCTCCAGGATGGGCAGCGCGAGCGCCAGGGTATCGCGCTCACCCGGCTCGAGATCGCGAAGGCGCCGCGACAGCGCGTCGTTCCGCTCCGACCGAATCCGATCGAGCAACCGGCTCCCCTTGGGTGTTGCCGTGACCCGGCAGACGCGTCTGTCGGCCGCGTCGTGAATGCGCCGTATCAGACCCGCCGCCTCGAGCTTTGGAATAAGGCGAGAGAGCATCGTCGGGTTCAAGCCGGCAAAGCCGGCCAGATCCGACATCCGGACCGGCCCCTGCCGTTCTGCCGCGACGAGGATGTCGACCTCCGTCGTGGTGAGCGTGCCCGCGGCTGAGGTTGGCCGGAGCCGCCGCGACATCCGGTTGACCGCGCTCCGGAGGCGTGCCGCATTCAGGTCGTCACCGACATCCACGCCTGGAAGAGTATCCGTGTTCAGTGCTGTCTCCAGAAATAGTTGATTGCTGGCAAGCATTATATACCCCGGGACCGGTTCTCTATAACACGTGTCCCATGAGCTTCTTCTCCGAGGTCCGCCAGACGCTCGCCCCAGATCGCAACTCGACGCACGGCCCTCTACCGCTGTTGCTCATCGGAATGACCTTTGTCACCGGGCTCGTCGACGCCTTCAGCTACCTGCTCCTCGGACACGTCTTTGTCGCCAACATGACCGGCAACGTCGTGCTCCTCGGCTTCGCGTTGGTGGGAGCGCCGGGCTTCTCAGTCGCCGCATCCGTGGTCTCAATGGCGGCGTTCTTCGTTGGGGCGCTGATCGGAGGCAGGATCGGGACGCGGTTCACGGAGCACCGCGGGAACCTGCTGATCACGGCCTCCACCATGCAGGTGGCCTTCCTTGCCGCGGCGGTGGTCCTCGCGATCGTCAGTGGGAGCTCGATATCGCAGGGATTCCGCTACGCCCTCATTGCCGTCCTCGCCACCGCGATGGGGATCCAGAACGCCGCGTCACGCAAGCTCGCCGTACCGGACCTGACCACGACGGTGCTCACGCTGACCATCACGGGCATCGCCGCGGACAGCGCGATCGCGGGAGGGCAGGGATCCAGGGCTGGTCGCCGCCTGATCGCGGTCGCAGCGATGCTCGGCGGCGCCGTGGTGGGCGCCGCTCTCGTGCTCTCCGCGCACATCGTCTATCCGCTCGTCATCGCGCTCGTCGTGCTGGCGATTGTGGCGGCGGCGAGCCGGATACGCGGGACACCCGATTCCGTATGGCTTCGCGTCGAGCACTGACGGCGAACCATCGTCGGTGCCGATTCAGTTGCTGTGCTGAAAGACTCTGGCGATGGCGGAGATGTCGAGATCGGCAGACTCATTCATCGCTCCTGCATACAGCTTGAGCGTCTCGTGAGTGAGCGGCGTGGCGCCACCCTGGTCGTCGAAAACGTGCGACGCCAGCTCGAGGTCCTTGAGCAGGTCGCGCACGGCGAACATCGTCGGGGTGTGCTGGTCATGGAGGAATCCGCGCTCGCGGGCGGCGAGGCCCGGCGCAAAACGCAGCAAGATCTTGAAAACCTGCCCACGATCGAGGCCAACAGCTGTTCCGGCGGCAAGCAGCTCGCCGGCCGCTGCGCTGGTGATGCCCAACATGCTGTTGGCAACCAGTTTCAAGCGCTGGGCGCTGCCGCGCTCCCCAACATAGAGGACCTCGCCAAGGTGTTCCAGAACAGAACGCGCTTGTTCGGCGTCAGCCTGGTCTCCGGCGGCGAGGACCAGCAGGTTTCCACCCTCAACCGCCGGCACGCTGCCGACGACCGGGGCCTCGAGAAACCGCACGCCCGCAGCCTGCGCTTCGCGGCCGATCATCTCGGCAATCTGCGGCCCCGCAGTGCTGGTGTCGATGACCAGTTTGCCGGCGGCGGCGCGCAACACGCCGTGCTCACCGAGGTACACGTCCCGAAGCGCGGCGTCGTTGGTGAGACTGCTGATGATCACGTCGGCATCACGGGCCTCCTCAGCCGGCGTGGCGACCACGCGGCCGATTCGCAGGTCCTGTGCCTTGCCGGGTGAGCGATTCCACAGCGTCACCTCGAATCCGGAGGCCACGAGCCGGCGCGCCATCGCGCTGCCCATCTTGCCAGTGCCAAGGATTCCGATGTTCAAAGCCACTCCTCCATGCACCCGTGGACCGTCTCAGCTTAGACAGGTGGCTCGGCTCGCATGCGCTGCGTGGCTCCGAGGTGTCGACGTGCGCTCGAGCGAGTCGCAATCGCTTCAACCACTACCATTGCGAGAACTGCCCGCCACCCTGGGCCGGCAGACACCAGAGAGGTCACCGGAAACCTGATGGGATTCTTCACGCACAAGACCGAGGTGCCCGACGACCTGCTCGAACACGGGATCCGGGGGAAGGCAACCGTGGAGACAGCCGAGATGAAAACGGGGATGGAGTACTCCGGCTCCATGCGCCAGGAAAAAGTGGAAGGCCTGCTGACGGGCGAGCTCACGATGACGAAGTACAAGCTGCACTTGCACGTTGAGCTGCCGGATCGTGAGCCGTACGACGCAACGGTGACGCTGCCCGTTCCCGGACCGAAGATCCGGTACATGAGCGGCGGCAGCGTCTGCGAAGTGCTGGTTGATCCGAAGAAAGACGATCACATCGCGATCGACTGGAACGGCACTTTTCAGCAGGGAACGCTCGACCAGATGGTCGCAGCGAATCCGATGATGGCCGCTGCGATGAAGGGTGCCGGCGTCGATATCGAGAAGGTGTCCCAGATGCAGCGCAATGCGATGGCACAGGGTCAGGTCCCTGGGACCGTGCTGATCGGTGGTCAGCTCATGGGTGGCATACCCGCGCCCGCCACGCCGGATCCGCTGGATCAGCTCAAGAAGCTCGCCGAGTTGCGCGACTCCGGGGTCCTGACTGAAGAGGAATTCGCAACTCAGAAGGCACGGCTGCTGAACAGCTGAATCATGGGATCAGGACGGTGCGCCGGCCCGCCTGATCCCGGTCCCACACGTCCTCGACGTCGGCGAGCGGAAGACGGTTGACCTCGACGCGGAGCCGACCGTCGGCCAGCAGCGTCATGAGGTGCTGCAGCTCACTCACGATCAGGTCTGCCGGAGGCACTGTGCCGCTCCCGCTTCCCATGACCTCGAGCCCCGTCGACCGGAGGACTTCAGCCGGCAACGCGATCGTCGCACCAGCCATCACACCCACCTGGAGGAGACGGGTGCGCTCGAACCGCAGCGCCATGTCATGACCACCGCCGAGCGCGTCGAGGAGCAGCTCCGTGGGGTGTCCCCAGAGATAGTCGAGCACGACGTCATATCCGCTCTCCCCCGCCTGGTCACGCAACTCGTGGCGGACCTCATCGTCGCTGCGGTCGAGCTGGATGACGGCATCGGCGCCCAACTGCAACAGCGATGCGAGCCGCTCAGGATTGCGGCCGGAAGCGACGACACGCCCCGCGCCCAGCTGCTTGGCCAGTTGGATTGCGACCTGACCGGTAACGCCGGTTCCGCCCATCACGAGCACGGCTTCGCCCGGCTGGAGGTTCGCCCGCCACGCGAGAGCGAGGCCCGCTGACAGGCCGGGATTGTGCACGGCCGCCGCAACCGCATCATCAATACCAGGGGGAATCGGCGAGGTCCACGCAGCCTTGGTGACTGCGAACTCGGCCATGGTCCCGCTGGCTGACCCGAACAGCACGTGACCACCGTCGTCAAGCACCCCTGCGGCAATGTCGCCGCACACCGCGGGCAGGCTGACGTGACCTGACGAATAGTGTGTCCCGGCCGCCTGAGCGCGGTCGAAGTTGGTGAGTGGACACGCGGTCACCGCAATGCGCACGTCGCCGTCGCTGACGACCAGATCGGGGACCTCCTCGTAGCGAGGCCGCTCCCCGAGCGCGTGCAGGACCGCTGCTTTCATCTGGTCTCCTTTTTCCGGTTAGTCGTACGGCGTACGTCTATCCTAGCAGTACAGTGTACGTATGTCGAGCGGCTCCCCCACCGAAGGTCCGCCCTGGGCGCGACCAGAGCCCGCGCACCGGAAGGCACGCTTTACGAGAGAGCAGATCGCGCAGTGCGCTGTCGCCATCGCTGACAGCGCGGGCTTCGAATCAGTCTCGATGCGCCGGGTCGCGGGCGAGCTCGACGCAGGGACCATGAGCCTCTATCACTACGTTCGCACCAAGGCAGATCTCGTTGCGCTCATGGATGACGCGGTGATGGCTGAAATCCTGGTCCCTCCGGCGGAGATGCCCGTCGGATGGCGCGAGGCGCTCGGTGCAATCGCACGTCGGACGCGAGGGGTCCTGATGCGCCACCCGTGGGTGCTCTCATCGTTGCGGGACCCGCCATTCGGACCGAACGCCATGCGACACGTCGAGCAATTCTTCGCAGCCTTCGCTGACACGGATGTTGGCGGCGCGGAGCGGCTGGAACTGTTGGCCTTTCTCAACGCGTATGTCTTCGGCAGCGTGCTCCAGACGGCGGAGTCGCAGCGTCGAGCAGCCACCGCTCGCGACCACCCCGAGGCCGCGACCGCCCTGCTCGAGTTTGGCTTGCGGGAACTCAGTTCTGGCAACTATCCGCAAATGGCCGCGATGTTCGCCGCTGACGGCGGTGAGGTACGTCCCGATGCGATGGACGAGGCGGGTCTCGGTCAGCAGTTCGAGCGCGGGTTGCAGACGCTGCTTGACGGCGTGGCCATCAGGATCGCCGGCGCGCGCTAGAGACGGTCTGAGCGGCCCTCAGCCAGACGGGACCACTGCGCCGTGGGACGCCCCACGGGACGTCCCAACCCATGAAGTCGTGATACCAGACGCTTTCGTCGTACGGACCTTCGCAGAAGGTCGCATACGTGACATCGCGCGAGTGCAGGTACGAGAGCTCGCGGACCTGACCGTTGAAGAACGTGCAGCCCTCGCACTGCTCCGCGGCCGGCTTATCAGCCGGCCACATGTGAAAGTAGACGTAGAGCAGGCGGCGGCCCTCGAAGGCATCGAGCAAGGTCACCGGACCATCCGGGCGCCGAAGCGGAGATCCGAGGCGAAACCTGCAAACTCTCGGCGACAACTCGACCTCCATCAGGACAAGCGGATGATCACTCCAGAAACGACCGACCAGGCCGGCGCGCCACGCATCGTGGCCAAGGGCCTCTCGAAGCACTTCGGCGACGTTCGAGCGGTCGTCGATCTCAGCTTCACAGTTGAACCAGGGTCGGTCACCGGATTCCTCGGCCCGAACGGTGCCGGCAAGACAACGACGCTCAGGATGATTCTCGGTCTCGCCCACCCGGATTCCGGTGAGGCTACAGTCGCGGGACGGCATTATCGCGACCTCCAGGATCCGGGCCGCACGGTTGGAGCAGTCCTCGAGGCGAACAGCTTTCATCCGGGACGGAGCGCGCGCAACCACCTGCGCGTGTACACGGCGGCTGCCGGTTTGCCCGACTCGCGTGCTGACGAGGTGCTCGAGCTGGTCGGACTCACCCCCTTCGCGCGAAAGCTCGCGGGCGGCTTCTCGACCGGGATGCGCCAGCGCCTTGCCCTGGCGACTGCACTTCTGGGGAACCCCCGGATCCTGGTGCTCGATGAACCTGCCAATGGCCTCGACCCCGAGGGCATCGTGTGGCTTCGCGGGTTCCTTCGGCATCTCGCCGACAACGAGGGGCGCACGATCCTGGTCTCCAGCCACGTGCTCTCGGAGGTCGAGCAGACGGTCGACCGCGTGGTGATCCTGCGTCAGGGACAGCTGGTTCGGGAGGGCACTCTCCAGGAGTTGCGCTCACAGCAGAGCGGCTCCTGCATCGTGCGCGTGCCCGACGAGGCGGCTTTGCGGGCGGCGCTCGCCAGTCTGCCGCACGTCACGATCGCCAAGGAGAGTGACCGGAGCCTGCGCGTCAGCGGCGCGACAGGGGCGGAGATCGGACACGCAGCCTGGTCGGCACATGTCGAGATCCATCAGCTCTCCGACGACCAGGCGAGCCTCGAAGGTGTCTTCCTCGCGTTGACCGGAGGGACCACGGAATGAGCCGGCTGCTTCGGGCCGAATGGCGGAAGCTCGTGACCACCAAGCTCTGGTGGGGCATGCTCCTCGGCGCCGTTGCTTTCACCGCAATCAGCGTCTTCGCGCAGCTCGCGACCAATGGTCTGAAGCGGAGCGCGGAACTGCCCCTGAGCACCGGCATCGAGCAGCGCGCCATCCTCGCCTCCGCTTCGGTCGGTTACATCTTCTCGATGGTTGTCGGAATCATCTTCATGACGACAGAATTCCGGCATTTCACCAGCAGGCCGACCTTTCTCATCGAGCCGCGACGCGGGAGGGTGGTGGTTGCCAAGGTCATCACGGGTGCAGGTCTCGGTGTGCTCTACGGACTGGTGTGCTCGATCGTTGCCGTCGCATTCATGGTGCCGTGGTACAGCGCCAAAGGGATCACGCTCGGGTGGGCCGCGAACGACCTTTATCTGGTCCTTCTTGCAGTGTTCGGTGTCGTCGCCATCTTTGCCGTTGTTGGCGTCGGTATCGGCGTGCTCATCCGCAACCAGATCACGGCCGTGATTTCGGCGCTTGTCTGGTTCCTCCTCCTGGAATCGCTCATCGGCGCGCTCAGCACGCTGTGGACGTGGCTGGCCGACATCTACAAGTTCCTGCCTGCTGCTGCGGCCTCCGCCATGACACAGATTGATGCCGCACCCGGACGTGGCGGGATCTCGCTGCTGGTGCCATGGCAGGGCGCGATCGTGCTCGCTGCCTGGGGTCTTGTCTTCGCGATCGCCGGATGGGTGACGCTGACCCGACGGGATGTCGCCTGACGTTCACACCGTGGTCGAGGACGGCATCATCACAGACCGTATGCACTGATGCTTCCGTCACTCGAGCCGACGAACACCATCCCGTTGGCCACGGCCGGAGAGGATCCAATCGTGGAGCCCGGTTTGCCACTCCAGAGCTCGTTCCCGTTGCTGGCGGCAAGAGCGTACAGATCGTCGTCATACGAACCGACGTAGACGACCCCGTCGGCCACCGCCGGCGAGGAGATGACTTCGCCGCCCGCGTAAAAGGCCCACTGCGTCGCTCCCGTAGCAGCGTCGAGCGCGTACACGTCGCCCTCTCCGGAGCCGACAAAGACCAGGCCATTGGCTACCGCCGGCGTGGATACATTAGGTTGGCCGGTGTCGTAGTGCCAGACGATCGCACCGGTCGTGGCGTTCACCGCGTAGATGTTGGTGTCACCGGAGCTGATGTAGACCCTCCCCCCGACCACAGCCGGTGAGGATCGTCCGAGTCCGGAGATGCTGGCGCTCCAGTCGAGCACCCCGGTCGTGGCCGTAAGCGCATACAGATGGCCGTCTGCGGAGCCGATGTAGACGATGCCATTCGCAACCGCGGGTGAGGAGTCGACGATGTCGCCAGTGGTGTACTTCCACACCAGTGCGCCTGTCGTCGCGTTCAGCGCATACACGTTGTCGTCCTCGGAGCCGATGTAGAGCAGCCCGCCAGAGACCTGCGGCGAAGACTGGATGGAGTCGCCGGTCGCGTATGTCCAGTCCACCGCCCCGGTGGAAGCGTTCAGCGCGTAGACATTGCCATCCTCAGAGCCGATATAGACCACCCCGTTGGCGACCGCGGGCGAGGACTGGACGGCGTTGCCGGTTGTGTATCGCCAATCCAAGGTGCCATTGGTGACATTCAGCGCATAGACGTTCTGGTCATCAGAGCCGACATACAGCGTCCCGTTGGCGACCGCCGGGGACGAGTAGACGACGCTGTCGGCGAGGTCACCCCACAGCTCTCCGAGACCACCGACCGTCTTTGGGGTTAGTGTGGGCTCGTAGGGCTGCACGCCCGATTGCGAGAGATCGTGGTGAAACGATGGCCAGCTTCCGACGATGAAGATGGGAAACGTAAACCGGCCGACGGACGCGATGACCGAGAGCTTGGTCTTGCCGGAGGGGATGTTCCAGGGGATGACGACTCCGACGCTGAAATCCCCGTTCGCGTTCGTTTGCGCCTCGCCGACCAGCACCTTGCCAACGTCGAGCGGCGCGGTCTGATCAGGTGCGAGCGCCGAGCCCGCGACGGTGAGGCTGCCGCCCGCCCACACATGGTTGGGTGATGCAAATAAGCCTGCAGTGACGTCAAAGGCGGTGCCTGGCAGCCCGACGGTCTGCCCGGTGGCAGCATCCGTCACCGTGATCGGCCCCGACGTGGCGAACGCCGGTACCGACGCCTTGAGCTTGGTGCCTTTCTTGTTCGCCGTGGATGACGTGGCCGGGGTGCCGTTGAAGGCAACGATGTCGCCCGACGCAAACCCGGTCCCGGTGACGGTGACCACGGTTCCGATCGGCCCTGAGGCGGGTTTGAACCCCGTCATCGTCAGGCCTCCGGCGGCCAGCGTCGTCGACGGGACCGCCAACAGCGTCGTGAGCGCGACAGCTCCCGAAATCACCAGCCCAAAGCCGCGACGGACGCGCGACGTCCTGTGCGCAGGTCGATTGCCTTGCCTCATGTCTTCTCCTTCCCGGAGCCGCCCATCACAGGGTTCATGCCGGAACCGTACCCATCTGCATTTGGGTAGCCTTAAGGCTCTCTGAAGGCCGCCCGGCGAGAGCCCCATCAGCGGTGGCATGACACTCGTTGGGAATCCCGCAGCTGGTCAATCGTGCAGCAGTTCCCGACCCCGAGTCACGTTATTGCCCTGGTCGTAACGGTCATCGCGATCGTTGCGCTGGGACCGCTGGCTCGGGCGCGGCCAGGACGGTGGGTGACGGTCACCTCGTGGCTGCTCGCGGTCTTCCTCGTCGTGAACGAGATCGTCTATCAGCTGGTCCAGGTGCAGAACGGCACGTGGAACGTGAACCACAGTCTCCCCCTCTATCTCTGCGACATCGGCGCCTTCGTCGCCGCGGCCGCGCTGATCTGGCCCAGGCCGGTCCTCGTCGAGGTGACGTGGTTCTGGGCGATCGCCGGTGCCCTCCAGGGCATCCTCACCCCGGATCACGTGATCGTGTTCCCGTCCTACGACTGGCTCGAGTTCTACGGCGACCACATCGGCGTGGTGGCCGCCGCCGTCTTCCTGGTGGTCGGGCGACGCCTCTACCCACAGCCAGGTGCGGTGCCCCGGGTCATCGTTATCAGCGTCGTGGTCCTCGCGTTGGTCGGCGTGGTCGACGCGGAGGCGCAGGCCAACTACGACTTTCTCCGGTTTGCCTCCCCTGGCAGCATCCAGACGCTGCTTGGACCGTGGCCCTGGTACATCCTCGGCACCGCGGTGGTTGGGCTCGTCTTCTTCGGCTTGCTCGATCTGCCGTTCTGGCCGCAGCGACGCCGGGCGAAGCGCGTCGGGGGGCCTCCGTAACGCGACTGAAAGGCGCCAGAGCGTATGTCTGAATACATCGTGGCGCTTAATCCTTACGAATCGCCGCGAGGGAGGCTCCGTACTCGTGCCGAGACGACACGACGTCAGTTCCTGCTGATCATGGGTGGCCTCGCCACCGCCGGCGCATCGCTCTTCGGTGGCGTGCAGATATTGCGGTTCATGTTCCCAGCCGCGTCCAGCAACGCGCCGGCCCTCTTCAAGACCTCGTTCTCATTCGTCCAGTTGACCGGTGGCGTGGTCGGCGGCAAGGCGCAGACGCCGGTCAACGTCATCACCGATACCGCGAACCGCGTGAGCGTCATCCTCGATGACGCCGGTATCTATGCGGTGTTGTTGATCTGCACGCATCTCGGGTGCACGCCGAACTACGTGACCGATGTTGTTACTGGGTCAGGTGTTGCTCCGTCGGTCGCGGACGATCGGGGTATCCGTACGAAGGCTCAGCAGATACCCAACGGCTGGGCATGTCCCTGCCACGGCAGCCGCTACTTCATCGATTCCACCAACTTCTACGGGCCAGCACCTCGACCCATGGACTGGGTCAACATCTCGGTCACACCGGACGGATTCTTCGCCGTGGATAGAGGGACGCTCGTCGCGACGCGCGGCGCAGGCGACAACACCGCACCACAATGGCGGCTGCTGGTGAGTACGCAAAAGACGAACGGCAAGACCTACGGCGTGTAGTCTGCGCGGACTAGCAGTCCACGCACGGCGTGAGGTCCGCCGCCGCGCTGTCGGCAGATCGGCGATGCACCAGCACCATGTCGCGAGGGGCCCAGAAGGCTGCCCACGCCCGCCCGACCCGCCCTGGGCCGAGCAGACGGCGACGCTCGCTGAGCACCTCAGCGCGGGCTCGCGCCACGGCCGCGGCCTGTATGTGTTCCTGCTCCATGACGCGGGCCATCTCGATTAGTTGCGCTCCGTTCATCGCGATTACCTCCGTGTGAATAGTTCACGCTACGACTCGCACTGCGAAAGCTCGCCATCCGGCTTCCGCGCGACAAAGCGCACGTCGTAGCCCACCGATACCATCACGTGATCGAATCCGATCGTCTGGAGACGGGCGATCAGTGACGCCGGTTCGATTGGGTTGTACGTATCCCCTTCGTGGAAGTCGTGGAGATCGGTGCAGCCCAGGCTGTCAGATCCCACCAGGATCCCCGCCGGCCGCAAGACGCGCCAGGCTTCTTTGAGCACCTGATTCTGCAGCGTGGCGGTAGGCAGGTGATGCAGCATCGTGAACGTGCCGACGGAATCGAACGATGCGTCATCGAACGCAAGTCTCGAGGCATCTCCAGTCACGACCTCGACGTTCGATGCTGTGTACCGGGTCGCCAAGCGTTGTGCGGCCTCCGGATCGACTTCGATCGCGACCAGCCTGCGAACGCGCTTGCGAAGCCATTCCGTTGCTGCGCCGGGCCCCGGGCCGACTTCGAGCATCTCATCACCGAGAGCGAGCTCCGACAGCAGCGATCCCAATACCTCGCGGTGGAGGTGATCGGCCCATTCGGAGGTGGCGCACAAGGCGTGGTTGTCATTCATGCGTCCGACGGTGACAGGCGCTTTCCCCGCGGGCAAGGGCGTACGCTGACATGTTGTGTCGCGAGAACGACAACCGGTCGCCAGCCCTCACCCCATGTCGCGAGGGATCGATGCGGGCATGTTTCCGATGGCGCCGGGTGCACGGTTCGACTGGCACACGCATGACGACGATCAACTCGCATGGGCGTCGCGGGGCGTGCTCACTGTGCTGACCGATTCCGCAACGTGGCTGCTGCCACGGTCACGCGCACTGTGGATCCCGGCTGGTGTCCGGCACGAGGTCCGCGCCCAAGGAGCGGCGATCATGCGGTCGCTCTACGTGAGAACCGAACTCCTCTCGATCAATTGGAAGACCCCGACGGTGGTGAGAGCACAGCCCCTCCTCGCTGAGTTGATCGAGTATCTCGGCGACGAGACTCTCGACAGCGCTCGACGCGAGCGCGCTGCGGCCCTGCTGGTGGATCTCCTCGAACCGTTGGATGTGACGACCATCGAGTTGCGAATGCCTGCCGATGGTCGTGCCAGGACCGTCGGTGAGGCGCTTCTCCAGGATCCCGCCGATAACCAGACGCTGGCATCGTGGGGGCGGAAGGTGGGTGCGAGCGGGCGTACGCTCGAGCGAGTGTTCCTCTCCGAAACGGGCGTCCCGTTCGGCAGGTGGCGCACATTGGCAAGGCTCAAGGCATCATTGCCAATGCTCGCCTCCGGAGACTCCATAAGTCATGTGGCGCCTGCGGTCGGATACGAGTCGACCAGCGCATTCGTGGCTGCGTTTCATCGCGAGGTCGGGCTCACTCCGACAGCCTACTTCCGAGCCACTTGAATCTCGCGTAACTCGCTGAGGTTGTCGTTCTCGCGACATTGCTTGTCAGCCTAGGACCTTGTACGCAAGGGGAACGGTCGTCAAGGTCATGTCTACGCCGTGCCAGGCTCCCGGGCACAAGCGTCCACGCGGAGGAACGCGGCACAACGTCCGCTGCGCAGCTATCGCCGTGACAACGCACGGACATGACAAGGAGGATCGACATGAGCGAGACCCAGGCGCTCAGGGCCGCAATCGTCGGCCTACTTCGATGCGCCGCGATGGAAGACGAGCTGCTGATCGTCTCGACGGCGGGCCATGACTCGGCTGGTAGCGCAGAGCACTGGGCGCCGGTGCCAATCATCGCTCACAACACAGAGTTCAAGCGTCAGCAGGTGATCCGGCTCGAGGCGGTGCTGCATCACCAGGTGCCGCCGAAGTTCACCGAAATCGATCACAAATGCGAGCGGACATACCGAACGTACGCTGAGATGAGTCCCGCCGTCGTCGCCGAGGACAGCAGGCGCACGACGAACGATCTCGTCGACGCGCTGCTGCTCGTTCCGGATGCGGACCTGACCGACCCCACGAGACACGAGTGGCTTCGTGGCCGGCCCCTCTGGCTGCAGACGATCGTTCGCGGCTTCTGGCACCCGCTGGGACACGACGGCGACTGGTATGCCGCCAACGCCATGGCGGAGCGCGGCATCGCATTGCGCCGCCACGCGGTTGCGACCGCTGAGTATCTGCACGCACCCGACCTTTCGCGCGGCATGGCCTGGTTCAGCCTGGCATGCACGTATGCGTTGGCCGGCACGACGGACGAAGCGGTGGAAGCGCTCGAGCATGCGGCCGTACTCAACGAAGACCTCCGCGCACGCATCGCAACCGAACCTGACCTCATCGCGCTGCGTCAGGACCGTCGAGTGGCGGCGCTCATCGGTTGAGCGCGAGAGCTTCGCGCGATGCTCATCGATGGCTCGATCCACCGATTCCATAAGCTGCGCTCCGTGATCGATGGCGACACTTCCGCCACAAGCGCGAAGATATCCCTCGCCACCGTCGCGGCTCAGTGGCTCCGACTCGGCTGCATCGGTTTCGGCGGTCCTCCGACGCACATCGCGCTATTGCGCCGAATGTGCGTCGAGCAACGCCACTGGCTCGATGCCAAGGAGTTCGAAGATGGGATCGCCACCACCAGCCTGTTGCCTGGACCGGCGTCGACTCAGCTGGCGATCTTCTGCGCATGGCGGCTACGCGGCGCCGTAGGCGCGATCCTCGGTGGCGTCTGCTTCATCGCTCCGGGATTGGTGCTCATCCTCGCCCTGTCGGCGGCATTCCTGGCGACACACCCGCCGCTCTGGATTCTGGGCGCGGCCGCCGGTGCCGGCGCTGCCGTGCCGGCCGTGGCATTGCATGCCGCGTGGGGATTGACGCCGTCCAGTTGGCGGCGAATCGGCGCGCGCCAGTCACAGCACGGCAGATGGGTTGTCTATGCCGCGGTTGGCGCGGCTGCCGCGGCGACGATCGGCCCGTACCTTGTCCTCGTGCTGCTCGGTTGCGGGCTCATCGAGGTCGCCGTCCGCACCCAGGAACACCGTCCGTCACCGCCGCGGTCGGTGACAGCCTGGCTGCCGGTGGCGTTGGTCCACACGGCCGCGATCGGCGGACTCGGGGCGCTGGCGTGGGTAGCATTCAAGGTCGGCGCGCTCTCGTACGGCGGTGGGTTCGTGATCGTTCCACTTATGCAGCACGACGCCGTCAGCACGTACCACTGGATGACCGGACCGCAGTTTCTCGACGCCGTTGCGCTCGGGCAGATCACGCCGGGCCCGGTCGTCCTGACGGTCGCAGTTGTTGGCTATGCAGCCGCTGGAATCTGGGGTGGGCTGCTGGCGGTGCTCGTCGCGTTCACGCCCTCCTTCGTCTTCGTGCTCGCCGGTGGTCCGCGCTTCGATCAGATCCGGTCGAACGTCTCGATCCAGGCTTTCCTCACCGGAGCCGGACCCGCAGTCATCGGCGCCATCGCCGGATCGACGATCCCGCTCGGTCTTGCGTTCCAGGTGGCATGGCAGATCCCCGTCCTCGCCGGGGCGCTTGTCTGGCTCTTCGTGGTCCGTCGCGGCGTCGTGAGCGCTCTCGTGCTCGCCGCGGCCGTCGGCATTGTCGTGGCGCTCTCAGGCCTCTCCGTCTAGTCGCGCCGGACCGCGGTCGCCACGCGCTCTCCGCGGGTCGCGCTAGCGCTCAGGGACCAGGAGCAGAGGGATCGTTGTCCAGGCCGCGAGGTCAGCCGTCACGCTGCCGAGGAAGATCCGACCGACGTGGCGCAACTTTGGGAGACCGACAACGAGGATGTCCGTTGACGAGTCGAGCCCTTCATGCAGGACGGCGTGGGCAAGATCCTTGGTGCTGGTCGTGCGGGTGGTGACGACGCGGGCGGTGATCCCGCGAGCAGTCAGCTCGGCGACTGCATTCCCGATCTCCTCTCTCGGCTCTGTGTCGTCGTCAAGCCAGATCGACGTGTCGATACGGGCGTTCAGCTCGTCGGCGTGGAAGACCTCGATGGTGGCGCCGCTCGCTGCGGCGAGGTCGCCTGCGACCCTCGTTGCTTCACTCGATGTATCGACGTCGACCGCGAGTAGCAGGTGGCTGATCATTGGCTGTCTCCTTCGTGTGTCATGGCCAGAAGGCTGTGGGATGAACGCACTTCCGGGCAAGCGCAGGGGCTTGCGCCTGATCGATCTCCCAAGCGGTATCGATCAGCCCGACGTGGCTACGCCTGGGGTTGGACACCGGCAGCATCGCCACCTCAAGCCTCATGACCCAAACTCCTTACGCGATAAGGGAGAAACGCGGAGCGAGAGGGATTCGGACCCTCGATGGGCGTTTCCACCCATACCGCATTTCCAGACCGTCCGAACGGGGTGCAACGCGGGGCACTCACGGGCACCGCGTATTCAGATCTTAGGAGCTGAGGGCACCACGAGGCAGGCGAATGCATCCGCGTTGGGTCTGCGTTGGGCCTGGATCCGCCGGCTCAGCGGCAGGCTGTGGAGCGACACATCACGTCAGGTGACAAGCCGCTCGGGTGGACGAAAGTCCACACTCGCGGCTGCGTAGCGGCGCCTGCATGGGGTCCCTTTTCATCTCGGAGCCTACCTCCGACACGCCCCGGAGTCACTTGGCCACCGATCGGTGTTGGTCACCTGCACCAGACCCGTAGGCAATCGGTGTGCAACAGCCAGGTCGCCGATATGCAATGCTCGTGCCGCCCTCGTTGAAGGGCCTGACCGGTATGCCGGAGCGTCGAGATGGCGGAGCTGCTTATCACGGAAATCGACGGCATTGGCGAGGCGGAATACGACCAGGTCAACGCCGAGCTCGGCGTCGACATAAACGGCGGCGGAGACTGGCCGGACGGGCTCATCTCACATACGGCGGCCACGACCGACAAGGGCCTCATCGTCATTGAGATCTGGGAGTCGCGCGAGGCTCAGGAAGCCGAGATGCCGAAACTGGGTGCCGCGATCCAGAAAACCGGCCTCCAAGAGAAGCCGATGCGGGCCAACTGGTCCAAGCTCAAGGCCCACGTCATACCGGACAAAGCGATATCGGGTGGCATGGTCGAAGCTCAAGGCAGGGCATCTTCGGCGACTACAGCGGCAACGACGTAGGCCCGACGCGGTCGCAGTCCCAGGTCACGCTCGATGGCGCCCAACGCTCGAGAAACAAGGTTGCACGCTGGGGTGGGGGATGGCGCTGTCCCCAGGACGGCCCGGAGTGGCGTCACGGACTTCCGAGAAGTCACGTTGATCACGACGGAGGACATTCGGCGCTGGGCGATCGCGCTGCCTGAGGTCGAGGAAACTAGCCATTTCCGGTTTCGCGTTCCTCAGTTCAAGGTGCGGGGCAGGACATTCGCCGGCCTGGGCAAGGATGCGACAACCGCGGTCTTCTGTGTCAGCGAGCAGGAGGCAGTGAGCGCCACCGCGGATGATCCGGCAACCTGCCAAGCCGTCCGACGCAGGGATGCGAGGAGAAGGGCATTCGGCGAATCAATGAGCGGTCGGCCATTGGCCTCATGGTCAACACCCCAGATCGGCTCTAGTGTGTTGGTCGCACGCTGGGGTGCGCGAGCATCCCCTCTCGCGAGTTGTCAGC
>Ga0182015_10001490_pt1 | contig 30686 bp, 24 predicted proteins | sample 712P3MmetaG_FD_120478 | JGI IMG/M metagenome (GOLD analysis project Ga0182015, IMG submission 120478) | Permafrost microbial communities from Stordalen Mire, Sweden - 712P3M metaG | ecosystem: Environmental > Terrestrial > Soil > Wetlands > Permafrost | place: Sweden: Stordalen | collected... | reverse complement strand
TAGTAGATCTCGTGCAGAAACGATTCCGGCGAGCGCGCGTTGCCCGGGTAGCGGTTGTCGCTCAGCGTGAAGTAGCCGAATTTCATCATCGAACTCCAATACTTGCAAACGCAACTATCGGCCCGAGTATAGGCCTTCACCCGGCCGGAGTCAAGGCCCGCCGGGAGGCGACGAGTGCCCCGGGACGCTACATTCGGATCGTGGAGGCAAACGATATGAAGCTGCGTGTTCGACCGTGGAAATGGCTGGGTGCCGGTGCCGGCTTGTTCGGCATCCTGGCATTGCTGGGTGCTGCTCCCGAGGCGACGACGACCGCGACCGTCCACGACGGTGCGTTGCGCGGCGGTGTGTCGAACGGCGTCACATCGTTTTTAGGGATCCCGTATGCCGCCCCGCCCGTCGGCAATCTCCGCTGGCGGCCGCCGGTGAATCCGGCGCCGTGGAGCGGCGTTCGGGATGCTACGTCGTACGGCAACGAGTGCGCACAGAGCGGAATTGGTGCCTTCTTCCCGCGCCGTCAAACAACGAGGATTGCCTCTACCTCAACGTTTTCACGACCGGCGACGCGCCGCGGCGGCACGAACGCCGGCCGGTGATGTTCTGGATCTTCGGCGGCGGCTTTTACGGCGGTGCGGCCAACGACTACGATATGAGTGCGCTCGTAAAGAGCGGCACGGTTGTGGTAAGCGTGAACTACCGCTTGGGCATTTTCGGCTTCTTTGCCCACCCGGCACTCGATGCGGAACGTCACGATCTTGGCGATTACGGCATGATGGATCAGCAACTCGCGTTGCGTTGGGTGCGGCAGAACATCGCTGCGTTTGGCGGCGATCCGGATAACGTCACCATTTTCGGCGAGTCCGCAGGTGCTCAGAGCGTCCTGGCCCACATCGTGTCGCCCGCTTCAGCAAATCTCTTTCAACGCGCGATCATCGAGAGCGCGGGCACGCCGGCGTTGCTCAGCACGCTCACGCCGCTGGCGACGGCTGAGACGCGGGGTCAACGCTTCGCAACCGCCGCCGGCTGCGCGAGCCAGACGCTGGCGTGTTTGCGCGCGCTCTCCGCCCAGCAGATCGTCTCCGCGACGCAGCGGCCGCTTCTCGATGGCTTGATCGGCGATGTCGCGACCATACCGAAACCATATCGTACGCTGTTTGAGTCGGGCACGTTCAACCGCGTACCGCTGATCATGGGCAGCAATCACGATGAATGGCGCTGGCCGATCGCTCAAGCCGAGCTCAATACGGGGAAACCGCTCACCTCTGACGCCTATCCCGCCGCGGTGGCGGCGTATTACGGTCCGGAAGTTGCGCCGGCGGTTCTCGGCGAGTATCCCCTTACGGCATACGGCACCCCCAGCGAAGCGCTTGGCACCGCCGAGACGGACTACTACATCGCCTGTTCCTCGCACAAGCTCGACCAATGGATGTCGCCGTTCGTCCCGATCTTCGCCTATCAATTCGACGACCGCAACGTGCCGATGTACATGGCGCCGGTGAGCTTTCCGTACGGCGCGGCACACACAAGCGAACTGCAGTTTCTGTTCCCGGGCTTTCATGGTGGTCGCGGCGCGATCCGTCCCTTGAGTATCCCCGAGCAGCAGCTCGCGGCCGAAATGGCCGGCTATTGGACGACGTTTGCTCGAAGCGGCGATCCCAACGGCGCCGGGCGGCCGGCCTGGCCGAAATTTACCAGCGCAACCGATCAAATGCTTTCGCTGCGGACGACGGGACCCGTGCCGGACGCAGCGTTCGTCGCGGAACACCACTGCGATTTTTGGAACCGGATGTCGCAATACTAACGGCTGCCGCCGGGCGTTGGCAAAACCGCGAATTGGCTCAGAACGCGACGAGCGCGCGCATCTCCTCAACCATGCGGTCGGTGGAGATCATAAACTCTTCCTCGAGCGCGAGGGCGTAGCCCATCGCGGGCACATCGGGCCCGCACAGACGCCCGACCGGAGCGTCGAGTTCGAAGAACGCTTTCTCCATCACCATCGCGCTGATCTCCGCGCCGACGCCCCCGAACGTGTTGTCCTCGTGGATGACGAGCAGCTTGCGGGTCTTTTTCACGCTCGTAAGGATCGTTTCGCGGTCCATCGGGCGGATCGAACGCAGGTCGATGACTTCGACCGAGACGTTCTCGCCGGCAAGCCGCTCGGCGGCCGCGAGCGCTTGGTGAACGTAGAGACCGTACGATACGACGGTGAGCTGATCGCCCGGGCGCTTGACGTCGGCTTTGCCGATCTCGATCGTGTAGTAGCCCTCGGAAACCTCGCCCTTGATCGAGCGGTACGTTTTCTTGTGCTCGAACACCAGCACCGGGTCGGGATCGGCGATCGCGGCGTTCAAGAGCCCCTTGATGTCGGATGGGAATGACGGTACGACGATCTTCAGGCCCGGCACGTGATAGAAGAGCGCTTCCACCGAAACGGAGTGCGAGAGCGCGCCGCGCACGCCGCCGCCGTAGGGCGTACGGATCACCAGCGGGCACGTATAGTCGCCGTTGCTGCGGTAGCGAACCTTCGCCGCTTCGCCGACGATTTGGTTGAACGCCGGATAGATGAAGTCGGCGAACTGGATCTCGGCGATCGGCCGCATCCCCTCCATCGCTAGGCCAATTGCGACGCCGATGATGCCGGCTTCCGCGAGCGGCGTATCGAGTACGCGCTCGGACCCGAACTCCTCCTGCAATCCCTTGGTCAGCAAGAACACGTTGCCGCGCGCGCCGATGTCTTCGCCCATCAGTAGCGTGCGGTCGTCGGCGGCCAACGCGTCGCGCAGCGTCGTGCGGACGGCTTCCGCATTATTCATCACCGCCACGGTTCGTGCCGTCCTTCGTATACGTTGCCGTACAAGTCCGCGCCGGTCGGTGAGGGTTCGTTCTCGATCCGGTCCGTCATCGCGTTGACTTCGGCGAGAATCTCCGCGCGCAGGGCGTCGACGCCGGCACGATCGATCACGCCGGCGTCGATCAAACGCTCCTCGAAGCGCGGCAGCGGATCGTTGGTGCGTTCCTTCTCCACATCTTCGCGCGGACGATACGTGCGGTCGTCGTCGTCGGTCGTATGCGAGAGAAAACGATAGCACTTCGCTTCGATCAGCGTCGGCCCACCGCCGTTCACTGCCTTCGCGCGCGCGGCGCGCACGGCGTCGTACACGGCGACCGGATCGAAGCCGTCGACCGTCACGCCTTCCATGCCATAGCCGGCGGCGCGCTCGGCAATGTGTTCGTTGGCCATCTGTTTGCGCTGCGGCGTCGAGATCGCCCAGCGGTTGTTCTCGCAGACGAACACGACCGGCACGTGCAGGACGGTTGCGAAGTTCATTGCTTCGTGCCACTCGCCTTCGCTCGTCGCGCCCTCCCCGAACGTGCAAATCGCAACCCGGTCGCTCTCGCGCCGCAACCGGTAGGCGTACGCGGCTCCGACCGCGTGCGTGCACTGCGTCGCGATGATCGAGGAAAGCGACGCGATCCCGCGCGCGCGGTCGGAGACGTGATTGATGATCTGCCGCCCGCCGCTGGTGTCGGTGGCCCGCGCGAACTGCGAGCGGAAGAGGCTCTCGAGCGTCAGGCCGGCGGCGAGCACGACGCCGGTGTTGCGGTAATAGACCCACAGCGAATCGCGCCCGCGCTCGAAGGCGAAACCCGTCCCGGCTTGGACCGCTTCGTGCCCCTCCGAACCCATCGCGATCGGGATTTTGCCCTGACGGTTGAGCTGGAAACCGCGCGTATCGACGGCACGTTGGAGCAGCATATTGCGCAACATGGCGAGCAGTAACGCGGGGTCTTTCACGCGCGCCGGGTCCGCGGCAAGAGCGCCAGGTTCCATCGGGACTCGCCTCTAAGGTGTGCCTACCGAATGGTCGGTGGGTGAAGTGTACCGTCGAACTCGCAACCCCGTCAAGCCCATAACGGAGATGCCCCCGTGAACTTACCCAGCTATGTCGCCGGCCGTTGGTACGAGGCTCCGCGCGACCACGTCGCGCTCCCGAGCGCGATCGACGGTCATCCCGTCGCCTTTGCCTCGAGCTCCGGCCTGAATTTCGCCGAACTGGCCGCCTACGCGCGCTCGACGGGCGGCCGCGAACTGCGCAAGCTGACGTTCCATCAGCGCGCCGCTTTGCTGAAGTCGCTCGCGCTCTACCTCAACGACCGGCGCGAGCCGCTCTACGAGTTGTCATACGAAACCGGCGCCACCAAGCGTGACAGCACGATCGACATCGACGGCGGTATCGGCACGCTCTTCGCCTATGCATCCAAAGGGCGACGCGAACTTCCCGACGAGCGGTTCGCGCTTGACGGCGCGCAAGAAGGGCTCTCGAAGCGCGGTACGTTTGTCGGTCAACACATCCTCACGCCGTTGCGCGGCGTCGCCGTGCACATCAACGCCTATAACTTCCCGTGTTGGGGAATGCTCGAAAAACTCGCGCCGGCAATTCTCGCCGGTGTGCCGGTGATCGTCAAACCGGCCACCGCGACGTCGTATCTCACGCAGGCCATGTTCGCGCTGATCGTGGAATCGGGTATCCTGCCGCCGGGCGCCGCGCAGCTCATCGTCGGCAGTACCGGCAACTTGCTCGATCAGCTCGACGGTCAAGACGTCGTCTCGTTCACCGGTTCGCTCGAAACGTCGTTACTGCTGCAATCGCACCCGAACGTTGCGCGCAACGCGACGCGCTTCGTGGCCGAGCGCGATTCGCTCAACGCGGCGATCCTCGGGCCCGACGCCGGCCCCGGCACGCCGGAGTTCGATCTGTTCATCAAGGAAGTCGTGCGCGAAATGACGGCGAAGGCCGGGCAGAAGTGCACGGCGATCCGGCGCGCCATCGTGCCGCGCGCGTTCTACGACGCTGCGGCCGGCGCGCTCGTGGAAAAGCTGGCGGCCGTCGTCGTCGGAAACCCGCGCAGCGAAGCCGTGACGATGGGCGCGCTCGCAACGCGCAGCCAACGCGCGGCGGTGCTCGAAAACGTCGCGCGCCTTTCCGCCGAGACGGAACGTCTCTTCGGCGATGTCGAACGTGCGACCGCACTCGACGCCGACATTGCGACCGGTGCGTTTTTGCCGCCGATCCTGCTCGCCACCGAGCGGCCGCTGACCGTCAGCGCGCCGCACGAGATCGAAGCGTTCGGTCCGGTCAGCACGTTGATGCCGTATGACAGCGTCGATGATGCAATCGAGATCGTCCGCCGCGGTGCGGGAAGCCTCGTGGCGTCGGTGTTCACCTATGACGACGATGCCGCAACCGAACTGATCCTCGGGATCGGCGCGTTCCACGGCCGCATCATCGCGATCGACCGCGACGACGCGCGCGAATCGACGGGCCATGGCTCGCCCTTGCCCGGCCTCACGCATGGCGGACCCGGCCGGGCCGGCGGCGGTGAAGAACTGGGCGGCGTACGCGGCGTGTTTCACTACATGCAGCGCACTGCTATCCAAGGTTCACCGGCGCGCCTTGCCACGCTGACGAAAACGTGGACCGCCGGCGCACCCGAACGCCCGGCCGCGGTTCATCCGTTTCGCCAGACCTTTGAAGATCTGCAGATCGGTGAGACGATCCACACCCCACCGCGTACGATCACGCTCGCCGACATCGAGCACTTCGCCGAGTTCACGGGCGATAAATTCTATGCGCACATGGACGAGGCGGCGGCGAGCGCGAACCCGTTCTTTGAAGGCCGCGTCGCGCACGGCTACTTGATCCTCGCGTTTGCCGCCGGACTGTTCGTCGACCCCGCGCCCGGACCGGTGCTCGCGAACTACGGCCTCGAACGGTTGCGTTTCATCAAGCCCGTTTCGCCGGGCGATACCATCGCCGCGCGCCTCACGGTGCGCAGCAAGTCCGCGCGTCAGCCCGACTACGGCGAAGTGCATTGGGATGTCGCGATCGCAAATCAGAACGACGAGATCGTCGCCACGTATGAGTTGTTGACGATGAACGCCACCGCGGCCGGGTCGTCCGCCGCGCTCACGAAGGCCGGCTGACATGGTGGGAAATGCGGCGGTCATCGGCGGCGGATCGATGGGCATCGGCATCGCGCACGCGTTCGCTGCGGGCGGAGCGAACGTAACGATCGTCGAGATCGACGACGAACGGGTCAAGCGGGCGTTGGCCGGAGTCGCGCACGTCTTCGAACGCTCGGCGCAGCGCGGCGCGATGACGCCGGGCGCCGCTGCCGAGGCCGCGGCGCGCGTTAGCGGCAGCACCTCGGTCGAGGCGCTCCCGGCAGGACTCGACGTGATCGTCGAAGCGGTGCCGGAGATCGGCGAACTCAAGCGTTCCGTACTCGCGCGCTGCGCGCTGCGCGAACCCGTTTTGCTCGCGACGAACACCAGCGGGCTCTCGATCGGCGAACTCGCGGCCGGGCTCCCCGCGCCCGAGCGCTTTCTCGGCTTACACTTTTTCAATCCGGTCTGGGCGATGGCGCTGGTTGAAGTCGTCGTCGGCGAACGCACGAGCGACGCGACGCGCGCCGGGGCGCTGACGCTCTGCGCACAACTCGGAAAGACGAGCATCGTCGTGCGCGACGCGCCGGGCTTCGCCTCGACGCGCCTCGGTATCGCGCTCGGGCTCGAGGCGATGCGGATGGTCGAAGACGGCGTCGCGGCGCCGGCCGACATCGACCGCGCGATGGAACTCGGCTACCGCCACCCGATGGGCCCGCTCAAGTTGACCGATTTGGTCGGCCTCGACGTGCGCCTCGATATCGCTCGCAATCTGCAGCGCAGCTACGGCGACCGCTACGCGCCGCCCCAACTCCTCATCGACATGGTGGCCGCCGGCTACCTCGGCAAGAAGTCCGGACGGGGCTTCTATGACTGGAGCAGCGGCGAGGCGTGCCCGATCGAGCCGTAGGAAGCCGGACTCGGCGAGGGCAACGGGTCCATATGAGACGTCGTTTGGCCGCCCTACTTGCGCTGCTTCTGGTTGTGACGCTCTCGCCCGCGAAACCCGCGAGCGCCTACGAGCCGCACGTGCTGCACTACGCCGACACGCTCGATATCAACACGCTCAACTTATGGATCGGAACGTCGGGTAACATTTTCACGCTCTCCGAGTTGACGAACGCGTTCTTCACGCGGCTCGACGCGAAGGGAAACGTGGTCCCCGAACTCGTGACGGTAATACCGAGCCGGGCCAACGGCGGGATCAGCGGCGACGGCAAGACGATCACGTGGCACTTGCGGCACGGCGTGAAGTGGAGCGACGGCGTCCCGTTTGATTCCAGCGACGTGACGTACACGTGGCGCGTGGCGAAAGATCCGACCAACAATATCGCCGTGCGCGACGTGTGGGACCGGCTGAGCAGCATCACGGCTCCCGATAAATACACCGTGGTTTTTCGACTGAAGGAACCGTACGCAACGTTCGCCGTCGACTATTTCAATACGGCCGGCAATGCATCGGTGCTGCCCAAGCACATTCTCGGCCCGGGTACCAACTTCAATCAGTCGCCGTATAATGCGTTGCCGGTCGGCATCGGACCATTTCGCTATACGGCGTTCAATCGCGGCGCCTCCGTCGAGATGGAAGCCAACCCGTACTACTTTCGCGGCTTGCCGAAATTGCACAAGATCATCTACAAATTGATTTCGGACGACAATACCGACATGACGCAGCTCACGACGGGTGAGCTCGATCTGTGGGACAGCATCAACGGCACGATGGCAGCCAGCGCGAAGGCATTGCCGGGCAAAGCCTGGTCGACGCGGCTGAGCCAATATATGTCGGCGATCTTCTTCAATACGAGCAAGCCGCAGCTCAAGGATCCGGCCGTCCGGCGCGCGTTACGTCTCGCGACGAATCGGCCGCTGATCTTCGAGAAGGTCGTGCTGCGCAACGGCACGATGACCGAATCCGTCGTGCCGCGCATGGCGCACGGCTTCCTCGATCTCCCCATAACGAAGTACGATCCGAAGGCCGCCGGAGCGATGCTCGATGCGGCCGGCTGGAAGCTCGGTACCGACGGCGTCCGGCATAAAAACGGCATGCCGCTTTCGCTCGACATCGTGATCCCGAGCGGGTACGGACCGAGCGCGACGTTGGCGGCGCTCTTGCAGAGCGATTACACGAAGATCGGTGTCGCTGCAACGATTCACTCCTACGCGAGCGGGACGTTCTTCGCTCCGTATTCGGCCGGCGGCGTCGTCCAAACGGGCAAGTTTGACGCAGCACTGCACTCGCAGTCGCTCGGGCCGGTGTACGGAAATATCAACGGCGTGCTGACGTGCAGCTCCATTCCGCCGAACGGTTTCAATGAGACGCGCTACTGCAATAAGACGGTCGACGCTCTCAACGACGCCTACCTGCACTCCTACGATCCGGCCGTGCAGAATAAGGCAGCGGCACAATTTCAGCGCATCATCGATAACGACGCGCCGCTGATCATGATGTACGAACGCGCGTTTTTAGCAGTCTACGATAAACGTCTGACGGGCTACCACCCCAACTCGTTCTCGAATTGGGGTAGCGACCCGATGAACATCGATATCTAAGCGGCGACCGTTGCGGGGGCCGGCGCCGGTTTCTTCGTGATGAACGGCAGGACGATCGCGACGAGGAGCATGACCGCCATCGGCATCAGCGCACCCGAGAACGAACCCGTCCTGTCTTTCACCGCGCCTGCGATGTATGGCCCGACCAAGCCGCCGAGACCCCACGCCGTGATGATGTATCCATAGTTCTGGCCGAGAAACTTCGTACCGAAGTAGTCGGCGTTGAACGACGGCATCGTACCGAAGCCGCCGCCGTAGCACGCTAGGATGATCGCGAACGCGAACAGCACGAGCGGCACGCTGTGGAAACCCGGTAGGATGAAGAAGATCACGACTTGGCACGCATAGATGAAGACCAAGGTCATATTGCGGCCGACGCGGTCCGAGATGGCGCCCCAGAAGAAACGCCCGAGCGCGTTGAAGATCGCCACGAACGCGTAGGCGCTAATCGCGGTTCCGGTCAACGCTTTGATGGCCACGGGATCGGTGACGCCCTTGGAGATCAGTTCGCGGATGATCGGCACGGCGTTCGAGACGATCAAGATTCCGGCCACGACGTTGAGAAAGAGCATCAGCCACAGCAAGTAGAGTTGCGGCATGCGTAGCACTTGCGCCGGCGTGTAGGAGCCCTCGTGTGAAACGGCGGCGGCGGTAACGCCGCCGACGCTATAGCCGGCCGGCGGATTTTGCAGTAGATACGCGGCGGCTGCGCCGAGGACGGCGTACACGATTCCGCTGATGAGTATGGTCGAAGTGACGGCGCTGATGTCGGCGCTGGTCATCGCATGTGCGGCAGCGTCGAAAGGCGTGCCCGCGATGACGGCCGCGGACTTGGCGTCGGCGTAGGCGCCCGCATCCTTGGAGGCGGTGACGAAGCCGGGGATCGCCTTGAGCACGAAGCCATAGATGAACGCGCCGAGGCCGAAGCCCATGACCACCATGCCGCTGGCGAGACCACGTTTGTCGGGGAACCACTTCGTGACCGTGGCGAGCGGCGTGATGTAGGCCATGCCGTTACCGAAGCCGCCGATCACTCCGTAGGTAACATCCCACCACCAGACATCGTGCGGACCAACGGACGCCAAGACGTTACCGATGCCCCAGATGACGATGCCCGCGAGGGTGACGTTCCGCGGGCCGACGCGGTCTTGCCAGCGTCCACCGACCACGGCGCCGATGCCGATGAAGAAAATCGCTATGCCGAAGACGAGGCTCGTCTCGGTTGCCGACCACCCGAACGATGCGATCAACGGCTGCGTGAAGTTGCTCCACGCGTAGACGGTACCGGCCAGGATCATCACGATGACCCCCGACCAAGCGATGGCCCAACGGTTGGGCGCAACAGAAGGAACTGCCATAAAAGATCCCCTCCAAACGGACGGGCGCTACGCTACCTTACGGCAGGCAGAGCCAATTCTTATGAGGAGCCTTGGTGGCTTGAAAAGCAGTTCCTCTTCGATCGCCCGTCCGGGGAAGATTTATTTCCGGCGATAGGCGCCGAGGCCGGGCCGGAACGATTTCTCATCGAGGAACTGCTCGAGCCCTTTGAGGCGGCCTTTCTCTTTGTCCATCATCGCGTTTTGGGCGCTCTTGGCCCCGGAGAACTCCGAGGCCAGTTCCCACTCCATGTTGCGGGTGAACTTATACATCACTTTGGCGTTGTACACGGTCACCGGATTGAGCGCGAGCAGCTTCTTTGCAATCTCCAGCACGCGCGCGCGCAGTTGATCGCGCGGCACCGCATAGTTCACGAGACCCATTTCCGCGGCTTGTTTGCCGGTAAACGTATCGCCGGTCATGATGTAGTAGAGCGCCTGGCGATAGCCCATCGTTTCCTCGATCGCCTTGCAGACGTTGCCGCCCGGAATGATGCCCCAATTCACTTCGGAGACGCCGAAGGTCGCATCTTCCGCAGCGACGGCGAGATCGCAGCCGACGAGCGGCGTGAACGCACCGCCGAAACACCACCCGTTGACCATCGCAATCGTGGATTTCGGATACTTACGCAACCGCCGCCATTGCCAATCCTGTGAGGCCGAGTGATTGCGCAACTTGCGTATCCATTCGAAGTTTTCGGTTTCGCGAAAGTACTCTTTGAGATCCATCCCGGCGCTGAACGCTTCACCCGCGCCGGTCAGCACGAGCACGCGGCAGCGGTCGTCATATTCGAGATGGTTGAGCACGTCCATCATCTCACGGTTGAGCGTGGGGCTCATCGCGTTGCGCTTGGCGGGCCGGTTGAGCGTGACCCACGCAATCCCGTCTTCGAAGCTAACCTCGACGGTCTTCCACTTCGGCAGTTCGTTGGCGGTGCTCGTGCCCTCGGTCGTGCTCATGATACGTTCCTTTCGGTGGTACCGGAGCGTTACGATAAAGGATAGCAGGAACCCTGATTTAGCTACAGCCCGACGCTTCGGCCCGGGAAGCCGGCAGCGTCGAAGTACTTTGTCGTGCCGACGGTTTGTAGGTGCAACTCGGTGATAATTCCGCCGGGGCCCGGCGCCGAGCGAAGGTCGTCGCTGCGGTAGGCGGGGAGTTTGCCACCGCGCAGTGCTTCGTCCATCGGCCGGCCGATCAGCGTGCCCTTTGCCGGGATGCGTAAGCCGAGGATTTTCGCGATCGTCATTCCGACATCGGCGTTGCTGACGGGTGCCGGGTCGGCGAAGTTCCGCTTGAAGTCCGGACCGTAGGCGGCCATGAAGTTTGCCGTGTCGGCGCGACTGAAACTGCCGTGCATTCCTTGGCCCTGTTGCAGCGTCGAGTCGGCGACTTCGACGGTGCAACGTTCCGGTAGCGAGCAGCCGGTGTCAAACGAGCGGAAGTTGACGGCGATTGCGGGGTGCGGCGTGACGGCGGCGCCCATGAAGTTGATCGCCGAGAGCGGCAGCGTGCCGGGGAACGTTCCGAGACGATCGTCGGCGAAGACGCCGCTCACGTAATCCTCGGCGAGCAACGCCGCGATCACCTTCGGCGCGAGTTCGGCCGCATTGCTCTGCGGTAAGTAGATCAGATCCGAGCCGCCGTTCGCGGCCACGGCGACGTCGGGTTTCGCTGGGTTGAACCCGATGAGCCCGTCGCCTTTGGAGGGATGGCGTCCGTCGAAGTCCGGATGGACGGTGATGTTATTCGCATCGGGATCGGAGAGCGGCAGCTTCAACGCCAGCGACACATCGAGCGCGAGAAAGCCCGCCGGCAATTGCTTGGCAGGCACGTCCGCGTACGAATACGCCGCGGCCGCGGACGTTTGACTTTGCTTCGAGATCGTCGAGAAGCCGTGGTCGGCCGAGACGATGATGTCGGTCGTCGGCTCCAGTCCGAGCGCGCGGACCGCGGCGCGAATCTTGGCCAGATCGTCGTCGGCGTTCTTAATAGCCGCAAGTGATGTCGGACCATTGATCCCCGGCGTGAGTTGACCGAGGCTGTCGCCTTGATTGTGCTGCGTGCCGTCGGGATCGCGCGACCAGAATACCATGACGAACGGCGGGCCCTTCGCCCGGAGCATCGGCAGTATGACCTTGGTCGCAGCGTCCACGAGGTAGTTCTGCTGCACGACGTTCGCAACGCTCGTGCCGGGCTTCGTAGCCGTGCCCGGATCGCCGTTTGCGCCGCGCGCCGGAACGATGTCAGCGCCGAGTTGCGCGCGCAACTGCGCCGCAATCGCAACCGGTAGCGGCCACGCTTGCGAGACGCCGGCCGGGTCGGTATGGCCGGTTGAATCGTCGATGACGACCGTGCCGGCGCCCGTCGTATCGGCGACGTCGAAGATCGACGCGGGTCCGAGCTTGCCGATCGCCGCGGTGCCGTAGCCTGCCGCGCGCGCGGCGGCGAGGACCGTTTCTTCGTCGAGATAGTCGCCGCCCAAATGTTTGGTAAGTTCGAGCAGCACCGGATCGTTCTCGAGGTACGGCGTTTGCGAGAGCCCGGCGGCAACGACCGGATAGCCGGCGTAGATCGTGTTCGAGAAATCGCCGGTGTCGCCGAGATAGTGGCCGGTCGCCATACTCGATGCATTCGCGGTCGTGAACGTCGGAAAGAGCGAGTGCGGATTATCGAACGACACGCCGTGTTCTTTGATCGCGTTCATGGCGGGTGCCGTCGTTGCATCGACCATCGATGCGCGCAGCCCATCGGGGACGAACAGGATCACATTATGCGGCGGGGACGGCAGGCTTGCAGCGGGGCTCGCGAGCAGAAGGCACGCAAGCACGCCGCTAGCGATGAAACGAATCGTTGCCGCCATGCGACCGAACGTTAGCACGCCCAGATTAAGAGAAGTCTAAGTCGCCGTTCGAGAGATTGCGAAGATGCGCGGTGCGAGCGCCACGACGAGGACGAGGGTCATGAGAAAGAACGTTGGGTGCACGAAGGCGAGATCGCCGTGCGGGATTGCGCGGCAACCGATGTCGGTGAACGCCATCGCCATGCAGAAAATGCCGTACCCCAGTTGCAAACGGTACGCCGGATCGATCCGCGTGCCGAAGAACGAACGCTTGTGACCCGGCAGCACCCAGTACAGCAACGGAACGGCGAGCGCGAGGCAGAGTCCGCCGGTGGTCAGCCCGTAGATGAGGCCGAACGTGCGGTCGCCTTCGAGAAATGCGAACATCTGCGCGACCGATTCGGGGCGTTACCCAAGCGTCCCCGCGATCGCTCCCAGCAGCGCGCTTGCGACCACAACGGTCCACGGCGGAAACGTCCAGACCACGATCAGCGCGTACGCAGCGAGTGCGATGCCGATGCTGCTCGCGTTCGTACCGAGCGACGTCAGGATGGGATGGTAGAGCACGCCGGCGAGCAAGCCGACAACGCTGGCGTTCGCGCCGCGCAGCGCGGCGGCCGCACCGGGCAGCGCACGCGCGCGATCCCACACGGGCGCGAGGGCGAAGATCAGCGCAAACGACGGCACGAAGATGGCGACGGTTGCGACGAGTGCCCCGGGGATGCCGTTGAGCGACGATGCATTCGCGGCGCCGATGAACGCGGCGAACGTGAACACCGGACCCGGCATCGCCTGCACCGCACCATATCCGGCGAAGAAGTCGGGCGCCGGGATCAATCCGTCGCTGACGAGGTCTTGCAACAGTGGCAACACGACGTGCCCGCCGCCGAACACGAGCGTTCCGGCGCGCACGATCGTCTCGAGCATCGCGACCGGCGGCGCTGCGAGCCATTGCGGAACGAGCAGCAGTGCGACGACAAGCACGAACACGAGCCCCGCGCCGATCGCCGCGCCGCGCGGCACGCGGACGGGCAATGCGGGTGCGGCGACGACCGGTCCGGCCCCGCGCAGGAACAGCCAGCCGGTGAGCGTGCCGAGGGCGATCGGCAGCCACCCGAGACCCGCACTTCCGCCGATTGCGATCGCTAGGATGGTCGCGCCGAACGCGATTGTCTTCGTTTCGCGATCGGTGCAGAGGGAACGCGCCAGTGAGAGCACCGCTTGCGCGACGACGGCTGCCGCGGCTGCGGTGAGGCCGGCGAGGAGCCCGGCAAACCAGCCGCTGCCGGAAACGCCGCCGTGCGCTTGGAGTGCGTGCAGAGCGAGCGCGATGAGCGTCATCGCGAACGCCGAGGGCGCCGTGAAGCCGAGCCAGGCCGCAAATGCGCCGCCGCCGCCCGCGCGCATGAGGCCGATCAGCATGCCCGTTTGACTCGACGTCGGCCCCGGAAGCACGGAACAGAATGCCACGATGGCGGCAAAGGTCGCCTCGTCCAGCCACGCGCGGCGCTCGACGAATTCGCGCCGGAAGTATCCGAGGTGCGCGATCGGCCCGCCGAACGATGTGAGTCCGAGTCGCAAGAAGATCCGGAAGACCTCGTTCATGGCCGCGCTCACGTTCGGCACCGAAGCGAACGAGCCCGTCCCGAGGGACTGGCGCCGCGGGGCGTGAACGCAAAATGGATGGACGAGGGACTGACAGTCTACGCGAAGGGCCGGTTTTGCCGGTACGATGAGGCCAAGATCGGCCTCATGACGCACGCGCTGCACTACGGCACGGGCTGTTTCGAGGGCGTGCGCGGCTTCTGGTCGGCGCGCGATGAGGAACTCTACCTCTTTCAACTGCAGGATCACTACGAGCGCCTCCACGCCTCGGCTAAGATCCTCATGATGAAGGTGCCGCACACCGTTGCGGAGCTCGTCGAAATCACGACCGAGCTGTGCGCTAGGAACAATTTCCGCGGCGACGTCTACGTCCGCCCGCTCCTGTACAAGTCGAACGAAGAGATCGGCGTGCGTCTGCACGATGTGAAAGACGAGCTCGCCATCATGGCGATGCCCTTCGACCGCTATTTCGATGCGACCGCGGGCCTGAATTGCACGGTCAGCGCGTGGCGGCGCATCGACGACACGACGGCGCCCGCGCGCGCGAAAGTTACCGGCGTCTACATCAATTCTGCGCTGGCAAAAAGCGAAGCGATCCTCAACGGCTACGACGAAGCGATCCTGCTCTCATCCGACGGTCACGTCTCCGAGGGCAGCGCCGAGAACATCTTCATCGTCAAGAAGGGCGTCATTTATACGCCCGATGCCTCGCAGAACATCCTCGAAGGCTGCACGCGCAAGACGCTGATGACGCTCGCCGACGCGGAGTTTGGACTCACCGTGATCGAGCGCGCGATCGACCGCAGCGAACTCTTCACTGCCGACGAAGTTTTTATCACCGGCAGTGCGGCCGGACTGCAGTTCGTGCGGGCCGTCGACCATCGGATCGTCGGCGACGGCACGCAGGGCCCGATCTCGAAGAAGCTCGCGGAGTTGTACGACAAGGTCGTGCGCGGCGCGCTGCCCACGTATCATCCGTGGCTAACGCGCACCTACGCCAGCCGCAAACCGGCCGCCGTCTAAACGTTTACCGTGCGTTCCTGGCGCCCGATGCAAGGCGCGCGGCGAGTTCGGCCGCAGCGAGCGAATCCAGGCGTCCGCCGGCCGCGAGCAATTCGCCCAACCGCTCGGCGCTGAGCACGGCGCGCAGATTCGCAAAGAGCGTATCGCGCAGACTCTTGGATACCGCCTCGCGCCGGATGCCGAACGAGGCGAACGCCGAGTCGGCGAAGCCGGTCAAGCGCGCGGCCGTCTCGGGCGCATTGCCGGCAAGTGCGAACGCGGCCGCGCCTTGAACGACGATCGCGAGGCCGAGCGTATTTTCGGTGCGCCGCACGATTTCGAGCGCTTCGCCGAGCGCATCCGCAACGCCGGCGGTGCGGCCCAGCGCGAGCGAAAACTGCGCGACGTCCGCGAGCACGTTGACGAGTCCGCGCCGGTCGCTGATCTCGCGCCGCACGTCGGCGGCGACGCGCGCCGCGGCGACGGCTTCTTCGAACCGTCCGAGCCGAAAGTAGAGATGGCTCATGCCGTGATGGGAAAGTGCGAGCCCGAAGTCGTTTTCGAGTACGCGGCAGAGCGAGATGCTCTCTTCGTACATCACCTCCGCCTCGCGCGGATCGGAGCCGGTGAGGAAGCTTGCGAGGCGCCGTAAGAAGCTGGCCTGATAGACGAAGTCGTGCGAATCGCGGGCCAGGTCGAGTCCTTCGCGCGCGATGGTCTCGGCTTGTTCCGTTTTATCGTTGTGTAACAGCGCCACCGCGTAGGCGTTGAGCGCTTCCAAGCGCCACTTCGTTTCGGGAGCTTCACGCAAGAGGACGTAGGCTTCGTGCGCGGCCTCGAGTTCGGCCAACGACCCGCCGAAGGCGCCATAGCGCGAGGCCAGCTCGGCCCGGCGCGTTAGCACGCGTCCGCGCAGCGTCGGCCGAGCGCCCGAGGCCAGAGCGTCGCGGGCGAGGGTGTTCCAATTTGCCCATTCGCTCCAACGCCCGAGCGACGACGTCTCGACGAGAGCCGCGCAGATCTCGACCCCGGTCAACGGATCGTGTCCGTTCCCCAGCGTCCATTCGAGCGCCGTGCGCACGTTGTCGAGTTCGTCGATGAGGGGCGCGATCCACGCGCGGTACGACCCTTGACCCTCGGCCAAGCTCGCGCGATCGATCTGCGCCCGGAAGTACGCCGCGTGCCGCGCGCTCACGTGGGCGCGTTCGCCGCTCGCATCCAGGCGTTCGGCGGCGTACTCGCGCGTCGACTCGAGCAACCGGTAGCGCGGTGCTTCGAACACCACGAGCGATTTGTCGACGAGCGCTGAGAGCGCACCGTACACGGCGTCTGCTCCCAGATCGGCATCCGTGCAGACTTCGAGGATCGCCGGGAGGGTGAAGCCGCCGGTGAACACCGCGAGCCGCGCGAAGAGCGTGCGCTCCGCGGCGCCCAGCAGGTCGTAGCTCCAATCGATCGTCGCGCGCAGGGTTTGCTGATGCGGCAGCGCGCTGCGGTCGTTCGTGACGAGCAAGCGGAAGCGCGAGTCCAGCAATGCGGCGATCTGCGCTACGTCCAACACGCGCACGCGCGCGGCGGCGAGTTCGATCGCGAGCGCAATGCCGTCGAGACGGCGGCAGATCTCCGCGATCAGCGGAGCGTTGGCGTCGGTAAGCGTGAAGCTATCGTCGGCGGCGCTCGCGCGCTCGACGAAGAGCGCAACGGCCGAATACGCCGCCGCATCGATCGCCCGCAGCGTCATGTTGGGGAGCGGGATCGCGTGCGGCGGAACGCGATACGTCGCCTCGCCGCCGATGCCGAGCGGTTCGCGACTCGTTGCCAGGACGCGAATGCGCGGCGCATCGCGCACGATGGCGGCGATCGTACGGGCCGCGTTCGCGACGAGATGTTCGCAGTTGTCCACCACGAGCAGCAGGTGGCGTTCGCGCAATGCAGCGAGCAACGACGCGAGGGAGGAGCGGTCGGCGTGCTCTTCGACGCCGAACAGCGTTGAAAATGCGGAAACCACGTGCGCTTCATCGCCGAGCGGGGCCAACTCGACGAGCCACACCCCGTCGGGGTAGCGCGTCAACTGCCGCCGCGCCACATCGAGCGCGAGTCGCGTCTTGCCGACGCCACCCGCACCGAGCAACGTGACGACGCGGTATTGGCCGAGCAGATCGCCGACCCGCGCGATGTCGTCGTCGCGGCCGATGAGCGTCGCCGTGGCGACCGGAAGATTGTTGGCGACCGGCAACGGCGACGCCATGCGCTCGTTCGATTCGACGTCGGCCGGATCGACGATGACGACGCGGTCGCGGCCGGTGCCCTTGGCGCGATAGAGGGCGCGATCGGCACTTTCGACGAGCTCGCTGTAGTGCGAGCCGCGTTTGGGAACAATCGAGGCCACGCCGACGCTTACAGTGACGATGCCGCGCGGCGATCCCTCGTGCAGAATTGCGAGCGCTTCGACGGCTGCACGCAAGCGTTCCGCAACCTTCGCCGCATAACGCGCCTCGGAGTCCGGGATCACCACACCGAACTCTTCGCCGCCGTAGCGCGCGAAGCAATCGGTGGCGCGCACGACGCTGGCTTTGCACGCGCGGGCGATCTGCTGCAAACAGTAGTCGCCCTGTGGATGTCCGTTGGCGTCGTTATAGAGCTTGAACGAGTCGATGTCGAGGAGCGCGACTGCAATGGGCTTCTTCGCCCGTATCGCGCGCGTCCACTCGCGTTCGAGCGCGGCGTCGAAGGCGCGCCGGTTCGGCACTCCGGTGAGCGCGTCCAGCACGGTGAGTTCTTCGAGGTGGCGCGCACGCTCGCGCAGCGCCGCCTTTTGGAGCGCGAGCGAAAGATAGCCCGCGAACGCGTCGCACAACGCAAGCCCATCGTCATCGTAGACGTCGCGCCGCGAGCTCATCCAAACGGCGCCGCTCACGCGGCCGTCGTCGCGCAACGCCGCGTACGCGCGGTTGAGGTCGAGTCGCGGCGTTCCGTCGGCTAGCACGGCACGGGCGATCGCGTCGTCCACGACCTCTTCGCACGCCGTGAAGCTCGACCGGGTGCGCCGCCAGCGGACGGTGCAGCCGTGCGGGCCCGCCAGCGCGAGCGTCACTTCGGACGCATCGGCCGCGCGGAGCAGACGCGCGCAGACCGCGTCGAGAATCGTCTCGAGCGGTCCGCTGCCGTTGATCAGGGTCGCCGTTTCACGCAGGACGTCGCGCACGGCCTGACGCCGGGCGACCTCTCGGGGTTGGAACATCGCTCGCGAGGTGTTCGGAGCAAGCGCCCGTGGACAGTTGGCCGTTCGGCCGACGCCCGGGCCTTGGGGCGCTACATGAGCCGTTCGGGCACGATGGGCAGATCGCGGACTCGCCGGCCGCTGGCGTGGTAGACGGCGTTCGCGACCGCTGCGGCGACGCCGGTAATCCCGATCTCGCCCACGCCGCGTACTCCCAGGGCATTGAACGTCAGGTCGGGGTGTTCGACGAACGCGATGTCGATCGGCGGGATGTCGGCGTTGACGGGGACGTGATAGTCGGCCAGATTGTTGGTGACGATTGCACCGCTGCGCGGATCGCGCAGGGTCTCCTCCATCAGCGCCATGCCTACGCCCATGATGATGCCGCCGATCATCTGCGAGCGCGCCGTCTTCGGATTGAGGATGCGGCCGCAGTCGAAGACGCCGGTGAAGCGGGTCACGCGCAGGCGCGCGAGGTCCTCGTCGTAGCGCACCTCGCAGAATTGCGCGCCGAAGGAGTGAAACGCATGCTTCTCCTCGTCGACTTCACCGCTCGCGGAGCCCGTAGCTTCGAGGCCCGCTGCAGCGCCGCCGACATTGCCGCCGGTGCGCCGTTTGAGCTGCTCGCAAGCATCGACCAGCGGCGGCATCACGCTCGCCGTGCTCTGCGAGCCGCCGGCAACGGGTGCCTTGGGATAGGATGAATCGCCGATTTTCACGGTCACGTTCTCGAGCGCAAGGCCGAGCGTGTCGGCTGCAACCTGCGCGATGATCGTGTACATCCCCGTCCCAAGGTCGTGCGTCGCGCACTCTACCGTGACGCGCCCGCCGCCGTCGGTGCGAACGCGCACGTCGGTGGCTCCGGCCATCGCCGGATACGTCGCCGTCGCCATGCCGTAGCCGACGAACTCCTTGCCGGCGCGCATCGAACGCGGTTCGGCCGTGCGCTTGTCCCAGCCGAACCGCTGCGCGCCCACGGAATAGCACTCGAGCAGATGTTTGCTCGAGAACGGCAAGCCGCTCGATGGATCCTTCGCGGCGTGGTTGCGGATGCGCAGTTCCACCGGATCGACGTGCACCGCATATGCGAGCTCGTCGAGCGCCGATTCGATCGCAAACGAACCGGGCGACTCACCGGGCGCGCGCATCGCAGTCGGCGTTGCAATGTCCAGCCGCACCGCATGATGCGTGAGGCGCATGCTGGGGATGTCGTAGAGGAAACCGGTAGACTTGCTGCACGGCTCGGTCCAGTCGCCGGCGTGGCCGGTGGTGTCGAGCACGTCGTGCACGATGGCGGTGATCGCGCCGAAGGCGGTCGCGGCGATGCGCACGCGTTGCTCGGTTTCGGAGCGATGGCCGTTCGAGGTGAAGAACTGACTGCGATCGACGACGAGCTTGACGGCTTTCCCGACGGCCTTGGCAGCCATCGCTGCAATGACCGTATGCGGCCACGTCCATCCTTTCGAGCCGAAACCGCCGCCGAGGAACGGCGAGATCACGTGCACGCGTTTCAGATCGAGATCGAAGAAATGCGCGAGCGTGTTTTGCGTGCCGTTGATCCACTGGGTCGCGTCGTAGACGGTGAGGTCGCCGCCCGACCAGCTTGCAACGGTTGCCGATGGTTCCATCGCGTTGTGCGTGTGCGCCGGCGTCGTATACGTCGCGTCGAGCGTTACGGCTGCCGCCTTCAGGGCCGCGTCGGCATCGCCGCGTTCGACATTGAGCGGCGAACCGAAGAATGTCTCGACGCGCTCTTTGCGTGCGCGCGTTTGCGCGTCGATCGCGACGGCGGCCGGCGTTTCCTCGTAGGTGACGTGCAGCAGCGCCGCTGCAGTGGTGGCCGCTTCGAGCGTCGTCGCGACGACGACGGCGATGTGCTGGCCCCAATAGCAAATTACATCGGTCTGCAACGGCATGAGGTTCGGCTCGACGAACAGCGATGGGACGGTGAAGTCGAAGCCGGTCGCCGTGACGCGCGGTGCGTTGCGGAAGGTGAGCACATCGACGACGCCGGCGATGGCGCGCGCTGCCGCTTCGTCGATCTCGCGGATGCGGCCGCGCGAAATCGTGCTCTGCACCAAGACGGCGAAGAGCGGATGCTCGACCGGCGCATCGGCAGCGTAATGCGCAGCACCGGTGACCTTGAGCGGGCCGTCGACGCGGTCGACCGGGCTCCCGGCCTGCGTGGATGGACGAGCTAACGTTGTCGTCATGACGGGCTCTCCGCAAGCGTGCTCAACACGCGGACGATCGCGCGCTTCGCGAGTTCGACCTTGAATGCGTTCTGAGGCGTCGTCTCGGCCCCCGCCAGCGCGGCGTCGGCGGCGCGGCGGAACAGTTCGGGCGATGCGGCGGCGCCGTCGAGTACGCGTTCGGCTTCGTGCGCGCGCCACGGCACGGTGGCTACGCCGCCGAGGGCGAGGCGCGCGTGCGAAATTGTCGCGTCATCGCCGAAGTCGAGGGCCGCCCCCACCGATACGAGCGCAAACTCATACGATGCGCGGTCGCGCAGCTTGAGGTAGAGCGACCGGCGGTGAGCGGCCGACGTGGCAATCTCAACCGCGACGATCACGTCGCCGCGCTGCAAGATCGTCTCGCGCTCCGGTGTCGCTTCGGGCAGGCAGTAGAACTCGTCGAGCGTGAGGCGCACCTCGCCGCCCTCGCGCATCACGACGATCGCCGCATCGAGTGCCGCCAGCGCGACGGTCATATCGCTTGGATGCGTCGCGATGCAGGCCTCGCTCGTACCGAGGACCGCGTGCATGCGGTTGACACCGTCGCTTGCATCGCAGCCGCTGCCCGGCGCGCGCTTGTTGCAGCGCGAGACGTTATCGCGAAAATACGGACAGCGCGTGCGCTGTAAGAGGTTGCCGCCGACGGTCGCCATGTTGCGCAACTGACCCGATGCGCCGGCCGCAAGCGCTTGCGCGAGGACGGGGAATTCGCGCGCGATCGTCGCGTCGTCGGCAACGTCGGAATTGCGCGCGAGCGCACCGATGCGGATCCGGTCGGACGTCGCGTCGATCGTCGTCAACGGCAGACGGTTGATGTCGATCACGAACCCGGGCCGTTCGACGCCCGCCTTCATCAGGTCGAGCAGCGTCGTGCCGCCGGCGATCATTTGCGCGTCGGGATGTTCGAGCAGCGCGGCGCGTGCACCGGCAACGGTATCGACGCTGCGATAGGTAAACGGTTGCATCAGGCGCTGCGCTCTGCAACGGATGCGATCGCATCGACGATGTTCGGATACGCGCCGCAGCGGCAGATGTTGCCGCTCATCCGTTCGCGGATCGTGGCGGCATCGAGCGTGCGCCCTTCGGCGAGCAAGCCGACGGCCGACATGATCTGTCCGCTCGTGCAGAAGCCGCACTGGAACGCGTCGTGTTCGACGAACGCCTGTTGGAGGGGATGCAAGCCGGCCTCGTCCGCGAGGCCTTCGATCGTCGTCACTTCGTCGCCGCCATGCATCACGGCGAGCGTCAAGCAACTGAGCATGCGCCGGCCGTTGATGAGGACCGTGCATGCGCCGCACTGTCCGCGGTCGCAGCCCTTTTTCGTTCCGGTCAGCCCCGCGTGTTCGCGCAACGCGTCCAGCAGCGTGGTCTCCGGAACGAGGTCGACCTCGCGTACGGAACCATTGATTCGAAGAGGAAACCGCATCATGCCGGAGTCTTACCCCGCCCGCGGGGATTCGAGCGGTGCTAGGTCGCCGGCTGGTCTTCCGCCCGCGGCGGAGCGCTCACCGGCAGGGCGTTCGCCGGCGTGTTCGGCGGGGTCCACATTTGCAGGTCGCGCTCGGGATTGGTGCTGTTCGACGGGAAGGCGCCGCCGGAATTGGTCGCCGGCATTCCGTCGAATGGCGTGGCGGCGTAATCGTTGGCTTCGCGCCATAGGCTGAAGCGGGCGAGTTCGCTATAGGCGATTCGCGAGACGCCTTGGATGAAGTGGTAGCCGGCCTCGAGCGTGGAGAGGTTGGTGGCCATCACGGCGATCGCGTAGGGCTCGTTGTTGAGGTACACGACGCCGACATCGTTGAGGGTGTCGTGCAATTCGCCGGTCTTGTGCGCGATCGTCGTGCCGGCCGGAAGCGGTTCCGGGATCAGACCGTTGTGGTGCTGTCCGGTCATGATCCCGATCATCTCGCGCGACGACCACTCATCGATCAGCTGGAAGCGCGCCATCGCCGTCATCAGCTTCACCATGTCGTTGGCGCTCGAGCGCAGCGCGTAGTGGATCGGTCCTTCGGAGCGGATGTAGTCGTGAAGGCTCGTCTGGGTCAGGCCGAGGTCGGTCATCTCGTAGTTGATCGAGCGGCGGCCGACGAGACGAATCAGCATGTTGGTGGCGGTATTGTCGCTCTCGGTGATCATCAGCGTGAGCAGCTTGGATACCGTGTAGCGCGAGCCGCGTGGTGCGTCGGAGAGGTCGCCCCAGCCCCAGTCGCGGTCGCTTTGCTGCAGCGTGACCTTGCGGTTGAGGTCGAAATCGCCGTGCGCGAGCCGCTTGAAGACCTCGACCATGACCGGAATCTTGATCGTCGAGGCCGCCGGCATCTGTGCGTTAGCGTTCACCGAGCTGCTCAAACCGGTCGCGAGATCCTCGACCATGATGCCGACGTTGCCGGGTGCGTGCATCGACATCGTGGAGAGTTCGGTTTGCAGCGTGCCCAGCGGGCCCGGGGCAGCGGCATCAGCACCGGTGCAAAACGCGCCGAATATCAGAAGAGCTACGGCAACGAAAACTCGTCGCAGCAATTGCATTGCGGTCATTGTGCCTTGTCGTGGTATGTTTCGTCAAGTCCGATCCCTTGGCCATTTGGCGAAGCGAGCGGCCCGAGTCAGCGACTCCGGACGGCTTCGGCGACGTAGGGCACGCCGTCGGCTGCGGGTGCGCGCACGCGGCCGGCGAGTCCCGCCAGCGCAACCAGCGCGGCAAGATACGGCAGTGCCTGCATCAGCTCGCTCGGAATCCCCGCGCGCTGCAACGTATATTGCAACGCCGAGAAGAACCCGAAGAAGAGCGCGGCGCCGGTCGCCCCGAACGGCGTCCAGCGGCCGAAGATGACCGCGGCGAGCGCGATGAAGCCGCGTCCGGCCGTCATGCCGTCGGAATACAAGTCGAGTTCGGCGAGCGAGAGATACACGCCGCCGAGTGAGGCGATCGCACCGCCCGCGACAACCGACCAGAACCGCGTGCGCAGCGGATCGATCCCGGCGGCCGCGGCGGCGCGCGGATTTTCGCCACACGCGCGGATGCGCAGACCCCATGGCGTGCGGGTGAGAAAGAGTGACAGGGCGCCGGCCAACACGAGCGCGAGCACCGTCAGCACGGCTTCACCGGTCTGCCCGAATGCCGGCACTTCGTGTGATGCGCCCGGTTGCCCGAACACGAGGACGAGTCCGAACGCCGCGCCCCCGAGAGCGACGATGTTCAGGCCGGTGCCGGCGACGATCTGATCGTAGGCCAGCCGGGTCGCGACGAATGCGAGAAGCGCGGCGAGTGCCGCACCCGCGATGATGCCCGCAATCGCGCCGAGCAACGGACTTCCGGTCGCGCCCGAAACGCAGACCGCGGTGAACGCACCGCCGATCATGATCCCTTCGAGTCCGATGTTCACGACGCCCGAACGTTCGGAGAGCACGCCGCCGAGCGCGGCAAAGATCAGCGGCGTCGCTTTGACGAGGGTGAGCGCGGCCAGCGCAATCAGTGCGGCGACGAGCGGGTTCACGTCGTGCGCCGCGACGCAACGTAGCGCCGGCCTGCGAGTGCGATGATCACGAGTCCCTCGATGACGTTGACGATGTCGCGCGGAACGTTCGCTTCGGCTTGCATCGAAAGCGCGCCATTCTGCAAGATGCCGAAGGCGAACGCTGCGAGGGCGATCCAGATCGGCTCGAGATTTCCGACGAGCGCGACCGCGATCGCAACGAAACCGTAGCCGGGGCTGAGGCCGGTGTTGAAGCGGTGCAGCACGCCCGTGACGAGGGTCGCGCCGCCGAGCCCCGCGATCGCGCCGGAGAACGTCATCGCGAGCAACGCGATGCGGCTGAGATCGATCCCGGCGCGGCGAGCCGCTTGCGGCGCTTCACCCGCCGCGCGCAACTCGAAGCCGAAGATCGTGCGGTTGAAGACGAAGCGCAGGGCCAGCGCGACGGCGAGCGCGATCACGATCGAGATCGTCAGGCGCGTGTCGGGAACGATCGTCGGCAACCACGCCGTGTGAGCGAGCAGCGGCGTCTCGCCCTCATTGGCAGTCGCGAAATGCAGCGGTCCGTCGACGATGTAGGTCGCGAAGAGCGCCGCAATGACGTTGAGCATCAACGTTGCGATCACTTCGTTTGCGCCGAAGCGCGCTTTGAGAAAGCCCGCAATGCCGCCCCAGAGCCCGCCTGCGATCGCGCCTGCCAGCAACGTGACGATGATGGAAACGATCGGTGGGCCTGGGACGAACACGCCGGCGATGCCGGCGGCCAGACCGCCGAGCACGAGTTGGCCCTCGGCGCCGATGTTGAACAGGCCGGCGCGAAACGCCAGCGCGATGCCGAGCGCGGGGAAGAGCAGCGCGGTTGCCGAGACGAGCGTTTCGGCAAACTCCGATGTCGTCCCGAACGCGCCGTCGAAGAGCGCGGAGAAACCGTCGATCGGCGAAACGTGCGCGAGCAACATCGCGATGCTGCCGACGCCGAACACGACGATCAGCGCGATGCCGAGATCGCGAACGATGCGTGAGCGCAAGAACGCGGCCATCAGTGCGCTCCTGCCATCAGCGCGCCGACGCGTCCGCGGTCGACGTTCGCGCGATCGAACGCGCCGACGAAGCGTCCGCCGCACATCACGAGCACGCGATCGGCCAGCGCGAAGATCTCGTCGAGCTCGAAGGAGATCAGGAGCACGGCAACACCGGCGTTGCGCGCTTCGATCAGCCGCGACTGCACGAGCGTCGCCGCGCCGACGTCGATGCCGCGCGTCGGCTGATAGGCGACGAGCAGTTTCGGATGTGCGCCGAGCGCGCGGCCGACGACGATCTTCTGCTGGTTCCCGCCGGAAAGCGCATCCACGAGGGCTCGTGGATCGGGCGGCCGCACGTCGAAGCGTTCGATAACCTCTTGCGTAGCCGTGGCCTCGGCACGATCGTCGAGAAGCACGCCGCGGCGCAACGGGGCGGTTTGATGCCGGCCGAGCGCCACGTTCTCGGCGACGGACCAACCCAGTACGAGCGCTTCGTTGCGGCGATCCTGCGGGATGACGCGCACGCCCGCCGCGAGCCGCGCGGCCGGCGTGACCGCGGAGGCCAGCGTAACGCCATCGAGTTCGATCGTGCCGGTGTAGGCCGTGACGCCGGCAAGCGCGTCGGCAAGCGCAGATTGGCCGTTGCCTTCGACCCCGGCGATGCCGACGATCTCGCCCGCGCGCACGTCGAAGGTTCCGTCGACCAACTCGCCGCCGCCGGAGCCGGCCACGAGGTTGCGCACGGTGAGACGCGGTGCGGGCATGATGGCCGCGCGCTCGGCGAGCGGCGGCAAGTCGCCGCCGACCATGGCCCGCGCGATCTCGTCGGTCGATGTGGCGCTCGTATCGTAGCGCGCGACGACGCGCCCGGCGCGCATCACGGTCACGCGCGTGCTGTAGTCGATGACCTCTTGCAATTTGTGCGTGACGATCAACACCGCCGTGCCGGCCTTGGCCAGCGCGGTGACCGTGCGAAAGAACGACGCGATCTCGGTCGGAGCGAGCGCGGCCGTCGGCTCGTCGAGCAGCAGCACGCCGGGACTGCGTTCCAGTTCGCGTAGCAGTTCGACCCGCTGCTGTACGCCGATCGGCAGGTTCTCCACCAGGGCGTCGGGATCGACGTCGAGTCCGTGTTCGGTCGCCAGCGCCCGCACGCGTTCGCGAGCGGCAACGCGGTCGATGCGCCAGCCACGCCGCGGTTCGCGTCCGAGCAATACGTTTTCCCACACATTCAGACGGTCGACGAGTTGGAAGTGTTGATGCACGAGGCCGACGACAGCCTTCGCGTCGACCGTGCCCTCATCGGGAGTCACGGCGCCGAACGCAATCGCCGCCAACGTCGACTTGCCGGCACCGTTTTCGCCGACGAGCGCGTGGATCTCGCCGGCCTGGAGGTCGAGATCGACGCCGTCGACGGCAAGCACCGCGCCGAAGCGCTTGCGAATCCCGCGCAGCGTGAGAACGGGTTCGCTCATAGCTTCACCGGCCTGAACGTCGCAAGTTCCTCGCGCGTCTGCGGCGGAACGATCTTGCCGGCGATGATCGCGCTGCGCAGCACGTCGAGTTCGTGGAATTGCGCGGGCGTGAGTGCGTTGCGCGTGTACTTGAAGTCGGTCAGGCCGATGGCGCCGTCTTTGAGGCCAAGCTCGATGTGACCGTGCGGTACTTTGCCCGTCGCCGCGATCTTCGATACGGTCAACACGCCGATGTCGACGCGTTTGACCATGCTGGTGAGAATTTTGCCCGGGACCAACGCGTCCTGATCGACGTCGACGCCGATCGCGTACACGCCGGTGCGGTCCTTGATCTGCTCGATCGCACCGAGGCCGGCTTTACCGGCGGCGATGTAGATGACGTCCGCGTTTTGCGAGAGCAGGACGCCGCCGATCTCTTTGCCGGCCGCGGGGTCGTCGAACGATCCGACGTACTTGACCAGCACGGTGATGCTCGGGTCGATCTGCCGCGCACCGGCAGCATACCCCGCCTCGAACTTCCGCAAGAGTGGGATATCGATGCCGCCGATGAAGGCGATGGTCTTGGTCTTCGTGGCCATCGCGGCCGCAACGCCCGCCAGAAACGAGCCTTCCTGTTCGCGAAAGGTGATCGAGGCGACATTGGGCTCGTCGACCACCGCGTCGATGATCGCGAAATTCCGCGTGGGGAAGCGGCTGGCGACTTCGTCGACGTCGCGTGCCATCAAGAACCCGACGGCAAAGATTTCGTCGTATTCCTTGTTCGCGAGCACGGTGAGATTGGGCTGGTAATCGGCGGCGGAGCGCGATTGCAGCACGGCGATGTCGGCATGGAGCTCTTTTTTCGCGTCGAGCAGTCCGCGGTACGCGCCGTCGTTGAACGACTGGTCGCCGAGCCCGCCGGTATCGGTGACCATTGCCAGCCGGACGTTCCCCCCCTGGGTGATGCCTTTTGGATGGCTGCACCCGGCTGCAGCGACGCCGAGAAGCGCCGTGCTACCGAGCACGAACGCACGGCGCTGAATCACCCTGCCCCTCTACGCGCTCCGTGCGGGTTGGCCTTTCGCCGTTCGCGAAGCGCGAACGCCATGAGTTCTATGAACCTGCAGAGCGGCGCGCCGCCCCGTTGGAGCGACGCGGTCGAGGGGATCGTCTGGCTGCCGCGTTTGGCCGCCAAGGTGCGTGCCCACGACGCCGGGACGCTGGGCACGTACCTGCTCGGGCAGAGTCCGATCGATGACGAATTCCTGCGAGCGGCACAACTCGGCTACGCTGACTTCATCGCGATCGTGCGCGCGACGGCCGATGATGCGGCGGCGCTGGCGGCAATCGGCGCCGCGTCGCCCGGTGCGATCGAGCGCCTCCGTCTGTGGTCGCTGGAGATGCCGGTACGGCGCCGGACGTTCATGCGGCTCTTGGATCTCGACGATGGGTACGATCGTCCGGCGTGGCTGAACGCGCCGGTCGCCGTCGGCAACGCGCTGCTCGCGCCGCTGATCGGATTGGCCCGCAAAGTGCGGCCGCTGAAGGCATGACGGAACCCGAAGCGGTGCGGCGTCTGCGCCGCCGGCTACCGTCGCGCGCCGAGCGCCGCGTCACGTTCGGGCTGAAAGTGCTCGCGTTGATCGCGGTCGCGATCTACCTGCTGATGGATCTGCTCAACTTTTTCGGCGCGATCCGAACGACGGGTTTGCTGATCGTCGGCGCGCTGTTCCTCTCCTATCTGATCTATCCGCTGGTGCGGCGGCTCAACGTGCACTTGCCGGTGATCTGGTCGATCATCATCGTCTATGCGTTCATCGCGCTGCTGCTGACGTTTGGCGTCACGCTGGTCGCACCGCAGATCGGCAGCGACCTGAACAACTTCGGTCATGCCTTCCCACATCTGATGGCACAATTCCAGCTCGAACTGATCTCACCGCAAAGTGCGTTCATCGCGCGCATCCCGCTCGACGACCGGCTCTATCTCGCCAATCTTCCGACCCAGTTCAACGCACTCGCGCAGCAATACGGGCTGGACACGCTGCAAAAGGGCCTGCCGGTGTTGCTCTCCGCTGCGTCGCTCGGCGCAGCGCTCGTGATCATTCCGATTTTGGCTGCGTACATGCTGCTCGACGCGAGCAACGTACGGCGCCAAATCCTCGGCCTCTTTCCGGCCAAGCGGCGCGCTAAGGTCCACACGATCATCGACGAACTCGACGGCGTCATCGGCGGCTTCATTCGCGGACAACTGATCGACGGAGCGATCGTCGGCCTGATGATCTTCGTGATGCTGCTGGCGACGCACGTTCCGTATGCGCTGCTCATCGGAATCGCAGCCGGACTTTTGAACTTCATCCCCTACGCGGGCGCCGTCATCGGCTTCGTGCCGTCGGTGATCCTCGCGCTCGCGTACAATGGACCAGGCAACGCGTTGCTCGTCGCGCTGTTGTTCGCCGTGATCCAGCAGATCGATGGAAATTTCGTCGCGCCGAAGGTGCTCAAAGACAATGTCGGGCTCTCGCCGCTCTACATCATTCTCGCCATCCTCATCGGCAGCGAACTGTTCGGGCTGGCCGGAACGTTCCTCGCCGTGCCGGTCGCCGCGATGCTGCGCGTGCTGCGCGAGCAGTTGCTGCCCATGCCCGCACCGCAGGCCGAGGCACCGCCGGAGCTGACGCAACGCCCGCGCGACCAAGAGTCCGTTAAAGCGCCATGAGCGTTACGCGCGTCGACGTGATCGGCGTGCCGATGGACTTGGGCGCCGACCGGCGCGGCGTCGACATGGGTCCCTCCGCCGTCCGCTATGCCGGCCTGAATGCCGCAATCGAACGGCTCGGCCTCGTGACGGTCGACCGCGGCAACATCCCGGTGCGCGTCGCTGAATCCGCATCGCCCGAAGAAGCGAGCGCAAAATACTTGCCGATCATTGCGGAAGCGTGCGGACTGTTGGCGGATATGGTCGACGAGGTCGTGCGGGCCGGACACTTTCCGCTGGTACTCGGCGGCGACCACTCCATCGCCATGGGAACGCTGGCCGGCGTCTCGCGCGCACGCGGCCGCGCGCCGGGCGTGATTTGGGTCGACGCCCACGGCGACATCAACACGCCGATCACCTCACCATCCGGCAACGTCCACGGCATGCCGGTGCACTTTGCGCTCGAAGCGCACAGCATCTCGCCCGAACGCATCGTCTTCATCGGCCTGCGCGACGTCGATGCGGGCGAGAAGCGCGCGATTCGCGAACTCGGCGTAAAAGCGTTCACGATGTCGGATATCGATCGCACCGGCATGGCGCATGTGATCGCCGAAGCGCTGGCGATTACGTGCGACGGCCCCGGTTCGCTGCACGTGAGTTTCGACATGGACGGCATCGATCCAACCGAAGCCCCCGGCGTCGGCACACCGGTGCGCGGCGGCCTCTCGTACCGCGAGGCGCATTTACTGATGGAAGCCGTCGCGGCGTCGGACGCCCTCGGCTCGCTCGAGATCACGGAGATCAATCCGATCCTCGACAATCAGAATCAAACCGCGATTTTGGCCGTGGAGTTAGTTCTGAGCGCCCTAGGGAAGACGACCCTGTGACGTTCGATCGCGAGCAGTTCGAAGAACGCCGCCGCGTCTTCGAAGATGCGGGCCGCGTGACGTGCCCGGCGTGCGGCTATCCCACGATCGGCGAGCGTTGCGCCTACGAAATCTGCTCGCTCTGCGCGTGGGAAGATGACGGCCAAGACGACAACCCGCATCGCCCCGAAGGCTATCACGACTACTTCGCCCCCGACGACGTCGCCGGCGGCCCCAACCACGACTACTCGCTCAAAGAAGCCCGCGAAAACTTCGCCACGAACGTCACCTCATACCGCCCCGCCGACATCGACTTCGAGAGCGAACGCGCCACCACGGCCATCAAACGCGAAATCGCAAGCGCCTACGACCGCGCCGTCAGCGGCCTCATCGACGTAG
>Ga0182015_10001487_pt1 | contig 30700 bp, 35 predicted proteins | sample 712P3MmetaG_FD_120478 | JGI IMG/M metagenome (GOLD analysis project Ga0182015, IMG submission 120478) | Permafrost microbial communities from Stordalen Mire, Sweden - 712P3M metaG | ecosystem: Environmental > Terrestrial > Soil > Wetlands > Permafrost | place: Sweden: Stordalen | collected... | reverse complement strand
TGGGGAGGCGGCTGCGGACGGCGCGCTCGAGGCGGTCGATGGCGAACAGGATGCCGCGGCTGGTGATCTGGGTTCGCTGGACCCGCTCCAGAAGGTTTTCGTAGACGCAGAGAATATTGCGGCGGCGCAGGTCGAACAAGCCGGTGGCGTGGGCGTGGTGGTAGATGGAGTCGCGGTCGTAGAGGTCGAACTCATCGGCGATGAGGGATGGACTGTTCCACTCGATGAATTTGAGTTCGATCCAGATGCGATCGGGATGGTGGCAGACGCTGCATCGGCGGCTATGGGGGGCGGATGGTTTGGTCGCGGCCACGGGGAAACCGGGGACTTCGGCTAAGGGAGGGGAAATTTGCTGGTTCATTGGTGAGCCCTCCATTTTGGTGCTGCGGGAAAATTAGAGCAGTCGCGGGAGGGAGATGGAAGGGATCATGTTGTGTAAAACGTCGGGAGGACTACGGAGATTGGAGGTTTTTTTTGCGGAGAAGGGGCCGATTTGGGTGCGGGCTAAAGAAGCAGAAAAATTAGGACACTACCTGCCGGTGGATCAGGATCTTTCGCGTTCTGGGAAGCTTATCGTGAGCCTACAGCTGAATGTGCGGAATCGGGTTGGGAATCCCTCGCGCCAGTGCGGAGAGTGATCCGTGTCGATTTCCACTGCACTGGCCGCGAAGGCCTCGTCAAACCGCGACGCAGCACGTAAAATAGCGCTGCACGTGATTTCGTGCGAATGCCTATGAAGGCAAACATCACCCTGAAGCTCGATACCGATATCTTGCGGGAAGCTCGGATATTGGCGGCCGAGGGCACCTCGATTAGTGCCTTGCTTTCCGCCAAGCTTGAAGAATCGTACGCCAGCGGAAGGGATACGAGCGCTGTCGAAGGCGGGCCATGGCGAGGCTGCGTAAAGGATTTCATCTCGGCTGGACACCTCCGCTTTCACGCGACGAATTTCGTGAGCGATAAATTCTTCATGGACACAAATATTCTGGTGTACGCGCACGATCACGACGCAGGAGCCAAGCACGAACGGGCGCGCTCGGTGATTGAGGGACTAGAAAACCCGCGAGTTGGTGGCTTCTGGTGCGGGGTAAGGGATTTGAACCCCTACGGCCTTGCGGCCAATGGCTCCTAAGGCCATCGCGTCTGCCAATTCCGCCAACCCCGCACTGCCCGGCGCTGAATCTGTAATGAATTCTAGCATAGGGAATTTTGACCGGGTTCTCGGAAACACTTTCGAGAGATCGGCGCTAAGATCGGAGCGACGCACCAAGCTGCTGATGGAGGACCAGGAATGTACATTCATGTGTTTGCGTTCCGCTGGAAGGCTGGTACGTCGGAAGCCCAGAAGGAGCGCGTGGCGGCAGATATCGTTGGGTTCCAGGGGCGGATCGCCGGACTGCTGGAAACCCATGTGGGGACAAACGACTCGCCACGGGGGCAAGGGTACGCCTTTGGCGGGGTGATGAAGTTCGTGGATCGAGCGGCGTTTGAGGCATATGGACCGCACGCAGCGCACGAGGCCCTGCTCAGTTGGCTGATCCCGCTGATCGATCCGCTGGAGTTGGACTTCGAGGCCTAAGGATTTTTGCGGCGGTCCGCAGTGGTTGGTCCGAGATTATATAGTGCCCCAACTGCAAGTAATTGCATGGGTTACCTGGGCACCGCAAGCGGCATGCCCGCTGGCGGGTTAGGCCTTGCCTGAATCGCGAATCTTGCTAAAATGTTTGAATTCTTAACGCCCACCCTGAACGGGCACGTCAACCAAGCGCAAAAATATAAGGGGGAGAACTTGAAGGCTCTTAAAGCTCTAGTTGTGGGCATGCTCTTATTTGCGGCCGCGTCAGTGGCCGCGGCGGATACGGTGGTATTGAGTAACGGGGACCGATTGACCGGCACCATTGTGAAATCGGACGGCAAAGTGCTGACGTTTAAGGGCGCTACCGCCGGAGACCTGACCATCAAGTGGACCGATATAAAGGAGCTCAGCTCGGACAAGACCGTCTACGTGGTCACCAAAGACAAGACGTCGATTGGCGGCACGGTTACCATCGATGGGGCGGTGCTGATAGTGCATTCCACCAGCGCTGGGGACGTTCGCGTGGCCGTCGCCGACGTCACTGCGCTGCGGTGCGAGGACGAAGAGAAGGTGTACCTGCGGACTATCCACCCGACGCTGCGGCAAGACTGGAACGGCGCGGTGGTGTTTGGCTTCAGCTTGGCCCGTGGGAACAGCCAGACCACCAATCTTTCGCTGGGTTTCAACTCCGAGCGCAAGACGCCTAACGACGATTTCAAGGGCTACCTGTCCGCGCTGTATACCAAGAACGATGCTCCCGGTGGCGGCGTGACTGCGGACTTGATCACCGGCGGCGCGGCGTACGACAAGAACTTCACTCCGAAGGCCTTTGTGGTGTTCAGCGCCGATTACTCGCACGACCAATTGCAGGACCTACATCTGCAGTCGATTTATACGGTCGGCCTGGGATGGCACGCCATCGCCACGCCGAATACCACGCTGGATGCCATCGCCGGTATCAACTTCACGAAGGCCGACTACAATTCGGGAATGGTGGGCGCAGCGGGAGTCGACCAAAACGTGGCGGGTGCGACGCTCGGCGAAGTGTTTATGCACAAGTTTGCAGGTTCGACGGTGCTCAACGAACAGTTTTATTTCTATCCCAACGTCACCCACGCTGGGCCGTACCGCATGGCGCTGGACGCCAGTTCGGTGACCAAGCTCAAAAAGTGGCTGGGGTTGCAATTTACGGTGAGCGACCGCTACATCAGCGACCCGCCGATCGCCGGGACCAAGGCCAACGATATTATTTTTACTACTGGGCTGAATATTGCGTTTAGTGATTAAGGTGTTTAACTAGCGGTGCGGAGAAACCCGTTTTGCCGCGAGGAGTGGCGGCCCCACAAAGGCGAGGCCGAAAACCGGAAGAGAAAACCAACCGCCCGGTCAGGCGAATTAGCGCCTGGCGGGGCGGTTTTTTAATTATGGCGATGATGGATGCGCGCGGAGACGTCGGGCCAGAACTCGGCTACCACGTTGCTGGAGAAACGGCCGACGACGCCCAATCCAGTGCGGATGAGCGCGTCTTGGGTGTTGGCTTCGCTGTCGGCGCGCCAGGTATTCGATAGAAAATTGCTGCCGGGGATCGCGATGTAGCGCGCGTAGGCCGGGCCGTAATCTCCGGACGCGCGGCGCGCGAGGAACGTCAGCCTGACGGTGTTGCGAACGCGCTCGCGAAAGGGCCTATCCGGCACGCGAAAATATCGGGGATCCTCGTGCCAGATCGCGCCGAGGCTTGCTTCCATCACGTTTTGGGTGGCCAGTCCGGCGAGGCGCATCCCGTAGCGCTTGGCAAACCCGCTGAAGTTGCCGTGGTATTCGTATGGCTTGTTTTCCGCGGTTCCGAAGCCGGCCGGGAAAATTCCTATGGCCAGGGATTGCAGACCCACGGTGCTGTCCAAGACCCACGCGATGCGGTCGCCTTTAGTGGGCTGGGAGTATCTGGCCTCCTGTTCCTGCACGCGTGGGTTGGGATTTTCCGCGCCGGGGCCGATGTACGGCGCGTCAGCTTGGCGTTGCTGCGCGGGAGTGGCCGCCGCCGGAAGCTCTTTCGGGGCGGGTTGCGGCGCGGATTGCGAGTCCGGAGTTTGCGCAGCGCAGTTCAGCGCCGCCAAAACGAAAATGAGCGGGAGCGAAAACAAAATGCGAAATGCAAGTCCACGATTCATGGTCACTCTGGAAAACCGTTCTAGATTAGCTTACGGGCGAATCCAGCTAGAGACAAGCGTGGGTATTTTAGGAGAGCGGCTGCGCCAGAGCTATACGTAGAAGGGTGTATTTATCGCGAAAGCTGCGGGTAAAACCGCGGAGTTTTGATGTCAAGGAATGTTTCGAATGGCACACACGGCTTGGTTTGTCTGCATGCTCCGCGCAACGGTTCGGGCCTGACCATGGCGCGAAAATTCAGGAGCGGACCGCACCGCTGGCGAACAGCGCGCCGGCGCCGGCGATGCCGGCTTCTTCGCCGTAAAACGCGGGAAGCAGGGGAATTTCATTGCAGCGTTGGATGATCGAAAATTCGCACAGGCGGCGATGGAGGTCGCCGAAGAGCGGCCGCAGCAGAAGTGAGGCGCCACCGCCGATGATGATCACGTCGGGTTCGAGCAGATCGACGATGTTGCTCAGCCAAATCGCGAGAAGATCGACGGTTTCCATCAGAGTTTCGCGGGCGAGCGGATCGCCCGCGGAAAACGCCGCGCCAACCATTTCTCCGTTGATGGCGTCGACGTTTCCGCCCGCCACCTGGAGCAGCGCCGATCCTCGCACGGGATCGGCGGCAACTTTGGCACGCGCACGACGCGCGATGGCGTGGCCGGACGCCAGCACTTCGATGCAGCCCGGCTTTCCGCATCCGCACAGCGGTCCGCGATAATCGATGCTCATGTGGCCGCCTTCGGCGGCCGCGCCGGTGCGTCCGTTATAAATGCGTCCGCCGATGACGATTCCCGTGCCGATGCCGGTGCCGATGGTAGTGTAGAAGACAGTTTGGTAGCCGCGCCCGGCGCCCCAAATCGTTTCCGCGAGCGCCGCTGCGTTCGCGTCGTTTTCGAGTTTTACCGGCACGTTGAAGATGCGCGAAACTTCGGCGGCCAGCGGGAAATTGCGCCAGCACAAGACGTTGGGAGGATTGAGCACCACACCGTTGAACGGATCGAGCGGTCCAGGCGCGCAAATTCCGATACCCGCCAGGGAATGCGATGCGCCCTCGGCTTTGGTGGAAGCCGCGATCACTGCATCGATCGCGGATTTCACCGCGGCTAGACCGGCCGCGGCGCCGTCGTTAGAAAACATAGGCGTGCGCACGCGGTGGCGGATCTCGCCGGTGGGTGCAACGATCCCCGCGGCAATTTTGGTGCCGCCAATATCGACCCCGATCACCGAGCGAGTTTCCGTCATTTGTCAGCCAGCCCTTGGGGGAACGCGCAGTTGCGCGGGGATCATTGTCTCCCAAATATCTTCCGCGAGCATAACTGGATCGGGCGAAGAAAACGAAGGGTGTAAGCCGAACTCCTGCGAAGCGTAGAAATCTGTTCTGGAAAAACCTCCATCGCATCACGATCCCGGCTCCAGCCACACGTCAATCGTGGATGAAATCAGCGTGCGACTAATTACACTTAACGAGGGCTAGCGCCGAACATCAGGAGGCCGAGCGGTACGTTGGTGGATCATGCAGGCTACGACGGCTTCGCGGTGTTGGATCAGCGCCACCAAGTCGTCGAACGGTTGCCGGTAGGCTTCGTCGAGCAGAACCCTGGAGATTTCAAAGGTGTCGCCAGTTTGTACCCAGTTCGTTTGAACCTTGCCCTTGAGCAGCCGTACGAGCCCGGCCATGCCATCTCCGTTGCTGAAGGCCAGGATGTTTTGCCGATTGTGATTCTCGGTTGGTTTCGCCATCGTTCCCTCCCGGGCGCGACACCCATTGTGCGCGGCGAGCAGGGCAGCGAATAGCTGTCCGGAGGGTCAGGTATTCGCGGCAGTAACGCGTACATCTCCGTAGACGTAGCTGCGTGGTTATCCCTCTTCTTCGATGATTTTTTTGTGAAGGAGGCTTCTGGACTCTAGAAACTTGGGGTGAGCGACGGGGATTGAACCCGCGACCCTCGGTGCCACAGACCGATGCTCTACCAGCTGAGCTACGCTCACCACTGAAAACAAAGGCTTTGCTATTTCAAAATAGGGCTATTTCCTACCGTGTGATAAATCTGTGATAAGTCCTGTCGCCGATTTCTCCACCATTGCCCGCTCGTATTGGGCTTCGTCCGTGTCGATGTAGATGTTGTCCATGTCCACGTCAGCGTGCCCCATCCATGCCAAGCGGTGCGCTTCTGGCACTCCCGCCTTTGCCAAGCTCGTTGCTCGAAAACGACGGAACGAATGCCAGCCGAGTCCGCTTCTCTGGATCCCAGCCTTTATAAATATAGCATCAAGTGCCCTGGAAGCGTTCCGTAATCCTATGGCGGTCCCGGCTGCGGTCTGAAACACATATCCGCTCTTGCAAGCCTTGGCGTACCGAAATGCCAGCCAATCTCGTAAGCAAGAAGGAATATCGAGGGATCAACTTATTTCTTCTCGCTGTTTTGGGCTACGGCTCTCGGTTTTGGCTGACCTATCGCCAAGCCCGAGCACTCGGCGGAAACGTCAAGAAAGGACAACACGGCTCCCAGGTTGTCTTCTGGAAGTTCGGCGAATACTCCAAGGAAAACGAACAGGGCGAAGCAGAGAAGCACACGAGCATTTTGCTTCGCCACTACACCGTCTTCAACCTGGAACAGTGCGAGGGGATCAAATCCCCCGCACCAGTCCCGGTAATCAATCCCATCGAGCAATGTGAAAGCATCGTCCGGTCCATGCCGAATCCCCCGAGATTCGAGCAGGATTCGCACGCCTGCTATCGGCCTTCGAACGATACGGTGGGGATGCCAGCGAGATCGGCATTCCATTTCGCGGAACAGTATTACTCGACGTTCTTCCACGAGCTGAGCCATTCGACGGGACACCCTTCTCGCGTAGGTCGGGAAGGGATCATGAATCACAACCCGTTCGGAAGTGAGGACTACTCGAAAGAGGAGCTCGTCGCCGAGATGGGTGCCGCGATGCTCTGCGGCGTTGCCGGCGTCGAGTCCCGTACGCTCGATAACTCCGCGGCCTATCTGCAAACCTGGATTAGCAGGCTCAAATCCGATTCCCGCTTGATTGTTTCCGCTGCGTCGCAGGCGCAGAAAGCGGCGGACTACATTCTCGCCAGGTCTGCAGCCGGAACCGAAGCCGATAGCAAAGGAGGAAACGAAGCCGAGACGCTCTAATGGCCAAGTACCGCTGAACCATCCCCACCGCAGTTGACCCACCTGCAACTCGATTTCGAACTCCAAGGAATGAACCCATGACAAATCTAGCTGTTATTCCTATGCCCGTTAAGGCTATCCGTGTGATCCGCATCAAGCGCGGTCGGATGGTGATTCTGACGCCTCCGGAGATGCTGGCCTTGCTCAAGGCCGCACGGAAACGCTCAATTCGTGATTGGGCGATGATCCTGCTTGCATATAGGCACGGGCTAAGAGCCTCTGAGGTCTGCGGAATCAAGATGGCCGATATGGACCTGAAATCTGGATCCATCTCGATTCGGCGGCTCAAAGGCTCACTCCACACAATCCAGCCTCTCTACCAGCACCGTGGGCAGCCGTTGCTTGACGAGACGGCTGCACTCCGGGCCTGGCTTCACACCCGGACGGCTGACGGCTCGGACTATCTGTTTACCAGCCAAAAAGGAGGAAAGCTCGACCGAACCCAGTTCTTTCGCAACTTTCAGACCGTGGCTGAGAGTGCTGGGCTCTCGGCCGAGAAGAGGCACCCGCATGTCCTAAAGCACTCCCTGGCGTCGCACTTGGTCGCCGGGAACGCCAACTTGGCACTGATTCGACAGGCCTTGGGCCATCGGTCCATCTCCAGCACCATGCAATATATAGGTACAAGCGATGCCCAAGCGGCGGAGGCGCTGCAAAAGGCGCTAATGGGCTTGTTTTGATGGGTTTAGGTGAACACAACAAAATCTCAGTAGTGTTGCATTGCGGCACTGACCTTCGACGTATACAAAGGACTTGCGGCTTGAAAATCGAATCAGATGGGCGGGCGTAATGTTGTATTTCGTGGTCGTACAGGCGAGGGTTGAGCGTGTAGTGCGCCCATAGGGGTGGAAGGCGAGTACTCTTGGCTCAATGGATTGCCGGAAGGACACGCCCAGTGATGTTCACTGGCATAAGACCGGACACGATTCTCCCGTTAATCGACTGGAGAAACAAGCACCTTCTGAATGCCGCCGGTTCGAGTGCTGCCGGGCGCGCCATCTCATTGAACTTAAAAGACTAAGAAGAATCGCTCTTCACCGTTGACCTTCTGCTCCAAAAGTAAATGCAGAAACGTTAAGTGGTTGTATCGTCTGGCCTTTACCTATGTCATGTAGCATGGTTTTAGATGGTGTTCGGCGCTTATTGCTCCCATTTCGTTCCCACGTTTTGGGCAGGGAGGCCTGTCCGTTTTTACAAGACGGCCATGATTCGCCAGTCACCTCCCCTCCGAATCGCTGCGAAAGCATTTCTAGAACTCCACCTTTGTCCTGAATCCAATAACTACAGCGCGTTGCACGCCCCCTGCAACGTTCGCGTAATACTGGACCACGGGCTGCAAAAGGAGCATTGGTAAAACATCCAGCAGAGCGTTGAACTCAACGCCTTGCTCGGGTTTCCACGCAGGCACGCTGGGCGGAAGGAACTGCGAGCTCAGACTGTTGCGCACATAACCCAGTGACATGGTGTTGTGAAAGTGTAGAGGCAGCGGCTCGTTAAAGCGCAGGCCCGCGGTGAGCAGCGTGTTGTTACGATTGACGTTCTTAGGGCTCCAGTCGTACGCCAACGTCCCATCCAAGCCTTTTCCCTCTTTTGGATCGAGGCGCCAGAGGGCTTGGCTGGCCATCCAGTACAAAAGGTAGTTGCCTGACCGTGGCGTCGCACTGGCCGGCGACGTGAATTTTCCGGGATTGAAAGAGGCGCCGAACTGATACAGACCGGAGTAACCCTTGCGGTCTTCGACATCGTCAAAGGCTCGCACGGACGACGCATTCTTGCCGGGCGTCAACCCAATCTCCGAAACACTCATTGGAGTTCCGTTGAACTGCGGAACCAGACCGGTTGGGTTTTGTGAAAAAGGCGAGTGGACCGCGGCCAGCACCATCGATTTCACATAGAGGTTGCGGATAAGTGCGACGCGGACTTCCGCAGCCGGCGTTGAGGGAGGATCGAAGGACTCGAAGGTGGTGGATAGATTACCTAACGCATACCCCATCGGCTCGAAGATAAAGGATGCCGCGTAGTGCTGGGCTCCGTAGAAATCTTGACCCGCGAACTGACCCACGCGCGCCGTGATACGCTCATTCAGCCATCGCTTCTCGATCCACCATGAATCGAGGCGACATGTATCGGCGCTGGACATCCCACTGGGACTGGTCAGAAGTCCCAGATACGCTCCCATATTGCCACCTGCCTGCCAGAGAGCCGTCGCGTGGAAGAACCATCCCTGCTGACCGATCAACTCGCCAAGATCGATATCCACCGTTCCGCGGAATCTGTTCCAACTCGCAAACCGCTCCGGCTGCTCGCTCTTGATGTTCCAGAGGGAATCGCTCACATACTGAAAATCGAATTTCACGCCGCGCTCCTGCAGGCGTGTCCGCTCGCCGTCCCAGTCTCCGAAGAGATGGCCGTGCGGGCCCTGGCCCGTTTCATGACTGTCCGGGCCAGGGGGCGGTTCCTCTAGCCCGGTCTGGGAATGGGCCGACGATGCAAGTAAGCAAAGACCGAACCACAACAGAGATACGAACCTCAGCTGCCGGCGGTACAAGCGAACCCGTTTTCGTCGCATGAAACTCCTCCGTATGGCATCGTGACTGCCACAGCAGCGAGCACGACTGGAAATGACCACGCCCAGTCGCCCAGCAACGAGACGGCCGCAGCGGCCACCACGCAACCTCCGAAAAAGCCGATCAGAAGATGGAGGGACACTTTCAATCGCTCAGCATCGCCAGTCATCAGCGGTTGGGCTCGCCAGAGCGCGTCCATCAGCGACAGCACGGTGTTCGTCAAATTGCCGGTCATGACGGCGGTGGAAGGCGCCACAGGCAGGGCCAAACGCAAGAGAGTAAACTGGCAGGCCATGGCGGAGACCGCGATCATTGCGATGATGCCTGCCATCAAGCTGTGAGGATTAGCGGACGGTTTGGTGATGGCGCTGAAAATCAAAACGCCGGCGAGCAGCAGAAACTGAATCAGGAGGAGCAGCCGCGCCAAGCTCGGACCGCGCCTGCCCGATGTTCTGGCGACAAGCCAAATGGCCGCGACGGCGAGGATAAAAACGGGAATAGCCAGAATCTGTGGCGGGTTCACTCGTCCGCCTCGCACTACCAGAGCCGCCACCACAACGAGGTTGCCGGTTATGTGAGCGGTGAATAGATTTCCGAGGTTCAAAAATCCAGTCAAATCGACCATGCCGGCAATGACGCTGAGCAGAGTAGGAAGCCGCTTCTCCAATTGCGACAACGCCGATGGGGCGTCAGATGTGGAGAGCCTAGGATGCGTGGCACGGGAATCGGTAACGGACATCGGCATATTCCTTCTCCCCCTAGGGCCTCGCGTGCGTCGCATTCGCACTCAGGCGATCAATTAACATGTTCGGAACGATGAGGCCGACGCTCATCGCTAAGATAATGGTGACGGCAATCATGAAGTCAGAGACCGTCGCGCTTATGAGCTCCAAGGTGGTGTGCGAACCTCCGGCCAGTTGGACAAGGCCGCTAGCCATCCTGAAGAGGAAGACACCCGGCATCAGCGACACTACGGACGCGAAGCCGATGGCCGCAAATGGCATGTGCCGGCGGCGCGAAACTGGCGTGAGGACCAGCCCGACGATGAGACAAGCGATCAAGGCGCCGGTGGCGGCGCCGGAGCCAAGTACAACAAGTGAGCACCACCTGAGCGCATGAGCGAGCATGCCGACGGCCACTGGCCAAGCCAGCATGCGCAGCGGCGTGGAGAAAAACACACTGTAAGCGAAAACGGCGATCCCAGCGGCTATTGTGTCAAGCCACAAGGGCACGGCCCGACCGGCCGGATCTATAGGAAAGGAGACGCCAAGAAGGGCGAGTCCCAGCAGCAGTCCCGTTGAAATCGCCACAACCACGAGCCCGGCATAGATCAAGCGGGAGGCACCAAGATTGACGCGACCCTTGAAGATATCCAACGCGCCGTTGAGCACATGCGGCCCAGGCACCAGGACCATGCAAGGGCAGACCGCGACGAGGCGCAGCGACGAACTCAACTGATACCGAACCGCGAGCGCGCCGATAACGCCGGCGAGCAACGACGCACAGAATGGTTGCAGGAAGACGTTGGCGCTGTACCCCGCCAAGCTGCGGCGCAGAATGGCGCCGGCTGCCGCGCTCACGAATATGAGCGCTGCCGCAATTACATGGTGAACACCGAAGATCACCGCTAACGCTACGGCGCCCGCTGCGGCGGCAAGCGTGAATAGCCAGGTTGGCGCCGGCGGCGCTTGTGAGATCACGCTGATCGCCTCGCTTGCGGCCGCTGGTGTAAGCCGGCCGGCGCCGATTTCTTCGATCGCACGCATGGTGGAAGCCACGCGATCCATATCCACGCCGGTCGGATCGGCGGGCACCGCGGAAAGAAGCTTGGCGTCGTTATCCTGAGCCTGAAGTTGTAGCTCTCCCCAGCGCGGCATGAGCTTAGCGCGCAGTCCCAAGATATCGCCGAGCCTCTCGGCCGCAACCAAAGTCTGGTCCGTGGATTGACCATTGATGTAGAGAACTCGGGCAAAGGCGAGGACAAGATCGGAATTCTCTTGCAGCATCACATGAACTCCCCAAAATCGATGTTTTCGAAACTGGCAACCTCGGCTGATTCACAAGCTCGCCACACCGGCAAAGTGGAGCCGGCCCGAATCCCCGCGAGCCGGCTCCCCCTGGCGAATGGCGATGCTTGAAGCGGGCGTATCCCTAGGCGGAAGCGGACGCCACATAGGGTTGAACCATTTTTCTGGGATCGACCACGCGATCGAATTCGGCCTCGGTCACGAAACCGAGCTTCAGCGCGGCAACCTTGAGCGTAAGGTCGTTGTCCATTGCGTAATGCGCAATCTTCGAAGCCTTGTCGTAGCCAATGAGGGGCGAGAGCGCCGTCACGAGCATCAACGAACGCTCGACGTATTCGTTGATCTTCTTCAAATTGGGCTTCGTCCCCTCGACCAGGAACTTGCGGAAGTTCGTGCAGCTGTCGGCCATGATCGTGATGGAGTGCGTAACGTTGAAGATGATCAGGGGTTTGTACACGTTCATCTCCAGGTAGCCGCCGGCGCCGCCGAAGCCCACTGCCACGTCGTTCGCCATCACCTGGACGGCGACCATGGTCAGGGCTTCGGCCTGGGTCGGATTCACTTTGCCGGGCATGATCGATGAGCCCGGCTCGTTTTCCGGGATCACCAGCTCGGCAAACCCTGCTCGCGGGCCGCAGGACATTAGCCGGACGTCATTGGCGATCTTGTAGAGCGACACGGCGAGGGTGCGTAATGTGCCGGAAAGCTGTACCAGAGCGTCGTGAGCGCCCTGGACGGTGAATTTGTTCGGCGCGGTGATGAACGGCAGCGCGGTGAGCCTGGCGATCTCTGCCGCGGCTGCTTCGCCGAAGCCGGGCGCTGAATTGATGCCGGTTCCCACCGCCGTGCCGCCGAGCGCGAGACGATAGACACCCTTCAGCGCATCTTCGATCCGATCTAGATCGTCCCCGAGCACGCCCTGGTACCCCGACCACTCTTGCCCAAGAGTGAGTGGCGTGGCGTCCTGCATGTGAGTGCGACCGATCTTGATAACGTCCTTCCACTGCTCAACCTTCACGGCGATCGCGTCGTGCAATAACTTCACCGCCGGGATGAGCCGTCGCTTCACATTGACCGCTGCCGCGATATACATGGCCGATGGAAATGAGTCGTTGGACGACTGGGACATGTTGACGTGGTCGTTGGGGTGCACCGGCGTCTTGCTGCCCAGCGGCGTGCCGGCAAGCTGGCAGCAGCGGTTGGAGATCACTTCATTCACGTTCATATTGAATTGTGTGCCGCTGCCGGTCATCCACACGTGCAGCGGAAACATATCCTGGTGCTCGCCCGCAAGAATTTCGTCGCAGACTTGAACGATTAACTTGTGGCGCTTGTCGTCGAGCCGCTTGCCTGCATAATTGGCATTGGCGGCCGCTTTCTTCAAAATGGCATATGCGGTGATCATTTCCCGAGGGATCAAATCCTTGCCAATGCTAAAGTGCTCCAGCGAGCGCTGAGTCTGCGCGCCCCAGAGCTTGTCAGCAGCAACATCTACTTCGCCGAGGCTATCGGTTTCCTTGCGAATGTCCGTCATCTTGTTTCTCCTTTTCTTGCGTCGCCCGGATTTCGGTTAACGACGCGCCGAAGCCGAAGCGATGTAAATTCCGCTGCGAATCTCGCGGTTCAGACGGTTACCGCGTTTTTCGCTTCAGGAAGCGGATTCTCTTCGAAGAGCCGAGCGACAACGGCCGAATCGAGATATGCCCGCACCTCAACAATCTTGTCGCCGCTGAACCGGCAAACCCAGCAGTATCGATTATCGAACTCGAGTCCATTCTTCGCAGTGGCGAGGGAATGCAGTTCGACAACCGCCCAGTCCCAACTCACTAACGCGTGCTCAACGTACAGCTGTGCGCCTTGCGGCAAAACCTCCCCAAGTTTTTCGAAAGTGTTGGCCAGAAAATCCGCTTTGCTGTGGTAATGGCCGGCCAGCGGATGAGTTCCCTCAACAATCCAATCCACGTTGTCAGCGACGTGGTTAAAGAGACCAAAGTCTGAGCAACTTCACGCTCCACACCCGGTACGCTCACGTCGAGGCGAGCCTGCAAGAAGTAAGCGCCGTCCGTTGTACACAATTCGACTTCAGCGTCGATGGCCAGGTCAGCCGGGAGAGTGATGCGCATCTTGCGAGCCGCAATTTCCATGGCTCCTTCGAAGCAGGCTGACCAACCAGCCGCGAAAAGCCTCTCGGAATTGGTGCCGCTGCCTGCTGTGCCGGGAGTTGCAAGAGTAATTTCCAGGTGGCAGTCAGAGCTGCGGGCCGCGCCGTTTACCCGCCCACCCGTGGTTTGAGTTTTTGCAGTGTACCGCACCTTTTCGATTTGGGTCATCGCGGGCGCTGACTCCCCTGCGTGCATGATCGTTCTCCTGTGGTGCGACGAGTGAGCATTACGTCGTTCAGGGAAGTGCACGCCGTACTCCAATTGATGGTCAAGCAGACGTTTGGCGCAATCGCCGTCAAATGAATGGGTTGCGCAGAGATGAGGACACCGAGATGGAATTTCCGGGAGGTTGATATGTTGTCGGGGCGTCTCTGGTGTCGGCGCCGCGACATACGTTCCTGATTCTTCGCGCGGCTCGCGAAAGATACGGGAACGCAGTTCGACCATCATCGCTGCTCTTTTCATCCCTGGTTACTCTGCCAATGCGTTCTGCCTTCGGAGGCGAAGGAGCGAGTTGCTGTCGCGATGGGAAGGCAAAGTGCTTAGAGATGAAACGTGGCGGGCAAACTACAACAGGTATTTGAGTCGATCTTCAGAGCGAGAGTCGCGCTCTCGCGGAGGTTTCAGAATTGACACACGTCCTCATATCGATCTTAGGATTCTGGCTTCTCTTCTTAATTCTGCGATCGATGATTCGAATTGCACTGATGAATCGTCACTATCGCGACTTTTTTGCCGAGCTCACTGGCCGTGCAGTCTACACGGCGGTCGCTTTGCGCCTCGGCCGCAACCGGGACGCTCGAGCCTTGCATCGGGTCCTGCTTTGGGTTTTTCCCGCCTACCTCCTCTCCTTGATACTTGTGTACTTTGTGGGAGCGATGATTGCCTTCACGTTCTTGTATTGGGGAACGCATGCCGTCAATACGTGGCACCAGGCGTTTCTCGCTTCTGGGTCAGCATTGAACACCCTTGGCTTTGCAACGCCAACGAGTATCGCCGGCCAATGGCTGGCGATTCCAGAGGGGGCGTTGGGACTTGGCATCGTAGTGTTCCTCTTTACTTTCATTCCCGGATATCAGGCGGTAATCCGGTCGCGCGAGGACAAGACGTCGTGGCTGTATACGCGCATCGGTGATCGGCCCACCGGGGTTGCATTGCTCGAATGGTGCCAGCGAGCAGGCGTCGCCGGCAATATGAGAGACGTATGGGAAGATTGGGAAGACTGGTTCCGAATGCTTGCCGATACCCACTCAGTGCTTCCGATGCTCACCCTGTCGCCTTCCGTGCAGGCTGGGCAGTCGTGGGTCTTGGCAGCAGCAGCGGTGCTTGACGCCGCCGCTCTTGCAGCTTCGTCCACCGAAACTAAAGATGCGGAATCCGCTAAGATTTGTGTCCGCACCGGAACTCGCGCGTTCGCGGCGATCGCCGACGCGCTTGGACGAGCGTGCCCCAACCAGCAGGTGGTAGCTTGTCGACTAAGAGAACGCTATGAGGGCGCGCGGGCTTGCCTCTGCTCGGCAGGACTGCCGTTGAGATCGGAGGTCAACGAGGAGACCCAATGGGAAGAGTTCTCCTCGTTGCGAACGCAGTATGAAGAGGCGCTGTTCTTCGTTGCGCAACGCACGTTTGCATCGCTGGACGGAATTCTACTCGAGACGATCGAGCGCTAGAACATCGTGCATTCGATCGTTTCAATCGGATGTGGTCAGGTTCCTTACACAATCTTGCTTATCAGCGCTCGGGTCGGCTCGGGGGTACTGGAAGTATGCCTACACTGTTACCGACCTTCACGCATGAGACTTCGCAGGGTTTCTCTCGCGCGCGCGAGGCGGGCCTTCACTGTGCCCTCAGCTACTCCTAAAATGTCGGTTATTTCGCGGATGGTCAGGCCATCCAGGTCGTAGAGTTGAAATGCTCTGCGCAGCGTAGGTGAGAGCTGTCGCGCTAACTGCAAAACCTTTTCCGCAAGATTTGACCTGCAGCATTGCTCTTCAGGGCTTGGCCTGTGGTCGAGCAATAGTTCCGACAGTGCGAAACTTTCCGGACCTGAATGCTCGTCTACAGATACGTGCGTCTGACGGGGTCGCCTGCGCAATTGCATCCGCGCGGAGTTGATTACGATTGCCATCAGCCACGTCGACATCCGCGCCTGGCCCCTGAATTGGTCCAGGTGCTTGTAGGCGGACAGCAACGCGTCCTGGACTGCGTGCTCCGCGTCGGCAACATTCCCAAAGGTACCGAAGAGCGTGCCGGTGGAAAGAGGGCAAGTAACGGGATAAAACCGCGGTCATTTCTCCTTCTTGTTTGCCGAAAGAAGTGCAGTCAAGCATTTGTGCGCCATCGAATGTTGCGATTGTCGTTCCCATCGGTTGAATTTCCTTCTAGCCGCTTACTCTCGATCCGTCACATACCAGGGCGAATTCGGTTTCCATCTCGACATGGTGGTTGCGATGTTTGCCGTGTGCAGTCAAATTGGCTTCGTACATAACGTCATCCTCGGTGATGACGAACGTCATCGCACAAGCCGGGATCGTTTGATACTTCACCCGCTGACTCAAAGATGGCAATGCCCTCGCTCTATACCGTAAGAGCGCAGCTTGGGTGATGACATTGGCATGCGAGTTCGACTTGTTCGCTCCCGGCATCCCGACAGTCCTCGCTGCAATATTCCTGGCCTGGGGCAACCTCACAAATACAAGGGATGTGCGCGCACTTGATCTTCTCTTGATTTGCCATTTGCAATTTCCTCCTCTTCAGATTCCATTTCTCTTTCTCTCGATCTGGGAACTTCTACTCCATCGCCATTCATAGCATGCGGCTCTCCAAACGTGTCGATCGCTCAGATGCAAGCTTTTCTTCACAATCGCCCCGCATTGGCGGGAAAAACGAGTCCAGAGCGCGACACTCAGTCGGCGTGCGGACGCACTGGAAACGATTGGGCGCCGATCTGGGACTCGTGTACGCCAGCGCAACCCATGGAACCAGCTCGGAAACCAGCCGTTTTACTGGTGCTGCGTTGTTTGGAACCACGCATGCTTCTCTATGCCAGACGGAGGAGAGATTTATGAAACTTGTACGACGTATCGTCATGCGGACAGCACTCTCGCTGGCCGGGCTCGCGACATCATTCGCGCAGCATGCTCAAGCCGACTTTGATCGTCGGGCAGATTTCTTTCAGTACAAGACTGTTCTGGCGTCAGCCGGGTTGCTGGCACTGGCCGCGGCTATCGTGCTTCGGGTGGCCGCACAAAAAATGGTGTAACGATCCTCGGCTCCGACGGTGCGCTGTTAAACACGGCAGTCTCTCGTGCGAGCGATTCGGTGCCGTATGGCGGTTGCTTTTTCGAATGCTGTCGCGGCAGGTCGCAGAGCTTTACTGGACGGACCTATGATCGTGCAGGAGTGGGCTGTTCCAAGCACTCCTGAGATTGGCCGTCCTTTCTCAACAGACTCGTCCGCATTGGCATCTTTAACATTTAAGCAATTCCGGGGCGCGTGCTTCGATTCGACGGAAGTTGGCACCAGCGGATGAATCGTTGTTCAAGCGGGAATTTGGTCAAACGCGGATTCGAGGGGTGGCTCGTACGACGCACGCGGCCCGTTTGGCGCTGATAGGAATCGTTGACCTGGCTGGCCAGCCGGCTGTCCGAATATCTCGCGGCGAATGCCGAGCCGCTGCATCATGGCGATGAGGGTTGTCCGAGGCAATCCGAGGCTAGCCGCAGCGCCAAGCGGTCCGCCGACAACCCAGTTGGTTGCGTGGAGCGTCTCCGTGATATGCGCGCGCTCGAAGTCCTCGAGTGTCCGGGTTGGAGTAAACGCGGCGTGCTGTCTCTTGAGCTCCGTCATCTGCAGTTCCAGCATGGGCCCCGTCGTCATGATTACAGCGCGTTCTATCACATTCTGGAGTTCTCGGATATTGCCCGGCCAGTCATAGTGTTTCAGAAACTCCATAGCTGAATTGGGGATGTGATGAATTGACTTGCCTTGCCGTTTGGCGAACTTTTGAACGAAGTGTTCGATCAGCAACGGAATATCGTCTTCTCGTTCCCGCAACGGGGGCAGGGTGATCGGAAAGACATTCAACCGGTAATAAAGATCCGCGCGGAACTTCCGCTCCTGCACCATCCGCCACAGGTCTTGGTTGGTAGCCGCGATGACCCTCACGTCGACTTGAAAAGTGCGACCGCCGCCCAGACGCTCGAATTGCTTCTCCTGAAGAGCACGGAGAAGTTTGGGTTGCAACTCGAGAGGAAGATCCCCGATTTCATCCAGAAACAGCGTTCCGCGGTCCGCCGATTGAAAGCGTCCCATGGTCTGAGCCACCGCACCGGTGAAGGCGCCTCGTTCATGGCCGAACAGTTCGCTCTCCAGCAGTGCGCTGGGAATTGCCGCGCAGTTGAGGGCCACGAAACGGTTCTGGCGGCGGGGGCTGGCCTCATGAATCGCTTGTGCGATCACTTCCTTGCCGGTGCCGGTTTCGCCTTGCACCAGGACGGCGGAGTCTACCGCCGCAACCATATTTATCTCCCCTAGCACCGCCTGGAAGTTCGCACTGCGTCCAATTAAATCGAAAGTAGCCATCGCTTTGCTCCTTGCCGAGAGGCTCTCGGAAGCTTGGTGTACATGCTCCTCGAAGCCGACAAGAGAATGAACGGGATCAGGACTTCGCACCACCCCAAACACGATAGTATTTACACTGGATTTTCCTACAGGCAAGAAAACATGGATGTTGTGCGAATAATCAAAGCTTAGGTCAGAAATGGAGCTTGGCCACCCCTCTGGAGACAACTCACCCTGGCATGCAACAGCCTGATCACCCCCAATCTAAAGTTCTGTAAAGTCAGGTTTACCCACTTGTAGGGGGATCAAGCAACTACTACAATTGGCCGCGCGAGGCAATTTCCGGTGGCTCCTGTCAATCCAATTCGAATCCTAAGCGTTGAGGACCACCCGGTGTTTCGCGAAGGCTTGAGCACGATTATCGGCTCGCAGCCGGACATGCTTCTTGTTGCGCAGGCAGGGAATGCAGTAGAGGCGGTGACCGAGTTTCGCCGCCATCGGCCCGACATCACGCTGATGGATCTCCGCCTTCCCGGAGCCAACGGTACCGACGTTCTCATCGCAATCCGGGGAGAGTTCCCCCACGCTCGCATCATTATGCTGACCAGTTCCGATGGCGATGGCGAGATCCAGCGCGCCATGCGCGCCGGTGCCGCGGGTTACATGTTGAAGAGTACGCCGAAAAGTGACTTACTGGGTGTGATCCGCTCGGTGCATGCGGGCAAACGCCACGTACCAGCGGAAGTGGCTGCCCGCCTTGCCGAGCATCTGGGTGACGACGACCTAACGGCTCGCGAGCTGGAAGTACTGCGGCTTATCCAAGACGGCTATCGCAACAAGCAAATCGCTGATCAACTCGCGATTGCCGAGACGACCGTCAACTTCCACATCAAGAATCTCGTCGACAAACTGGGCGCCAACGATAGGACGCATGCGGTAACCATCGCGGTCCGGCGCGGCCTGCTTCAAATCTGATCCCGTTACAGGGCCTGTAGAAAAATACAGGGCGGTAGCTGGAGATTTTGATGTGGTGCGAAAGCGATGCCGCGAGTACCGTCAATGGGACTGCGGGGAACCCGGCATCATCTTGGTCCGGACGTTCCCGCGTACACGGAAAACTTGTGGAATCGTCCGTTCCTATTTATTCGCCGATTGATTCGTCGCGTTTTTCTTCAACGGAAAAAGGCGCGAAGCCAATTGCAAGTCTGCTGGGGAAGCACGGCGTCCATTTCGCTCGCAAGGCCCGGCGGTTGACAATTTCCTTGTCCCTTGCCTGCTTCCTATTTTTCTTTCTGGCTGCAACTGCCTGGGCGGTCGATCCGAGCGAGCGTATCTCTCAATATGCGCACAGTGTCTGGAGGACACAGGACGGGTTCTTTCCCGGTGCTCCGAACGCAATTACTCAGACCACCGATGGTTATTTGTGGATTGGAACCCTAAACGGACTTGTGCGCTTCGATGGCGTTCGCTTTGTTCCATGGGTTTCCTCAGATGGTAAAAGCTTATCCATTGGCATCTTTTCGCTTTTGGCAGCAAGCGATGGAAGCCTTTGGATCGGAACGGGACACCATCTAGCCCATCTGAAAGACGGGAATCTAATGGACTATGTGGACCACCTCGGGCGCATCAATGCCATTATCGAAGATCGCAATGGAACAGTCTGGATCTCGCGTTCGCGGAATCGGAATGATAAAACGGGACCTCTCTGCCAAGTTGCGGGCGCAAAGCTGCTTTGCCATGGCCAGGCGGAAGGAATCAAGTATCCATATGCTGGACCGATGGTCAGCGACTCCCTGGGAAATATCTGGATTGGCAGCTCGGACGTTCTCACGCGTTGGCAAACGGGGTCATCTGACACCTACGTCAATTCCGCATTGAAATCGGCTCAAGGATTAAGCGGCTTGCAAGCTCTTGCGGCCACTCCGGCAGGCTCTCTGTGGATCGGAATCGGTCGCCATGGGGCGAATTTGGGATTACAGCAATTCGTGCAGGGGATCTGGAAGCCCTTCGCGACACCGGAATTAAGGGGCAGCACCCTGGAAGTTACCGCGTTGTTCTTGGATCGCGAGAACTCGCTCTGGATTGGGACCACCGACCAAGGTGTTTACCGTCTTTATGACGGAAAGGTAGATCGGTTTCGCAGCACGGACGGCCTGTCAGGCGACTTTGTGAGCAGTTTCTACGAGGATCGCGAAGGCAACCTATGGGTGGCGACGTCGGAAGGCATCGATTGCTTTCGCAACATTCCTGTGATCAGTTTTTCTACTCGCGAAGGACTGAGTGCTAACTCGGTCGAGTCGGTGCTCGCCGACCGAGATAACAATGTCTGGATCGGAAACCACGGTGCTCTGGACTCCCTTCACGATGGCAATCTGACTTCAATTAAGCGGGCGAACGGCTTGCCAGGGGAGCGAGTGACATCGCTGCTCGAAGACCATGCGGGCCAGCTGTGGGTTGGTGTTGATAACGGACTCTCGGTCTATAAACAGGGGAAGTTCATCCCGATCAAACGTCGCGACGGCACTCCGATTGGAACCATCGTCGCGATAAGTGAAGATCGGGATGACAATATCTGGGCTGAGGCCATTGGCAACCCGGCAAGACTATTCCGCATTCACGATCGCGCAGTACGCGAAGAAATTCCGGCGCCGCAAATGCCGGCAGCCAATTCCCTTGCCGCCGATCCGCAAGATGGTATCTGGTTAGGTCTGGTCAATGGCGATCTGGCTCGATATCGGCACGGCGAACTGGAGACCGTTTATGCCAGCCACGGCCAGAGCACTACGGTCCGTCAGGTTCTTGTAAATCCAGACGGTTCTGTATTGGCAGCAATGCCAGCAGGGCTCATGGGATGGCGGAACGGAAAGCCGCGGACTCTCACGGCCCAAAACGGTCTTCCCTGTGACGGTGTCTATGGTCTAATTTCCGACAACGATCACGCTGTCTGGTTATACACGCCATGTGGTCTCGTTAAAGTCGCAAATCCGGAAATGCAAAAATGGTGGGAACATGCGGACGCTGTCGTGCAGGTCAGAATCTTCGATGTGTTTGACGGCGCCCGTCCGTCGGCCGGTGCCTTTCAACCGCATGTATCCCGGTCTCCCGACGGGCGTTTGTGGTTCGCCAATACCAACGTGTTGCAAATGGTCGATCCGGCGCACTTGGCTGAGAATGTCTTACCACCGCCGGTACGGGTGGAGGCTATCGTCGCAGACCGCAAGAGCTACTCGTTCGGAGGGAATCTCCGACTTCCTCCCCTTGCCCATGATCTCGAAATTGACTACACGGCATTGAGCTTTGTGGCTCCGCAGAAAGTGCGCTTTCGCTACAAACTGGAAGGCCGCGATACTGGATGGCAGGACCCGGGAACGAGGCGCCAAGCTTTCTACAGCGATCTACGCCCCGGAAAGTACCGTTTTCGCGTGATCGCTTGCAATAACGACGGCGTGTGGAACGATGAGGGCGCAAGCCTGGACTTCAGTGTTGCGCGCGCCTGGTATCAGACGAATTCGTTCCGCGTCCTTTGCGCTGTGGCCTTTTTCTTTATCGCGTGGACGATCTATCGATTGCGAGTGCGGCGGATTGCTAAAGCTATAAGCGCCAGCTTCGATGAGCGCTTGCATGAGCGGACTCGCATTGCGCGAGACCTTCATGACACGTTTCTGCAAACCATTCAGGGCAGCAAGCTGGTTGCCGATGATGCGCTGGATCCGTCTACCGATCTCGCCCGCATGCGTCGAGCCATGGAACGGTTATCGGCCTGGCTGGGACGGGCAACACAGGAGGGTCGTGCCGCTCTGAACTCTTTGCGTACTTCAACCACAGAAACAAACGACCTTGCTGCAGCTTTCCGGCGGACGATGGAGGAGTGCCGCATACATACCTCCATGGAAACATCTCTGTCTGTGGTCGGTGAACCCCGCGAGATGCACCCCATTGTTCGCGACGAGGTTTATCGCATCGCCTACGAGGCAATCCGCAACGCGTGCATGCACTCGCAAGCCAGCCAATTGCGGGTCGAGCTCACTTACGAGCATGATCTCGCCTTGCGCATAAGCGACAATGGCGTCGGCGTGGGCCCTGCGATTGGCGACGGTGGCAAGGAAGGACACTTCGGTCTGCAAGGAATGCGCGAGCGTGCCGTCCGCATCGCCGGAAAGCTAACCATCGTGAGCGCCGCGAATTCCGGCACCGAGATTAAGCTAGTCGTGCCCGGCGGTATCATCTACCGCAAGGCAACTACCCTTCCGCAAAGCTTGCCAGCGAAAATCAAATCATTTTTTAAATTGGATGGGTCTGACCTCGAACCCAACTGACTCCGCCTTCTGACACTCCGCGCTGACACTCCGCCCACACACGAAACAGAGATTCCAGAGTTTGCTCCTGGTTAGATGGGCGAAGTTTCATGGGATAGGTCCGAATCCCGACAGAGCGTCCAGGGTTCGACACACGATATGCGATGAATCCCTCTAAGGCCAACAAAAACGCGAAAAGAACCCTTGGTAGTTTGGCAGCGGGATTGCTCCTACCCGTGCATGCCGACTCTTACAGTTGTGATCCCGTCATCGCTGGATATCGCAGCGCGAGATAGTGCGGCTAGTCGCGGTACGTCGCTCGACAATCTTGTCGGCGCGGCGCTGGGCGAATACCTGGATTCCAACCGGCATCGGATGTATCAGATTTCCACGTCAGCTGCTCTCGTCGATGGGGTCACACAGGGCGCAGTGTCAGCCCACACCTTGTTGGAACACGGCGACTTCGGCCTGGGTACTTTTGAAAATCTTGATGGCGAGATGGTCATTCTCGACGGCGTAATCTATCAGGTCAGGGGTGACGGAAGCACGAAGCGCCGCGAAGACGATTTTCAAATCCCATTTGCCGTGGTAACTCGCTTTCAGGAAGAGGAACACTTTGAAGCGAAAGGCATCGGCTGTTTGAACGACCTCGAACTGGCTTGTGACCCGCATCGCGAGTCGAACAATCTTTTCTACGCCTTGAAAGTGGAAGGTGTTTTCGAAGCAGTGCATGCCCGCGCAGTCAGCAGTATGGCGCCCGGAACCAGGCTTGTAGCCGCTGCCAAAGAACAACAGGAGTTTTACTTCGGCAATATCGAAGGCACGCTCATCGGCCTCTGGTCTCCGGTTTATTCTAGCTCATTCAATGTGCCGGGATACCACTTCCACTTCATCTCGAAAGACCGCACCAAAGGTGGTCATGTATTGCGATCCCAGGCAAGAACCTTGCGTGTGGGCCTCCAGATGCTTTGCGAATACGACGTGCGCTTGCCCAATGCTGGGACGTTTCTAACAGCCGACCTCAGTAAAGATCCGGCTGCCGATCTTGCAAAGGCCGAGTAAATCAGCTGAAAGGATCAAGAACATGACTAATGCGAATCAAGGAACTCTGACTGGTGCCAGTGCGGTCATCGAACCAACCGAAGCGCAACGACCAATGACCGGCGCCGACGTGATTGTGGAAACACTCGAAGCGCGCGGCACAAAGTATGTCTTTGGCGTGTCAGGAGCGAAGATCGATAAGGTTTTCGATCGGCTCCTGGATTCCAGCATTCAGACGGTAGTGTGCCGGCACGAGCAGAACGCAGCCTTTATCGCTGGCGGCATCGGACGCATCACTGGAAAAGCGGGTGTTACGCTCGTCACCTCAGGGCCAGGCGTCTCCAATCTCGTTACCGGCCTTGCGACCGCGAATACCGAAGGCGATCCGGTTGTCGCTTTAGGGGGCGCTGTTGCGGTTGCCGATCGCCTCAAGTCTCTGCACCAAAGCCTGGATTCAGTAGGCGTATGCAAACCGGTCACAAAGTATTCCGCGGAAGTCGCTTCTCCCGCGGCTATCGCCGAAGTGCTTTCGGCGGCGTTCCGTGCGGCTGAGTCCGACCGTCCCGGCGCAGCGTTCGTCAGTCTTCCGATGGACGTAGTGACCGGGGAGGCAGAGTGCAGTCCGATTCAGCTTTCTGCATTCGTCGAGCAAGGCCGCGCCGCGGAGGCATCTCTCCGCGAGGCTGCGCGTCTCATCAACTCGGCAAAATCTCCTGTGATCTTCCTGGGGTTGATGGCGAGTAAACCAAAGTGTGCCGATGCGATCCGCACTTTGCTGAACACTTCCACGTTGCCGGTGGTCGGGACATTCCAGGCTGCCGGCGCCATCTCTCGCGAGGAGTTCCCTTATTTCGGGGGACGCGTCGGACAACTGGCCAATCAGCCCGCCGATGCTTTGCTGGATTCAGGCGATGTGGTAATCACCGTCGGCTATGACGCCGTTGAATACTGGCCATCGCTCTGGAATAGAGGCAGGAAGCGCCCGATTGTCCACATCGACGTGGTTCCAGCCAACATCGAAAACGACTATTCCCCAGCCGTTGAGCTTATTGGAAGCATCGAAGAGACACTCGCAGCGTTGTCGGCCCTCCTCCATCGCCCACAGCTTGCCGCGGCTTCCGCCGACTTGTTGCGCCTGATCGCGATCGACAGAGAACGGTTGCTGGCCGAGGCCGCTGGCAAGTCCGGTATTCCCGTTCATCCCATGCGCCTGATCAGCGAGCTGCAGAAAATCCTGACGCCCGATGTCACAGTCTGCTCAGACATGGGAACAGTCAGTATGTATCTCTGCCGTTATCTCTTCAGCTTTCGCGCACGACAATTCCTCATCACCAATGGCCAACAGACGCTTGGGGTGGCGCTGCCCTGGGCCATCGCCGCATCGCTGGTTCGACCGCATGAAAAAGTGCTCTCCATCTCTGGCGATGGCGGCTTTCTATTCTCGGCGAATGAACTTGAGACCGCCGTGCGGTTGCATGCGCATATCGTTCACATGATTTGGATCGATGGAACCTACGACATGGTCGCGGCGCAGGAGGAAATCAAATACAACCGCACTTCAGGAGTAAAGCTTGGCCCGGTCGACCCAGTTAAATATGCGGAAGCTTTCGGCGCAACCGGCCTTCAAATTCAGCACCCGGATGAAATAGCCTCAACATTGCATAAAGCCTTCGATACGCCAGGGCCGGTGCTGATCGGAGTGCATGTCGACTATCGCAACAGCGTGAAACTGTTTGAGCAGGTCCACGAGGGCAGCACGGTCTGATTTGGCAGTCCTGCTCTAAGGAACGTAGCGACCAGATTGTTTTCTCAACCAAATTCACTGTGAAAGGAAGGAGTGATTTGAGCGTGACACAGAAAAAGAGTTCAGGCATTACAACCCCGGTGCTCGGCGCCCCACGCAGGTCGAAAACACGGGAGCTCAGTGACATTTCCGCACGAGCGCGCAAGCTGGCAGCAGAGTCGATTGGAATTGACAGCCACATCGACACGGTTCAGCGCGTATTGGTGATGGGGGAAGACCTGAGCAAACGGTGGGATGTAGGTCACGTGGATATCCCGCGGCTGCACGAGGGTGGCACGCACGCGCCGTTCTTTGCGCTGTGGGTTCCCGTGTATTTTCCAGGTTCGGAAGCAGTACGCAGGACCCTGGATCTGCGGGACGCTATGCAATCGCTGTTCGACAAGCACAAAGACCAGATCGAACACGCGACCACAGCGGCCGACATCGAGCGGATCGTGAAGGCCGGCAAGATCGCGGCGTTTCTTACGGTCGAGGGCGGTCATACCATCGACGACGATCTGCGCGTGCTGCGAATGTACTACCAACTGGGGATACGTTCGATGACCCTGACCCACTCCCGCAACAACAACTGGGCGGATTCCGCAACCGACGAGCCGGCACACAACGGCCTGACCGATTTCGGCAAGGACGTGGTGCGAGAGATGAACCGGCTGGGGATGGTGGTCGACGTTTCGCACGTCGCCGACAAGACGTTCTACGACGCGCTCGAGGTCACCACCAAACCGGTGATCTGTTCGCATTCGTCGATGCGCGCCCTTTCAGATGTTCCGCGAAATGTGACCGACGAAATGCTGTGGGCGCTGGCCAAGAACGGCGGCGTGATCGGGATCACTTTCGGCGAGGGCTTCGTCAATCCGCGGGACGCGGAAGCGTTGCGAGCGGCCATCAAGATTGAGACCAATGCGCCGCTGCTAACCGGGAGGACCCTGGATGACTATGCGGCGGAGGACGTCCGCAAGCTGTTCGGCACCCGGGTAAAAGTGGCGTCGACGGTAGAAGACGTAGCGGACCACATCGACCACGCCGTGAAAATCGCCGGCATCGATCACGTGGGCATCGGGAGCGATTTCGATGGAGTCTCGGGGCCGCCGAATGGCTTAGACGATGTTTCAAAGATGCCGGCGTTGATCGCCGTATTGTTGGAACGCGGATACAAGGAACGCGATGTGAAGAAGATCCTTGGCGAGAATACTCTGCGCGTGATTCGCGAGGTAACCGGCAAGTAAAAAAGGGGGCGAAGGCACTTCGAGCCTTGGCAGTTTGCGGGAGCTACCAGGATAGACAACACAGGAGATGAATCGATGAAGACTCAAGAGCAGGCGATCGGATTTACTCCGGGCATGCTGTTCAGTAATGGCTACGTCGCAGGCAACACGCTCTATGTCGCAGGGCAGCAAGGGCCCGATTCGGACGGCAAAGTGACAGGTACGGATATCACCCTACAAACTACGAACGCCATCGCCGCTGTAAAGCAAGTTACGGAAAAAGCGGGCTTCGAGATGACTGACATCGTCGCCGTCACGGTCTATGTTAGCGACCTGAATGATGTGCCGAAGATGAATGAGGTCTACAGAAAGCTGATTCCGGACCCCAAGCCAGCACGAGTCGCTCTTCGGGTCGCGGGGTTGATCGGCGGCGCAAAGATTGAAATTGCGGCGATCGCCGTCAGGCACTAGCCGAAGCGGACATGAACCGGTGCAGCCGGCGCAATGAGCAGTTGACGAGGATGACTTTTGTGAATTCAGCAGGCTGGATCATGACGTGTTTAGGTTTATCACCCACTTTACCGGCCGTACGGTGAACGCCTCTGTCCTTGACGCACATTGCGGCGACCATCCTTTTTGCTCTACTGTACGTTTCTTTCTGTAAAGACGGGCTTGCCCAATCCAATCCGGCTGCGCCCGCCGAATCGATTCCGCTCTCGTTGAAAGACGCCGTGCAATTGGCGTTGAAGCAAAACGCCCGGGATCGTAGCTTCGCGGCTGCTCTCTCTGGAGAGCGACCGCGAACGCCAGATCTCGCGCTCCGCCCTTCTGCCGCAAGCTAGCCTTGCCGGCACAGGTCTGCTAGGTCAATTTAATGTGGCGTCGGTCGAGCGTACCGCCAGGCGAACCGCGGGCCTCCCCTATCAAATGATCCAGTCTGGCCCAGCCTATTCGCAATCGCTCCTCGATCTTCCACTATTTCGCAGCTATCAGATCGCACGCGAGGGAGTTCGTGAAACGCTCGCAGAAGAGAACGTAACGCGCGAAGATGTCGTCGCGGCTGTCGTAGCCCAATACCTTCTGGTTCTGCGTGCGTTCTCGATTTACGACGCCGCGCAGGCTCGCGTCGCTCTAGCTGAGCGCCTCTACGAGCAAGCGGTGAGTCTACAGAAAACTGGAATCGGCCTAAAAGATCGACGCCACGCGCGCGCAAGTCGAGTTGCAGAACGAGCGCCAGAACCTGATCGACGCGGAGACTCTAACCCACACCGCGGACTACATTCTGGCCGAACTACTCGATCTTCCCAGCGACCGCGAACCGGCAGCTATCGACGAACTGCAATTCTTTGATTTGCCGGAAGTTGAAACAACCGCAGCCATCGATACCGCATTCGTGAATCGTCCGGAGATGCAAGCGGCGAAGGAACGCATCACGCGCCTAGAACATAACGCTGCGTCGGAAGAGCGCTTACCTCAGATCGAGTTTTCAGGAGACTGACTCTATCAGGGATCGCGTTTTCAACAATGGTATTCCCGCTTATGCGTATCAAGTCGGCTTCAACATTCCGTTGTTCACCGGCGGAAAGATTCATGCGGAGATTGCTCGCGCAGACCTCGCAGCAAGTTCCCGGGCAGGACGGAAGTGCAGTGCAACCTAGCTAGACCGGCTTCATATCGCTTCAAAGAAGTGGGCCACTTTCTTGCCTGCGTCTTCGGTGTAGTAAACGGCGACTTTTGAGCCTTTGGCAGTTGCTTTCGCGACGTCTTTTCCCGCGTCCTCACTCGCGTGGCCGGTCAGTTCGAATGTTTCCTTCGCTCCCGGTCCGGTGTCGACAACCAGCTTCCTTCCTCCCCGATCAATTTCTGTAACCGTGCCCCTGGCGCCTTTCAATCCGCCTTCACCAACCTTGTCAATTTCGACAGCGGTATCCTCACTCCCGCGCTTTGTGTAGTGAGCAACCACCTCGACTCCTTCGCTCAGGCCATGCCACGAATCCTTCGACGCCGCGGCGGAAAGGTTTGTGCCGTGAACCGCCGTCCGATCGAGCAGGTGCAGCGAGCGGCGGGTACCATCGGCAGTTTTAACGACCACGGTTTTGGTTCCTGAATCAATCTTGTCGATAGTTCCGTGGACGGCACTCACAACGTCTTGTGCGCCATATACCGCGGTGGCGAGCGTTAGCGCGAGGACAACGTTTGTTGTGCTTCCTGATTCTTCCCAGAATCTACCATTTCTGCCCCTGCACGTTCTATTCCAAAAACGAACCCCAGACACAGTTATGTAGTAAAGCGTTTTTGCGGAATCTGCCTGGGTGGGCACGCTGTCCAGCGATGGGAAGCGTCCACTGATCGACACGATGACGCCACTCGGACAGCCCCACCGAGTTTTCTGGTATCGAACAAGCTTCGAATCTGTCGCAGGGCCTCGGCAGGCAGATTCCTAGAAATTTCCTTAGCTCCAACAAGAAGGACAAGAGCAGAAAGGAAATTCGGGGAGTGGAAGTGCGCAGAGACAAGTTCGGAGGACGCTCCGGCGTTTTCAGCGGTTTCGGTCACGGAGGGAAAAGTGTCCAAGGCGCGACACTCAGTCGGCGTGCGGACGCGCTAGAAGCGATTGGCGCCGATCTGGAATTCGCGTATACCAGCGCAACCCTATGAAAACAGTTTCGGAACCCCGTGTTTTCCCTGTGCTGCGTTGTTTGGCACCACACATGCTTGCTATGCCTGAGGGAGGAAACACTTATGAAACTTGTAAGACGCATCGCAATGTGCACAGCACTCTCGCTGGCCGGGCTCGCGACATTATTCGCGCAGCAGGTCCAAACCGATTTTGATCATCGGGCAGACTTCTCTCAATACAAGACTTACTCTTGGGAGCAAATTAAGCCTGCCAACTCGCTCTGGACATCACGCATAAAGAATGCCGTGGACAACCAGTTGGCGGCCAAGGGCTGGACTCCGGCCAACCAAAGCGCTGACGTTGCCATCATGGCGATCGAAACAACCCAGACGCAGAGAACTCTAGGCACCTTTTACGATGGCTTCGGCGGCGGCTGGGGATGGCGCCGATTCGGAGGCTTCGGCGATGCAACAACAACCGAGCACGACTACAAGGTGGGAACGTTGGTCATCGACATGTACGACGCGAAGAGTAAGCAACTGATTTGGCGAGGCAGCGCCGAAGACGCGCTGTCCGATAAGGCAGCGAACAATGAAAAGAACCTCGACAAAGGCGTAGCCAAAATGTTCAAGGCATTTCCTCCAAGCTCGGGAAGACGTTAAGCAGGAATCTTCGGAGGATGCGAAGCGGGCGGCTCCACAACACAGGTGATAACGTACTTTACGAAAACGTCGGTCAAGGCGACCTGCGCATGGGCAAGAGTTTGAACTGTCTGGACCTACTTCGCCAAGTTCGTGAGCGTAGCCCCTGATTGAAGCGCAGGGAGATAGTGGTGGACGTGACCGGGATCGAACCGAGGTTCGTCGTATTGATGTGAGTAGTGTAGCCCGATCTAGACAAACGGCGCCTGAGGTCTTCTCCACGGCAATAGCGTCGAGAATCCAAATGCTAGTCGGCTGAATTCGGCTTCGAATGGCCATCCGCCAGTGACGGTGAGGCTACTCCGCGTGGATAGCAAATCATCGCGGAGAGAGAGGCACCTTGGTGTACTCGCATCCGTGCATCGCGTTCGAACCAACCCGCATGCATGCGACAAAAATTCATTTACCAAAAGGAAGGCACACAATGAACGAATTTGGAAAACTCGCGTACAGTTTCAAATCTGCTACAACGGGTGGGCGGGACGGTGGGTCTCATAGCAACTCAACATCGTTAGCGCCAAAACGGCGCAGCTTTCTTGCTGCCTTGGCGGGCGTAGGTGTATTCGGCCTTGCCGTTCTCGCCGGCCCCAGCTTCGCGCAGACCGTTCCGACCGCAGATGTAAGGGTCTTCGTCGACGGCGCGCTTTCCGCAAGGCCCCCCACGTCGAGCGAAGACAAATCTATCCGTCCCCTTCACATTAACGTTCCGGAAGAGCAACTTGTCGACCTCCGCAAACGTATTGCGACGACACGCTGGCCTGACAAGGAAACGGTCAATGACGAATCCCAGGGCATCC
>Ga0182015_10001485_pt1 | contig 30735 bp, 24 predicted proteins | sample 712P3MmetaG_FD_120478 | JGI IMG/M metagenome (GOLD analysis project Ga0182015, IMG submission 120478) | Permafrost microbial communities from Stordalen Mire, Sweden - 712P3M metaG | ecosystem: Environmental > Terrestrial > Soil > Wetlands > Permafrost | place: Sweden: Stordalen | collected... | reverse complement strand
TCCTGTCGGCACTGCTACGGCGTGCGAAGGAGGGCGGAAGCTACCGCGTCGTGGTTTCGTTGTCACGCACGGCTCTCTGGCTTGCTGAGTTGGGCATCTTCGATCGCGACTACGCGACAAAAACGGCCGGCTCAAATGATGAGCACCTCTATCCGGATCCCGATACATTCGTTGTCGATACGCCAATGGGTCGCTATAGCCGTGTCAAGGAAATGATCGAGATGTCGAAGACGCCGGGAGAATACAAGTATCCATTGACTCCGTTGGGTTCGTGGCAACCAAGCTGGCTTTAGCCGGGTGACAAGCTGGTCGGCAAGGTTTCAGGCGCGATTGCTATTTCCGAACAAACGGAAGGAATAACAAGATGAAGGCTCGGTCCGAACGAACGAATGTTGCGGTCCTGGTTGTCGGCAAAGTGGTCAGCGTCGAGCCGCGCGCCGGGTGCTTTGGTCGGATCACGAGAACGCGTAAGCGCTTGGAACGCTCCGAACAAGGCCTTGACCACTGTTCTCCTGGTCGCTGCGAAAAGTGTCCGACATGAGTAATGTTTTCGAAATCGCGGGCGACGTCAGCGTCTTCGGGTTTCGGGCTGTCACCAGCCTCTTCCGGCGTCCATTTGAAGGCGAGCAAATCCAGCGGCAGCTTGCGGAGATAGGGTCAAAATCGCTTCCACTCGTGATTGCTTCTGGCTTCGCTCTCGGCGCGGTTTTGACGCTGCACACGCGCAGCACGCTGGTTACCTTCGGTGCGACGGCGTGGATCCCCACTGTTCAGGCGCTGGCGTTCTTTCTGGAGATCGGTCCGCTGGTCACGGGTTTGCTAGTGGCGGGGCGAGTCGGTTCAGGAATCGGGGCGGTCCTATCCAACATGCGGGCGACCGAACAGATCGACGCCATTGAATCGCTTTCCATCGACTCTTTCAAGTTCTTGGTGGTACCACGTATTGTCGCGTGTACGCTGGCGCTCCCGCTCTTGACGCTGTTTCTGGATTTCTCGGGCCTGCTCGGAGGTTTTCTCTCCGAATATGCGTCGTCGCGGCTGTCGTTTCGGCTCTACATCAGTCGATCGTTCGCTTCGTTTGAGTGGTCAAACTTCTACGCGCCGACCCTCAAGACAGCCGTCTTCGGATTCATCATTGGGACGATTTCGTCTTTTCTCGGCTACAAGACGAATGAGGGTGCACAAGGGGTAGGGCGAGCAGCAACCACAAGCGTGGTGGCCTCTTCGCTGCTGATTATTCTCGTCGATGTGTTCTTGATCAAGTTCATCTTCTTCATATTTCCGGAGAGCGCCTTATGATCAATGGCCGAGGCTCGGCAGTGGCTTTCGATCACGTGTCGAAATCTTTCGGCACGAAGCAGGTTTTGCACGATGTCTCGTTTGACGTACGCGCGGGCGAAGCGCTTTGCGTTCTTGGGCGTAGTGGAACCGGTAAGAGCGTAACTCTGAAGCTCATCGTCTCGCTCATTAAGCCGGACCAGGGAAAGATTTGGGTCGAACAGGATGAGATCACGCATCTGGCGGAATCCGAACTCTCGCGAGTGCGGCGCAAGATGGGTTTTCTTTTCCAGGACGCTGCACTCTTTGACTCATTAACCCTCTATGAAAATCTGGCTTTGCCTCTTTTACGATTGACGGGCAAATCGCAAGAAGAGGCGGATCTCATCATTGACAAGGTTCTTCACCAGGTCGGCTTGGCTGGCGACAAGAAGACGATGCCTTCGGAACTTTCGGGCGGCATGCGGAAACGCGCTGGATTGGCCCGTGCTCTCGTGCTGGAACCCAAGATTTTGCTTGCGGATGAGCCGAGCAGCGGCCTGGACCGGATCACCTCCTCCGAAATCGATGACCTTCTGTTGATGCAGAAGCAGGAACACAACACTGCCTTGATCGTGGTTACACATGACGTGCGCGGCGCCAAACGGCTTGGCGATCGCATCGTAGTGCTCGACAAAGGCCGGTTAATCGCCGATGGCTCGTTCGGGCAAATTGAACACAGCGACAGTGAGGTCGCTCGCAACCTGGTAACGGAGTAATTGGCATGGAGAATCGAAACGCAAGTATCGGTTTGTTCGTGATTGGCGGACTGCTGCTGTTCGGAATCGGGATGTTTGTAGTCGGAGACCGCCATCAGGCATTCGCGCACCACACGGAATACTATTCCGAGTTTGTAAATCTCGCGGGCTTGGCGAAGGGGGCTAAGGTTCGTGTTGCGGGAATGGATGCCGGCCAGGTGCTCGCCATCGCCGTGCCGAATTCTCCGTCGTCGCGTTTTCGGGTCAAATGGAGGATCGATGCGAGGCTGCGCGGCCTGGTACGCTCCGATTCCATCGTCACGATTGGCACGGAAGGCATCGTAGGCGGCACATACCTCTCGGTCCGCCCAGGCAGCGCTCAGGCTGTCGAAGCGGAAGCGCTCGCGTCCATTCCTAGCCAGGAGCCCACAGAGCTTGCGGATTTGCTGGCCCGTGGCAACGGGCTACTTGGCGACGCCGATGGAATGCTCAAAACGGTGGGTGGGAAACTTAGTGTCGCATTGGACGGTATCACTACTACGGTTTCGAACGCCAACGATGTCGTGGTCAACCTCAAACGAGGTCATGGCACCGCGGGAATGCTTCTCAGCGACGATGAGTTGGCGAACCACATTCGTCGGACCGTCACTACCGCCACAACGGATGTCCAGGATATCGTGGCCGATCTCAAGGCGGGCCGCGGTCCGGCGGGGATGATCCTCCGGGACGAAGCGTTGGCGAGCCGGATTCGCGAGACGATCAATAACGCACAACAAGCCACCGCTGATCTTGGTCATGCGTCGCGTCAGGCCGATGCCCTGGTTTCGGACCTGAATTCGCGTCGGATTCCGACAAAGGCCGCCGAGCTGATGGATAGCTTGAATGACAGCGCCCGGCAAGTGCGCCAAATATCTGCGGAAATGAACAAACCCGATCGATTCGGCATGAGCCCGGGCGTGAACATCCGGGAATCGCTTACGAATGCGAATACTGCGACTGCCAATCTCGCCGACGCAACCGAAGCTCTGAAGCACAACTTCTTGACCCGCGGCTTCTTCAAAAGGAGAGGCTATTACAATTTGAGCGAGATCTCGCCAGATCAGTATCGCAAGGATCGCGCATTCACTGATCCCCAGAACCATCGAGTGTGGCTATCGGGCCCTGAGCTGTTTCAAAGCGGCTCGAACGGGGAGGAACTGTCTGCCAAAGGGATCGCACTGCTGAATGCCGCGCTCACAGAAAACGGCGATCCCATAGTCGAGAGTCCCGTTGTTATCGAAGGTTATTGGAATGGCGACGCTCCCGCCGATCAGCTTCGGCGCTCCCGCAGCCGTGCCATGCTCGTCCGCGAGTATCTTCAGGCCCGCTTCCAACTTGACCCCAGAAATGTAGGCATCGTTCCACTGAAGAACGCGCCCCCGAAGGGCATGCAGCGTGCAACTTGGGATGGGATCTGTATCGTTGTCGTGAGGAGGGGCTGAAACTGACGCACAGTCCAAACGCTGTTGTCGACACGTCCCCTGGCCTCGTGAATCAGTCTTTACCTCCGCGTCAAGATCGTTGCTCGCCTTTCTTATACGGGCCGGCATAGTCGCCAGACGTGCTCGCCAATCCGGTTCACGGTTCATGCGTCCGAAATTCTTACGGTTACCCTCAAGATGGCTACCCCGGGCCATAGAAATGGTGCGCAATCGCTGGTGGAGAAAAAGTTGCAATAGTATGTTCTTGGGGAGCCACACGTTTTGTTTCAAAAGTTTACAAGAAGACTGCCGCGTCAATGTACAAGTTCTGTACCGACGTCTCGTGTTGAGCGCTCGTCATCCCAGCGGAATTCGTTGATGCGCCCCATGAATAGTACGCAGGGCATGGATTTGAAAATCGATTGCATGCTCCGCGCGCTAATACGAAGAAAATCCGTTTGTGCCTATTGTGCAACTGGCTGGTGACTAGAGCCAGTCCGGAAGGTTTGCCGTTCGCTCACTCGGCAGCAGCGTCCGCGGCTCCGCCAGCCGACGAGAACTGATCGCGGATGATAGGCCAGGGCACACTTGTTCTTCATGTGCGTTCTTGCTCCTTATTCCGCTGCGCTTTGTCCTCGCCCGTGGGAATGCCACTTCCAGGATTTAAACGGGTTGCCTTGGCTTAAACTTGGTTCATGCCGCCGTCGACAGCGAGCTCGATTCCCGAGATGTAGCTTGAGTCATCCGATGCCAAAAAAACCATGGCTTTGGCGACTTCATCCGGCGTGCCGACACGCCCCAGAGGGATGCTGGCCGACATCTGCTGCGAGAACTGGACGACTTGCTCGGCGCTCATGCCTAGGCTGGTGTTATAACCTTCTGTTGGCACGACGCCCGGGCTGATGGCGTTAACACGGATTTTACGCGCCTTGAGGTCGGTCGTCCAGCCGCGAGCGAAGGACCGGATGGCGGCTTTGCTGGCGGCGTAGACGCTGAAGGCGTCCATGCCTTTCGAGGCAGCAGACGAAGCCGTCAGGATGATAGAGCCGCCGTCTTTCATCAGCGGCAGGGCCTTCTGCACTGTGAAAAGTGTGCCCCGGACGTTGCCGTCGAATGTTGTGTCAAAATGCTCTTCCGTTATTGCGCCGAGCGGAGCGAATGTGCCGCCCCCGGCATTGGCGACCAGGATGTCAATGTGTCCTTTCTCTTTTTTTACCTGTCCATACAAACGATCGAGATCGGCCAGATTGGCGATGTCGCCCTGAATGCCGGTGACATTGCGGCCGACTTTCCTGACGGCTTCCTCCAGCTCTTTCTGGCGGCGGCCGGTAATGAAAACATAGGCACCTTCCGCGACAAACCGTCTCGCCGTGGAGAGGCCGAGGCCGCTGGTAGCGCCGGTGATAACTGCTACTTTTCCATCCAGTTTATTTGCGTTCATAATTGTGCTCCATTGATGTGTGGCTCACGGCGTGCACCTCATTCTGTAGCGATCATTATACAATAGGTGGTTGCGCGAAAGAGTCAAGCGGTTTAGTATCTCGTTACAGGTGGCAAGACCCTCAAAAAGACCCAGAAAGGCACGCGGACGTCCTCGGGCATTCGACCGGGAAGCGGCGCTTCATCGTGCTATGGAATTGTTCTGGCGTCAGGGGTACGAGTCGACGTCAATCAGCGACCTGACCTCCGCTATCGAAATTACTGCGCCCAGCCTCTACGCCGCGTTTGGTGACAAGGAGCGCCTGTATCTGGAGGCCGTGGAGCGTTACAAGTCCGACCTCGGGAATTCGGGCCGCATCCTCGCCGGGGAGGCAACCGCACGGGGCGCCATCGAGCGGCTTCTCGAAGCCTCGGCGATCGAGTTGACGAATACCAAGGACCATCCGCCCGGATGCATGGTGGTTGCGTCCGCCATAAACGGCTCGCCTCAATCAGCCCACTTGCAGGCCGCACTCAGGGGTTGCCGCCTTGAGGCGGAGGCGCGCATCACCGCCAAGATTAAGCGTGGTGTCAGGGACGGAGAACTCCCTCCCCGCACGAACGCAGCCGCGCTGGGCAAGTTTTATATGACGGTCATGCAGGGCATGACGATTCAGGCTAGGGACGGGGCAACGCAAAAGGAACTGCTTGCCGTGGCCAGGGCGGCAATGCTTCAGTGGCCTGAGTTTTCCTGAGGACAGTCTGTTGCTCTCACGGCTTGGCTCCGTGAGGGTCGTCGAACGGAATTAGTTGGTTCGGAGTATGGAGAATTAGCTGACTAGATGAAACCAGGTCGGATGCCGCGGAGGGTTTCGATTCCCGTTGGCTCGTTGGAATCCTTGGAGACAACCAGAATTGACCCCTTCTTGCGCATGCAGATTGTTCACCGAGCATCTTGACTTGCACTCGCGGGCGCGTATAAATTTTTATACATGCTGGTGGTATGGAAGCACGCTGGAGGATGCGAATAGAGCTCATATCAAGGCCACCCTTTGTGAAACTAACTGGGTTGTTGGTGGATTCAGGAAACAGTTGAACGGAGTACCGAGCTATCGGAGCCGTATACTAAAGCACCGCAGAGTTTCCCGATGCGTGCGTTAGGTCCGACGAAGCCTCCGAAGGGATCGCCACCCAGCCGCGGCAGCAAAGCGATATACTCATCGTCGAATTCATGCGCCGCACATGTATGAGCCTGTTTGCCGCCGCCATCGTTTCCACAACGATTTTCGCGCCGCCGGTTGGAGCCCAGCCCGCCAAAGTCGTCGATGGCGACTGGCCACTCTACCGGCACGACACGGCCGGCACCGGTTATTCGCCTCTGGCCAAGATTACAACCAACAATGTCGGCGGCCTTGCTCAGGCCTGGAGCTACCGTCTGCAGTCCGATGCATCGGCGGCAGCCGAGAAGGGCCCGGGTAGAGGCCGGGGCGGCGCCAATTCGGAAGCGACGCCGATCGTGGTGAACGGTGTTATGTATCTGCCCGCAGCCAGCAGCGTGGTGGCTCTGGAACCGGAGTCAGGCAAGAAAATCTGGGAGTATTCGGTCACGGGAGGCGCGCCGTCGCGTCGCGGCGTTGCGTATTGGCCAGGCGATAAGAGCAATCCGCCGCGCATTCTGTTCACCGTGGGGCGCAGGCTGATCGCGCTGAACGCGAACACGGGCAAGGTCGATCCCGGTTTCGGCAAGGAAGGCGAATTGGACATGGTGGTGCCGTATAACTCGGTTCCACTCATCTATAAGAATGTTGTGGTGGTGGGTGCGAATACGCCGGCCGGTCCGATCGGCGCGCCCGGAAATGCGCGTGCTTTCGATGCGCGAACCGGCGCGAAGCTGTGGGAGTTCAGCTCCGTAGCACAGCCCGGCCAACCGGGACACGATAGCTGGGAAGACGACAGTTGGAAAAACCGCTCCGGCGTCAATGCCTGGCCGTTTTATTTCAGCGTGGATGAGCGTCGCGGCCTAGTGTATTTGCCGTTGGCTTCGCCCGCGAGCGACTTTTACGGAGGCGACCGCAAGGGCGCAAATTTGTACGGCAATTCAATTGTCGCCGTCGATGTCCAAACGGGGAAATACAAGTGGCACTTTCAAACCATTCATCACGATCTCTGGGATCACGATCCGCCCGCTCCGCCGACGCTGTTTGATATTACACGCGGAGGAAAGACGATTCCCGCGCTGGCGTTGACCACCAAATCGGGTTACATCTACATTCTCAATCGCGAAACGGGCCGGCCAATTTTCGGAGTCGAAGAGCGTCCGGTCCCCAAGAGCGACGTTCCTGGAGAGCAGGCGTTTCGAACGCAGCCGTTCCCGTTGAAACCTCCGCCGATCGCGCGCGATAGTTATCGCGCCGAGGACCTTGTCACCGCCGAGGATACTACCGCGGAGCACGTCGAGGCTTGTAAGGACCTGATCGCGAAAAATGGCGGCGTTAATAACGAAGGCCCATACACGACATGGGCCTATCGTGCTGAAAGTGCGCCCATCAAAAGTTCGCTTGTGTTTCCCGGCGCCCTGGGAGGCGCCAATTGGGGCGGAATCGCTTGGGACCCAAACTCCGGCTACGCGTTCGTGGTGTCGCAGGACGAAGGTGCACTTGGTTGGATGGAGAAGACGCCGGAAGGTTCGCCTGTTCCTTACGATCGGATCACGCTGGATGGCTCCGGCCCAGGCCGGGGAAACTTCGAAGTGCGCGTCGGCGGCACAGCATGGCCGTGCCAGAAACCACCTTGGGGACGGCTTATTGCTGTGAATACCGTGACGGGAGAGTTCGCCTGGCAGATCCCGCTAGGCATCACGGAAGGGCTTCCAGAAGCAAAGCAAAATACGGGACGTCCCGCGCTCGCGGGCGCGATCGTCACCGCGGGCGGAGTCTTGTTCGTCGGATCCACCGACGACAACCGGTTCCGCGCTATCGAGGCGAAGACCGGCAAACAGTTGTGGGTCACCAAGCTCGATCGGCGAGCCAACGCCAACCCGATCACTTATCAGGGCAAGGATGGCAAGCAGTATGTCGCGATTGTGGCCTCCGATTCACTGGTTGCGTTTACCTTGCCATAAGAACTCGAAGATGAGATTACTAACAGTACGGCTTCCGAACGACCGCCTGGCTTCCAGATAGCAGCTGAACTGGTCCTGCAACAACGGAATGCACCAAATCTCGGCGGCCGCCGATATCCGTGTCACCGCTAAGTCCTATCCGGAGTCGCGTAGCTTAATAAGTGACGCACGTGCCCGCTTGCGCATCATGGATTCAAATGAGACACGTGGGACGTCAATCAGCTTGCGCATTTCGGCGCTGCGGAGCAGGCGTTGGGTAGCGTTAGGCATGCGCGACGCAGCACGGTCGAAAGCACCCGACGATGCTGCGTACATGCCAGCAATCGCGCGGTAGTAACCCTGCTGTCCTTTGAGCTTTTGGCAGCCCATCACCAGTGCGGCAAGCACTTCGTCATTCTCCTCCAGCTTGGCGACAACCGTACCCCAATCGTCCAGGAAAGGGCATAGTGGCAGCAGCGTGGCCGGAGTGCGACGTAGCGCCTTGACTGGGCGGAGCGGATAGTGCCGGTGACCCTCGGCCGAAAGCCCCGTGTCCTGGTACATGCGAACTGCCAGTTCAAAGCGGCCTCGCGTCGTGAAATGTTCGATCAGCGGGAGCGTTAAAGGCGTCTTCTTCCAGAAGCCCATGCCCTGCGTGAGGTCGCCGCGGTTGTGGGCGAGCGTCATCGCCAGACGCAGCAAGTCGAGCTCGCCGTCGCGTTCGGCGGCTACCTGATCGAAAACGGCTTGTTCCCGAACGATTTCCGCTTCGATGGCGGCCTGGGCTTCCTCCGCCGAAGCGGTGTCGCCGAGTTCCAGCATGCGGCCCAACCCGCCCGCGATTGCACTCCAATGCTCCCCGTTGTGGCCACTGACGCCGCGAATCGAACGTGTCGAGATTCCCTCCTCCGTCCAGCCGCGGGCACCGAGGGCAAAACGCATCATGGGCTTCAGCACTTCAGGGTCGGGTGTTTCGCGCCACGCGATACCGCGGATTTTCGTATCTACATCGGTGGGCACGAACGTGGCGACGGTTGCATGGTGACAGGAGAGGCAAAGAGCGAAATAGTCCTGCAGCTGCTCAGCCTGGTTAAGATCGGGGCGGCGAATATTTTCCCAACTCGCGAGGATGCGGAGGAAACCATCAGGCGTTCCGCCCATTTCGATCAGCCTGCCGGATTCCGGCGCCGGCACTCGATCTTTGAGATAAGGCGCGGTGTTGTAAACCTGGGACAACAGCGTTTCCGGGGAGATCCATTTCGCCCAGGCTTCCAGCGGCGGCGGGGTCAGTAATTCCGACAATTTACTAGTATGACGTGGGGGCCAAGAGTCCACGCCGGCGCAGGTCGGGAAAGATGACGTTGCGAAGACTGGGCGCAAGCAGCGCAGCGTCATCCCGCGGACCGAACCAGACCAAGTCTTGTATTTCAGAGTGCGCGGCAGGCGTGCCTTCGAGCTCACCCGCGTACAGCTCGATCTTTACGGTTTTGTCATCCTGTCCGGCCGCAGAGCTTTCGTAATCGCCAAGGTAACGGAGGTTTGAGACCTCCACTTCGCCCAACTCTTCGCGGCACTCGCGCCTCAGACATTCTTCGGCAGTCTCCCCTGGCTCTAGAGTGCCGCCCGGCAGAATCAGCAGTGATGTGGTGTGCTTTTTGCGGCAGAGCAGGACGCGCCCGTCTTTTAAGTGCAGCAATCCGGCTTTGTGATAGTCCGCCATTTACTGCAGAATCGGGAAACGCTCGAAGTCCTGGGCCACGAAGAGACTTCCTTCCGTGACTCCCGCGGGAGCATATCGCTTGAGTTCATTGCCCAGCTGTGCCGCGTTGATTCTGCCGGCGAGAAATGCTTGAAACGTGTCAGTGACTTGTTGAACCTCGTGTGCCGATTCATGGACGAATTCCAGACGAAAGTGATGAATGCCGGCCTGGCGCCACGAATCGAGATGCGCACTTGCTTCCTGCGCCTCCGCGCCGAAGACCGTATTCCGGCAGCCAACATCGGCTATTACAGGATGCGCACGGCCTTGTGAATCTCGCAGGGCGACCCGATGTTGTTCGCATGGACGGCCGCAATCGCGGTAGGTAGTGCCGGTGGAGAGGAATCGGCAGAAGACGCAATGCTCTGTGTGGAAGACGGGCAGATGTTGATAGGCAATGGCTTCCATCCGCTCCGGACCGATGGTTGCGGCTAATGCGGAGATCTGCGCGGCGTTGAGATCGTGCGTCGGGGTGAGGCGTGCCAGACCCAATTCAAGATACGCTTCGGCAGTCAGAGTGTTGGCGGTATTGAGGCTGAAATCGCCGATTAGTGGTTGGCCGTTGGTTCCCTTGAGAGCGTGCAGCATGCCGGTGCTGCGAACCAGAATCGGGCATTGAAGACTGAGCAGGAAATCCACGATGCGGCGCTCACCAGGTTTCAGAATGCGCGGGCTGGCGACTCGAACCTGCACGCCGGCCGCCTTCACGCGTTGCACGGAGGGGCGCAACCCGTAAAGATCCAAATAATCCAAAGTGATGCTATCAGGCTTGGCCGCGATTGCGGCTTCCATCTGTTCGGGGCCGCGGACGAGCAGGTGGAGTTGAGCGATGGCGGCCTCAGACCGACGCGCTTTACGCCGAAGTTTGGGCGTGGGATGAATCACTCGGATTATGGGACGCGATTGGAGCGCCTCGAGTTTTTCGACGGCCTGACGCCGCATTCGATTCAATAGCGAGACGGGCACGAAAACGGAGCCGATGATCTCAGCGCTCAGATGAGCGAGTTCATACGGCGTGTTGCCGAGTCTGCCGAGTTGTTCTTTCAGAGTCTCTTCGGTGATCCCGCGATTCTGCGCGGCGCTCAGCATGCCAGGCGAGTCCACTGTGACAGAAACCCCGCTTGGCAAGATCCAGCGAGTATGCAGCGGCTGGTTTTCTCCTGCCGTCGCCTGCACCGTGAGCGGCTGCTTTGAGACCGGCGCCACCGGATCAAGGAATGGACGCGCTGCTCGATCCAGTTGAGGGTCGTGCGTGCGCCACACCAGATCGCCCGCGCGAATCCGGCGGCAATTCACTGCGTTATTGGCGAAGCTTAGCTCCAGGGTGCCGTCAAGCTGGGGCGTCACGTGGTAGACGCGTCCCCCTTCCTCGTCTTCCTGCGGGCTGCGCCAATCGGCCGCATCGAACACGACGCCATCACCCGGTTTCAGCGGAGCAATTTCGTGCGCCGCCGTCGGCTGCACGGACACGCTGGCATCGAGAACAGCGGTGACGATGCCGATATGCACACCGCGATGGCGCGGGCCGCGGCCATTCACAACCTTCTGATGGTTCACGCCCGTGATGAAGTGCGGCCCGAGGCCGCGTGAGTAGACCTGCTCGAGTTCCAACTCCTGGCGCGGAGTGATCGACAATGGGCGGCCCGCCCAAGCGTCATCGACGGCTTGACGGTAAGCCCGGGTGGTTAATGCGACGTAATCGGCCCCTTTGTAGCGGCCCTCAATTTTCAGGCACCTCACCCCTGTCGCGATGATCTGCGGCAGGTGCCGCAACGCCGACAGATCGCCGGGAGAGAGGAGATAACGCGCGTCGGCCAGTGGCTTGCGAGCGCCATCGACCAACATTTCGTAAGGCAACCGGCAGGCCTGCGCGCATTGGCCTCGATTAGCGCTTCGCCCACCCCATGCTTCGGACGAGAAGCATTGTCCGGAATAGGCTACGCATAAGGCGCCATGGACGAAGATTTCGAGATCCGCGTTAGTCTTGGCGTAGATTGCGGCCACTTCCTCCAAAGATAATTCGCGAGCCAATGTGACGCGATGGGCCCCCTGCGCCCGCGCGAACTCGACGCCTTCCGCGCTAGTGATGCTGGTCTGCGTGGAGGCGTGAAGTTCCAGATCCGGCGCGATCTGGTGCGCCAGTCTGAGCACGCCGATGTCCTGCACGATGAGTGCGTCGACACCGGCTTCCGCAATGAGACCGAGCGCGCGCGCCGCTTCGGCTAGTTCGTGTTCGAAGACGAGTGTGTTGAACGTCAGGCAACCCCGTACGCCCCGGCGGTGCAGCGTACGCATCACTTCGGGTAGCTCGCTCAGTTCAAAGCCAACCTTCGCGCGCGCAGTGAAGTGTTTGAGGCCGAAGTAGCAGGAATCCGCGCCAGCTTCGATCGCCGCGTGGAGCTGCGGCCAATGTCCGGCCGGACTCATCACTTCGGGTTTCTTGGATGGCATGGGCTTCTTAGTAAGGGTAGCGTGCCATCAGCTTCGCCTGGTTTGCCTTTTTGTCTAGCCTCCGCTGGCCCTTTAGAGACAATAACTTGCGTCTCGGGTAGTTGGTTGCAAAACCGCATTCTTGGAGAGCCACCGTCTGGGCAAGGTATACTGCGCATGAAAGGCAGATATGGCCGCTGAGAATCTTGCCGCTGCAATTAGCTCACTTACGCCGGAGGAACAGGAGTCCGTTAAGCAGTTCGTCGACTTCCTCAAGCGAAAGGGTTCGTCTCCATCATCACCATTTCTCGCGGCCGTTGAAGAGTTCATCGATCAGCACCCGGAACTGCTCCGACGTCTGGCGCAGTGACCTCTTTTCCGACTATTGACGAGGTAATCGCCGTCCACGCCCGGTTAATCGCGAAGTTCGGAGGTTCCCTTGGCGTTCGGGATCGTGGCGCTCTCGAATCCGCTTTGGCGAGGCCACAAAGCGGCTATTACGAGGACATTATTCAGGAGGCGGCCGCACTCTGGGAGAGCTTGTCGCAAAACCATCCGTTCGTAGACGGAACAAGCGGGTCGCAGTCACTGTGACGGCGGCTTTTCTGAAGGTAAACGGATATCTGCTGGAGTTCGACGACCTAGAAGCCTTTTCCTTCCTGATTGGCCTCTACGAGAGCGGTACGATGCAATTCGTCGAACTGGAGAAATGGCTGCGCGTTCACGCCAAGCGAAGCAACCTGAGGAATTGATTGGCTCATCGACGGTAACAAACGGGTCGGCGCGAACGCGGCCATCACATTCCTGCTACGCAACATTGGGAATGTGTTCCGTTTTGCGACTCCCAGAGAAGCGATGCCAGGAGGGCAATAGGCGCCTGGCCCTTTTTATGGACCCGACAAAACGGGCGTGGCTGGGGCTAAGTAAGCTATCATCTCGGCATGCTCAATCTCATGTCAAAAATGGTTGGCTGTGCCCTGATGCTGTCGCTTTGCGCTGCGGCCGCCGACAAGAAGATCGTGACGCCCAAGGACTTTCCCGCCGGGAGACCTTTTAGCGCGGGCATTTTGGCAGGAGACACACTCTATGTTTCCGGGCAGACTGGAGCCGATTTCAAGACGGCGAAGATGCCTGACAACTTCGAGGACGAGGTTCGCCAGTGCCTGAATAATGTCGGTTCGATCCTCCAAGCCGGCGGCATGGACTTCTCCGATGTGGTCGCTGTGCAGGTGTACCTAACCGATATAGATCTGTTCCAGCGTATGAATGCGGTCTACCTGCAGGTCTTCAAGGAGCCGCGCCCAACACGCACCACCGTGGGCGTCGCGAAACTGGCCGGCGCGGGCGCGCATGTCGAGATTACCGTGACGGCTCGAAAGTAAATCCATGATCCAAGCCGTGCGAAAAATCCTGCTGGCTCTTTGCCTCTCCACCGTGGTTTTTGGGGCGGACAGCCGTCCACGGATTCGCGCCGTCACAGCGTTCATCGAAATCGATCCGAATAATGCCACTGCCGGGATCGAGCAGACACAGAAGTTCCTGGCGGCCGCAAAAATAGCCTTCAATCGGGCCGGATTCGAGGGCGCGGGTGGACGCATCACCACGCAGCCTTTCCCCATTTACACCAAAGGGATGAAACGGGAGGATGCACTGCGGTTGATCCGCAAGATGCTCGATGCCGCTTCGAAAGGCGGATCCGCGCTCAACATCGGCCCGGCGATGATCCACGACGGCGACGACACTGCACCGGTGGCTTTTCTGGCGGACGTTCTAGCGGACACCGGCGTCAATGCCAACCTGATCGTGGCAGACGACCAAGGCATCCACTGGCGCGCCGTCCAGCAAGCGGCGAAGTTGATCAAGGCGGTTTCCGAGCACAGCCCGCACGGCGACGGCAACTTCAACTTCGGCGCCATTGCGATGGTGAAACCGTATGGGCCCTATTACCCCGGCTCCTATCATCTGGGCCAGGGACACGCTTTTGCGATCGCGATGGAGGGAGCGAACGTGGTGGCCGACGTATTCGAACGCTATCACGATCCTCGCGAAGCTGAACAGCACCTAACGGAGGCGTTCGCTCAATACACCAAGGAAGCTGAGAAGGTGGCGATCCAGATTGCATCCAGCAGCGGGTGGACGTACGAAGGCATCGACGCCACTCCCGCGCCACTCGGAGACCGCTCCATTGGCGGCGCGATCGAATCGTTCATCGGTGGACCGTTTGGATCCAGCGGCACTTTGACTGCCGCCAGAATTATTACGCACGCCGTACAATCCACGCCGGTGAAGCGCACCGGTTACTCGGGCCTGATGGTTCCGATACTCGAGGACAATGTTCTGGCCCGCCGGTGGGCGGAAGGGACCTTCAGCCTGGACTCGATGCTGGCTTACTCGGCGGTGTGCGCCGGCGGGCTGGACACAGTGCCATTACAAGGCGATATAAGCGAGCAGCAGATTGCGCGCATTTTAGGGGATCTCGCCTCGCTCGCCTACAAGTGGAACAAGCCACTTGCCGCGCGGTTGCTTCCGGCCCCTGGGAAAAAGCCCGGGGAAAGGACCGAGTTTACCGAGAGCGCCTTCTTGAAGAACACAACCGTGCAGGCGCTGCCGGGCGCGAAGCGCTGAGCTGGCTATTCATAGGGAACGAAGCCGCGCGCCTTGGTCTTCAACCGGTACACGGACGTGGTGGCGGTGATGTAAAGCGTGCTGAAATCGGCGTCACCCCAAATCAGATTTGCAGGCATCTCGGGTAACACGAGGGTGCCCAGGTGCTTTCCCTTGGGATCCCAAATCCAGATTCCCAGCGGTCCTGTCACGTAGACATTTCCCTGGCGATCCACCCGCATTCCATCCGGCACGAACGAGTCCGGCGGCCCTTCTTCCTTACCGAAAAGCCGTCCGTTGCTTAGTTCGCCCTTCGAACTGAAATCGTAGACGTGGATGTCGCGATTCATGGAGTCGTCGATATACAGCAGCCGGCCGTCGGGCGAAAACGCCAGGCCATTGGGCTGCGCGAGATCCTTCGTCAACAGGCGCAGCGATCCATCGGCAGCCAGGCGATACACTCCCTGAAACGGGATTTCCTGCTTCTCGCCTTTTACCAAATCGAGCGTTGGATCGGTAAAGTAAAGCGCGCCGTCCGGCCCCAGCAGGACGTCATTGGGGCTGTTCAGACGCTTCCCTTCGTACTTGTCAGCCAGCACCTGGTAGGAGCCGTCAGGCTTCACCTCCACTATCGCCCGCAACACGCTAGCGGTAGTGATCAGCCGATGCTTGCGATCATAGGTGCTTCCGTCGGGATCGCCGGTCTTGAATACCGTTTCGCGGCGTCCGCCCGGGAACACGCGAAAGATTTCGTTCTGTATTTCATCGCTGACATACAAGAACCCTCGCGAGTCCCAGACGGGCCCTTCGGTGAATCCGAATCCGCCCGCGAACTTTTCGAGCTTGGCTCCTCGATCGATCAGCTTCCAGAAATCGTCGGATTCAGCTTTCAACTCAAACTTGCGTGGCGGAGGTTTCTGGTCTTGCCCAACAGCCGTCAGTTGTAGAGCGACGCACGCAGCGACAACTGATTTGAGTATCAGCGCCACGCCGCGCCGGGAGCACGTCCCATGATGGGCCAAGCATCGACGATTTGATCGCCACGAGCGACATAGTACCGATCGTAGTAGCTTGTGCTGTCGTCCAGGACGGTGCAATAGATTTCCACCCGATCGCCCAGCTTGAGGTCCCGGTCTCCGTCCTTCCACTTGAGGAGGCCGTACTCCGCGCCTTGGGTCGAAACGTCCAGCCAAGGCATCCCTTTCACCTTGTCGGTCGGCCTGACTCCGGCCTTGTTGCCGTAGTCGATCGTAACCTGGCTGGGATGGCGTCTGCTATCCACGGTGGTAAGTACGGTGAGAGCGCCGGCGAAATCGTTATAATTCGTGTCGTCGCTCTTGCCGCCGATAACGAAGTACCTGGTGTCCATGAATACGTAGGATCCCACTTCGAGCTCGGTGAGGCCGTTCTCATGGTCGATGTTGTAAGTGCCGGTCGAGCCACCAGTGAAGATATTCACCGGCAGTCCGGACTTCTTGATTAACTCCACCGTCTCTCTCGGCGCAGCCATGTCCTTGGCGGATTCCACACGCCGCTTCTCAAACGTCTTGGTATGGGCAGCAGCGCCGGCATACGCCATGATGCCCTCAAACTGCATGTGCTTGGAAGATGCAATCTTCTGTGCCAGATCGACGGCAGGCTGACCATTTTCTATGCCCTGCCTGCTCAGGCCCGCGTCCACCGATACCAGGACCTTGAGGTGGGCGCTGTCGGCAATAGCCGCCTGCTCAATCCAATCGAACACGATGGGATCATCGATCACGAACATGAAGGTGGGATCTTTGATGGAGAGCGCGACCGCTCGTTCTATGCCGTTCTTGCTGGCGGGCTGCTTGGTCCACATCACGTTCTTGAGGCCGGCATTGGACATGAGCTCCGCCTCGGCGATGGTGGCGCAGGTGAGTCCGATTCCGCCGTGTGCGAGCTGAATCTTGGCGACATCCACGCTCTTATGAATCTTGACGTGCGGGCGAATGCTGATACCGGTCGACTTGATCTGATCCGCCATGATCTTCAAGTTCCGCTGGAACAGCGCTTCGTCAACGACCATACAGGGGGTGGGTAGAACGTCCTTGGTCATGTCACGGAAATCGCGCCGAGCGATACGTGCCTCGAACTCGGTGTAGGGAAATCCGGTGGGACTTGTTTTAGCAGCCCGCGCTGGTATGGCGGCGAAAGCGCCTGCGGCGGCGCTAGCAGCTAGGAATTGGCGGCGTGAAGTCATACAGTCTCCTTCGGTGTAGTCTATTATATCCGTTCGCGCAATCTTGTAGGATTTGCGCAACCTCGTTCACAACAGCTTCTATTTCTGGCCGGTCCCCGGCGAGCTAAAATCCGCCGTGCCAATGCGAATGAATGATGCCGTCCGCGAGTTTCCACCTGGCGGCGAAGACGAGCCGGGCTGCGACACTACCTCCATCCAGCTTCCGTAAACACGCCCGCCGAGCGCGGCCAGCGCGGTATACTCCCCGATCTCGCTATCCAGCGGATCGTAAGAATGCTCGCTCAGAAGATAATTGCGGAATGTTCGCGCGCCGTCGGTGGATCGGGCGAGCGTGACATCCACCGTCTTGTTGGCGGGGTCCCGCCGGCGATCATAAAACACTACGTTCACCGCGCCGGACGACGGGTCCACGGCCAACCACTGGAATAGCTGATCCGCGCCGTTATGCAGCGGGTCGGAGTTGACCCGAACTGGGGGCCCCCAAGTCCGGCCGCCATCCATCGAAGTTGCGCAGAAGATGTCGACGTCTCCGTTGCGGTAATCGTTCCAGGCAACGTACAGCCGGGCGGGCCCACCATTCTTGCCGGCCTTGCCGACCTTGTCGACGGCCATGTCGATTTGCGGGTAGCCATTGGCGTGATTGGCGTTAAACACCATGAAGTTCGACGGACCGGCTTCGGCCACCCAATGGTTGCGCGAAAAAGTCTTTCCGCCGTCGCGCGAAACAGCGTAGACGATGTGACCCCGATCGCTCCAGATCACGTGCAACGCGCCATCGGGCGTAACCACACCACTAAATCCCTGCACCGTGCCTTCATCGTCACGCGGCGTCCCGGGACGGTCGCTGATCCGCATAGGCGCCGACCAGGTCAGCCCGCCATCCGTGGAGCGAGAGAAAAGTATTAGAGAATCGGCCGTTCGATCCTCCGTCCAGCCGACGTACAGATTTCCCGCGTAGGGGCTCTTCGCTTGATTGTCCGCGACAACATAAGGTTTATCCTCGAATGGAATGCCAGGACCCTCAGCGTGCTCGATCACCGGGATCGTGCGAGGCTCCCAGGTCTTCCCGCCATCCAGCGAGCGGCGGATCTGGATGCTATTTCGTTTGGGGTTGTGGCCCCAATATCTCCACGAGCCTGCGCCGTCGAAGGCGATGAAGCACAAAATGGCGTGGCCCCGGTGATCGTAGGTGACCGAGATGTCGCCGGAAGCGCGGTAGTTGGTTGGCGCTGTTCCCTCGGACATCGCCCAGTGCTCACCGCCATCGGTGGAATAATCGGCGGTTACCCGCGATCCGAATGCGACAACAATTTGCTGAGGGTTGGCAGGGTTGATTGCAATGGACGGCCCGTTGAATTCACCTGGAGCCGGCGTCACACTGACTACTCGACGGCCCGGCGCCGGGGGCAGCGCCTGTTCGTCGGCCACCTGGGCTTCGGCGACGGCCAATACAGCCAACAGAAATCCACTTGTGACGACGAATCGCATTATGGCAATCCAAACGCGATGATGTTCGAACCGGAGGCGATGGAGATATATTGCTTTCCATCCACCATGTAAGTCATGGGCGACGCGCGCAGGGTCTCGTTGGTGTGAAAATGCCAGAGCGCCTTACCGGTCTTTGCATCAACCGCCGCCAATGCACCGTTGTCGTCGCCAAAAAACACCAAGCCTCCCGCCGTCGAGAGCACGCCTCCACCGCTATGGCTCGATCCGACCTGGGGAACTTCCCAGACGATCTTGCCAGTCTGTATATCGATGGCCCGCAGGAATTTCTGATCGGTCTCGCCTGGGACTCGCCGCGCTGCGCCGCCGTAGAACGATTGCCCCTGCTCCCACCAGGCCGACGATTTCGTATAAATAGCGCAGGACTCGAGCGCCATCACATAGAACAACCCGGTGGCCGGGCTGTAGGCCGTGGACATCCAGTTCGTCGCACCCGAAACCGAAGGGCAGGTCTTTATTCCCTGCTCCGATGGTTCCTGGCCCGGCACTAGCTTTGGACGGCCATCCCCGCCGATGCCGCTGGCCCAGGTGAGTCTCTTGACGAAGGGTTCGCCCAGCAAAAACTCGCCGGTTACGCGATCGAGAACGTAAAAGAAGCCGTTGCGATTCGCCTGAACCAGCAGCTTGCGCGGGCGGCCGCGAAATTCAGCGTCGATGAGCATCGGCGTCTCGGTGGCGTCCCAATCATGCAGGTCGTGCGGGCTGAACTGGAAGTGCCAGCGAAGTTTGCCGGTCGCAGGCTCGAGCGCCAGAACCGAACTGGAGTAGAGATTATCGCCCTTACGCTCGTCACCGTTGTAGTCGGGGCACGGATTGCCGGTCGGCCAGTAGATCAGATCCGTGCTCGGATCATAGGTTCCGGTCAACCATCCATCCACGCATCCGTGTTGCGATTCCATCACCCGGCCGACCCAGGTTTCTGACAATGGCTCGCCGGGCGCCGGCATATTCCAGAATCGCCATGCGTGTTCGCCGGTGGAAGCTTTGTAAGCGTCCACGAAACCTCGCGCTCCCTCGTCGCCTCCGGAGGTGCCGGAAAGCACCAGATCTTTGACCACCAGCGGAGCCGACGTAGAGCCGTAGTTCTTGCGATAATCGGCCATTTCGGTGTCCCAGAGAAGTTCGCCGCTCAGACGGTTGAGCGCGATGATATGGGCATGATCGGTGACCATGAAAACCGTGTCGCCCAGAACCGCAACACCGCGATTGATGGCGGTACCGGCATCCCCGATAACGCCTTTGGTCAGAGGTTGAGAGTAATGCCAGATCTGCCGCCCGCTGCGAGCGTCCAGCGCATAGGCTTGGTTGGCGGTGGTCACGTACATCACGCCGTCCACAACCACCGGTGTCACTTCCAGATGATTGGAATCCGCGATAGGGAACATCCACTTGGCCCCCAGTTGCGCGACATTTGCGTTGTTGATCTCAATGAGCTCGCTATGGCGATTTCCGCTGAGGTGACCGTGGTAGGTCGGCCAATCGCCCGGTTTGGGAGCGGCTATGGCCGAGAATGCCGGATCGCCCGCGAGCGCGGCCGTCCCCGCCCCGAGCGAAGATATCGAGTTGTCCTTGGCAAGCCGGCTGAGGAATGCCAGCAGATCGCGTTGCTCGGAATCCGTTGCGCTGAGCGGAGGCATCAAACCTTTCGGCTCGGCGATCTCCTCGGCAATTTCTTCTCGCGTCACAAAATGCAATTTCCCATCCAGGTCCTGTAACTGGAGATCGTAATTGCTTTCGTTCTTGGCGAGACCGCGGATAGTTTGCCCGGAACGCAGGCGAACCGAAACCAACTTGTAGCCCGCCATGCCGAGCGCATTGGGATCGCGCAAAGCCAGTTGGATCCGCGCCAGCCTGGTGTCGCGTCCGAGGTTGGATAGGTCTGGCCCCAGAACACCTCCGCGTCCCTTTACCAGGTGGCAGTTCGCGCAGTTTCCTTTTCCGAAGAAGAAGCTCCCGCCTGCCTCGGCATTGCCAGCCGGTGGATGCTCGAAGGCCGGGGCGCGCAGTCCGCTGACGAAAGCCGCCAATGCATCCACATCCTGCTGCGGCAGCGGAAATGCCGGCATGCCGTAATCCGCAAGACCGTTCTTGATAATGTCCGCAACCTTCATGTCTCGATGGCCTAACCCGCGCACATCAGCGATGTCGGGACCGAACTCACCGCCGCCGCCGTCAGCGCCGTGGCAACTGGCACAGCGAGTTGCAAACAGCTTCTTGCCGGTCTCGTTTTCCTGCGCCCTTCCCGGCCACGCGCATAGGAGCACGGCCAGGAGAACCGGGGCACAGGATCGGAGTGTTCTTGTCGTCATCGTTCTTTAGTAGGTTGCGATCGGATTGATGGGAGAACCCGTGCCGCCAGGAACCGCCAGCGGAGCCGCGGTGAACAGAAAAACCCAGCGTTTGCGCTTTGCCGCTTCCCTACCCAGGTCTTCCAGATCGCATTCGTCGAAAAGAGGGAGACCCATCGCGACCAATGCCATGAGGTGGATCGGCGCGCCAATGCCTTCCACTTGCGATGGAATCACTTCTGGGTCGGCATCCCCGCCTAAGACCGCGACACCGCGGTCGTGCAGCCATTTAGCGCAAGAAGCGTGCAGGCCCGCGAAGGCCGGTCCAGGACCCTTGGCGGCGCGCATGGCCCAGCGTCCGCTACGAACGAAAACCGCATCCCCGGCCGAAACCTTCACCCCCGTTTGCTTCTCCCATGCGGCTAAGTCTTCCGGATAAATCGGCGTGCCCGGCTCCAGATAATCCACGCCCTTCAGCCTCGCGATGTCGATGATCACCCCGCGTGTCAGGATGCCGGTCTTGACCGGAAGAACCGAATCCTCGGGACAACCTTGCGCGGTAATCTGGTCCACCGGGAAGCCGTTATAAAGTTTCCCTTGATAACTCGCGTGGCACAGCGCATCGAAGTGCGTCTGCCCCATTCCATGGAAAGAGACATTGTAGTTGTCCATGTGGAATCCGCCGGCAGCGGGCAACATGGTATGTACAAACGGATTCTCATTGTCGACTGCCTTCTCGGTGAGGACGTTGTGGGCCATTGAAATCGAGTAGCCCTCTTTCACCAGCGCGACGGCTTGCCGGCGCTTGGCGGGAGTGATGAGGTTCAGCGTGCCGAGCTGATCGTCTTTACCCCAGCGGCCCCAATTGGAAAACTCGGTCATCCACCGGTCGATGTCAGCTTTCGTCACCTTGTGATCGGATTCGGCAGGCAACAAGACCGCAGCGATAAGAAGAGAGATGGCTGCGTTCCGCATCATAAATTATCGGTCGACGCTGAAAGCCATGAGGGCATCGCCGGCGGCGACCACGATATACTGCTTCCCTTCACTCAGGTAGCTGATCGGATTCGACCAGATGGCGCCACCGGTCTGAAATCGCCAAGCCAGTTTGCCTGACACTGCGTCGACGGCGAAGAAGTCGCCTTCCATGGTTCCAGAGAAGACCAAGCCGCCCGCGGTGGAAAGAACTCCGCACCAAGGTGGGGTTTGCACTCGAAATTCCCAACGCATTTCGCCGGTTTGCCAATCTAGCGCCCGCAGCGCTCCCCACGGCTCTTCGCCGGGGATCGGCAATCGATCGGCTCCCATGTATAGATGCCCGGGCTCGAAGGAGAGGGTTTTGGTGGTGCGCTTCTGGATGGCTCCCTTCTCCCGAACATTTTGATACAAGAGCCCGGTCTTCAAGTCCAGCGATGGGCTGAACCAATTTGCCGTGCCATCATCGTCCGGATACACGAGCGCTCCTTCAAAGCTCGGGACTGCCGCCGGATTCCAGATGGGACGCCCATGCGGGTCGAGTCCCATGGCCCAATTCTGCCGCGCAAATTGCTTGCCCACGAGATATTCGCCGGTGAGCCGGTCCAGCACGTAGTAAAAACCGTTCCGGTTCGCGAACAGTACCAGCTTCCTGGGCTGGCCGCGAAAATCGGCGTTGACGAGCACCGGCACTTGGTTGGCATCCATGTCGAGCGTGTCGTGCGGAGTGAACTGGAAATGCCATTTCAACTTTCCGGTGTCGGCGTCGAGAGTGATCAGGGCGTCGGAGTAAAGATTGTCGCCATTGCGCTCGTCGCCGATCATATCCGGCGAAGGGTTGCCTGTTCCCCAATACACCAGGTTGGCTTCCGGGTCATACGCGCCGGTGACCCAAGTGGGAGCGCCGCCGGTCTTCCAGCTATCGCCCGCCCAGGTTTCGTTGCCGGGCTCGCCCGGCGCAGGCACCGTGTAGAAGCGCCAGGATCTCGCACCGGTCTTTACATCGTATGCGTCCAGGAAGCCGCGGATACCGTATTCGGCGCCGGCTATGCCGATGATGACTTTATCTTTCAGAACGAGCGGTGCGGCGGTAATCGAGTAGGCGGCCTTGTAATCGGCTACTTCCACGTCCCAACGGACACGCCCGGTCCGCATGTCCAGCGCAACCAGGTGCGCATCCACCGTGCCCAGGAAGAGCTGGTCATCCAGAACCGCTAGTCCGCGATTCACCAGCCCGCAGCAGACGATTACGCCCTTGGGCAGCGGTCGTTTGTAAGTCCAAATTGGACGGCCTGTGCGGAGATCGAGCGCCGTCACACCACTGAGCGGCTCGGTGATATACATGACTCCATCGAAAACCAGAGGCGTAGTCTCGAAATGACCTAGCACGCCGGTCTGATACATCCAGGCCACCTTGAGACGGTCGACGTTCGATGTATTGATCTGGTCTAACGCGGAATAGCCATGGGCTTGATAATCTCCCGAGTAAGTCAGCCAGTTGCCTGGCTCCGAATGCGCGTTGAGGATGCGCTCATACGGGACCTGCCCATCCAAAAGCATGACTGCTGGGAGTAGTAAAAGAATGCCTTTCATTTGCCGCCTTGCGGAGATTCCAAATATGCGATCAAATCGTCCAGTTCCCCTGGAGTGAGGGTGTTCCGGAAGCTCGGCATGAGAGAACGCCTCGGCTCTTTAGAGATTTCGGTCAGTTCACTCTTCCAGAAGGAATGAAATTGGTTTGAGAGGTCGCGAATCTGAATGGAGAAAGAGTCTTCGTTTACGCGGACTCCAGTAAAACTGTGCCCGTCTTTCGTCACCACGCGGACCTGAAGGAAGTCCAGCGGCACGGAGGCGTCTGGATCGAGGAGCGAGGTCCGCACCTGGGCCGCGTTTTGGCGCGTGCCGATGTCGCTGAGGTCCGGTCCGATGCCGCCGCCATGGCCGCCCATGGTGTGGCATCGCGCGCACCCTCCCTTTGTTGCGTAAATCTGCCGGCCACGGGCGGGATCGCCGGTTAATTTCGCTGCTTCGACGCGGCCCAGGACCCGCACAAACGCCACTACTTGCCAGATTTGGTTGGGAGCCAGCGCGCTCGCTGGCATCTTGGTCCCGGCAATACCGTCACGGATGACACGAAACAGACTCAGGTCGTCGGGCGCGTGAGAAAGCTGGGGCAGCGCCAGCACCGCGCCTTGTCCGCCCTCGCCCTTCGGCCCGTGACAGTAAGAGCACTGCGTTCCAAAAATCCGCTGGCCCTCAGCCCGGTCTTCGGGCGTTGCCTTCGGCTGCACCAGTTCTGATTCCTGGCCCGGAAGCAGCCGGCAGGCAAGCACAAAGCCGGCGAGAAATAGCAGGCGGCTTGTCATTTGGCTGTCAAAAGTCGAGTCGCAAGGAAAGTTGGCCCACGCGGTTCCCGCCGTTTTCGGCGGACTGCACCGTTTGTGTCACACCGAAAGTGCTGGGTGAGGAAATGTCCATGGATTGCGGCTGCAGGAAGTTCGGGTGGTTCAGAAGATTCGTGTAGGTAGCCTCAAAGCGCATCCTGAGGCGCTCCCATATCGCGAAGGTCTTTGATAGTCCAGCCGACACGGTAGTCGTCGGCGGGCCTACGCAATTCCCGACACCCTCGTTTCCGATGCGGCCCGCACCCTGCGGTGTCAGAGCGAATGCGTTGATATTGAACCAGCCGTTCGGTCCGGGATTCGAAATGTTGCAATTTCCGATCTGGTCGGGCCGTATCGTCGTCCCCCGATAGAGTTCATTCAGGTTAGACACGCTGACGGCTGGGTTGCTGTCAATGGCGGTCATGAAGGGCCCAGTCTCAGAAAGAATAATCGTACTGAGCTGCCACCCGCCCAGCGCTGCATTGACGAAATTGTTAGAGTTCGCCAGGAAAGGTTTGCCGTGCCCGAATGGAAGCTGGTAGATTCCGGTTAACAAGAAACGCTGGCGTCGTGGCCCTGCGTCGTTGCCCCGGTCATCCCTCAGCGCGTACTGATCGTTCACTAAATAGCCACCTGAGAAGTTGCCCGCTTCGGTACCGTATCCTACTGGGGCGTCGGCCACATTGGTTAGATCTTTGGCCCAATCATACGTAGCCTGTAAAGAGAATCCTCCAGAAAAACGGTGAGCGAGCTGCAGTTCCATGGCCTGATAGTTCGCGAATCCCAGGTTTTCCATCGAAACGATTAAATTGTACTGCGGATAGGGTTTGATGCAGGGTCCGGCGGGGCTGGCATGACATTGGTTCTTGTCTACATTGATTGATAGACCATAGGTGTTTTCTCCGATGTAGCTGCCGCGCGCAGTCCAGTTCTTCCAGAGCTCCCGCTCGATGGTTACGTTCCACTGCGCTGACGCGGGATCCCTGTAATGAATATCCTGTGCCTCGAAGACATTAAACGAACCAACCACGGCCGGAGTCAGTCCGCCGTTGCCGTACCCAGCGGCTGGAAGTTTGAAGAGCGGAACCCCGTTGGTGATAGAGTTGACATAAAATGGTGCGTCGGTTACCGCGACGCCTGTCATCATATAAGCTTCCCAACCGAGGCTGGGAACCGTAAAGATGCCAAAACCAGCCCGGAACACGGTCTTGTCGTTACCAAAAGGCCGCCATGCGACGCCGGCGCGCGGATCGAAGTCATGATAGTCGGTATAGCGCAGCCATGTGGGCAGGCCTGCCTGGCTGGCATCCTCCACCGGTGTACAGGGGTAAGCAGGGTTGGGTAGCGGTTTGAGAGAGCACGCGTTGAGGGTATACAAAACAGAAGCTGCCGGAGGAAGCACCTTAAGCGCGATGTCGGGCACGACAATCCCGCCGGTGGCCGGGTTGAAATTGGCTATGTTGCCATTTTTCTCCGAGAAGGGCGGCATGAGCTCCCAGCGTAAGCCAAAGCTGAAGGTGAGACTCTTGGACGCGTGCCATTCGTCCTGCGCGTAGACCGCGAAGTGGTTGGATTTTTGATCGAGGTGAGGTCCAGTCACGAAGACTTGATCGGTCGCCGGCAAACCCAGTAGAAGATCAGCAAATGCGTTGCCGCTGAAGTCGCCGTTGAAGGTGAATGACCCGAACTCGTCGGATGCTCCGAAATCATCGATCCTGTTGTACTCCACTTGATGCAGCTCAGCACCGAACTTCATGGTGTGCTTGCCTTTGATCCAGGAAAGATTGTCGTCGAATTGGGTCACCTTGGAACCCACGGGTCCTATGGAGTCGTGCCCGAGGTTAGTAAAGCCCGTTCCACTGCTGAAATCGAACCCAGGGAAGGCACCCGCAGTACCGGCGCGTGACAGGTCTAGTCCAGTCAATCCGAGGAAAGCATCGACCTGCGCGCCTTGATAAGGAAAAGTTGAGACTATGTCCAGGCGGCTCCAACCAAATCGAAACTCGTTGACGATGTGCGGCGTGATCGTGTAGTTGTCGGAAAGAATAAGATTCTTGTCCGTCTCGTTGTTGGTGGTTGGCGGCAATAATTGGGCGGTCTGTGCCTGGTTCCCGAATCCGCTGTTTGTAGTCGACTGCTGTGGAAGATTCTTCCAGGTCCATCGTCCGAAGAGCTGATTCTTCGTTCCGATATATTGATCGATGCGGACGTCGTATCCGTTGGTTTCATTCGCCAGCTTCAGTTGCGACCTGTAGTCGCCCGTGGTTGAGCCGGAGAAGTCGTTGGGCGCGGGGTAGTAAGTGGTGAGAAGCTTCTGGGTGACCGGATTAAGCAGGATGGACGGGATTTGGTTGTTGGGAAACGGCGCACCAGTGAATGGGTTCACGGCAGGCGGGCCCGGCACGCCATTGAGATTGCCTGACACCATGGCCGCGGTGGGCAGGTTATCGATCACCAACTGTGAGCCGGGTCTGCGGTTCTCTTCGGTGTCAATGAAGAAGAATGTTTTATCGTGCCCGTTGTAAAGTTTCGGAATTACGACCGGGCCGCTCAAACTGCCGCCGAACGTATTCCAAACCTTGGCCTGCTTCTCCGGCGACCCGTAGATGGTGGCGTCCAGGGCGGCATTCTGAAGATACTCGAAGGCGCTTCCGTGGATGGCGTTCGCGCCACTCTTGGTGGTGACAGTGACGTCGCCGGTGGTAGCGAACTCGGCGTTATTATTGATCGCCGACACTTTGAACTCGGCCAGCATCTCGGAGGAAGGGAACATGTTGCTGGCGGGGGAATTATAAATAATGTTTACGCTGGACGCGCCGTCCACCGAGTAATCGACCTGGTACGGCTGTGAGCCGGTGAGGCCGATGTTTCCGTACTGATCTTGAGTGACGTTGGCCGACGCAACAATCGCCCCGAGCGGGCTAGTGGAAGCGCCGCGATAGTTCGCCGGCAATTGCGTCACCTCCTGATTGCTCATCGTGTTGACGATGGTCGCATTCTCGGTGTTGATGGCCGCGGCCTCCGCGCTCACCTGCACGCTCTGCTGGACTGAGGCCAACGCCAGGCTCACATCGACGCGCCTCTCCTGGCGTGCGTCGAGCGTGACCTCGTTGATTTTGGTAAGACCAAACCCGGCACTGACCACCGATATGGAGTAACGGCCGGGCGGCACAGTCAGCAATTGGTACTGCCCACTGCTGTTTGAGGTGGCGCTGCGAACGTTGTTATCTTCGAGGTTAGTGATGGTGACGACGGCACCTGAGATGACGCTGCCGGATTGATCCTGAACAGTGCCCACAAAAGTACCAAATGTAGACTGCGCGAATAGCGGGGCGCCGGCCAGAAGCGCTAAACATACAAGCAGCAGCAAATTCTTTCTTTGCAGCGGGCGTAGCCAAAAGCACATAACATTCTCCTCACTGAACATGTATTTTGATCTTGGTTCCCGTGGTATGGAATGCGGACGTGGGATGGAATGCCGACATGGGCTAACTCACCAGCTCTTTCTGGCCCCATCTGTCGGTTTGCCTGAGAACGTTATTCCTTCGGCGGGTCAAAACGTAGCGAACTCGCCGCTCCGCTGCAACCACTCTCCAGATCTCCTGAAGTGACGGTCCTTTTGCCTGAGAGTTTCCGGGGCGGTTGCTCCTTCGGCGCTGGCCAAGGCCAGTCTCTCCCGTCAGCACAACATTTCGATTGCCAGCAAGTGTAAGCCAGCACGCTAAGCTTGTCAAGGAAATTCCAGACCAGCAGATTTTAGACGGCAAGTTTTGGACGTTGCGATGCAATCCGTTCATAAAAGTCTTCTTCCCGATCGGTTGCTGACAACCGGCTCGGTTGATGCTTGTGATTCGAGTTCTTCTATTACTTTCGCGGTGTCCTGTCCCAGCACCGGAGGCGATCGATACCCCATCGTCCTGTCCACGAATCGCATCGGGTTGCTGAGCAGTTTGAGCGGACCAACCGTGGGATGATCCACTTCCACGACGTTGTCTCGCGCAAGCATTTGGGGGTGTTGGAATATCTCCGCCACCGAGAGTAGCGGTCCACAAGGTACTTGATGCCGATCCAGAATCTTTGTCCATTCGGCGCTTGATCGCCGGCCCATAATGGCTTCGATTTCCTCGATCAGGGTGACGCGGTTCGAGGAGCGGCTTTTATTATTGCGGTAGCGCTCATCCTGGGCCCATTCCGGCTTGCCCAAGGCATCGCAGAAGCGCCGCCAGATGCGGTCGTTCGGTACGCCCACCGCGAGTGGTACGTCCTGGCATCGCAGCAACTGATAGGGAACGACGGTCGAATTCTCGGCGCCCTGGGGCGCGGGACTTTTGCCCGTCAACAGAAATGCAGCCGACTGGAGTGACATTGCGAACAGCAACGATTCGAGCAGCGAGACTTCAACGTGTGTTCCTTGGCCGGTCCTTTGCCTCTCATACAACGCCGCCAAGATCGCTTGGGAGGCGAATTGTCCGGCCAGCACGTCGGCTACCGGGAAGCAGGCTCTCGCGGGCTCGCCCGCCGATCCGTTGGCGAGCATCATGCCGCTCATGGCCTGGACGATCAAGTCATAACCTGGCCGCTCGCGGTCCGGTCCGGTGAGCCCAAAACCGGAGATGGAGGCGTAGATCAGACGCGGATTATCGGTCCGCAGGCATCTGTAATCGATGCCCAATCGTTCGGCCACGCCGGGCCGGAAGTTTTGAACCACAACATCGGCTTCCGCGGCCAGGCGCCGTAACGCCGCGACATCGCTCGAAAGCTTCAGGTCCAGCGCGACGCTTTCTTTGTTGCGATTGAGAGCCAGGAAGTAAACGCTCTCGCCTCCGATGAAGGGAGGACCCCAATGGCGGGTTTCATCGCCGGTCCGCGGTTCCTCGATCTTGATGACCCGAGCGCCCAGATCGCCCAGCAGCATGGTGCAGAAGGGTCCCGCCACGGCGCGGGTCAGATCCAGAACCCGTACACCCTGGAGTGGAGCGCAATTGCCGCTGGAGTGTAGCACGGTATCTGGCAATGCTAAGGTAAATCTCGAACGCGATCAATCATCAAAGAGTATTTTTCTGATAATCTTTTGTTAAGTTCGATGACTGTTGCTCAACTGGAATGCTTTCGTGCCGTCGCCCGGCGGCGGCATTTCGCGCGCGCGGCCGACACGCTCGGAAAAACGCAACCGGCACTGACTGTGCACGTGCAGCGGCTGGAAGCGGACCTCGGCGTGACGCTATTCGAACGCACCGGCAAACAGGTTACGCTCACACCCGCGGGCGAGATACTGCTTCCCTACGCCGAGAAGATACTGGCTGACAACGTGGAGGCTCGCGTGCGCATGGCGGAGGTCCACGGCGGGACCTTGGGCGTGGTCCGGATTGGAGTGATACCGACCATCGCGGCTCACTTTCTGCCGGCGGTTTTCAAGGAGTTCAAGTCTCGCTTTCCGAAGGTGAGGGTGCTGCTGCGCGAGGAGAGTACCACGCCGATGCTCACCGCCCTGTTGCTTAGCCGCGAAATCGACCTGAGCATCGCGCTGCGTCCGCACCGATCGGCTGGTTTGAAGCCGCATACGCTGTTTACGGAGGAATTCTGCCTGGGCGTATCGACGCAACACGCGTTGAGCGCACATGCTAGCGTGCCGATCGGGCGCTTGAAGCGGGAGAAGTTCATTTTGTACAAAACTCCGGGGCACAATACGCGCGAGGTGACTTTGCAGTATTGCCGGAACGCGGGATTTGAGCCCGAGGTGGCCTTCGAAAGCGAACAGGCCGAGACCATTCAGTACTTGGTTGCCTCCGATCTGGGCATCACGCTCTTGCCTGAAATGGTGCTCCGTCACCCGGCCGGCCAGAATATCTCGATGGTTCGAATTCAAGCCCCGACTCCGCGCCGCACGGTAGTGGCCACCTGGAAGCCCGGACGATATCTTTCCACCAACGCGCGGCAATTCCTGCAGTGTGCCGAAACGGTGGCAGACGCCTGGTATGCATCTTCCAAACGCGGCTAAGGCCGGATGCCCGACGCGATCGCGGGGAACGCGAGGGCGAACCGCCCTTGACAGAATTAAACATTCATTTTAAACTGCTGTTTAGATGGCCAGCCCGCTCGTGAAATCAAAGCCCCCCGTACTACCGGAAGACACGCGCACCAAGCTTCTGGACGCGGCGGGACAGGTCTTTGCCGAATCCGGATTCCAGGCCGCGACCGTACGCGAGATTTGTGCTTGCGCCGGCGTCAACATCGCTCTGGTGAACTACCATTTCGGCGACAAGCTGGAGCTGTATACCGAAGTCCTCCGGCATTCGGTCGGCGCTTCGGGAAACGGAATCATCAAGAAGGCGATCGGCAGCAAGGCCCCTCCCGAGGAGGCTTTCCGCGAACTGATCCACGCCATGCTCCTGAGAGTCTGCCGAGCCGATCGTCCCGGATGGCACTTCCGGTTGATGATGCACGAATTCGCCCAGCCCACTCCCGCAATGGCGAGCGTGATCGACGAGACAATGCGGCCGGTTTACGATCGTTTCCGCGAGCTGATCGGCAGCATGCTCGATTTGACTCCCGACCACGACCAGGTCCGGCT
>Ga0182015_10001484_pt1 | contig 30781 bp, 24 predicted proteins | sample 712P3MmetaG_FD_120478 | JGI IMG/M metagenome (GOLD analysis project Ga0182015, IMG submission 120478) | Permafrost microbial communities from Stordalen Mire, Sweden - 712P3M metaG | ecosystem: Environmental > Terrestrial > Soil > Wetlands > Permafrost | place: Sweden: Stordalen | collected... | reverse complement strand
ATCAATAGCGCTGGCCAGAACCCGGATTTGCTGCAAAACATAGTCCCCGTGACGCAATTTGCGGTCGACGCGGCGAATGGAACACTGCCCCAGTTCGCGCTGATTGAAGCCAGCTCTGCCGCGTCACTCGATGAGCACCCCAACAATAGCGACACCTCTACCCCGGCCGATGTCCAAGCCGGAGCTAACTACGCAGCCGGTCTGATCAACGATCTTATGGCTAGCCCCAATTGGACGGATTCGGCCATGATTTTCACCTACGACGAATGGGGCGGTTTTTATGACCATGTTCCACCGCAGCCGGCGACGCCTCCTGGGGATTATCTCTCGCCCTTCGATTTGGTGCCCGGCGACATTTGCGACAAAGCCGGCCAGGACCTTGGGGTAGGAACTTGTGATTTCGCATGGACCGGGTATCGGGTGCCGCTAATCGTGATTTCGCCTTATTCCGTGAAGAACTTCGTCTCTCACAACGTCCGCGACACCACAGCAGTGCTCAAGATGGTTGAGACCCGCTTTGGTCTGCCCCCCTTAACCGCCCGCGACGGCTCTCAAATGGACATGACCGAGTTTTTTGATTTTGTGAACAAGCCTTGGGCTACTCCTCCCGCGCCGCCCGCTCAGATCGAGAGCGGTCAGTGTAGTCTCGTACCGCCGGCGAGTTGGAAAGACCCGCCTGCTTTGGTGGTCACAATCTCGGGCGCTCCAAGCTCCGGATCGGTCGCAGGTAATCCCGGTAACATCACTGAGTGCAAGCCCGGCGGGGATGGGTGTTTTGGCTCATTTACCTATGGCACAGACGTGACCCTTACTGCAACACCGGACAGCGGATACGCTTTTACGGGATGGAGCGGCGCGGGATGTAGCGGCACTGCGACTTGTTCAATTACGGTTACCGCCAACACGTCAGTTACCGCGACGTTCACGCCGACTCTGACAGCGCCGGCGAGTGTCGCTGGAGTTATGCATTAACAGGCCACGCCCGCTAAATGGGATAATGGCTTCCGTGAGAATCCAGCGGGCGTTTTTGCTGTTGTTTGTCTTCTTTTCGGGGTCCTCCTGCATGGCGGCGACTCGGCACTATTACATCGCCGCCGAGGACGTCACCTGGAACTACGCCCCCAGCGGCCACGATCTGCTCACTGCCACACCTATCCGCCAACCCTGGCTCAAGCTGCAATGGCCAAAGACGCGCTTCGTCGAATACACGGATGGAACCTTCACCACTCCGAAGCCGCAACCTGTTTGGCTGGGAATTCTCGGGCCCGTGATTCGCGCCGAAGTTGGGGACGAAGTGGTTGTGGATTTTCTGAATCGCAGCCGCCGCGGTCACGATATGCATCCTCACGGCCTGCGTTACGACAAAATCAACGAAGGGTCTTTATATCTACCCGTGGCTAAAGGAGGCTTTGTCGCTCCCGGTGCTCGGTATACCTATCACTGGTTTGCCAATGCCGCGAGCGGTCCGGGACCGGGCCAGCCAAGCTCGATCGTGTGGTGGTATCACGCCCATGTCGACGCCGCCATCGAGATTAATGCCGGCCTGCTTGGACCGATCATCGTTAGCGCCAAAGGCAAAGCGAACCCCGATGGATCTCCCAAAGATGTTGACCGGGAATTTGTTGCTTCCTTCATGATCTTCGACGAGATGGGAGGCAAACCCGCCGGCCAGTTTTATGCCATCAACGGATTCATCTTCGGCAATCTTCCCGGCTTGACCATGAAGCAAGGAGAGAAAGTGCGCTGGTATTTGCTGGGAATGGGAAACGAGATCGACCTGCACACTCCGCACTGGCACGGCGAAACCGTCACCGAAGAAGGCAGAAACACCGACGTAATCGAACTTCTTCCTGGAAGTATGAAGACGGTGGACATGCTCGCAGACAATCCCGGAACCTGGATGTTTCATTGCCATGTGGAAGACCACATGGAGGCGGGAATGATGGCGGTTTACACCATCGCCGCACCGCCCACGCGGGCTTGCCCGGTTGCGGTTGTTGGCGGGGATTTCTGGAAGGATCCGGAGAAGTTCACGCTGATTGTGAAGAACACTGGTAGCAAAACGATTACAAATGTGCGGCTCATGCCGGAGATGTTTTTGGCGCCCCAGGATTTGCGCCGTCCATTCAACGCCGATTGGTCATCGGCCCAGCCCATTTTGCCGGGTCAGGAGCAAACGCTGGAAAGGCCGGGCATTCGCGCCGCCAGCGCCCAGTCCGTCCTGGGCTGGGTCTTCTTCCCGTACTCGGTGAACTACGAAGATGGAACCAACTGGCGCGCGCAAAGCGAGGGCGAGTGTTTTAAGGTGATATGGCGAGACCAGGAGCATCCCGATCTGCCGGCCTTACCACCCCGGCAGATCGAAATGAATCCAGATTAGCCAGAAGTCCCAAAAAGCAAGACCGATTCAACCACGATCAGAAACACTGGAAGTTGATGTTGACCTGCCCGGCCATCAACTGGTCGGAGGTAGATATATTCGATAGTACCCAGACGGCGTCAAGGTCTTTGTTTCCGCCAGTCGTATTGATGTAATAGCGCCAGCGTATCCATCCATAGCTGTGCTTGACCTTGTCCACTGGATTTACAGTTGTATCCAGGGCGTAGTCAAAGACCTCACGAAACTTGCACGAGTTTATGTTCCCGTCAACGCTGCAGCTGTAATTGTATTGCAAGGGCATCGTTGTGACGGAGAACGTTTCTGGCGGATCGGCGCGATGGTCGGTGACAGCGAGGGTGCTTGTGGATTCCAATAGAAGCTGCGAATAGGCGAGATTCTGTTCCTTGCTTTGTAGCTCCTGGTCAACGTAAGTCAGGTAGTTCGTATTGTTGGGCTGCGTGGTTGGCGGTGGATTCCAGATAGAACTGTTGGCTCCCCCCGGCGCAGCACATCGGGCCGCCCAGCGCATGGAAAAATCGGACGTTCTGTTCTGACTTGCGTTGTTGAATTTCTTGCAGCTCTTGGGATCGTTCCAGTGGTTCACACCATCCCAGGAGTCCAGTTCCGTGACCCATTGGTAGACGTAGTTGGAATCGTAAAGATTGATGTCCCAGGGATTACCTTGCGGGTTCTTCGTGTAGTACACCTTGGACTGACTTGGATCCCATTGGGTATAGATGTAAGACGATGGCAGGCCCGCGGTAATACCCTCCATGTGGTAGCTGGAGGCCAGTCCCGGGTCCATCATCATTACACTCAAGACATCCCAGTAGCCGTGCCCTGATGGACAAGAGATCGTTGATTGAATCTGGCCGAAAGCGTTGGGTGCCAGCGGCAAACACGCTGCCACGGCGAGCAGTGCAAAGATGAGCGCGTATCTACATGTTTTCATCTCGCTTGTTGTTCTCGCGACGGCCGGCGTAGCCGTCACACACGAAGGGCGTAGAAAATTCATGGTTTGGATCCTTTCCTGAGAGTTTGGGTGATTTTCGCCTCCAACATAGCGCAGCTGAATGTCAATAAGGTAGATCACGGAGGTGCATACAGTGATTCCTGTAGCCAAATGGGAGCGGTCGGGGGAACCGTCAGATGGTTTTCGGATTGAGAGAAGGGTTAGAATCCGCGCGCCTGAGATGGTTGGGCGGGTCGCGAAGGCTCTAACCGACTATTCGCATACAGCGGCGAGGTGAGGATTCAGCAAGATAATATAGTGCCGTGCACAAGCTGGTAACGGCCGTGCTGTCTATTGGATTGGTAGCACACGTGAATGCTTTACTTTGCGGGAATTAGCTTGCTCCGCCCGCGCGCAAAATTCGAAATAGCAGCAGCCATCGTAGGACGTTGGTGGTCATCAGGAAGTTTTCCCTTACATGTTCGCGCCCGTTCTGGCCGAGTTGTTTGGCAAAATCCGGATGGGTCAGCAGGTACCGGATCTGATAGGCGCAACCCTCCACGGAATGCACCAGGACTCCGGTGAGCTTGTGGATGATCTGATTCGGGATGCCTCCCACCGCTCCGGCGATTGTGGGTTTCCCCTTCCAGAGGGCTTCCGTGACGGTCAAGCCAAAACCTTCTCTGATCGATTTCTGCACAACGAGGGTCGAAGCCCGCTGCAGGGCATTGATTTCCAAGGCACACCAGGGAGGCAGGTCGAGAATAATGATGTCTGGATCTTCGCCGGCCGCTTCCTTGACTTCTTTGAGCACCGCCGCGCCCTCAGGATCGTCGCTTGCTCCGCCGCCGGCCAGAACGAGCTGGCAATCCACGTATTTGCGGGCCTGCTTGAAAGCATAGACCACTCCCACTGGATCTTTCGCCCGGTCGAAGCGCGAGACTTGCGTCACAATGGGTCGCGAGCGGTCGATCCCGAATTCGTCGCACACCTGCTGAACGAAGCTGTCCTCGAGATCCTTATTTTTCTCGGACAGCGGATCGATGCAGGGATAAAACAGGTACTGAGGGATCGCCAACTGGCGGGTAAAGGACTGCGAAGAAAAAATCGCTGCGTCGTACTGTTCGATGAAAGGCCGGAGAAAACCCCATACCTCGGGGTTGGGACTGGACAAGTCGATGTGGCAGCGCCATACCCATCGCTGAGGCGATTGCTGGCGAGCACGAATGAGTGCGGCGGGCTGGGGATCGTGAATCACGACAACATCCTCGGAAAACTGAACGCGCTGACGGTTTTGCTCGTTGTGCATCAAGAAAATATCGCGGGCATGCTGCGTGAGTTGGTAATCGCTGCCTTGGAGCGCATTGTGGAATGCCTTGGTCACCTCGAAGAAGTCGTTCCCTCCAGTGATGACCTCCCAGTTTGTCTGTACCTCGACTTCATTGAGCAGCGGAACCAGTTGATTGAGCATCTCGGCGACCCCGCCGCCTACGGCGGTGGAATTCACCATTTTCACTGTTTTGCCCTTCAGCTCCTGTGCAAGAAACCTCAGTTCATCAATGTCCGCTGCGCCCACAATGCCTCTGTAATCATCCAGACGCGGCGCGGGAACTGGCGCGGGAGGGGTCTCCCATGTTCGCCGGGCACGCTTTCGTCGCTCTTGGTGCGCGGGCTCGGCTGAAGAAGAGAATGCGCCAGGGTCCGGTTGACTTTCTTTTGCGGGAACTTCAGTTTCGATTTGCGGTTCCATGGGTTCCATATATGTCTGGGCCTAGGTCAGGGCTCGCTCCACGATTCGAATGATCTGCTCGCGCACGTCGTTCAGGGTCACGGTGTAGATGTCGAGCCGGTTCAGCTGGCGGGCCGTCTCAGTCAGTCCCATATCCTCGTATAACCATTGCGAGAAATCGTTCGACATAAGTTTGAGCCTGAGGCGCGCCTCGATGAAATGGTGATAAACGCAATGCACGCCTATACGGCGCAGGCCTTCCGCGAACTCGCGCAGCGTATGGGCCACGAAGCTGGTCGGAATTATGACGGTGTCGGAGGCGCAGAAATAGAAGGTCTCCCGGGCAATTCGTGAGCCAGAGGCGGGAGTGCGTTGCAGGAAATTCTCCACAATACGAACAAATCGTTCGCGCAACTCTGCCACCGATGTGAACTCACGGACGTCCACACTGGCCAACCCTTCCGCCAAACTTGGCTCATTGCAAGCCGACAGCACCCAGTGAGCAAAGTCGTTGGAGAAGCCTTCCCGAATAAAGTGATGTTCTTCCAGAGTCCGAAAACTGTGCTGGAAGATCGACCCCTCCGGACATTCCCTCAGCGCGGCCCGGAACTCGGCGAGTGTGTTCGCCTTTTGCCGCGTAATGCGCAGAAGGTGTGCCGAGGTGTTGAAATAAAAGGGTTTTGCCGGGGTCCGAATCGGACTGGTTGCAGTTGCGGTCACGCATTTACCTCCACGGTTGTCTACCGTCCAGCACTTGTGGAAGCGCATCAATCTGACGCTTGGAATATAGTGTCAAAACTTTCTCCTCGTCTAGTGTCCGCGGTGGATTATGCGACGGTCACGTTTCCGCGAAATTTCTCTTGAGCGCGATCCGCGTCGAGCCTTAGCTCACACAACTCGGTGATCAGACTTCCGGCCCAGTGGTAGATGTTGCGTTCCCTTACGATTCTGCGCATGCGGTGCATCCGGATTTGCTTCTCTTCCGGTTCCATTTCCAACGCAGCCCGGATTGCTTCGGCGGTCTGATCGATGTCGTAGGGGTTCACCAGCAAAGCGTCGCGAAGTTCGCGCGCGGCTCCGGTGAACTGGCTCAGAATCAGTACGCCGCGTTCATCGCGCCGCGCGGCTACAAATTCCTTCGCGACCAGGTTCATGCCGTCGTGCAACGATGTCACCAGACAAAGGTCGGCGGCGCGATAGTAGCGTTCGATCTCTTCGTGGTTGTGCTGTTGCTTCAGAAACACGATGGGCTTCCACTTGCCGGTCTGAAAGCGCCAATTGATCCGTTCCGCTTCGGCTTCCACCTCGGCCAGCAGATCGTGGTAGCGCTTAATGTGAGTGCGGCTCGGAGCTCCAATCTCCACGAACGTAAACTTGCTTCGATATTTGGGATATTTCTCCAGAAATCGCTCGATCGCCCGAAAGCGCTCTGGGATTCCCTTCGTGTAGTCCACCCGGTCGACACCAATCCCCACGACTGGCGCCTCCACGCCGAGACTGTGCATCAGGGCCAAGCGGTCGAGGTACGCGGCTTCATAGGCGTCGCTCTCGATAGGTTCATCATCCGCAAGGGCGACGCTGATCGGGAAAGGCCGGACGATTGTGCGGTGGTTCTGGCGCAAGACGGAAAAGTGTTCCCAGTCCACCCGCGATTCCACAACCCGGTCCACGGTCTGCAGGAAGTTATTGCAGTGCGACTGGATGTGAAAGCCGATGAGATCCGCTCCCAACAGGCCATCTACCAGTTGGCGCTGCCATGGGCAGATGCCGAAGCCCTCCGGGTTGGGCCAAGGTATGTGCCAGAAGATCGCCACACGCGCGTCCGGCCTCTTTTCCTTGAGCATCCGGGGTAGTAGCGCAAAGTGGTAGTCCTGGACCAACACCACGGGTTTGGGTGTGTCCTTGATCTCCTCCAGCACCGCCGCGGTGAACTTGCGATTAACTTCCTGATAGTGCTGCCAGTCCTGGGCGCGAAAAATTGGGCGCGTGTGAGCGATGTGACAGAGCGGCCAGAGACCTTCGTTGGCAAACCCGTAGTAGTAGCCTTCCTCCTCTTCTTTGTTCAGCCACAGCCGGCGCAGCGTGTAGCGAGGATTGTCGGGAGGGACGCGCAATCGATCGTGGGCGTCGACGGCTTCCGTGTCGGCGTTTCCGCTGCCATGCGCGATCCATGTGCCGTCGCAGGCGTTGAGCACCGGCTCCAGAGCAGTCACCAAGCCGCTTGGCGGCACAACCACCTCGAGCAATTTGCCGTCCCGCTGGTGCATGTAGGGCTCGCGATTCGACACTACAAACAGGCGGCTGCCGTTCAGTCGAGTCTGGACCTGCACTGCGAGCCGGTCCGCCGTCCACATGGATTCTGAGGCTTCCCGCAAGCGGGCTTCATTTTCCGCGGCGTTGCGTGCCTGGCTAAGGCTTTCCGCAAGTGTGGCTACTTCCCGCGCCAGCGGCCTGAATAGATCCAGGTCGGGCATCTGCTGGCGTGAGGAAATTCTGCCCAGGCGAAGCGCGCGCATCCACTGCGCCGCCCGCGCAATCGGGCCAGTGATGCTCCAGCGCACGATCAGCAGTGTAATCAACACAATCAGGAACACCTGGATGAGAACTCGCAGAAAGGCCGCGCGCCATGTGCGTAGGCTTTGCGCACGAATGTAACTAACATCGTGTACTACTGCCAGACCACCCACGGTTTGGTCCTGACGGTGCAGCGGCAACGCAAAAATGTGTACCGGATCGTTGCCCAGGCGGACGAACGCACCTTCTCCATGACCCTCGGACATAGCTTGGGTCACTCCCTGCGGCGGCGTCGTGAGGACTTGTCCCAGCTCGGAAGTGATTGCCACTGTCTTGCCCTGGCGGTCGTAGACGGCTACTCCAAGCAGATGTTCCCGGTTGGCGAAGCGCTGCACCAGTCGCTGCAAACCCCGCTCTGATCCGGTCTCCCAGGACTTCTCAACATTGGCTGCGACGCTCTCGCCAAGCACCTCGGCGCGACGTTCGAGATCGCTGCGCAGAGCGCGCTTTTCTCCGACGACCTCGTAGTAAGAGAAAGCTAGAGAGACCAGCGTGATGCCGACAATGAGAGAAACGATGAGCCGGACACTCAATAGCCGCATGCGCTGTTTCCAATCTATGGTCTTTGTCTCCGTAAGTCTAATATCGGCAGCACCGCCAGGAATATAGGGGGATCACCCTACTGTTAGGGGGATACCATGATCGCGGAAGAGAGGTTTGGCGCACTCCTCATGGTACCCGGGTATGAGTTCGCATTCGATCCATCGCGAGAACGCACGATCCTGGCTGAGAGGCATGCGGTCACATTTAGCCGACGAGCATTGCCGGGCAATGTACTTTCCATCGACCCCAATACAGTAAAGACCCTAGAGTCAGCCCACAATTCTCCGTGCTACCAATAATGTCAACCTGGTGAATGCCCCTAGGTTCATATTCAAAAAAGATGGGTTGGATTTATCCCTGATTTCGGTGGTTCAGCCGCTTCCAGGAGAGGGATATGAAGAGAAACAGCCAAGAGTCGGCCACTGCCGTTGCAGACGGCACCCCCGAAGAGCAGAAAAATAAGAAGAACGGGAAGTCCCGCCTGGTTGCTCAGCCTGCTTCCGATGATCGCAGCATAATCTTGGCCAGCCTTCAAAGCATGCGGGACGGCAACTTTTCCGTGCGCCTCCCAGGGTCCTGGACCGGACTACCGGGAAAAATTGCCGATACTTTTAATTCCATTGTTGCGGCCAACCAGCAGATGGCAGAGGAGTTGAAGCGCGTTGGGCAGGTAGTGGGCAAGGCGGGAAGGACACGCGAGCGTACCCGCTTTCATGAATCCAGAGGAGCGTGGGGCGAGATGGAGGTCTCGATCAACACGCTGGTTGAGGACCTGCTTCGGCCGACTGAGGGTGTAACCCGTGCCATCGCGGCTGTTGCCCAAGGGAACCTGACCCAAACCGTGCGCCTGGATGTGGACGGACGCCCGCTGGAAGGCGAATTCCTGCGCTCCGCCAACATTGTCAACACGATGATTCAGCAGCTTGGTGTTTTCACCGCCGAAGTTACTCGTGTGGCTCGTGAAGTCGGCACGGACGGCAAGCTCGGTGGACAGGCGCAGGTGCCAGGCGTGGCCGGTACGTGGAAAGATCTCACGGACTCCGTCAACTCGATGGCCAGTAACCTCACGGGTCAAGTGCGCAACATTGCTGAAGTTGCTACTGCTGTGGCCAGCGGCGATCTTTCCCGCAAGATCACCGTCGATGTGCGCGGCGAAATTCTCCAGCTCAAAGAAGCTATCAACACCATGGTCGACCAGTTGCGCTCGTTTGCGTCCGAAGTGACGCGCGTGGCTCGCGAAGTGGGTACGGACGGAAAGCTGGGCGGCCAGGCTGTGGTGGTGGGCGTGGCCGGTACGTGGAAAGATCTCACGGACTCGGTCAACGCTATGGCCGGTAACTTGACGGCCCAGGTGCGGAACATCGCCGAAGTGACCACGGCTGTGGCGCGTGGCGATTTGTCCCGCAAGATCACGGTCGACGTAAAAGGTGAAATCCTAGAACTGAAGGACACCATCAATACGATGGTGGATCAGCTGAACGCGTTCGCAGGCGAAGTAACTCGCGTGGCGCGTGAAGTAGGGACCGAAGGCAAGCTGGGCGGGCAGGCGCAGGTGCCCGGGGTCGGCGGCACCTGGAAGGATCTGACCGACAACGTGAACTTCATGGCCAGCAACCTCACCGGCCAGGTACGAAACATTGCTGAGGTCGCGACGGCCATCGCTAACGGCGATCTCTCGCGCAAGATCACCGTCGATGTCCGCGGCGAGATTTTGCAGCTTAAAGAGACGCTGAACACAATGGTGGATCAGCTCAACCGCTTCGCCGGCGAAGTAACGCGCGTGGCGCGCGAAGTCGGCACCGAAGGGCGTCTGGGAGGACAGGCTAACGTGCCGGGCGTGGCCGGCACGTGGAAGGATCTTACCGACTCGGTCAATTCGATGGGTGGGAACCTAACGGGTCAGGTACGCAACATTGCCGAGGTCACGACCGCAGTTGCCCGTGGCGATTTGTCCCGCAAGATCACCGTCGATGTGAAGGGAGAAATTCTCGAACTCAAAAACACTATTAATACGATGGTGGACCAGCTCAATGCGTTCGCTGGTGAAGTGACCCGTGTGGCCCGCGAAGTGGGCACGGAAGGCAAGCTGGGCGGGCAGGCGCAGGTGCCCGGAGTCGCCGGTACGTGGAAGGACCTTACGGACAACGTGAACTTCATGGCCAGCAACCTGACCGGCCAGGTGCGAAACATCGCGGAAGTTGCCACTGCCGTGGCCCGCGGCGATTTGTCACGCAAGATCACGGTTGACGTGAAGGGCGAAATTCTCGAACTCAAAGACACTCTCAACACGATGGTGGACCAGCTTCGCGCATTCGCCTCTGAAGTGACGCGTGTGGCTCGCGAAGTGGGAACTGACGGCAAGCTCGGTGGCCAAGCCCAAGTAGGCGGCGTTGCCGGAACGTGGAAGGATCTTACTGACTCCGTGAACTCCATGGCCAGCAACCTGACAGGACAGGTGCGCAACATCGCCGAAGTTGCAACCGCTATCGCAAGCGGAGACCTCTCGAAGAAAATCACCGTGAACGTGAGCGGCGAAATCCTCCTGCTGAAGGAAACCATCAATACGATGGTGGATCAGCTTAACGCGTTCGCGGGCGAAGTGACCCGTGTGGCTCGCGAAGTCGGCACCGAAGGCCGTTTGGGAGGACAAGCCAACGTGCCCGGAGTGGCCGGCACGTGGAAGGATCTCACGGACTCGGTTAACTCAATGGCCGGGAACCTCACCGGTCAGGTCCGCAACATCGCCGAGGTTACTACCGCGGTGGCTCGTGGTGATTTGTCACGCAAGATCACGGTCGACGTAAAGGGTGAAATTCTCGAACTCAAGAACACCATCAATACGATGGTGGACCAACTCAACGCGTTCGCTGGCGAGGTAACGCGCGTAGCGCGCGAGGTCGGCACCGACGGAAAGCTGGGCGGACAGGCGCAAGTGCCTGGTGTGGCCGGCACGTGGAAAGATCTCACGGACAACGTCAACTTCATGGCCAGCAACCTTACCGGCCAAGTGCGCAATATCGCTGAGGTCGCGACAGCGATTGCGAATGGCGATCTCTCGAAGAAAATCACGGTGGACGTGCGCGGAGAAATCTTACAGCTGAAAGAAACGCTGAACACGATGGTCGAGCAACTGCGCTCGTTCGCCGCTGAAGTAACGCGCGTGGCGCGCGAAGTGGGTAGCGAAGGCCGTCTTGGGGGACAAGCGAACGTGTCCGGCGTGGCCGGCACATGGAAGGATCTCACTGACTCCGTGAACGCAATGGCCGGAAACCTTACCGGCCAAGTGCGCAACATTGCCGAGGTGACCACTGCTGTGGCCCGTGGCGATTTGTCGCGCAAGATCACAGTCGACGTGAAAGGTGAAATTCTCGAACTGAAGAACACCATCAACACGATGGTGGATCAGCTCAACGCCTTTGCCGCAGAAGTAACGCGCGTGGCGCGCGAGGTGGGTACGGAAGGCAAGCTGGGCGGGCAGGCAAAGGTGCCGGGCGTGGCCGGAACCTGGAAGGACCTTACCGACAACGTGAACGTGATGGCTGCCAACCTGACGGAACAGGTGCGAGGCATCGTGAAAGTGGTAACCGCCGTTGCCAATGGTGAGCTGACCCAGAAACTAACGGTAAACGCGAAGGGCGAAGTTGCGGCTCTGGCTGAAACCATTAACAACATGACGGACACGCTGGCCACCTTTGCCGATCAGGTTACAACCGTTGCGCGCGAGGTCGGCGTGGAAGGCCGACTCGGCGGCCAGGCCAACGTGCCCGGCGCCGCCGGGACGTGGAAGGATCTCACCGGAAACGTTAACTTGCTGGCCGACAATTTGACTAACCAGGTGCGGGCTATTGCTGAGGTTGCTACCGCCGTCACCAAAGGCGACCTCACGCGCTCTATTCAAGTGGAAGCAAGCGGCGAGGTTGCGGACCTGAAAGACAACCTGAATACCATGATCGACAACCTCCGGCTCACCACCGACCGGAATACGGAGCAGGATTGGCTCAAGACGAACCTGGCCCGCTTCACCGGAATGTTGCAGGGGCAACGAGATCTGACGACGGTTGGACGCATGCTTCTTTCAGAACTGACGCCCCTGGTAAACGCCCAGCAAGGCGTGATCTACCAGATGGGAGCCGAGGAATCGGCGGAGATGGTGCTGCTCTCGGCATTTGCCGGTGACGGCGAGGATGGACATCTCCGGCGGTTGAAAATCGGCGAAGGGCTGGTGGGACAATGTGCGTCGGAGAAGCGGCGGATGCTGATCTCGGAGCTACCGCCCAACACGATTTCCATCCGGTCGGGTCTGTTTGAGGCGGTTCCGCGGAACGTTATCGTGCTCCCGGTGCTATTTGAAGACCGGGTCAAGGCAGTGATCGAATTGGCCTCGCTGAGCAATTTCACAACTTCCCAGCTGGCGTTTCTTGAACAACTGACGGCCAGCATCGGCATCGTGCTTAACAGTATCGAGGCCACCATGCAGACCGAAGGACTGTTAAAGCAGTCCCAGCAATTGGCCACCGAACTCCAGATGCAACAAAAAGAGCTGCAACAGACGAACGAACAGCTGGCGCAAAAAGCGCAACAGCTGGCCGAACAGAACGTCGAGGTCGAACGCAAGAACCAGGAAATCGAGCAAGCCCGGCGAGCTCTGGAAGAAAAGGCCAAGGAGTTGGCTCTGACTTCGAAATACAAGTCCGAATTCCTGGCCAACATGTCTCACGAGTTGCGCACACCGCTCAACAGCATCCTGGTACTCGGCCAGCAGCTCAGCGACAACCCTGACGGCAACCTGACGCCGAAGCAGGTTGAGTTCTCCCGCACGATTCACGGCGCCGGGACGGACTTGCTGAACCTGATCACCGACATTCTTGATTTGTCGAAGATCGAATCCGGAACGGTCTCCGTGGAGGCAGAGGAAGTATTCTTTGCCAGCATGCTGGACGCGGTCCAACGTCCGTTCCGCCATGAGGCAGAAAATCGGCACCTCACTTTCGAAGTGCAGACCGATCCGCACCTCGCACGAAGTGTGGTAACCGACTCGAAGCGATTGCAGCAGGTGTTGAAGAACCTGCTCTCCAATGCTTTTAAGTTCACCGAACTCGGAGGCGTTCGCCTGTCCGTATCTCTAGCCAAGAGCGGTTGGACCGAAGGTCACCCGATCTTGAGTAAGGCGGCGTCTGTAGTGGCCTTTGAGGTTGCCGATACCGGCATTGGCATTCCATTCGAAAAGCAGCGGATCATCTTTGAGGCCTTCCAGCAAGCAGATGCCGGTACCAGCCGCAAGTACGGCGGCACAGGCCTGGGGCTGGCGATCAGCCGCGAGCTGGCGAGCCTGCTGGGCGGAGAAATCCAGCTGCGCAGCGCTCCAGACAAGGGCAGTACATTCACTTTCTACTTGCCACAAACCTATGTGGGTCCTGCTACTTCGGCCGCCGCGGCGGGAGAGGGAAGATCCCGATTATCCGTTTCGCCGGTACAGTTGTCTGTCGTCTCGGAGCATCCGGTCGAGAAGATCGCCGACGACCGGGACAATTTGCAGCCCGATGATGCTGTGTTGCTGATCGTTGAGGATGACGCGCACTATGCGCGTGTCTTGCTCGATCTCTCGCGGGACAAGGGTTTCAAAGTTCTGGTGGCTACCCGAGGTGCGGAGGCGCTCGCACTGGCCCATGAATACCGTCCGACGGCGGTGACCCTGGACGTTTTCCTGCCCGATATGCTGGGTTGGACAGTCTTGAATCATTTGAAGCAGGATCCGGCAACCCGGCACATTCCGGTTCAGATGCTGACGCTGGATGAAGATCGGCACCATGGCCTGGCCCGGGGTGCGTTTGCATTTGTTACAAAACCAACTACGCCGGAGGGGCTGGAGACGGCGTTGGCTCACATTAAGGAATATTCCGCTCCGCGGCGAAAGCGTCTGCTGGTGGTGGAAGACAACCTGGCCGAGCAGCTCAGTATCAAGGAACTGCTGGGCTACGACGACATCGACGTCACGGTCGTTGCCACCGGCGCGGAGGCAATCGAGGTGGTTAGCGAGCAGGCCTTTGACTGCGTGGTTCTCGACCTGCGTTTGCCTGACATATCGGGCTTCGATGTGTTAGAGCGTTTCCGTGACACACCGTCATTGGGCGATCTGCCAGTTGTAGTTTTTACCGGGAAGGAACTTTCCCCGGAAGAGGATGCCCGGCTGCATTTGCTGGCGCGCAGCGTAGTGGTAAAGGGAGTGGAATCGCCGGAACGCCTGCTGGATGAGACGGCATTATTCCTGCACCGTGTGGTCGCCGATCTCCCGGCGGAAAAACAGCGGCTGCTGGATCGGTTGCACCACTCTGACGATGCCCTTGTCGGGAAAAAAGTGCTGGTAGTTGACGATGACGTGCGCAACATCTTTGCCCTCAGCAGTGTTATTGAACGTAGGGGCATGACCGTAATCACGGCCGGAACTGGCAGGGAAGCGATCGCCAAGCTCGAATCGACGCCGGATATTGCAATCGTGTTGATGGACATCATGATGCCCGAGATGGACGGCTATGAGACGATGCAGGTGATCCGCCAGAACGCTTCGTTCCGGCGCTTGCCGATCATCGCCTTAACCGCAAAAGCGATGAAGGGGGACCGCGAGAAATGTCTTGAGGCTGGAGCGTCCGAGTACCTGGCCAAACCCGTCAATACGGAGCAACTGCTCTCGTCGCTTCGTATGTGGCTTCACAGATAGAAGCTAGCCGCGACATACGTTTGACCACCGAGATTTGAGCGGAGAGGATTAGCAGGACTCATGGGCACAAACGAGAAAGTCAACATCCTGATGGTGGACGATCAGCCCGCTAAGTTGCTCAGCTATGAAGTTATGCTCGGCGGACTGGATGAGAACCTGATCAAAGCCACTTCGGCAAAAGCGGCTCTCGAGGTTCTGTTGAAAACCGACGTTGCCGTAGTGCTGATGGATGTGAGCATGCCAGAGCTCGATGGTTTTCAATTGGCGGCCATGATTCGCCAGCATCCACGGTTTCAGAGGACCGCAATAATTTTTGTCTCGGCCGTACATCTTACCGATCTTGATCAGCTCAAGGGATATGAGCACGGAGCGGTGGATTACATTTCCGTCCCCGTCGTGCCAGAACTTTTGCGCGCGAAAGTCAGGGTATTCGCCGAGTTACACCGCAAGACGCGGCAACTCGAAACGCTGAATCGCGAACTGGAGCAACGCGTGCTGGAGCGCACGGAAGAGTTGGCCCTCAAAGCGGAGTTGCTGCTGAAGCTTAACACGGAGCTGGTGGGCAAGAATCAGGAACTTGATGCCATTATCCACACCGCGCCAGACATTATTTTCAGTCGTAAGGCCGACGGATCGAGGGATTACATCAGCGACCGATTTTATGAATTTACCGGCGCTTCCGCAGGCTCAGCGAATGGTTTCGGGTGGCTGGACTATGTGTACCCAGAGGATAAGGACAAGGCCATGGCGGACTGGATGCTCTGTGTTGAATCGGGGGCGAACTACGAAGCGGAGTATCGCATCCGGTCCAAGGACGGGGATTATCGCTGGTTCCGGGCCCGCGCGGTTCCGATTCGAGGTGACGGGAAGATCCTGAAATGGTACGGGACGTGCTCCGACATTCACGACAGCAAATTGCTGGAGCAATCGATTCGTGACAGCGCCGCCGAACTGGAGAAAATGGTCGACAGGAGAACCGACGAATTGCGGCGTCTTTCCATCCGCTTGATGACCATGCAGGATCAAGAGCGTCGCCGTATCGCGCGCGATCTCCACGACGGGCTAGGTCAGGAGCTTGCCGTGGCCAAGATGGTGCTGGACAAAATGATCCTGCAGAAATCCGCTCAACCGCCGGAGGATGCCTGGACTCAGGCCAGCGGCATTGTCGATCGCGCCATTCAGCAGGTCCGCACTATCTCTCACCTTTTGCATCCCCCCCTGCTCGATGAGGTCGGGTTGCTTTCGGCCCTTTCCTGGTATGTGGACGGGCTCACCAAGCGCAGCGGCATCGAGACATCTCTCGATGTTCGGCCCGCTGAATTCCCAAGGTTGGCAGCGGAGGTAGAGACCGCTGTGTTTCGCATCGTTCAGGAGGCACTGACCAATGTCTTCCGGCATTCGGAAGCGACCAAGGTGTGGATTACCTTGACCCAAAAAGAAGGGATCATCGTGGTTGCAGTGCGAGACGATGGCAAGGGAATCGGCAAAAGCATTGCCGAGATGCGACCGGAAAGCGTTGGGGTTGGTATTGGAGGCATGAAACAGCGCGCCAAGGAATTTGGCGGAGAATTGCGGCTGACGAATGCACACCCCGGAACCCTCGTCGAACTCATGATGCCCTGTAGTTCGGTGCTGCGAGAGCCGGCTGCCGTGTAGGGCGAATGTGAAGCCGGATGCGCGCTGCACAGGCGATCTAAAGAATCCCACAAGATAGTATTTCCGGCGTCACCGGCGCTGTTCAGTCTTAGGCATACTTTCCTCCTGCGCAATCTATTTTCCTCAAAGACCAGAATGCAAAATCCCCAGGAGCCTTTTAGCATTGGAAGGCCCTGATGTTGTCTATCGCAATCGCGATTTTCAACAGATCAATACTGGCAAAACCGTAGTCGCCGAGCTATTTCACCTTACGAGCCCTCAGAACGCGGACGGTATTCCCATGGTACTCCGGCTGTATTTGATCGAGTTTACAGCTTGGACCGGATGGAACGATTGCTATCGAGCAGATACCGTTAACGTCGCAGGGAAATTCAAACGGTTGCTCAATTCGAGCACAGAAGAGGTTTTCGATCATGACAAGAGTGAGCTCTAAATTGCCGAGATATCTCCTCGTGCTCGGTGCTAGTTTCCTGGTTTTTGCCGGCATGGCATGGTCTGCAGACGATAAGGACCAGTCGGATATCGACAAGCGCCTCGACGCTTCGGCGAAGGTCTTGAACGAAATTATGGCTACCCCAGACAAAGCCATCCCCGACAAGGTGATGAGCGATGCGAAGTGCGTCGCTGTGATTCCCTCCATGGTGAAAATTGCCGTCGGTTTCGGGGGCAGTCACGGTAAGGGCGTAGCAACGTGCCGAACAGAGAGTGGGATGTGGAGCGCTCCCGCACCGATCACCATCACGGGTGGAAGCTGGGGATTACAGCTCGGCGGTCAAGCTGTTGACCTGGTAATGATTGTGACGAATGAAAACGGTATGGAGCACCTGTTGTCGAGCAAATTCAAGCTCGGTGCGGATGCCTCAGCGGCTGCGGGTCCCGTGGGACGAGACGCCGGCGCCGACACAGATTGGAAAATGCGTGCAGAAGTGTTGACCTACTCGCGAGCCCGCGGCATTTTTGCCGGAATCGACCTGAACGGTTCGGTAATCACGCAGGACAAAGATGAGACTCGAATTCTCTACGGCAGCCTCATACCGTTCCCCGAGATCTTAAATGGAAAGGTCCGCCCTAAAGAGGCGAGCGCACCATTCCTGTCCGCGATAAGGAGATATTCGGGTCAAGCAAAGGAACACGGTGAACTTAAGCCGGCGCCGGGTACAGACGCCGGAAGCCGGTAGATGGATGGTAGCTCTTGGAGGTCCGGTTTGTTCTACAAGCCGGGCCGACACTTTCAATCAGCAAGATCAAACAATGATCGGAGGATTTCATGTCGACAATTCTACTTATCGTGCTTGTGGTGCTGTTGCTCGGAGCTCTGCCGGCGTGGCCATACAGCAGATCGTGGGGTTATTACCCAAGTGGCGGACTCGGTCTGGTGGTCGTGGTCTTGCTGGTGCTGCTTCTGGCCGGGCGGCTCTAAAAATCCGTGGGTTTCGGGCATGTCGAAGCTGGAGCCCTTTCCTAACTTAAATGGGGTGGGATCGTGCCCGTCCCACCATCTTCGATCCTGGATATTGAAGCGGGAAATGCGGCTGCGGTGGTTGTAGCTGCAGTTCTAATTAGGAGCGCCAATGTCGAACCATCAAAGTCCTCGTCTCGCCGCTAATGCGCTATATTCAGTTTCTTCATCCGCAGTCCTTGACACTCTCTATGCAGGCCGTGAACCAGGCCTGCGACCGGAGAACGTATCCTCCCGGCGAGTCCAGAACGTGCCCGCTCCGGAGGCAATTTGGGGCCAGTTCAATAATTATCGGTCCGACGGTCTTGTAGGGTCCGCTGTGGCACACGTCTTGATTCTAGGATTGATCCTGGGGGGCGCCCTATACGGCCATCAAGTGGTGCAGAAAGTCGAGCAGCACGAGACCGTCACTTTGATTGCACCTTCGCCGGACTCCTACGCGCTGCCGGTTGCAAAAACGGTTGTGAGCGGCGGCGGAGGCGGTGGCGACCATGACCGGTTGCCTGCACCGAAAGGAAGATTGCCGAAAGCTGCCATGCAGCAGATCACGCCGCCACAGATTATTCTTCGCAACGAACACCCCAAGCTCGCGGTCGAGCCGACGGTGGTAATTCCGCCGCAGGTCCGCTTGGCTGAAAATCACATGCCGAACCTGGGCAATCCGTCGGCCGCGCTTCTTCCTTCCGCTCCTCCATCAAACGGAACCGGCTCAGGTGGGGGAATTGGTTCTGGATCGGGTGGTGGGGTGGGTGTGGGTCATGGGCCTGGTGTGGGCGCCGGCAGCGGCGGCGGAATTGGTGGAGGAGTATTTAAGGTAGGTGGAGGAATCTCAGCTCCTCAGGCTATTTCGACGCCGGATCCTGAATACACCGAGGAAGCGCGCAATGCAAAGACGCAGGGCACATGTGTACTTTGGATGATCGTCGATGATCAGGGACATCCGCACGATATTCGCGTTACCCGCGGACTGGGATTTGGATTAGATGCACGAGCCATTGAAGCTGTGAAGCAATGGCGCTTCCAACCCGCCATGAAAGACGGCCGACCGGTGAGCGTTCAGATCAGCGTGCAAGTTGGGTTCCGTCTTTATTGATAGAAACCGTCAGCAAGCGATTCCTCGTCCAGCATTGTGCGGGCGAGAAGGGGCGAGTCGATGCTGCCCATCGAAGCCCTTCCCCACCCGCTGTGTTCAACCCCACTGCATACGAAAAAGTTCCTCTTACTAGAAATGAAACCAATCCATAGCATTTAACTCCCGTAGCGCGATACAGCAAGTCTGGGAGTCAATTACAGGAGCATCCCGATGGGCGGTGGGTTGCTTTATCGCTAGTCTCTTTTTGAAAGCTAAACGTTCTCGAAATCGGAGAGCAAATCGACAAGCACCCTAGTTTGACCGAAGGAGACTACAGTGGCGACTTGCGTAATTTCCGCGACAGCAACGAATGTAATTCCGGCCATTCAGGAAACCAACCGAGATGATTCCGAACGCAGCCTCGTGCAGCGCGCGCAGAGTGGCGATGAGCAAGCCTTTGGCATGCTCTTCCAGGCCCACAAGAAACGCGTGTATTCGGTGTGTCTGTTGATGACGAAAGATGTGGCTGAGGCGGAAGACCTGACCCAGGAAGCTTTCTTGCAGGTGTTTCGCAGCGTCGGATCGTTCCGCGGTGACTCCGCTTTTTCCACCTGGCTTTACCGTGTTGCCGTAAATACTGTGCTAATGAAGCTCCGTCGCCGAAAGAAAGCTCCGCCAGTACTATCCCTCGATGAGCCCATATCGGCGGAATCGCCATCTCTGCGGCGCGACGTGGGTGGAGCAGACCTCCAGCTCAGTGGCGCAATTGACCGTATTGCTTTGCGCCGCGCCATGCAGGAACTTCCCGAGGGATGCCGGCAGATTTTCGCACTGCACGAGGTTGAGGGATACCAGCATCATGAGATCGCCAAAATGCTGGACTGCTCGGTCGGCAATTCGAAATCGCAACTGCATAAAGCGAAGATGAAAATGCGCGACCTGTTGTTTCCAAAACGGAGGATCCCGCGGCGACCTGCAACCAACTCGGTCGCCGAGTTCCCGTCTCCTAAACAAAACGATGACCGGTCTGAACTTTCATTTGCCGTATAGCGAGCTATCGAATTCAGACTGCGTATGGATGGTAGTGTTGAGAATGGTCCTCGGTAATCCACAGTAATGCGAGCACGCGGCCCAAACTCCTATGCTCGTCGGACCGCTATGATGTTGCGAAAGACAGTGAGCGCAAGGGGAACAGAGGGAAGTACTAAGGCCTAAGTAAATGGAGGGGTGACTGCTTGGTTCGAATTCTCGTAGTCGACGACAACCCGGCGGTTCGGCATTATCTTCGGAATCTCCTTGAGCAACAGAGTACCTGGCAGGTTTGCGACGAGGCTCGGACTGGAAAAGAAGCGCTGCAGCGAGTTGAAAAGAATCCGCCTGACGTGATCCTGCTGGATTTCCAGATGCCAGACCTGAATGGACTCGACGTTGCCAGGCAGGTCACCAAGCTTTTCCCTGCAATTCCCATCCTGATGGTCACCATTCATCTATCCAAACAGTTGGCCGAGGAAGCGCGCAGGGCGGGCATCCGTGGAGCCTGCGCCAAATCGGACGTCGGTTCCATCGTTGAGGCGGTGGATGCTCTGTTGCACGATAAGACCTATTTCCCCACCGTTAGTTCAATCAGCAATTCCAGTTGGTAACGCAAAAATACAGGATTTCCTGTATTCGGACCTGGATATTACAATGGTAACTTCTATGAGGTCCACCTGGGAGTCGCCTTTCAGCCTTGCGTGAGGAGCTTCTGCGGCACGGACGGGGACAAACGCGAGGCCGGAGCCAGCCAGGGACCTGTGTCGGGTGATCCGCAGGAGGCTGCCTCAGAGAGTTAAAAAGAAATTTATGGCGGTTCGAATATTGCTGGTGGACGATCATCCCATTGTGAGACAAGGCCTGCGCACTCTGTTAGAAGGCCGTTCCGGATGGGAAGTGGTGGGTGAGGCGGCGGATGGGCTGGAAGCCTTGGATAAGGTGGACACGTTGCAACCCGACATTGTTGTGCTCGATGTCACCATGCCTCGAATGAATGGTCTGGAAGCATGCCGATTAATTCAGCAGCAGAAGCAGAAAGCCTCCGGTCTCGAGGTTTTGTTCGTTACTCAACATGACTCTCCGCAGATGATGCGGGAGGCTCTGGATGCTGGGGCCAGGGGCTATGTGGTGAAATCGAATGCCGCCCGGGATTTGTTGGAGGCCGTAGAGGCGGTAAGTCAGCATCGGGTTTTTACAGCACTGGCACGAAGCCCGCAGGCTTCGTGTTGAATTTCCGATCCATGCGTACGTCCAAGTTTATGTATCTCTGAGGCTGTACCTGGAGGATGCCATGAAACTTCGTATTTTGTTGGCCGACGATCACGAGATTGTACGCCGTGGCTTGTGTGCTCTTCTCCAGAAACACGAGGGGTGGGAAGTGTGCGGGGAGGCATCCGATGGCCGCGAGGCGCTCGAGATGGCCAAGCAGTTGAAGCCGGATGTCGTGATCGTAGATATTGGCATGCCCAACCTCAATGGCTTGGACACCACGCGGCAACTGCTGCAGCATGACCCCCACTTCAAAGTCATCGTTCTTACCATTACCGATTCCGATCAGGTCATCCGTGAAGCGCTCGACGCCGGAGCACGCGGGTTCGTGCTCAAGTCCGACGCAGCTCGCGATCTGGTGGCCGCAGTCGAGGCCCTGCAGAGCAAAAGAATGTTCTTCACGCCACGCGTGAATGATCTTGTATTGGCGGGCTTCCTGGAGAAGGGGCATGCCATATCCCGGAATGAGCCGCCGAATTTGCCGACGCTGACCGTCAGGGAGCGCGAAGTCACGCAGCTTCTTGCGGAAGGAAAAAGTTCCAAGGAAGTGGCTTCGCTGCTGAACTTGAGCACCAAGACGGTCGAAACACATCGCAGCAACATCATGCGGAAGCTCAGCCTGCACTCCATCCGCGATCTGGTTGTGTACGCGATCAAGAACAACATCATCCAGGTCCAGATGCCGCCGCAATTTCGGGGCACGGCAGAAAATACGTTGGTTTAAGCGTCCAAAGTTAATAAAGGAGTGGATTCCGCGGAGTAATACCCGCTCCTTAGTGCGGACTTGGCCACAGATTGTCGTGCAACCGGAGCTTTACCGCGGTGCCCCTCGCGACGGGAACATCCTCGCAGCGAAACGAAATAGTTGTCTGGGCATCCCGTCGTCTCGATTCAGACGCTGCTTGGCTCCTCATCGACCGCGGTAGTGTGCAGCACGACCTCGTCCACCCGCTTGTTGAAGCATATGTTGTTTCGGTCATTTGCGCTCTGGTCTTGAGGCGCCACACTTCTTGCCCAAACGCAGAGAACTGCGACTGATCGCTTCCGCTCGATGTTGTTGTATGCTTGAAAATTCAGGCAGCAGGGAAGGAAGCCGGTGCGAAAAACTTACATTGATTCCCTTACTGGGTTCTTACCAAGGCATTGAAATTCAACGAATTGCGGATTTGGTAACTTCAGTGCTTGGGAAGTCACGTTCAAGCAGATTGAGCGCCGATCGAGTGTCGAGCAGGTATTCGTTGCAACCTGCGGCGGTCCTGAACGCAACTTATTCTCGGACAGGGAGTTGCCTGAAAAATTGCCTCGGGGATGTTTCCTTGTCCTGTTCTGAGAGGTGAAGCTTGAGCGTCCTTCGAATCCTGATTGCGGATGACCACGAAGTAGCGAGGAAGGGCATTCGCTCTCTGCTCGAAAGCCATGCCGGATGGGAGATTTGTGGTGAGGCAAGCGACGGGCGTGAAGCCGTCGCATGTGCCAGCAAGTTGAGACCGGACGTTCTCCTGCTGGATATAGGTATGCCGAATCTAAACGGGCTGGATGCGGCGCGACAAATCCTCGCCATGGCGCCCGAAGCGCGCATTCTGATCCTGACCATACACGATTCGGAACAGGTGGTACGGGAAGTGTTGGCCGCCGGAGCAAGCGGCTTCCTGCTTAAGTCCGACGCCGGCCGGGACGTGGTGGCTGCTGTGGAAGCTTTGCAGAACCGGCGAACGTTTTTCACTCCGAAAGTGGCGCAGATGATGCTCGACGGTTATCTGCGTCCGCAAAGTGAGGCCGATCCCTCTGTCCAGCATGTTCTGACCCCACGGGAAAGAGAAGTGATCCAGCTCGTTGCCGAAGGAAAGACCACCAAGGAGATTGCCACAGCCCTCAGCCTTAGCGTCAAGACGGCGGAAACCCACCGCACCAACCTCATGCGCAAACTAGACCTCCATTCGGTCGCGGATCTGACGCTCTATGCCGTGCGGAACGGGATCGTGCAGGTTTATTGAGCGGGCTTGTTGGGAATACAAGTCGCTTGCGGATTCCGTCTCAGGTAAAGCGAGATTGCGCTCTGACTAGGGATTTTACCGGATACCTGCGGCAACACGGCTTGCGTAAAGTGGGTTGCAGTCGCTGACTGGAAGACAGCTTCCAGGAAAGGAGTGTCGAGGCTCTGGACTATAGCCGTTGTACTCTTGATTCTCTGGCTGTTGGGTATGGTCAGCTCGTACACGCTGGGTGGATTTATCCACATTCTACTCGTATTGGCGGTGTTGCGATTTTGATCCGCCTGATTCAAGGCCGAAGCCCGGTCGTCTAAGTTAACAGTTCTGTGTCGCACACACGTCAAAGAATAAAGTTCAGAAGGAACTACTCGTGAATAAAGATCAAGTCAAAGGTAAAGTCTAAAGACGTCGCTGGTCGCGTTCAACGCCAGGCGGGCGAGTGGACCGGAGACAAGGAAAAACAGGTTCACGGAGCAGCGAAACAGGTAGAAGGCAAGGTACAGACCGTCTGGGGCAATGTGAAAGAAGCTACAAGGAAGGCCGCGGACAAGGCAGGGAAGACAAATGCTCCGGTCGACGAATCAATGGAAACGGACGATGAGCAGGACGAGAAAGAAAATCGTTCCCGCCCGCAGGGTAAGCTAGCTTCAATTTCGGGCTAGTGGGCGCGGTCTAGTCATCAGCGATCCCCTAACACGGTTATTTCCACCCTTTCCTTCATCTGTGCCCATAGAAACCTTACATCAGATGGTGCTGACAAATAAGGAAACTACCTCCAGCCTGCAGGGGCTTCACAGTATTGCCGGCAAGCCGATGCAATTTTACAGTGCGGAGAGTCGGAAAGTTGAGATCTCCTCCATGGCATACAAGATTGCAGGACACAGCATTGAAGTGCAGCGCTCTCCCTCCGCGGAGGATCTGAGGTGCGCGTTCGAGAGGGCCGTGTGCGACATTCATCAGGCCGATCTCGCCGCCAAGAAGAGGCTGCAGTATCGTAGTCCCATCGTTCCACGCGCAAGGATTCTAGGGCTTTCTCAAGCCGGCGCGGAAAAGCGCGCACTCACGGACGCAGCGCGCGCTCTGGCTCAGCTCTGGAAGGTTTAAGCGAATGCCACCCGGACTCCCTGCAGCCGAATGATCGAATGTTTATTGTTGCCGCGTGCTGGACTTCCGATTGCTTCTAGATGATTTACTCCTCTGCCGTCTCCGGGTCTCAGCTCCAGTGGCGCCTTTCGCCTTCCTCGCCGGGCGAGCGCGACGAATCCCTTTCTTGGGGCCGCGGGCACGCGTCCGGGAACGCTCTGCGAGAGTCCCAACCTTGGCCATCTGGTGCATCCTAGTGGAAACGGTCTCGGGGAGCGCCGATAGATTCTCGGTCAACTCCTGGGTTGCCTTGGTGAGGGTACCGGCGGCGTGGCCTATTTTGCGGGCGACGGCGTTTAGAAGAGGCTCCTGCTTTGCGGGCGGTTTCTTTGTGGCCATTTTCCTTTCCTCCATGGCTGTTTAAGATCCGAGTTGCATGGCAAACGCACAAGATTCGAACCCTGCCTCGAAAAATGAAGTCCCGGTCATTGAGGCCGGGACTTCTAAATAATCAGCAGAACACTACGAGGCGCGACGCTGACGGTCGCGGTTCTGTTCGTCCTCGGTCTCGTTCTGACCCTGACCACCCTTCTTCGGTTGGTTGGGCTGGTTTTGGCCGGACTGGCCGCTCTGCTGGCTCTGTCCGTGTTGTCCGGATTGGCCACCCTGCTTGGTTTGGTCGCCCCGCTGGGTTTGACCGCCCTTTTGGCCCTGTTCGAATTGATTACCCTGCTGACCCTTCTTTTCCATATCATCTGCCATAAAAGTGTTTTCTCCTAATGAGAAGCACGAACCCGCCGCGCCTTTTTGGAATTTAATCGCAACCTATTGAAGTTAGTTGCCGCAAAAGAAAGCAAAGGTTGGGACGGATTTTTGCATTCAAGCGAGAGAGGCGACGACTGTGAGGATGACCGCGGGCGCCGCCAAAAATGGCGATGGCAGAGTGGCCGTCCGTCCTTCGGATCCTATCCGAGGTAAGGAAGGCCCTTCTGCCATCATGCCGGCGAGGTTAGATCACGACAAACAGCACGACGCGAACGCCGGGGTGAAGCAAGTCGAAAAGAAAATACTCGCCATCGATGTAGTCAATGTAGCACTGATCGGTGTAAGCCCAACCTACAGGCCATGCATCAACGATGTTGAATCCATAGCCGCCGTATTGAAAGCGGGGCTGGCCTTCCACAGTGGTTGGCTGGTTGATCGTGAGCGTATGCTGGCGCCCGAAGTTCGCTCGAAACTTATCGTCGGGAATATGACCGCCCCGCTGGCCGCTGCTAGATACTGCTGCCTCGCCGCGTCAGATGAGTCGCGAGTGAAACCACAAAGAGCACCAGAAAAACCACAAACAACAGCTTTGCTACGCCCGCAGCTGCAATCGCCACGCCGGTAAAGCCCAGGATTCCGGCAATCAGAGCTATCACGAAGAACACTAGCGTCCAGTAAAGCATGATGCCTCCTTCGAGTTCGTTATGGCAGGGTTGAGAATAGCTGTGAAGTACTCGCGGCAGAATCCCTTTCAATAGGTATTTTGCGGTTGCAGATGCTGTAAATACGCTCAGGGAAAAGTTGTTGAGGTTGTTGAGAAAGGGAGCAGGTGCCTGTTCTCCCTGATGAACCGATGCACCTGCTCAATGGAGGGCTGCCGAGTAGAGCCATAGATTAGCCACATAAAGCATTGGTTCCTATACTGTAAAACTTGTATTCTTCCCGGAAAAATTACACTCCCGTCGTACTAAATTTGCCTAACATAAAGCTTTGCCCCGCGACGACGACATACAAGGTCTTAGCCGGTTACAGGAAACGACGTATGGACCAAAAACACCACGGAAGGTAGAAAAGGAAAGACGCACAAGTCCGCTTGGTCTTTCGGAGGTACTTATGAAACGAGAGGCTGGTCTTTTGATGGCGCTCGTGATGGTGCTGGCTTTGCTATCAGCGACCGCCCAGCTGATCGTCGCACAGGATCAGCAAAGTAAGTCTGGTCCTGCGCTTCCGCCGGGGATTCTTGGGCCTCAATTGATCGCGTGGTCGCAACTCCAGAGACTGCAGCCGGTGCAGCTGCCCCGGGCGGCTCGGCAAAAGGAATCAACGGCGCAAGCGTTCACGGGCACCATCGTAGAGGATGGCAGCTCGTATGTTTTGAAGGTGTCGACTAATAGCGCATATCAACTTGCCGAACAGGAGACTGCGAAGAAGTATTCGGGTAAACAGGTAAGAATCAGCGGTATCCTGGATGCAAGCGGTGAAAGCCTCCACATCATTAGCATCGAGTTGGTTTCCTGATGCTTACGAAAGAACAGGCAACGAGAGCGGTACCTGGATGCCTCGCGATGGTTGTCTCCGGCGAGCGTGCGCTTTTGGATTGAGACCATTGCATTAGTCATTGCCTGGGCTAGCGTTCGTGATTGCAACTCTGGGAACAGTAGCGGCGCCCGGCGCTGAGCAGGAATCAGATTCGCCCAGGCCGTCTGCCGTCCAACTTATGAGGGCATGGGTCACAGACACGCAAAGCGGGGCCAAACATTCCGCAGCGATCGGCAAAGCGGCGGTTGATTGCTCGCGAAGTTGTGTACACGGCAGTGCGCAGTTCGCTCTCGTAGACGGTGGCACCATCTACGAGCTTGCAGGCGACCTGACGGTGCTGAAGCGCACCCTGAACGATAGCAGATTATCAGTGACCTCTGTCGCCGCCGCAACTTAGCAGGGACCTTAAACACCTGAGGGCGTTCGAGACTCTCGTGCCTACGAAGCGCCCAATGCACCCCAAGCGCTTAGTGCTCATGTTCGTGCTGAGAATGCCCGTGAGAGTGAGGATGCGAGTGCATGACGCCACCGTGGGAATGACGATGGGCGTGAATAAGGTTTGCTCTGAGAAGCAAATCGGAGTTAGACAAAATCTCCGACGGCGATCCTTCCGCCATTACGGTGCCTGCCTCAAGCACGAAAACGCGATCAGCAATGTCTTCGACAATCTCCAACTGGTGAGTAGCTGTAATGACGGTCTTAGCAGTGCCCTTCCACTGTTGGATGAGGTCTACGACCTGGCTCTGGCTCTTCGGATCGAGGGTAGCTGTCGGCTCATCGAGTAGTAAGACGTCGGGGTTGAGAACCAGGACGGAAGCCAATGCAACGCGTTTTTTCTCGCCCCCCGAGAGGCGGTAGGGCGGGCGCTCCCTCAAGTGTGAAATTGACATGAAGCTGAGGGTCTCATCCACCCGGCGCACCACGTCTTCCTTGCTCCATTGCATCTGCAAAGGACCGTAGGCGACTTCGTCGAATACAGTGGGATTAAACAGTTGTACATCCGGATTCTGAAAGACGAGGGCCACGCGCCGGCGGAAACTCAGAGAAAACTCTTCTTGTTGGAGATGCTCATGGGTGAGCGCATCTCCCTTGAATGTGACCGAGCCGGCCGACGGAAAATAGAGCGCATCCAAAATTCGCAGCAGCGTAGACTTGCCGGAGCCGTTGGCCCCAAGTAGCGCAACCCGATCACCTTCTTCAATGCAGAGCGTGAGCCCACGGATCGCCGGGATCGCTTCGTAGGAGAAACTGATGTCTTGCACTGCGAAAGTTGAGGGCAACCTTTCCTTACCTCCCGATCCATGCAGCCATGCAGCTAGTAAATACGAAGGCAGTCAGTGCGACATAATCGCGGGGTCTCAGGCGGAAGTCGGTCAAGAGACGAACCTCTCCCCGAAATCCGCGGGACAACATAGCCAGGTACACCTCGTGGCTGAGCTCGATGCTCTTGCTCAGCAGCACTCCGGCGGTTCGGGCTGTCATTTTGCGTTGCGCGGAACCGCTCACTATACCGACCGCTCGGCTCTGCCTCGACTCGAACATCTGGTTGGCCGTTTCGATCAGCAAGAACAAGTAGCGGTGGGTCATTGCCAGCATGGTGACGACCTCGGCCGGGAGATGCAACGAACGGAGCGCCTTCAAGATGTGAGTCCAGGCGGTCGAAAGCACTAGAACGGTTGTCAGTGTAGCAGCCGTTTCCACTCGCAGGATCAGGAACGCAGCCGTGCGTACGCCTTGCATGGAGATGGAAAGATGCAGTGCCGGCGCAGTGAAGAGAGGCTCTCCTGGAGTAAGAAATAGTGCGGGCAGCGCAATCACCCCCGAAAAGCCTAGAACCACCAGCCAGACTCGTTTTGCGAGTAACCCGAGCCTCACTCTCGACGCGACCGCGAGTGCGATTGCGATGAGAAAGATGGCCGCGATGGCCTCAAGCCGCCGGCACAGGATCACCGAGACCACGAGAGCAAAGACTCCGATGACCCGGACGCGAGGATCAAGTTGCTGCAGCAGTCCCTTTTGGGTTGTGGCATGTTCCGACTGGAGGGCTTTCGACACCGCTTGGGCGAAGCCACGAACCGTCGACTTGAGGAAAGAATGTCGACTCATGATCCGATACTCCTCATGGCCCGTTTTCTTGCAATCACTCTAGCGAATAGTGGAGCCAGGACCAGGAATCCCACGCCAAACATTGCGGACAGCAAATAACCAAATAGCGGATTCTTGACGAACCTTGGCGCATAGCCGGGGAACGGGGCGGTCCATAGGGCCGACAGCTTTTGGATTCCCACAGGAACAGACGCCGGAAGTACATGGTTGCCAGATGCGGCGCCGATCTGTTCCCGCGTGTGAGGATTCATCAAGTCAGCAGAAGACCATTCACCCCAGGCAGTGCCTGCTGCGAGGATGCCAATAGGCGTGAACAACAGTAGCAGAGCTACCGCCCACCACAGTCGTCCGGATGAACGGTCAGCGCTCGCGCCAGCGATGACCGGCACCGGAGCGTGGGCCAAACCGCTTACTCCTCGAAGCAGAGCCACATCGGCTCGCTGCAGATAGGACACCATTCCCGCCGATATCACTGCTTCAGCCAGTCCGGCAAAAGTCAGATGTCCGATCATCATTGCTGGAATAGCCACATGCAACGAATACGGCGCGTAGAGTGGCGTGCCGCCGGCGTCATGAAAAAGCATGGGCTGAATGCCGAGCTCAACAGCTGTAATCAAAGCTGAGGCGTTGATGGCAACATAACCGGCCACTGCTGCCGCTAGTACTCTCCGGCGGGAATTCAGATTCGAATTCGCCGCGACCATGCGGTACACCGCGTAGGCCGTGAGAGATCCAACGATTGCCATGTTGAAGCAATTCGCGCCCAGCGTGGTGATTCCTCCGTCGCCGAAGAACAGCGCCTGGATGGCGATAGCGATCGAAATGGCAAGAATCGAGCCCCAGGGGCCGAGCACGATGGCCGCGACACCTATGCCAACCGCGTGACCGGTTGTTCCACCGGGCAGTGGAACATTGAACATCATGACGACAAAAGAGAATGCCGCGAACACCGAGATCAACGGGATTGCTCGCGTAGCAAGAAGCTGCTTGATACGCTTCAGCGCCGCATACCAGCCGGACCCTGCCAACAGATAAAAGGCCGCACAGGTCGACGGGCTGAGATAACCATCAGGAATGTGCATGATCTCGTTATTTCTACTGGGACGTTCTTGATCTAGTGATTACTACTACGGCTTGATGGCCGTCTCCGACTTCGCCGGTTTCTGCGTCACCTGCTGTGTGCCCGGCAATTGCGAACGATCCCATCCGCCGCCCAAGGCTTCCACCAGCGCCACAGCGGAGGTCATCTGTTGCACCTGAAGAGCATTCAGAGTCTGCTGGTCGGCCAACACCGTGGTTTGAGCGATGAGCACGTCGAGGTAGGGATCGATGCCGGTGTCATAACGGCCCTGCTCGAGCTTGAGGAAGGTTTGAGCCGAATTCACCGCCTGCTGTTCCTGCTGGATCTGTTTGGAGAGGATGCGAACTTCGGCAAGAGAATCCTCAACGTTTTGAAATGCGGCCAGCACCGTCTGACGGTAGCTGGCCAGATCCGCATTGTAGGTTGCGACGTATTGTTGGACAGTAGCGCGGCGCAGGCCGGCGTCAAAGATGGTTTCCGGGAGCGATGCGCCGACGGACCAGAAGCGGCTCGGCCAGGATAGCCAATTCTTGAAGGCGGAACTCTCAAAGCCGCCGTCCGCAGTCAGAGTCAGGGTCGGATAGTAGGCCGCGTACGCGATGCCGATTGATGCGTTGGCTTCGGCCATGGTGCGTTCGGCGGCGGCGACGTCCGGACGGCGCTCCAGTAGTTCCGAAGGCACGCCCACCGGGATCGGAGGCGGGGCAATGGTCATCGGCTTCACGGGAATGGAGAAATCGGTGGCCGTCTTGCCTATGAGGACGGCGATCGCGTGCTCATACTGTGCCCTGGCGATTCCGACGTTGGTCGCGCCCGCCTGCGCGCTACGCAACGT
>Ga0182015_10001482_pt1 | contig 30816 bp, 25 predicted proteins | sample 712P3MmetaG_FD_120478 | JGI IMG/M metagenome (GOLD analysis project Ga0182015, IMG submission 120478) | Permafrost microbial communities from Stordalen Mire, Sweden - 712P3M metaG | ecosystem: Environmental > Terrestrial > Soil > Wetlands > Permafrost | place: Sweden: Stordalen | collected... | reverse complement strand
CATCCGCGACGTCCGCCTCGACATCTCCCAGGGCAACTCGTTTTCGTCCTCGGTTAAGAAGTTCCCGAGGGCCTTCCCGACGCTCTTCATCTCGATGGTCGAGGCCGGCGAGGCGAGCGGCGGACTGGCCGAGATCCTCGGCAAGGTCGCCGGCTACTTCGAGGCCACGGTCAAGCTGACGAAGAAGGTCAAGTCGGCCATGGCCTACCCGATCGGCGTCATCTCGCTCGCGGTCGTGCTCGTCAACGTCCTCCTCATCTTCGTCATCCCCGTCTTCGCGGCCATGTTCGCGGACTTCGGCGCAAAGCTGCCGGTCCCGACCCAGGTCCTGATCGACGTCAGCCATTTCATGGGCAAGTTCTGGTGGCTGATCGCCATCGTGGTCTACGGGGCCTACTGGCTCATGGCCCGGTTCGTCGCGACGCCCAAGGGCCGCCGCCTGAAGGACCAGGCCCTGGTCCGCGCCCCCATCTTCGGCAACCTGGTCCACAAGATCGCGCTGTCGCGGTTCTGCCGGACGTACGCGACCCTGATCCGCTCCGGCGTCCCCATCCTGCGCACGCTCGAGATCGTGGCCTCCGCGAGCAACAAGGTCCAGATCGAGGACGCCTGCGTCGAGATCTCCAAGCACGTCAGCCAGGGCGGCCAGGTCTCCGAGATCCTCGCCTCCAACGAATTCTTCCCGCCGATGATGAAGCACATGGTCAAGGCGGGCGAGGCGACCGGCAACGTCGACGGGATGATGAACAAGATCGCCGACTTCTACGACGTCGAGTGCGATGCCACGGTCAGCGCCCTCACGTCCCTGATCGAGCCCCTCCTCATCGTCTTCCTCGGCATCATCGTGGGCGGCATCGTCATGGCGATGTTCCTGCCGATCTTCCAGCTCGGCGCCGTCGCCGGCGGAATGGGCTGATCCTCGCCCGCGCCCGGCACCGGGCGTGGTTGACTTGGCGCGCACCACGGGGGACTCTCTACCCTCCACGATTCAGCCATGCCCTCCGTCCTCATTGTCGACGACCTCATATCGATCCACGAGATGCTGGATGCCGTCATCCAGCCCACCGGGTTCCAGACGGCGTTCGCGACCGACGGCGAGACGGCGCTGAGCCGCTACAAGGCCGAGAAGTTCGACATGGTCCTCGCGGACATCGACATGAAGCCGATGGACGGGATCACGCTGCTGAAGCAGCTGAAGCAGTACGACCCCACCTCCGTCACGATCATCATGACGGCCTACGCCAGCACGGAGAGCGCCGTCCAGGCCCTCAAGTTCGGGGCCTTCGACTACCTCCAGAAGCCCTTCCGGGTCGACGAGCTGATCGCGACGCTCCGGCGCGGGATCGAGTTCCGGGACATCCAGGCGCAGCGCTCAGTCGCCCCCGCCGGGACCGGCGTCAAGCTGGCCGACATCGAGGGCCGCCTGATCGGCAAGAGCGCGCAGATAAAGAAGCTGATCCAGCAGGTGAAGAAGCTGGCGGCGGTTCGCTCGCCGGTCCTCCTGGTCGGCGAGAACGGGACCGGGAAGGCCTCGGTCGCCGAGATCCTCCACGGCGTCACGGGCGCCGACGTGTCGCGCTTTGTCCGGATCGACTGCTCGCTCAGCTCAGAGAAGAGCTTCCGGGACGGACTTCTGGGCGAGAACGGGGAGGGGGGCCCCTGGGTCAAGTCGGCCAAGGGCGGGACCCTCTTCCTCCAGCACCTGGAGGGCCTCGCCCTGCCGGTGCAGAAGGAGCTCGTCAGCGTCCTCCGGAACACGGCCCACGCCTTCCGGCTCGTCTGCACGACGACCGAGGACCTGGAAAAGATGGTCGACGAGGGCAAGTTCAACGACGAGCTCTTCTACCGGGTCGCGGCGCTCCCGCTGCACATGCCGCCGCTTCGCGACCGCAAGGACGACATCCCGCTCCTCGTGAAGCACTTCTCCATGAGGGCGACGAACCCCCTCGTGGACACGAACCTGATCGAGTTCACGGACGACGCGATGGCGGTCCTGACGGCCTACCACTGGCCGGGCAACCTGACCGAGATGTTCCAGCTTGTCTCGAAGATCGCCTCGACCACCGAGACCCGTGTCATGACCTCTGAGCAGCTGCCGCTGCGTCTGAGGCAGATCGAGACCTGGCCGACCCTGGCCGAGTACGCGGCTGGCCAGGAGAAGCAGTACATGGACCGGGTGCTCCACGCCTGCAAGGGCGACAAGGCCGCGGCGGCCAAGGTGCTGGGGATCGACGCCTCCAAGCTCAGGTAGCCCAATTTCCCTTGCGGCGGATTTGGCCGGGCGCAACTGTCGGAGGAATCCACGCGCCCCGCCAATGCCCAAACGCACCGACCTCGAGTCCATCCTGATCATCGGGGCAGGCCCCATCGTCATCGGGCAGGCCTGCGAGTTCGATTATTCGGGGACCCAGGCGTGCAAGGCGTTGAGGGAGGAGGGTTTCCGGGTGATCCTGGTGAACTCCAACCCGGCCACGATCATGACGGACCCGGAGTTCGCGGACGTGACCTACATCGAGCCCCTGACCGTCGACATCCTGGAGAAGATCATCGCGGCGGAGCGGCCCTCGGCGCTCCTGCCGACGCTCGGCGGCCAGACCGCCCTCAACCTCTCGATGGAGCTCAGCAAGGCGGGAATCCTGGCCCGGTACGGGGTCGAGATGATCGGCGCCAAGCCCGACGCCATATCGAAGGGCGAGGACCGGGAACTCTTCAAGCAGGCGATGGTGAAGATCGGTCTCGACGTCGCCAGGTCGAGGACGGTCCGGACGACCGAGGAGGCCCGGGCCGCCTCGGACGAGATCGGGGCCTTCCCCCTCATCATCCGGCCGAGCTTCACGCTCGGGGGCCAGGGGGGCGGTATCGCCTACAACCGCGAGGAATTCGACCGGATCGTCTCCAACGGACTCGACATCTCGCCCGTCCACGAGGTGCTGGTCGAGGAGTGCCTCCTCGGCTGGAAGGAGTTCGAGATGGAGGTCATGCGCGACCACAAGGACCAGTGCGTCGTCATCTGCTCGATCGAGAACTTCGACCCGATGGGCGTCCACACCGGCGACTCGATCACGGTCGCCCCGGCGATGACGCTCACCGACAAGGAGTACCAGGCGATGCGGGACGCCTCCTTCGCGGTCATCCGGGAGATCGGCGTCGAGACCGGCGGATCCAACATCCAGTTCTCGGTGGACCCCCAGACCGGCCGGATGATCGTGATCGAGATGAACCCGAGGGTGTCGCGCTCCTCCGCCCTCGCGTCGAAGGCGACCGGCTTCCCGATCGCCAAGATCGCGGCCAAGCTCGCGGTCGGCTACTCGCTCGACGAGCTGCGCAACGACATCACGCGCCTCACCCCCGCGAGCTTCGAGCCCACGATCGACTACGTCGTGACGAAGATCCCGCGCTTCACCTTCGAGAAGTTCCCGGACGCGGACACGACCCTCACCTCGTCCATGAAGTCGGTCGGCGAGGCGATGGCGATCGGGCGCACCTTCAAGGAGTCGATCCAGAAGGCGCTGCGCTCGCTCGAGATCGGCGCCCGGGGGTTCGGCGGCGGCGGCAAGCTGGGCGGCGACGAGCGGCCCGACGACGCCACGATAAAGACGAAGCTCGGGACCCCGAACGCGGAGCGGATCTTCTACATCCGGTACGCCTTCAAGGCCGGCTACACGGTCGAGCAGGTCTTCGACCTGACCAAGATCGACCCGTGGTTCCTGCACCACCTGCGCGAGATCCACGAGATGGAGGACGAGCTCTCGGGCCTGCTGCCGCACGCGATCGACACGGACCTCTTCCGCAGGGCGAAGCAGTTCGGGTTCTCTGACGCCCAGATCGCGCACCTGACGAAGAGCGACCTGGCCAGCGTGCGGGCCGACCGGAAGAAGCGGGGCATCCGCACCACCTTCCGCCTCGTCGACACCTGCGCCGCGGAATTCGAGGCGTTCACCCCCTACTACTACTCGAGCTACGGCGATGAGAACGAGGTGATGCCGTCCGGCAAGCGCAAGATCATGATCCTCGGCGGGGGCCCGAACCGCATCGGGCAGGGGATCGAGTTCGACTACTGCTGCGTCCACGCGAGCTTTGCCCTCCGGGAGATCGGGTTCGAGACGGTGATGGTGAACTCGAACCCCGAGACCGTCTCGACCGACTACGACACGAGCGACCGGCTGTACTTCGAGCCCCTGACGCTTGAGGACGTGCTCGAGGTCTACCAGCAGGAGGGCTGCGAGGGGGCGATCGTCCAGTTCGGCGGCCAGACGCCGCTCAACCTCGCCGCCGCGCTCAAGGCGAACGGCGTCGCGATCATCGGGACCTCGCCGGAGTCGATCGAGGTCGCCGAGGACCGGAAGCTGTTCGCGGCGGTGCTGGACAAGCTGAAGCTGCGCCAGCCGGCGAACCGGACCGCGATGAGCGAGGGCGAGGCGGAGAGCTTCGCCAGGGAGGTGGGCTACCCGGTCCTCCTGCGGCCGTCGTTCGTCCTCGGCGGGCGGGGCATGTTCATCGTCTACAGCGAGGAGGACCTGCGCGCCGTCGTTAAGCAGGTCTTCGAGGTCATGCCGGGCAAGCCGGTCCTGATCGACAAGTTCCTCGAGGACGCGATCGAGCTCGACGTCGACTGCCTGAGCGACGGGAAGGCGAGCGTCATCGGGGGCATGCTGGAGCACATCGAGTTCGCGGGCGTCCACTCGGGCGACGCGGCGATGGTCATGCCGCCCCACACGCTCGGGGCCGAGATGCTCGCCGCGGTGCGCCAGGCGACGCACGCGCTCGCCCGGGAGCTCAGGGTGATCGGCCTCATGAACGTCCAGTTCGCGATCAAGGGCGGGGACCTCTACGTCCTCGAGGTGAACCCGAGGGCGTCCCGCACCGTGCCCTTCGTCGCCAAGGCGATCGGCGCCCCGCTCGCAAAGATCGCGGCGAAGGTGATGGCCGGGATGACGCTCGCCGAGCTCGGCTTCACGCGCGAGGTGGTCCCGAAGCACTGGTGCGTCAAGGAGGCGGTCTTCCCTTTCGTCCGGTTCCCCGGTGCGACGATCGCGCTCGGCCCGGAGATGCGCTCGACCGGCGAGGTGATGGGCCTCGACGCCGACCTGGGGATAGCCTTCGCGAAGGCGCAGGCCGCGGCGAAGCCGGGGCTGCCGACCGGGGGGAACGTGTTCCTGAGCGTAAAGGACTCGGACAAGATGCACGCCGTCACGATCGGCCGGGCCCTTGAGGGGATGGGCTTCACGATCTACTCGACCAGCGGCACCGCCAAGACGCTCGCCGACAGCGGGGTCGCCGTGAAGCGGATAGCGAAGATAAGCGAGGGGCGCCCGAACGCGGTCGACATGATCAAGAACGGCCAGATCCAGCTCGTCATCAACACGCCGGGCGGCCTCATCCCGAGGCGGGACGAGAACACGATCCGCGCCGCCGTCTACGCCCACAATGTCTGCATCATGACGACCATCATGGCGGCCCGCGCGGCCGTGGACGGCATCCGGGCCCTGAAGACGAAGCCCCTCGGGGTCCGCCCGATCCAGGACTACAGGGGCAACGTCAGCGCCGTCTGAAGGGGAGGGCGGTTTCCGGGTTTACAGGGGCCCGGCGTTTTGCTTGAGTCGCCAGTTCCCAAAGGAAGACCCACAGCCCATGCCCATGACACTAGCCCCCAAAGCCTCCGAGAACGCCGCAATTCCCCCCTCGCCCGAGGTGCGCCTGAAGCGGGCCTGGGACCGCTACGGGAGCCTCCTCTACATCACCTGCGGCGTGGTCCTCCTGGCCATCCTGGCCAAGGGCGGCTGGGAGTATGTCAATGCCCAGAAGGAACTTGGGATCCAGAAGGACTTTGAGGAATGCACGACCCCGGACGCCTACCGGAGCTTCGCCTCGAGCCATCCCGGCCACCCCCTGACCGGGGTCGCCGAGCAGATGATTGCCGACGCCGCCTTCACCGCCGGGAAGTACACGGACGCCGCGAACGCCTACTCGGCGGCGGTTTCCGACCTCCCGCCGGGCCCCGTGAGGGGCCACGCGAAGCTCGGGCTCGGGGTCTCCCTCGCCCTGTCCGGCAAGCCGGCCGAGGCCGAGACGAACCTGCGCCAGATCTTCAACGACACGACCGAGCTGAGCGCGATCCGCTGCGAGGCGGGCTACCAGCTGGCCGAGCTCGCGGTCGCCGCCGGCCGCGGGATGGAGGTCCAGCAGCTCGCCGAGCAGGAGATGCAGATCGACGCCGCGAGCCCGTTCGCGGCGCGCACGCTCCAGATCCGCCCGCCGGCGCCGGCGCCCCTGACGGCGCCGCTCATCCCGACGCTCACCCTCCCGGGTAAGCCCTAATGGATCACCTGGCCCGTCGGGCCGGACGTGATGATGAAGGTCTGCATGACCGGCGTCGCCGCCTCGTAGTTGGAATCCCCCGCCTGGGTCGCCTGGACGACCACCGTCCCGCCGAGCGTGGACATGAGGACCGCGCCGTTCACGGTCGCCGTCCCTGAAACCACGTCGAAGCGAACCGGGAGCCCGGAGGACGCCGTGGCGTTCAAGATGACCGGCTGGCCGGCCGCGGCGCTGGTCGCCCCCTGGAAGGAGATCGTCTGGCTCCTTTTCCCGACCGTGACCCGCGCCCGCTCGCTGGTCGAGCTGCCGAGCGGGTTCGTCGCGACGACGTCGTAGGTCCCGGCGTCCGACGCGGCCGCCGACGCGAGGGAGAACTGCCTCTGGGTGGCGCCCGTGATAGGGTTCCCGTCCTTGCGCCACTGGAAGGACGGCGGGGGCTCGCCGGTCGCGTCGGCGGAAAGGAGGACCAGGTCGCCGATCCCGACGGCGCTTCCCTCGGGCTCGAGCGTGATCGTGGGCGCGGAGGGCCGCCCGCTGACGGTGAAGGCGCGCTCGGCGGACACGGCGGGCAGGAACACGCCGTTGCCCGGCTGCGTCGCCCGGACGACGACCAGGCCCGGCCTGTCGGTGAGCCTCAGGTTCCTTCCGTCGAGGACGGCCGGCCCCGAGACGAGGACGAAGGTCACGGGAAGCCCGGAGGTCGCCTTGGCGGAGAGGTCGAACGGGGCGTCCCCGACCTTCCGGGCCGGCAGCTCGCCGAAGGCGATCTCCTGCTTGCGGCGCGAGTCCTGGCCGGCCGAGCGCGGCGCGGCCGCCGCGAAGAGGGCCAGCACGGCGAGGGCGGGGAGAACGGCCCGAAGTCCCCGGGTCTTCGTCGCCGCGCGCATCAGGGATCCACGTTCACGTGGACGACCTTGGCCGGTGGGAACCCGTTGAAGTGGGTCGAGGACGCATGGCTGTAGGCGCCGATCTTCTCGCTGTAGACCAGGTCATCCCGCTCGAGCTCGGGCAGGTTCTCGGCCATCGAGACCACGTCCAGGGCGTCGCAGGTTGGGCCGTAGACGGCGCTCAGCCTGGTCGGGCCCTTCCTGAACGCCCGGACCGGGTACTTGCAGTGGTCGAAGATGACGCCCGAGTAGGAGTGGTAGACGCCGTCGTCGATGTAGTAGCTCGGCTTCCCGTCGCGGATCGCCTTGCCGATCACCTTGGAGACCGTGTAGCCGGCGTTCGCGACCAGGAAGCGGCCGGGCTCGGCCAGGATCTGGATCTCCTTCGGGAAGAGGCGCCCGAGCTCGTTGTTGATGACCTTGGCCAGCTCGCGGAAGGGCTTCACCGTGTCGTCGTAGCGTGCGGGGAACCCGCCGCCGATGTCGACCAGGTTCATCTTCATGTAGCCCCGGTCCCTCGCCTCGTTGAAGATGCTGGAGCAGAGGGCGAGCGCCTGCACGTAGTTGTCGAAGTTTGTCGTCTGGCTCCCAACGTGGAAGCTCAGGCCCTCGCAGGTGAGGCCGAGCCTCTCGGCGAGGAGGATCAGGTCGACGGCCTCGCCCGGCGCCGCGCCGAACTTGGACGAGAGCTCCACCATGGCTCCTGTATTGGCAACCTTGATACGAAGGGCGACCCCCGCCTGCGGGGCATGCTTCCTGATCTTGTGGAGCTCCTCCGCGTTGTCGAAGGTGACCAGGGGCTTGTACTTGTTCAGCTCCTCCAGGGTCTCCACCGGCTTGTTCGGGTTCGCGTAGATGATCTTGTCCCAGATCCAGTCCTGGCGCTTCTTCGGCGCCATCCCGCGGATGTTGGCGTAGACGATGTTGAACTCGGGCATCGAGGCCACGTCGAAGCTCGCCCCCTCCCGGTAGAAGGTCCGCACGATCTCCGGCAGCGGGTTCGCCTTCACGGCGAAGTAGGCCTGGATGCGGGGCAGGTACCGGCGGAACTCGCGGTAGTTGCCGCGCAGGGCCTCGTGGTCGACGACAAAGAGCGGCGTCCCGTGCTCGCGGCCGAGCCTCTGCAGTTGGGCCTTCGTGATCATCGCCTGGACGGGGAGGGCGCCGGGGCTCAGTCGCCGTCCTTCACGAGGAAGTTCTTGAACTGCCACGGGTCCCTGGCGTCGAAGTCCGGCTTGTTGAACCCGCTGAAGGCGTTCTTGTAGTCGCGCCGGGGCGTCCAGTCCGAGCGCACCGAGATGAACTTCCCGAGGTAGGGCTTCGAGACCCCGAGGACGTACTCGTGGGGAAGCTCGTCCGGGACCCTGACGCCCTCGGAGGGGTTCTCGATCATCCACAGGGACGCGGCCACGACCGAGATCGCCACCTGCATGGTGGTCGCGTTCTGGTGGGGGACCAGGCGGCGGGACTCCTCGATCGAGAGGTCGGAGCCGACCCACCACGAGTTGAAGGCGTGGCCCATGATGAGGGCGCCCAGGATGTCCGCGCCCTTCGTGATCTCGTCGTTCATGATGCGCAGCTTCGGCTGCAGCTCGTAGTTGTAGCCCCGCAGCTCGTTCAGCGACACGACCGCCTCGTCGCACGGGCAGTAGGCGTAGTGGACCGTCGGCCGGTAGACGGCCTTCTTGCCCTCCCAGACCGTCAGCTTGTCCGAGATCGTGAAGGCCTCGCCGTGGCGGACCACCATCCCGACGATGTTGTAGTCGGGGACCCACGAGCGCACCCAGGTGTTCATGCCCATCCGGGCGATGCAGATCTGGTTCCTCGGGCCCTCCTTGTGGCGGTAGCCGAAGGCCGGGAGGGTCTTCTCGTGCGTCCCCCAGCCGAGCTCGGACGTGGTCGTCCCCTCCTCGCGGAACCCCTCGATGCTCCAGGTGTTCACGAATTCGTCGATCTGCTTCGGGACGTCGGTGATCTGGGTGTCGCGCTCGCTGCAGTGGATCACCTTGACGCCGAGCTCCATCGCCAGGCGGTTGAAGCTCCCGGCGGAGACGTGCCCCCGGATCGCCTCGGCCTTGCGGCCCTTGGCCTTCTTCTCCCCGAGGACCGCGCCGGCGATGTCGAGGAGGCCCTGCTTCGTGAAGTGGGAGATGAGCCCCGGGTTGGCCCCGTGCTCGATGACGGCCGTCGCGCCCCTCTGCTTCCACTTGGCCGTCATCTTGCGGACGTTCATGTGGCGCCAGTAGAGCGTGCGCTCGGTCGGGTGCATCTTGCCGCCCGCGTACGGGTCCCAGACCTCGACGGAGGTGTTGATGTAGAGGACGCCCTTGTCGTGGCACCACTGCAGGATCTCGCAGGCGTCGATGTTCCAGGCCAGGTCGATCAGGAGGTCGCCGGCGGAGAGGTGCTTGCCGAGGAGGGCGTGCATGTTCTCCTCGGTCACGCGGTCCCGGATGAAGCGGACGCCCTTGGACGTCCACTCGCGCAGCTTCTCCTCCTTGCTCTCGAAGTCGATCACGGTGACGTCCGTCGGGGCCACCCGGATGTGCTTGAAGAGGATGGGGAGCGTGCACTCGGCGACCGCGCCGTAGCCGACGAACAGTATCTTTTTGCTGAATTCGATCATGATTCTCGAGGGAGGGTGGGCTGGTAGGTAAGGACGATCATCCGGGGAAACGAAAGCCCATGAAGGTTACGTTTTCCGGCGGATGCAAGAAAGAGCAGCGGCGTGCGCCCGTGAACCTGAATCCCGGGCGATTCAGTCCGTCGCGCTCAGGTACCTGGATTGAACAGGGTCGATGGAGGGCGCGCCTGCGTGCTCGGCTTGCGCGCGCGCCAGCCGCGCGTCGAGCGACCATGCATCCCGCCTGCGAAGCGCGAGGAGGAACGCGTAGAAGCCGAGGTATATCAGCTGGTCCCCGGCCGCGCTCCAGTCCTGGATGAGGCACGTGCCAAGGAGCAGGACGATCATGAGGCCGGCACCGGCGGCCAGCGTGGCGCGCAGGGCGAAGCCGACCAGGAGAAGGAGGCCCAAGGCGCATTCGGCCCCGACGATCCCGTAGGCGCTGGCGCGGACAAGGAACGGAGGGAGGATCGAGTGGGCAAACTGCTGGTCCAGGTGAGCCGCGAACTGGGGAAACCCGGGGACCCGGGTCCAGCCGTGCAGGGCTATGTTGACCCCGAGCCCGAAACGGGCCAGCGAGACCGCAAGCTCCAGGTCTGGATCCGCGCCGTGGCGCTTCAGCTCTGCATCCGGGTCAGGCATTGTATCGAACCCACTGACTCCGTGATTAACTGCCGGTGCGACCCGTTTGCAGAATTTCTGCAGAAAAGTCGGGGCGCCCCGCCCCGATAGGGCAGCCAATCGGAATGGCGTCCAAATATAGGCCGCGAAGCCGGCCAAAGCTAGGCCTCGTAAGGGGGCTCATTCCGGACAGGAGTTGGGGGGCCGGTCGCCCCCCAACATTCGACAAGATCCTCAAAATGGTCGGGGCGACAGGATTCGAACCTGCGACCTCCTGGTCCCAAACCAGGCGCTCTACCAGGCTAAGCTACACCCCGGGGTGAGGGGCCAAGGCACGCCCCTTTCGGAGGGGAGTCAATACGCATGTCCAAAAGAGCGCAATCTGCTTGCGTACCATGGTTTTTGCCTCTTTCCTCGCGATTCTTACCTTAACTATCCATGGATACTATTTCTCGCGAAAATAACAGCCTGCTGCCGATGGGTGGCGTCATAATTGGTGCCGTTGCGCTCATTCTGGGCGGCTATGCGGCCGTCAGCCTGTCGAAAGTGAACCGCACCCTGGCCCAGCAGGCCGACAAGGTCGCGAAGATCGACGACATCGCGTCCCAGGTCGGCTCCGCGGCCGCCGCGAGCGACAAGGCCGCGAGGGACATTACGACTCTCCAGAACTCGACACAGGCCGCCGTGAACCAGCTCGGGACCGAGCTGGCGACGCTGGACGAGAAGGTGAAGCACATGGAGGAGGCCCACGCCGCGAGGGCGGTCGGCAAGGGCGCCAAGGGCGGCGGAGAGCCGGCGGTCGCGGGACCCGGCGAATACATCGTGAAGCCGGGCGACACGGGCTCGAAGATCGCACGAGCCAACGGATGCACCCTTTCCGACCTGATGTCGGTGAACGCAGGCGTCACCTGGACGCACCTTAAGGTCGGCGAAAAGCTGAAGCTGCCCGAGAAGAAGTGACCCCCGGGGAGCCTTCCCGGTGGGTGCGCGAGGGCGAGCGGACGCTCGTCTCGACGCGGGTCCTGGACCTGAAGAGCGAGCACTACCGCCATCCCGTGCGCGGGACCCAGAAGGACTTTGTCGTCATCCACGCGCCCGACTGGGTGAACGTGGTCGCGGTCACCCCCGACATGAGGATCATCCTCGTGCGCCAGTTCCGGTTCGGCTCGAGCGCGCTCTCGCTCGAGATCCCCGGCGGCGTGATCGAGAAGGGCGAGGACCCGGTCGCGGCCGGGATCCGGGAGCTCTCGGAGGAGACCGGCTACGGGGGGGGGAAGGTGCGGCTCCTCGGCAGCGTGTTCCCGAACCCCGCTATCCAGGACAACCGCTGCCACTTCGTGCTCGTCCAGGGGGCCGTTCCGACCTCCCCCATCAACTGGGACGACGACGAGGAGATCCAGGTGTCGACGGTTCCGGTTTCGGAGGCCCTCGCCCTGGCCCGCTCCGGCGGGATCACCCACAGCCTGTCGGTGGCGGCCCTCATGTTCTACGAGGGGGCCGCGGGCGTTTGACTTGCCGTAACCGCCGGGTAACCTAGGCGTCACCCCTCCCTGTGACCCCATCTACGGCATGAAACCCTCCGCATTCGCAAACAGCCCGGCCGCCCTCGGGGCACCGGGGCCGTCGGGGACGCTGCCGGAGCCCCTGGAGAGCGAGATCCGAAGGATCTATTCCCGGAGCCCCGTCTACGGCCGCAGGTTCCCCCTGCACCCGCAGGCCCTACAGTGGTCCTGCTACCGGGAGATACCGGCGCTCTCCAAGAAGGAGATAGTCGAGAGGGGCCACCAGGCCTTCTTCGAGGACTATGCCGAGGTCGAGCGCGGGCTCGCCGACAGGCGCTTCGAGTACGAGAACACCTCGGGCACGACCCAGGCCCCGATGACGATCATCATGGAGGACGGCTGGTGGGCTGCGCAGACGACGCGGGCCTACCGCGCCTCGCCGATCCTCGCCGAGTTCGCGGACAGGCCTCACCGCAAGTGCGTGCTGGCCCCGGTCGGCTGCTCCAGCAACCTCTGCCCCTACGAGGACCATCCCTTCCCGCACCGCTACTTTGACGGGACGGTCTACCTGAACCTCTCGAGCGACCCCTTCGCCTTCTCCGAGGCGGAGTGGGACCGGATCGTCGTCGAGCTGCAGGCGACCCAGCCCGAGATCCTCGAGGGCGAGCCCGTCTACCTGTCCCTCCTCGCGCGCGCCGCGGCCAGGCGGCACGTGAGCGTGCCGAGCATCCGCGCGGTCATCCTCACCTATGGGAAGGCGAGCCTCCAGCACAGCCGCAGGATCGCCGAGGCGTTCCCGGCGCCGCAGGTCGACCTCTACGGCTCGACCGAGGCCGGCTACCTCTTCGTGGGCGAGGCCTTCAGGGACAATTCCAGGGCGATCGACGGCAACGCCTTCATCGAGCTCGTGCCGTGGCGCCCCGGCGCCGCGGGCGTGCACCAGATCCACGTGACGACGCGGGGCAGGGAGGCGATGCCGCTCCTGCGCTACCACACGGGCGACATCGTCGAGTCGACTCCCGGCGGCTTCCGGATCCTCGGCCGCGAGAGCGGGCTCCACTTCAGGCCCGACGGCTCGCTCGTGTCGGTGGCGGACGTCGACGCGGCGCTGCCGGCCGACTTCGCCTGCTGGCACTACTCCCTCACCCAGACGGCCGAGAGCCGCTGGGACTTCCACTACGTGGCGGACAGGGGCGCTGACCGCCGGCCGGTCGAGGCCGCCCTCTCCCGCCTCCTCGGTTCCGGCGTGCGCGTGAACGCCTTCCGCCGGAAGTCGATCGCCCCCGCGGCGAGCGGCAAGTTCGCCCTCCTGAAGCCCCTGGCGAGGGCTTGAAACCTTCTTGTTAAGGTAAGGGTGCCTAATTTCGGGCATTCGGCCCCGCCCGGTCTTTACTCCCGGTGGCGCCCCCGCTAGGACTTGCCGCGAGCGACCCCACTCGATGGATCTCGTCCGCAACATCTTTGGCAGCACGATAGGCAGGAAGCTGGTCATGGCCGTGACCGGCATCGTCCTCATTGCCTTCGTCGTCGGGCACCTGGTCGGCAACCTCCAGGTCTTCGAGGACCCGGACAGGATCAACGGGTACTCGCACTTCCTGCAGTCGCTCGGGCCGGCCCTCTGGGCCGCCCGTATTTTCCTGATCGCGTGCGTCTCGCTCCACATCTGGGCCGCGACCGTCCTCGCCCTCGAGAGCCGGCACGCCCGAGGCGACCAGCCCTATGCAGTGAAGAAGTGGATACAGGCCACCGTCGCCTCCCGCTACATGCGCTGGACGGGCTACATCGTCCTCGCCTTCATCCTCTACCACCTGGCGCAGTTCACGGTTGGGGTCGCCCAGCCCGGCTCGTTCAAGGCGAACATCCCCCACTACGTGATGAAGGGGGACTACCACATCCTCGGCTTCACGGCGGTGCCCGCCGGGACCGAGGTCCTCGACGTGCGCTCCATGGTGATCCGCGGGTTCTCCAACCCGGTCGTCGCCATCTTCTACATCATCGCGATCGGGCTCCTCTCGGTTCATCTCCTCCACGGCGGCGAGAGCCTCTTCCAGACGCTCGGCTGGCGCAACCACCGCTGGGAGCGCGGGCTGAGGAGGGTCGTCACCCTCCTCTGCGCGGCGTACTTCCTCGGCAACCTCGCGATCCCCGGCGGCGTCCTCGCCGGGATCCTCAAGTAGCATGGCGCAGCTCGATCCCAAGATCCCGAAGGGCGACCTCGACGGAAAGTGGCTCCGGCACAAGGCGGACACGCGCCTGGTCAACCCGTCGAACAAGCGCAAGTACGAGGTGATCGTCGTCGGCGCGGGGCTGGCCGGAGCCTCGGCCTCGGCCACGCTCTGCGAGCTCGGCTACAAGGTCCAGAACTTCGTGTTCCACGACAGCCCGAGGCGCGCGCACTCGATCGCCGCCCAGGGCGGCATCAACGCGGCCAAGAACTACCAGAACGACGGCGACAGCGTCTACCGGCTCTTCTACGACACGGTCAAGGGCGGCGACTACCGCTCGCGCGAGGCGAACGTGCACCGGCTGGCGGAGGTGTCCGTGGACATCATCGACCAGTGCGTCGCGCAGGGGGTCCCCTTCGCCCGCGAGTACGGCGGCCTCCTCTCCAACCGCTCGTTCGGCGGGGCCCAGGTGTCGCGCACGTTCTACGCGCGGGGGCAGACCGGCCAGCAGCTCCTCCTCGGCGCCTACTCCGCCCTGTCCCGCGGGATCGCGGCGGGGGGCATCACGCCCCACACCCAGTCCGAGATGCTGGACCTGGTGGTCGTGGACGGCCACGCGAAGGGGATCATCGTGCGGGACCTCGTCACCGGGAAGGTGACGCGGCACGCGGCGGACGCCGTCATCCTCGCCACCGGGGGCTACGGGAACGTGTTCAACCTCTCCACCTACGCCCGCGGCTCGAACGCGACCGCCATCTGGCGCGCCTACAAGCGCGGGGCGTGCTTCGCGAACCCCTGCTTCACGCAGATCCACCCGACCTGCATCCCGGTGACCGGGGACTACCAGTCGAAGCTGACCCTCATGTCGGAGTCGCTGCGCAACGACGGGCGGATCTGGGTGCCGAAGAAGAAGGAGGACAGGCTCAAGGCCCCGGCCTCGATACCGGACGCCGAGCGCGACTACTACCTCGAGCGGATCTACCCCAGCTTCGGCAACCTCTGCCCGCGCGACGTGGCGTCGCGCGCGGCGAAGCGCGTCTGCGACGAGGGGCGCGGGGTGGGGGTCAGCGGGCTCGGCGTGTACCTGGACTTCGCGGACGCGATCGCGCGCCTCGGCGAGGCGGGGGTCCGCGAGCGCTACGGCAACCTCTTCGACATCTACCACGAGATCACGAACGAGAACGCCTACAAGGTCCCGATGAGGATCTTCCCGGCGGTCCACTACACGATGGGCGGCCTCTGGGTGGACTATAACCTGATGTCGAACGTCCCGGGGCTCTTCGTCCTCGGCGAGGCCAACTTCTCCGACCACGGGGCGAACCGCCTCGGTGCGTCGGCCCTCATGCAGGGGCTGGCCGACGGCTACTTCGTCCTCCCGTACACGGTGGGGGGCTACCTCGCGACGCAGAAGCCGGCGGCGAGGCCCTCGGTCGACGCGCCCGAGTTCGCCCAGGCCGAGGCCAACGTGGCCGCCATCACGGGCCGCCTCCTCGGGGTCAGGGGCAAGGAGCCCGTCAGCCATTTCCACAAGCGCCTCGGGCACATCATGTGGCACCACTGCGGCATGGCGCGCAACCGGGAGGGCCTGGAGGCGGCGCTAAGGGAGATCCCCGAGCTGCGCGCGGAGTTCTGGGCGAACGTGAACGTCCCCGGCTCCGGCAGCTCGCTCAACCAGTCGCTCGAGACCGCCGGACGCGTGGCCGACTTCCTCGAGCTCGGCGAGCTCATGTGCCGGGACGCCCTCACCCGCGAGGAGAGCTGCGGCTGCCATTTCCGCGAGGAGCACCAGTATCCCGACGGCGAGTGCAAGCGCGACGACGTGAACTTCGCCCACGTCGCCGCGTGGGAGTACGCGGGCGAGGGGAAGACCCCCGTCCGCAACGTCGAGCCGCTCGTCTACGAGGCCGTCAAGATGAGCGTCAGGAACTACAAGTGATGGGCGCCGCGACCTTCAACGTCACCCTGAGAGTCTGGCGGCAGCCTGGGCCCGGCCAGCCGGGCCGCTTTGTCGAGTACCCCGCCCGCCGGGTCAACCCCGACATGTCCTTCCTCGAGATGCTGGACGTCGTCAACGACGGCCTCACCTCGAGCGGGGAGGAGCCGATCGCATTCGCGCACGACTGCCGCGAGGGGATCTGCGGCACGTGCTCCCTCACGATCGACGGCAAGCCGCACGGGCCCCACCAGGGCGTCGCGACCTGCCAGACCTACATGCGCAGCTACAGGGAGGGCGACATGATCGTCGTCGAGCCCTTCCGCGCGAGGGCGTTCCCCGTCCAGAAGGACCTGGTGACGGACCGCTCCGCCTTCGACACGATCCAGCAGGCGGGCGGCTTCATCACCGCGCGCACGGGATCGGCGCCCGAGGCCAACTCGGTCCCGGTGGCGAAGGAGGTCGCCGACCTGGCGATGGACGCGGCCCAGTGCATCGGGTGCGGCGCCTGCGTGGCGGCGTGCAAGAACTCGAGCGCGATGCTTTTTGTCGCGGCGAAAGTCTCCCACCTCGGGCTCCTGCCCCAGGGCCAGCCCGAGCGCGACCGCCGGGTCCTCGCCATGGTGAGCACGATGGACGGCCTGGGGTTCGGCAGCTGCACGAACCAGTATGAGTGCAGCGCCGCCTGCCCGAAATTGATCTCCTACGACTTCATCGCGCGGCTCAACCGCGACTTCACGAAGGCCGCGTTCCGCTCCGCCCTCGGGCAGGCGCCCGCCGGCGGCGGCGAGACGTAGGGGGGGCGGGGCGGGCGATTTCCGCGTTTTTGGCGTAACTTTTGGCCCGGGGGCCGTGTTCTTCAGTCAACCACATGAAAACCAGCTCCCTCCCGATCATCTCCTTCCTCGTCGCGCTCGCCGCGGCCATATTCCTGCCGATCAGCGCGATTGCCGCGAGCGTCCTGCTCACGGTGACCGGCGTCCTCGCGATCCTCGCCGCCGACTACGGCCGCACCATCGAGCCCGTCCGTGCCGCGGCCGCCGTGGTGCCCTTCGAGGCCCCGCACCGCAGCGCGCCGGTCCTCGGCAGGGCGGCCTGAATCGTCAGAACATCGAGAGCGCATGGGCGCTCTCGATCAGGACCCAGGCGCCCCCGCAGGCGAGACCCGCGACAAGCGCCACCCTGAAGACCTTGCGGCCCCGCAGCACGGCGTCCTTGAAATCCGTGTTCAGCGCCTTCCTGTTGCTGTCGGAAATGAAGCTCACGAACCTCGGGTCCCTGAACTTCCCGCGGCGGTCCGCCCTCAATCCGAAGCGGATCACGGGGCGGTGGAACAGGTTCTTGAGCAGCGACAGCATTTGCCTGAGGAGGCCACTATCCGTATTTTGAGTTCGTTTATTCAAGGGGAAACACGCTAGCCTCGGACTTTAGCGTATTTTTACCCAGTCCGACCCATGCACCATTTTCGGTACGCCGGCCAAAACCTTCACTGCGAATCCGTGGACCTGGCGGAGGTTGCCCGCCTGTACGGGACGCCGACCTACGTCTACAGCGCGACCACGATCGCCGACAACTACACGCGCCTGGCGGGGAGCCTGAAGGGCCTGGACATCAGGATCTGCTACGCGGTGAAGGCCAACGCCAACTTGGCGGTGCTGAGGCACTTGGGCAACATGGGCTCGGCCTTTGACTTTGCCAGCTCCGGCGAGATGCGCCGGGTGCTGGCCGCCGGCGCGAGCGTCAAGGAGAGCGTCTTTGCCGGGGTGGGGAAGACCGAGACCGAGATCCGCCTCGCCCTCGAGGCCGGCATCTTCTCCTTCCACGTCGAGAGCGAGGGGGAGCTGGCGCGGATCAACCACGTGGCCGGGACGCTGGGAATGAAGGCGACGATCGCCATCCGGGTGAACCCGGACGTCGACGCGCACACCCACGCCAAGATCACGACCGGCACGAGCGCGAACAAGTTTGGCATCCCGATCAGGCAGGCGCCGGCCGCCTACGAGGCGGCTTCCAAGTACCCGAACATCCGGATCCGCGGGATCCAGTCCCACATCGGCTCGCAGGTCACCGAGGTCGGGCCCTTCCTCGAGACGCTGGAGAAGCTGGCGCCGCTCGCCATGGACCTGAAGGAGCGCTACGGCATTTCCTACATCTCGATCGGCGGCGGTATCGGCGTCGTCTACAGGGAGGCCCTCGCGAGCGGCCAGGCCGCCTGGTGGGACGCCCAGCCCGAGGGGAAGAGGCCGCTGACCCCCGAGGTCTACGGCGCGACCTTGTCCCCGGCTCTCAGGAAGCTCGGCCTCAAGGTGCTCCTTGAGCCCGGCCGCTCGATGGTGGCGAACGCCGGCGTCCTCCTCTCCCGGGTCGAGTACCTGAAGCGGGGGCAGGGCAAGAATTTCCTCATCCTGGACGCCGCCATGAACGACCTCGTGCGGCCCGCGATGTACGACTCCTTCCACGAGATCGTGCCCCTCCGCCGCGACACGACGCGCCGCGCGCTGGTCGCCGACGTCGTCGGCCCGATCTGCGAGACGACCGACTGCTTCGCCAGGGACCGGCAGATCCAGGAGCTCGGCGAGGGCGAGTACGTCGCCCTCATGAGCGCCGGCGCCTACGGCCATGTGATGGCGAGCCGCTACAACGCGCGGCCCATACCGGCCGAGGTCCTCGTCAAGGGGAGCGCCTTCGAGCAGGTCACCGCCCGGGAGACCTTCGAGCAGATGACCGTGAACGAGAAGATCCCCGCGTTTTTGAAGTAGCAAGGCGGTTGGCGGGCGGCTAAACAGGTCCGCATGAAGTTCTGCGTCGTCGGGGCGGGTGCCTGGGGCACCGCTTTCGCGCTGCACCTCGCGAGGGGCGCGCGGGAGGTCTCGCTTGTCCCCCGCAGGGCCGAGCAGGCCGCCGCTATCGCCGCGGCCCGCGAGAACCGCGAGTACCTCCCGGGGATCCCTCTGCCGCCCGGCGTCTCGGTGGCGGGGCTCCAGGCCGGCGTCTCGGGCGCCGACGTGATCCTCCTCGCCTGCCCCGCCCAGACGCTGCGGCACACCTCGGAAAACGTCCGGGCGGCCCTCGGGGCCGGCCGGATGCCGCGCCTCGTCATCAGCCTCGCCAAGGGGCTCGAGCTGGAAAGCCACCTGCGGCTGTCCCAGGCCGTGTCGGAGGCGATGCCGGGCGCGAAGGTGAGCGCCCTCTCCGGGCCCACCAACGCGGCGGAGGTCGCCCGGGGACTGCCGGCCGCGATGGTCCTGGCCGCGAACGGCGAGGAGTCGCTGATCCACGACGTGCAGGCGGCGATCAGCGGGCCGACGCTGCGCGTCTACACGACCGACGACCTGGCCGGCGTCGAGTACGGCGGCTGCCTGAAGAATGTCTACGCCATCGCCGCCGGCTGCTGCGAGGGCCTCGGTCTCGGCGACAACGCCAAGGCCGCCCTCCTCACCCGCGCCGTCGCCGAGATGGTCAAGGTCGGCTGCTCGCTCGGGGCCCGCCGCGAGACCTTCTATGGCCTGAGCGGGTTCGGGGACCTGGTCGCGACATGCCACGGCTCCTGGAGCCGCAACCGGGAGTTCGGCCAGAGGATCGGCGAGGGACGGAACATAGCGGAGCTCCTCTCGGGCAGGAAGACGGTCGTCGAGGGCTACGAGACCACGCGCTCGTTCGCGGGCCTCTGCGCAGAGAAGGGGATCGACGCCCCGATACTCGGCGAGACCCATTCCATCCTCTTCAAGGGGCGCAGGCCCGCCGACGCCATCTCGGCGCTCATGATGCGGGAGCTGAAGAAGGAGACCGTACCTCCCTTGGTGCCGGCCTGAGGCCGTGATGTTTCTTTACCGGGCTTGCGTCCCGGCCCCCCGCTTTGTTCGCTCTGCGGGCCTCCCCGCTCGGTAACCCCACCTTCCCCATGGCCGCCCCAGCCGCGCTCGACCGGAAACACTCGCTTGTCATCATCGCCTCGTCTCTCGGGACGGTGTTCGAGTGGTACGATTTCTACATCTACGGGACCCTGGCGGCGTTCTTCGGGAAGCTCTTCTTCCCCGCGGGCAACGAGACCGCCGGCTACCTCTCGAGCCTCGCCCTCTTCGGGGTCGGCTTCTCGGTGCGGCCGTTCGGGGCGCTCGTCTTCGGCCGGCTGGGCGACATCGCCGGGCGCAAGTACACCTTCCTCGTCACGATCATCGTCATGGGGCTCTCGACGGCGCTGGTCGGCATGCTGCCGACCTATGCCAACATCGGCTTCTGGGCGCCGGTCCTCCTCGTCGTCCTGCGCCTGGCCCAGGGCCTCGCCCTCGGCGGGGAATACGGCGGGGCCGCGATCTACGTGGCCGAGCACGCCCCCGACGGGAAGCGCGGGCTCTACACCGGCTGGATCCAGACGACGGCGACCCTCGGGCTCTTCCTCGCCCTGGTCGTGATCGGCGTCCTGAGGGCGGTCATGACGCCGGAGCAGTTCTCGGCCTGGGGCTGGCGGGTCCCCTTCCTTCTCTCGTTCCTCCTCCTCGTGGTCTCGGTCTACATCCGGCTCAAGCTCGAGGAGTCGCCGGTCTTCGCGGAGATGAAGGCCCAGGGCAGGGGATCGAAGGCGCCGCTGACGGAGAGCTTCGCCCGCTGGGACAACGGGAAGATCGTGCTTAAGGCCCTCTTCGGGGCCACCGCGGGCCAGGGCGTCGTGTGGTACGGGGGCCAGTTCTACGCCCTCTATTTTTTGACGACGACGCTCAAGGTCGACTACGTGACGACCTACGTCATGGTGGCCACCTCGCTTGTCCTCGGCGCCGTGATGCTGGTCGGCTTCGGCAGGCTCTCGGACTCCATCGGCCGCAAGAAGATCATCATGGCCGGCCTCCTCCTCGCCGTCTTCACCTACCAGCCGATCTTCCGGGGCCTGACGCGCGCGGCGAACCCCGCGCTCGCCGACGCGATGCAGCGCTCGCCGGTCGTCCTGGCGACCAGCGAGTACGAGGGCAAGGTGGCGCTCACGATCGCCGCGCTCGGGGACGCGGCGAAAAAGATCGTCCTCGCCGGCAAGCCGAAGACGGAGACCGACAAGGCGCGCAACTTCCTGAACGGCCGCGGCATCCCGTTCGAGATCGCCCCGCCCCTTCCCGACTCGCCGATCGCCCTATCGGTGGGCGGCTCTGTCACCCGGGGCTTCAACGACAAGGCCTGGGAGGCGGCGCTCGCGCCGGCGGGCTATCCCAAGAAGGCCGACCCGGCGGGGGTCAACAGGCCCGCGGTCATCGCGCTCCTGACGGTCCTCCTCGCCTACGTCGCGATGGTCTACGGCCCGATCGCCGCGTTCCTGGTCGAGCTCTTCCCGACGAGGATCCGGTACACCTCGATGTCCCTTCCCTACCACATAGGCAACGGCTGGTTCGGCGGATTCCTCCCGCTGATCGCGGCGTCGATCGTCGTCTTCACGGGCGACATCTACGCCGGGCTTTGGTTTCCGATCCTCGTGGCGGCGATGTCGTTCGTGATCGGCGTGATCGTGCTGCCGGAGACGAAGGACCGGGACATTCGCGCCTAGCATCCTCGCCCCGGCAGCCCCTCGGGGACGGACATTTTTCCCATGGCCACTCGACCCACCAACCTTTCCGCGGGCGCCCTCCTGCTCCTCTGCCTGCCGCTGCCGGCCCTTTCGGCGGAGACCCCCGCAGCGCCCGCGGGGGAGCCTCCCGTTTACCGGCTCGAAGTCCACACGATCAAGCCCGGGAAAAGCCAGGTCTATGAAAGCGCCGTGACGGCGTTCGTCGCCGCGCTCAGGGACGCCGATATCCGCATCCCGAGCTGGGACTTCTCGGTCCTCCGCAGCAGTGACACGCTCTACATGACGGTCGATCCGATGGCGGACTGGTCCATGCTGGACCATTTCGACAGCGACACCGAGGACGCCCGCAAGCGCCTGGGTGGCCGGATGGGGGACTTTCTGAAGCAGTCCCTCGGGACCAACGCGCACGAGTCCGAATTCTTCATCGAGTCCGACCCGGACAAGGATGACCCGGGGGCCCTCGGCGAGAACGGCCTCAATTTCATCCGGCTCGACTTGTATTACCCGTCGTCCATGCGGCCCCTGGTGGAGGACCTCTATGCGCTTCGGAAGCTCTACCGGGACTCCGGCTCCGGCCTCAACTTCAGGCTTTACGGGGCGGTCACGGGCGAGGACCTGCCGCTCATGATCGTCGCCGTGTCGGCTGCGGACCATGCCGCCTTCGACGCCGGGCAGGCCCGTTTCAGGGCGGACTCGGTGGCGGAGCGCTCACGCCTGCTCGCCGAGATTCACGGCCTGTCGCGCCGCTTCGAGACCATGGATTTCGTCGTCCGCCCGGACCTCTCGTACCACTTCGAGGCAGCCGGGAGCCCGCAGCCGGCCAATGGGCCGGCCCACCCCTAGATCCGCTGGCCCGACCGCCTGGCGCTCGAGAGCACGAGCATGCTCCCCAGGCAGGCGCGCGGGATGCGCAATCGCATCGCTCATGGCTACGGGGCGTGGATTTCAAGATTGTGGGGGCGGTCTCCGAGCAGGGGATAGGGCCGCTCATCGCCGCGTTAGAATGGGTACTTCAAGGCGCGGTCCGCGCCGAAGACGGAATCCTAAATGTCGTCCGGCTGAACCTAGCCGCGTGGCTTCGCCGGGTCGGCCTCGATTGTCTCGGGCTGATCCGCCGCCTGGCCGCTCAGGCAATTGACGTATTGCCCCCAGGCGTCGGCCGAATCAAAACCCCCGGGCGTCTTGCAGTCCCAGATCGGCAGATAGGTCTCCGCAGCGTCCGCGCTTCCGATACCCGCCAAGTGCGCCGACTCGTGAATAAGGGTGCGCGTGCGCTGCTCCGCCGATCCGCTGAAGAACAGCGGGCAGAGGACAATCGGCGGACGCAGCCCCCTCACGTACCCGTCCCGGGTCCCGCATTCCGGATCCTTCGGACCCGCCACCATCACGGACGGGTTCGATAGCGTCGACACCATGTGGCTGACGACCGATTCCACCTGGTCCATATTCGGATTGTCCCACTGGAAAAGAACCTGGGCCAGCCGCCGGGCGCGGCTCATCGACGCCTTGGAGGGATCGGGATCGCGCGAACGGGGGGCGGGGGGCGTTATGCCGCGAACCTGCATCAGGGCGATCTGCGCCCGAACGGCCGCCGCCGCCCGTGCCTTCTCTATCATATCCTTCTGCTGGCTGTTGGGAGCGACCGGTTGCACGACCTTCGGCGGCTGCGTCTGCGGTGTCCCCGGCTGGCGTTGGAGAAGCGGCGCAGTCCCGGAGGGAGATGCCTTGGGAAGCCGCCCGCCAGCGGGACCCTCCACCACCTCGCTCGCAACGCTGTCTGCCTCGCGCTCACGGACGTCGCCGGGGCCGCCCCTGGCAAGCGGGGTCCGCCCTGAAGCCGCACTGTCGGGGGCGACGTCCTCCCCTGACGCACGCGGCGCCCTCTGCTCCGCCGGGGAGACCTCCGGCATCCCCCCGGAGAGCCCGCTCCTGGATCGGCCACCCTGCTGCTGGACCACGTGTGCCAGCTCGTGCGCCAGCAAGCGGCGTCCCGACGGCGACTGGGGATCCTGGTGTCCGGAACCAAAAACGATGTCGCGACCCACCGTGTAGGCCAGGGCGCCCACCGCTCGAGCCGATTCAGCCGCCCGGGAATCCGCGTGGACGCGCACGTGGCCGAAGTCGCGCTGGAAGCGGGGCTCCATGAAGGCTCGCGATTCCGGATTCAGGGGATGGCCTGGCGCGCGCAGGACGCTTTCGACGATGGGCGGCGCAAAGCCGGCAGTCCCCTGGCTCCTTTGACCGGAAGCCTTCGCCTGCAGCTCCTTCTTCTTGCATTCCTCGCACTCGCCGTCCGAAGCGTCCCGGCCTCCGGACGAACTCTTTCGCTGGAGCAGCCGGCCTTCCGGAGCGGACCGCAGCGGGGCCAGCGCCGCAACGGGTCTCCTGCATATCCCCAGCGCCATTGCCGCGCCGCTCATCGCCGGACGCCTCCCGCTGGAAAGTTGTGATTTCCCTTCATGACGATTTCTTTCGCCCTGAATGAACAGCCTCAGCTCGGCTTAGCGCAAATCATTCGATCATTATATTTACCATAGGGTCACGCAAAGACGGCCGCCGGATAGGCTAGTAGGAGGATTGATGCCAAAGGATCTACCGATCAAGGCGTCCCCACAACGACACATTAGTTTACCTACTTTTGAGGCGAGTCCCCGGCCGCCCAGGGCCCGCTTCAGCGATTCCCCGTGATCTCAATAAACTCGAAAGCTTTCTTTTTCGCGGCAACATCCTCGGAGTTGCCTTGGGGTTCCGGCACCGTTGCCGCCGGCGCCCGCGACGAACAAGACAGATTCCGAAAAGCCGCCGACAATCCCGCTCCCCATGAATGCAGCGTTGCAGGTTCAGCAACCCTCGAAGTCGCGAACGGCTCCCCCGAAGGCGCCTTCGCCTGCGCAAGGCCTAGTTTTGCAGCGGAAATGCTCGTGCGGGGGGAGTGGCTCCCCGGGCGACGATGATTCTTCGAAAAAGGCGCCGCTTCAACGCAAGGCCGGGAATCAGGGGCTGGCCAGCCGAGGAGGTTCGATGGCTCCGCCCATCGTCCACGAGGTCCTGCGCTCTTCCGGGCAGCCCCTTGACTCGTCGACACGCGCCTTCATGGAGCCGCGCTTCGGCCGCAGCTTCGGCCAGGTGCGCGTGCACACCGACGCAAGGGCAGCCGAATCCGCCCGCGCCGTGAATGCGCTCGCCTACACCGTTGGCCGCGACGTGGTGTTTGGTCACGGGCGCTACCAACCGCAGTCGCCGCAGGGAAGCTTTCTGATGGCCCACGAGCTCGCTCACACGCTCCAGCAGGCCCAGCTCCCGGGTGGCGCGCCCGGGCAAGCGGCCGGAATCCGGATTGGCGATCCGGGCCACCGCTCGGAAGGCGAGGCTGATTCCTTCGCCAGCCGCGCCTTGGCCTTCAATCCCGGTGGCCGCTCCGCGCCGACATTGGCCAGTCCCGCGCAGGTTCAGACCCAATTCGTGCTCTCGCGCTACGATTGCACGAAGCTGAGCTTTCAAAACTGCAAGGCGGGGATGTACAGTTGCGGCTATCAAAATAGCGGCACCTGCGGCTGGGGCGGGTCGGCCACCAAGTGCATCTGCATGGGTGCCAAGCAGCCGTCGCCCACGAAGGTGCTGGAAGTCCTGAAGGTCATCGGCCTCTCGGCCGCCCTGCTGCTGACCGTCATCGCCGCCCTCGCCGACCCGGAGCCGGCGACCAAGCTTGGGCTGGCCGGGCTGACGGCAGCCGAGGCGACCATGCTCCTCGTCATGCTCGGCTACAAGAAGGACGACTCCGGCTCCACCGCCTCGTCGGGGGGGCCGACGGCGTCCGCGGCAATGCCTTCATCCCCGGGCGCCGCGTCGACGACGGGGAGCACCCCGGGCAACGCCCCCGCGTGATCGGCAGGCTTCGCATGCATCGCTGCACGGTCTTCCGAGACTTGCGTCACCACTGAGGTCCGACTGCTTCTCAGAGGATGAGAAGCAGTTTCACAAGACGGTAAAAAGGCCGGATCAGAACACTTCAAAACATGAAAACCTGCAGACTTCTTAGCCTACTTGCCTGCGCCCTGGTGCTTGCCGGGATAGCCCGTGCATCCGATGGCGCGGTGACGATCACGGGCGACGCCATGTGCGCGAAGTGCGAGTTGAAATTGCAGGATACGTGCCAGACGGTCGTTAAGGTGAAGGACGGTGACAAAGTCGTCACGTACTACCTCGCGGCGAATCAAGTTGCGAAGGCCTTCCACCCGACAATCTGCGATGGGCCCGCCCCTGTTACCGCCACCGGCACGGTTGCGACGGTGGACGGAAAGCAGGTTCTGACCGTCAGCACGATCGAGGTCAAAAAGTAGGCTCCGTCCCCTTTTTGAGGCCGCCGAAACTCCGGGAGAGAGAGCCTCTGATGACTGCTGTGCCCAAAGTCCCGGAGCGAGATTTGGGCCGACTACCCATTGCCTTGGGATGGATCTTTGAGTTCCCTGACCCGCGGGAGGCCCACCCCTAGATCCGCTGGCCCGACCGCCTGGCGCTCGAGAGCACGAGCAGGCTCCCCAGGTAGGCGCAGATGACAAGGACGGAGAGCGCGCGGTTCCCGAGCGCCATCCCAAGGTATTCGCAGAAGCCCCCGACCATCGCGCCGATCAGGTTGGCGCCGAAGACGGCGGACGGGGACGAGGCCTCCCGGAAGGTGGTCGAGAAGATGATCCCTGCGAAGAAAATCGGGAGCGGAATCGCGAGCAGGGTCCATGTCATCCTGCCGGCGAAGCCGAAGTCGAGGACGCTCTCCCTCGGGACAATGAGGAGTAGCGCCAGGGCGGCGAAGAGCGGCAGGTACATCCAGGGCGAGAAGGCCCGCAGCCGCTCGGCCAGGAGGTTGGCCGCGATCACCATCAGGAGGACTCCCGCCACGACGACCAGCGTCACGAACCACGTAGCCCCGAAGAACAGCGTGCAGTCGGTTATGTTCTTCGTCTCCAGGAGGAGGAACCCCATTCCGAGGAGGCCGAAGTGGACGTCCCCGCGGCCGAACGAGCCGCGCCTCAGGAAGGCGACGACTGCGATCGACAGGGCGAGGAGGCTCGCGATCCCGATCAGGTAGTCCGTGGGGATGGTCTTCCTCGAGAGGTAGAGGAACGGCCAGTCGTCCGTCGGCAGGTCGATGTGCGCCAGCTGGCCGTAGGACGACTGGTGCATCTCGCCGGCGTCCCGGGGAAGCGCGTGCCCGTCCTTCGGGACGCAGAGGATTAGCCGGTCGCCCGAGGCGTCGATGAACATGGCCGGCGTGCGGCCGGTCGCCGCCGCGACCAGGCGGTACAGCTTCGGCCCAAGCCACTTCCTCCCGAGGAAGAAGGACATGCTCAGCATCCCATGGTCGCCCAGGAGCTTGTAGGCCGAGCGGATGCTCTCGACCGTGTAGACGTACCCGTCCAGCCGGACGTTGTTCATGCTGCTGAAGAGCGCCTGCGAGTCGAGGAAGCCGAAGACCACCAGGTCGTAGCCGGGGCTCGCCTTCGCGAGGAACGAGCGCGCGTCGTCGATGTGGACCTCCACCCTCGGGTCATGGTAGGGCGCGCCCGCGCTGAACTTCCTCGAAAGGTCGATGATCCTCGGGTCGATCTCGACCGCGTCCACGTGCTGCACGCCCGACTTGAGGGCGGCCTGGACGTCGCAGCCCCCGCCCGCCCCCACGACCAGGACCCGGTCCCGCCCCGCGGCGAGGGTGTAGGGCAGGTGGTACTGCAGCCAGAAGGACTCGATCGTGTCCGCCGCCCGCGTCCCGGGCGTGTACCGGGCCGTGTCGAGCGCCGCGTCCAGGTGGTAGCCGAACTGGTTCACGTTGACGCTGTAGATCGGCGGGTCGCGCATCGTCAGGAGGTCCGCCGGGGGCTCGGACACCGACACGAACGGCCGGTCATACTGGCTGATCGTGATGTAGTAGTAGGGCGACCAGACCGCCTTGGGGTCGCGTTCCCAGACGATGGCCGCCAGGACCAGGGCGAAGATCGGGACCGCGAACAGCCACCGGCCCCGCCCGGCGATCGCCAGATAGACCGCCATGACGACCGCCATCCCGAGGATCGGCGAGAAGAGGGTGAGGGAGAAGAGGCCGAAGCAGAGAGTCCCCGACAGGCTGCCCGCGAGGTCCCAGGTGTAGGCCGACAGGCGGGGCAGGGAGTTGAAGAGGACGCCCATCCTCTGGCCGATCGGGACGAACATCGCGGCGTTGCTCGCGAATATGCAGACGAGCGCGATCCCGTTGAACGTGGACGGCGCCAGCTGGAAGAAGCGCGCCTCGCTCGCGGTGCTCCCGATGACGACGTTCCTGCAGAGGAGGAGGGTGCCGATCTGGCAGGCCAGGAGGAGTGGGAACCATCCCAGAAGCTTCCACCGCTTGCCGGCCGCCATCGCCCCGGCCCCGAGCCCCAGGAAGGAGCTCAGCAGCATCAGGTTAGCATAATAGGCGACCAGATGAACGACCGAGGGGACCCACCGGATCACCATCATTTCCAGGAAAAGGGCCGTGAAGGAGAGGGCGAACATCTCCCATCCCATCCGGCGGTTCGTTTCTGGGGGCGCCATCGGGGCCAGTACGCTAAATAATGGGGGTGCAGGCAACCCCTACTTGCTCGCGGTAAATACCCAATCCGGGGATTGCGATGCGGGCCGTCCGTATCCAGATTTCGGGCCCATGAAGATAGCCGTCGGCTGCACGCTGCGCTACCAGGTGGTTGCCCCGAGCGCCTCGTTCACGTTCAACGTCCTCGTCAACAACGACAGCCAGCAGCAGCTGGTCTCGGAGGCGATCCGGTGCTCCCCCGAGGTCCCGACGGAGATAGCGACGGCCTCGATGGGCGAGCGGGTCCTCCGCCTTGAGGCCCCGAATGGGCCCTTTGAGCTGGTGTACTCCGCGGTGGTCGACATCGAGCGCCCCGGGATGCCTGCGGCCGTGCCGGCCGACCGGCCCGGCCGCCTGCCGCTCAACATCCTCACCTACACGCTTCCCAGCCGCTACTGCGAGAGCGACCGCTTCGGCCCCACTGCATGGGAACTCTTCGGGAAGACCGAGGACCGGGCCGAGCAGGTCCGGCTGATCTGCCGCTGGGTGGACGAAAACATCGCCTACCAGCCGGGATCGACCGACGGCAGGACGTCCGCATGGGACGTCTGGCAGTCGCGGAAGGGCGTCTGCCGCGACTACACCCACCTCGCGATAGCCTTCTGCCGCGCGCTGACGATTCCCGCCCGCTACGTGGGGGGATACGCGGTCGGGCTTGAGCCCATGAACTTCCACGCCTGCTTCGAGGCGTACCTCGGGGGAGGCTGGAGACTCTTCGACCCGACCGACTCGATCGCCCCGGGCCTGATCGTCGTCGCCGCGCGGGGGCGCGACGCCGCCTCGGCTGGGCTCACCACCATCTACGGCAGGGTCATCTCGGCGCCGGTCCAGGTGCAGTGCGCGCTGGACGCGCCGACGGCTGCCCGGGCCGCCGGGGCCTTCACGGGGTAGGGGTGCTTCCGCGCCCTTCCAACGGGGTCGCCCGTGAGGCGCCCTTGGCGCGCGCTCACGGCGGCATCCGGCGGGGCGGCTGGCTCGTAGTAGGTTCCGGGCGGACGCTGGAGACCGTCCCTTTCCTCCGATTCCACTCAACCACCGAAGTCAGGACTCCCGTGATCACAGCCACCCTCATCCTCGCAGGCATCGTCATCGTGACCGCCTGGGATAGCTCGGAAAGGAATTAACCAACCCCGAGGCCGCCGGCGAGCGGATGCTCGCCGGGGTTAAGGGAGCTTTGCCAGTTCGGCCGCCCAGGTCGATGAAGTGACCCGCAAGCGCTCCTCAGCCCCCAGGACGGACAAGCTTCTCAATGGTCCCCATAGCCAAGTATACCCGGTTCGGTTCCGCGCCAAGCTGGAGGAAACCATGCTTGTGGTAAAAGCGAAGCGCCGTGTCGTTCTTCGCTTCAGCAACAACCGCGATGGACCCGCTGATGCTAGTTTGCCCATAGGCCCGAGTGAGGGCATCGGCGAGGAGCAGTTCACCTGTGCCCGGAAATCGTTCGTCGCGCGCCAGTCGACCAATCAAAGTTGCCGGAAGTCGCGGATACCGCGGTAGCCGCATTGCGAGATTGGCAGACAGGTCTCCCAGTTCGATTGTGAAGTTCGAGAGGCTGTAGAATCCGACGATCACTGTTGGCGCTGCCTCATCGACCATGACAAATGTGGCCGCCAAAAAACGCTCCACGTCCTTGCGTGCCTGCTGCTGGAGATAAATATTCAGCGCCCCAACAGCAGAATGAAACCCTGCGCGGTCGTGCCGGGACGTGTCCAGCGGCTCAAAGCGGCAAGCCATCAGCGCACCTGCTCACGGGAGCGAGCAAACGCCGCTTGTAAGGCAGGAGCGGGCTCAGATGGAGCCAGGAGCGATTGAACAAAAGCAATTGACGCTGCGTCATCCAACTGGGTGAGGCGGCCCTGCTCTATGGTCTTGGAAGCACTTTCTTGGAGGGTCTGGATGATGTAGGACGACACCGAGGTATGCCCGGTCAATCCCGCAGCCTCCGAAAGGATTCCTTTCAGCGTCGCAGGGATGCGCGCTTCGAGCCGGGCGGTACGATTGTCCGTGGCCGGTGCGCTGGGGGGGGCGGCAGAATGTCTGCGTATCGGTATTGGCATGGAGCATTATGTACGGCTATTTGCCGTACATCTCAAGACATGTCCCATCCTTAGCACGCATAATATTTCTCTTCTTACACTTACGCGACAGGTTGTGCATCGCCGCTGCGCCCAAAGGATTCCCTTTGGCCGGGTCCTGCGGCAGGCTTAATCGCCGCCATCCGGCGCTTGGGTTGCGCCGCAGGCCGGCCGGCCGCGACTCATTCCGCCGGTATCCGCATCGCGTAGAAGCTGCGGTACACAAACACGAGCGCGACGACGAAGATCGCCGACCCGAGGCCGTGCTTCACCGCCGGCTCCATCTTGACCGCGATCTCGACCGCGAGGAGGCCGAAGAGGGTGGTGAACTTGATGACGGGGTTCAGCGAGACGGACGACGTGTCCTTGAAGGGGTCGCCGACCGTGTCGCCGACGACGGTCGCCGCATGGAGGGGAGTGCCCTTCTGCTTCAGCTCGACCTCGACGATCTTCTTCGCGTTGTCCCAGGCCCCGCCGGCGTTCGCCATGAAGATGGCCTGGTAGAGGCCGAAGAAGGCGATCCCGATGAGATAGCCTATG
>Ga0182015_10001481_pt1 | contig 30825 bp, 17 predicted proteins | sample 712P3MmetaG_FD_120478 | JGI IMG/M metagenome (GOLD analysis project Ga0182015, IMG submission 120478) | Permafrost microbial communities from Stordalen Mire, Sweden - 712P3M metaG | ecosystem: Environmental > Terrestrial > Soil > Wetlands > Permafrost | place: Sweden: Stordalen | collected... | reverse complement strand
GCTGGCCGTACCGGCGGTCAGCGCACTGCCGTTCTCCGTCACCGTCACCACCGGCGCAGGCGTCATCGCCGTGCCGGGCGCCGTCCCCGTCGCGGGCGGATCGGTGGTGAAGCTCAGCGCATAATTCGTCTGGTCGGCGCCAATGTCGATGCAGGCGGTGCTGTTGTAGGTGGTGGTGCGAGGGAATCCGCGTTCGTCGGTGGTGTCCCCGCCGGGATCGTCGGCTGCGGTGGCTGCGCAGATCGCCGCGCTGCCCGGCAGCGGAAGGAGCGTCTGCGTTGGACCACCATAATTGCCCAGCGTCGCAACGGAGGCCGAGGAGGCTGTGACCGGACTGGTGTTGGTTGCGCAACTGGAGCACGCATCGCTATCGGAGACGAACAAATCGTGATCGGCGTTCACAGTGCCGGGGAAGGCTGAAAATGCGGACAAATTGTCCGTCCCCTCGGTCAGGATGCTGTTCTTTACATTGATGGTGCCGCCCCAGTCCATCACGTCGATGGCGCCCTTGTTCCCGGCAAAGGTGCTGCCGGTGACGTTCATCGTGCCGAAGCTCGAGGAAACCCCGTCTCCGCCTTCGCCCTCCTCCGTTGGCGTGCCAGCGTTATTGCCGCTGAAGGTGCAATTGGTCACTGTGGCCGTAGCCTCGTTGTAAATGCCCGCTCCGCCATCCCCGCTGGCATCGGTGGTTGTATTCCCCACGAACGCGCTCCCCGTCACCACCAGGGTTCCGGTGTTGAAGATCGCGCCTCCCCCCCCGGCAGTGTTCGAAGAAAAAGTGCTCTCGCTGATGGTCAGATTTCCTGCGGTGGCGATGCCTCCGCCCAGGGAGGACTCACTGCCTTTCGCAATGGTGAGATTCGCAAGGCTCGCCGTTACTCCCGAGGCTACGGTGAAGACTGCACTGGCACTGTTCCCGCTCACCGTCACCAGATTGGTCAGGGTTGCTCCGCTGCCGCTCGTCAAGCCCTGAATGCTGGTCATGTTGGGGATCGCCAGAAATCCGTGCGCCAGCGTGATCGTGTTCTGGGCGGCGGTGTTTGTCGTGGGGAACGCCGTAGCACTGAAGGTGATGTTGCCACCGCTGGTCGTTGCGGCCGCCGCCAGCGCGTCACGCAACGTGCAGGACGAGCCAATACTCGGAGAAGCTGGACAGTTGGACGCATCCCCGCTCGCGTCATCCGCAGTGGTGCCGACAATGTAGCTTGGAATCGGCGCGAAGTTGGCGGTGACGGTCTCCGGCGCGTTCATGGTCACCGTGGTGGTGGCATTGGTGGCTCTGGCGATGTCCGTCGGTGAGTTAGCCCCCGTCCAGCCGCTGAAGTAATAGCCCGCGTTCGGCGTCGCGGCGATCGTCTGGCTCGTGGCCGCGTTGTAGAAGCCGTTCGGCGCCGTGGCCGCCGCAATGGTCCCGCCCGTGCCCGCGTTTACCGTCAGCAGATACTGCGTGGTGAACATCGCCGTGTCGCTGGTGGTGGTCGCGGTCGGCGTCAACGAGACGCTGTCAGTCCCGTTAACAGTGCCGGAGCTCCACGCGGAGAAGACATACTGCACACCCGTAATACCGAGATTCTGCGGCGACGTGGTCGCAAGCGTGTATGGCGTGCCGACGGTCAGACTCTGCGTCTGCGCCATGGTGTAGCTGTTGCTGCCGATCATGAACCCCAGCCCCGCCGGGCTGGTCCCGATCGTCACACTCACCGTCGACGCCTGGACATTTTGCCCGCCGCTCAGCGTCCCCGGGCTCGACATGTTATTTCCGTCGCCCGAGTAAGTCGCGACAATCGCATCCGTGCCCGTCGCCAGGGACGAGGTCATGCACTGCGCCTGTCCGGAAGACAAACCCACCGACGTGCAGTTGGTGATGGCAACGCCGTTGGAGGTGAATCCCACCGTTCCCGTCGGCGAGTAGCCGCCGCTGACCGTAGCAGTCAACGTCACGGACTGGCCCGGAGTCGACGGATTCGGGCTCGACCCCACCGATGTCGTCGGTTGCGCCTTACCAACGGTGAAACTCGAACAGCCGTTGCTGGAACCCTGATGAGCGGGGTCGCCGCCGTAGCTCGCGGAGAGGGAATAAGTTCCCGCCCCCAGTGGCCCGACCGTACTCGACTTTGGCACACTGCCCCCGGACAGAGTTGCGGTCGATGTGCCGACGACGGTGGAAGTGCAGGTGCTGCCCGAATAGAACGTATACGTCACGGAGCCAGTCGGTGTGGGTCCGCTGCCGCCTGGCGTCACAGTCGCGGTTCCGTAGGCGCTCGCGCCCGCCACTTCCGCATTCGTCCACGTGCCATTCGTCGCCGCATCGTCCACCGCCGCCGTGGTCGTCGTCCCTCCCACGACATCGATAGTCACACTGACCGTCTGGTTATCGACAGTCGTCGTACCGCTGCCCGCACCGGCGGTCGTCCCCGCAGTGAACGTGGCCGTACCCGTACCGTTGGTCAGTGTCGTGCTCGCTCCGGAGATAGTCCCCATCGTCGCCCCAAACGAAACTGGCGTGCCGTTGGGAACGCTGAATCCCCCCGTGTCCGCCGAGTTATGAGTCAAATCCGCAGTCAGGCCCGTGGTCTCGCTGGCGTCCACCTGCGTCGACCCCGCGCTGACACTCAGCACCAGCCACGAGCTGGGAGTGTAGGCTACGTTATTGCCACTGACATCCTGAAGGATTGTGTCGCAACCACTGGCGCCGGGTCCCCCGTTGCATCCCCACCAGTTGTTGTTGAGGGTGGCGCTGGCCAGGACAATGTAGACGCCGGTTCCGCCACCAGGAGCGATATTGCCCACGATGCGCGAGGTGCTCATAGAGAAGCCATCGCCGTCCACGGAGATCGCGCCGCCAAGCTCATTGACGTTGTTGGTCAGGACCTCGTTTCCGGAGTCGAGCCGGTGATGCTGGCGGGGTAGTCGTCAGCAAGAGAAAAATCAATCGCACCGCCCTGGCCGATATTGCCGGGGATATTGTCGGTTAAAGCTTCATTGTTCGTAAAAGTTGAGTTGGTGAAGGTAAAAGAGCTCGCGATATCAGTGCTGGTGGCGGAGTCAAAGCCCACCTGGGCGAAGATCGCACCACCATAACCCGAGGCCTTGTTGTCGGTGAATGTCGAGCCGCTGATGTTCAGGGTTCCGCCAACGTAAGTGAGGGCACCGCCACTCTCCGTGTTGTATTCCGTAGTGCTGACATTGGATTCATTGCTGCTCATCGTCACGTTGGTGATGGTCATATTGTCCCCGGGCGCACCCCCAAGGACGGCTCCCCCACCGTTGTCGACACAATCGAGCCCACTGGTGTCGTTGCAGATCCCGCCGCTCAGCGTCAGGTTCTCCAGCGTCACCGGAATACTGCCCACCACCAGCTCATCCTGCTCGATGAGGCGATCCACGCCATCGGTTTGCTGAATGATGGTGCTGTTCTGTCCCGCTCCGGAAATCGTGATGTTGGCCCCGGCCGTAATCCCGACCTGCAGCTCGCCGGAGGAGGCCGCTGAACCCTTTCCGCCAAAAGACTTGGTGGTGGTGAGCTGATACGTCCCGGCAGGCAGATTGATGACGCTGGTCGCGGCGCCATTATTGTTGGCCTCGCAAACCGCCTCCCGCAGACTCAGAATGCCGCCCGCTTCGGTTGCGTTCGTAACCGTGCTGTCCTGGGTGCACGCGCCCAGGTTGTCCTCGTCCGCCGTGGTGGTCACGTTGAAGGTGGGATCGGGAGCGGCTTCGGTCACCATCGGCTCGATCGCGCTCGAGGTCAGCACCACCAGGTCGCGCCCCGCGTTGATCTTCTGCGGCAACGCCACCGCCGCCACCGGCGTGCCGGAAAACGCGATTGCCGCGCTGGCATTCGCCGCCTTGCCGGAGGTGTCAAGGAGATTCACCTGGTTCTTTCCCGCATCCACCAGCATCAGGTCGTGCGTGCTTGCGGCGGCAAGACGCGGCGAGCTGAACGTCGATCGTGACGCCGGACCGGCCAGAGAAACTCCCGCGCCTGCCAGTTGCTTCGCCACCGTCCACTCGCCCATCGCCATGGGACTCGGCAATTCACTGGGCCGCGCCCGCAGCGCAGCGCGCCTCCCTGGAATGTCGGCCGCCGTCAGCGGCCGCGTGTCGAGGGTTCCGTGTAGCAGAATCCGCACAGCTCCGTCACTGCCCAGCACCGCGATCTCCTGCCGCCCGTCGCGATCCCAGATGTAATCGCCCACCGCCAGCGCCTGCACAGCAAAGGGCAGGGTCACGGTTTCTGTCTCAGGATTCCTGCTCAGCGGTCCGTAGATCAGCATCACGTTGCTGCCCGCGCCCACTGCCAGGTCCTGCCCGCCTCCCAGCGATCCCCAGACCAGCGAAGTGGCCGGTACTGGTGTGGGGTAGCTCCCAATTTCATTCAGTCCATTCGTGCTCGGCGCAAGAATGGCGACCCTCGGACCCTCAGGACCCTCCACACTCACCGCCACATAGCCGCCGTCGGAGACGTCCATCGTCCGCACTGCACCGCTCAGCGGCACTGCCCGCGGAGTGCCCAGGCTGCCCTTCCCATCGCCCGCCAGCACATACAGCCCGCCCCCGTTGGTACCCACCAGCAGGTCTCGGTAACCATCGCGATCGAAATCGCCGACGGCAAGAAAATCGGGAGACTCCGGCACCGCGAACGCTGTCGCTGTGCCCACAAATGTGGGAGGAACATTGCCCTTGATAGCGGCCGGATAGAGTGTCGGGTCTTTCGGCGCAAAGGCGTCCGGATTCCCGCGCAGCAATGTGACCACTCCTCCATTGGCCGACTTGTACCCACTCACCAGATCAGGAGCTCCGTCCGCGTCAAAATCGCCGGCAACCAGATTCGTTGGCGTTGCGCCCGCCTTGAGCGCCGATACCACATCGGCGTTCCCGTTGTATTCGATCTTCAGGCTGTGCGGACTGCGCAAATTCACCAGCGGTCTTCCGTGGCTGGGCGCGATCGTCGCTGCAGGAGCCTGTCCCAGAGTCCTGGCCTGCGGAACAAAGCCGAGCACGCCCCCCAAACAGAGGATTGTGCCCACACAAAACAACAACACGCGGGAAAACCGGCCAGACGTCATAAGAGTTTGCTCCAGTTCCGAACTTGCGACTGCACAACCGCACTACGGCGAACGAACGAATGACGGTTAAGCCACTCCACTTCGCCGGTTTCTGCTACGGTCAGGCCCTGGGTCGAGCCGAACAGCGAACAACGGAGTTGCCTGGGGGGAGGCCTGTATAGTGTCTGTTGTCGTAGAGCTATGTCAAGGAAAGTGTGACGTTAGTGCTCGACATCGTATCGACGCGCTGCGCCGCCCAAAGTGTCGCGGCAGAGTCACTTACTTAGGTAAACAATTTGTTGCTTACCTCTGGCCTCGTGGCGCTCATCTGCTTGTTTTTCCGCGCGAGCCCGCGCCTCAGGAATCTCCAGGCCTGAATGCCCTGAGTTTTCAGTTGGGCTCGGCACCAGGCTAAAGCCTTGCTCTTTTACGGCGCTGCTGCGATCACCACGATTAAGTTCGCGCCAGACCCGCCGAACGCTGTTTCGGCCAAATGTGGAAAACTTGTCAAGAGGCGCGCACAAAATCCAAAGTAATGACCCCACATTCCACACCACTTCCACCACAATACGCGCAAAGATATTTGGCGGGTTTTAGTGCTGGACTTGGTATTCTGATAATAGGGAGCAAAAAAAAGAACCGTCTTTTTGCTTTGCAATTCTGAGAGTGGAGAGCAGCTCTGCCGGCTTCGTGCCCGCAGGGCTTTTCTATTGGGGCACAGCAGAACTTTTTCTGTCGCGCGCGAACTTACGCGAATCCCGCTAAGCGGAACGGAGGAGGGTAACACCTGATTTACGGTACCGAATCACCACAATGGAATCAGCAACTTGCCAGTACCCTGGGGTGGGGGGGGGCTATAGGCTGCCGGCTGCAGCTACAGGCTGCAGGCTAGGGGCTACAGGCTGCTTTTGAATCACACACAAACGTCAGGGATAGGGGGTAGCCTCTCCTGATCACTGATTACTGGACGCCGACCGCTAATCGCTTTTTTCTGGCTACTGCCCATTGCCTGCACCCTGCTTTAAAAACTCCACTCTCCTGAACCCGTCTAACCACCATGAACCTTCGTTCCGCAGCCGCGATCGCAGCCCTCTGCGCGGCCATCGCTTCCCTGCACGCCCAGCAGCCCGCAGCTTCGTCCCAGCCTTCTCCGCAAACGACAGCCACCATCACCGTCAACGCGCAGCTCGTCAATTTGCCGGTGATCGTCCGTGACAAAAACGGCGCCATTATCCAGAACCTGACCAAAGACGACTTCGCCCTCCGCGTCGACGGCCAGCCGCAGTCCATCCGCTATTTCGATAAGGACAACGATCTGCCGCTGACCCTCGGTCTTCTCGTCGACACCAGCGGCTCGGTCCGCAGCGCGCTCGACGACGAGCGCCTCGCCAGTGAATCGTTCCTTGACCAGATGATGACCGCGCCAGCCGGCCGAACGCCCGACCAGGCCTTTCTCATCGAGTTTGCACATGAGGCCGACCTGCTTCAGGACCTCACCGCGTCGCGCCCCAAACTGAGGACCGCTCTCGATCAGGTCGGTGCAGAGAATCGTGACAACCAGGACCGCGACGACCAGAACCCGAACAATGCCCAGTCCGGGAACGGCGGCTACGGCCACCATCGCGGCGGCTTTCACGGTGGTGGAGGCACTACCTTATATGACGCCATCTTCCTCGCTTCCACACAGCTGATGCAGAAACAGCACGGGCGCAAGGCGCTGGTGCTGCTCACCGACGGCGACGATCGCGGCAGCGTGGAAACGCTCGCGAGCGCCATCGCCTCAGCCCAGCGCGCCGAGACTGTGGTCTACGCCATCTACTTCAAAGGCGAGCAGCACGGGTACGGTGGACATGGCGGCGGCAACGGCGGTCGCGGTGGCTATCCTGGTGGCGGCCAGCGTGGCGGCGAGAATCACGTCGACGGCAAGAAAGTGCTCGCGCAAATCACCGGCGAAACCGGCGGCCGCATGTTCGAAGAGTCGGACAAGCAAAACTTCGCGTCGATCTACACACAGATTGCCGAAGAGCTCCGCTCGCAATACCGGCTTGGCTACACGCCCGACGCCGCGCTGGCAGCCGAGGGCTTTCATCGTATCGACTTGACCCTCGCGAAAGAGAAGAAGCTCATCGTTCAGACGCGCGACGGCTACTACGGCGGCCAGTGAAGGTAACGATGGCCGGTACAGTAACACCCGGTCGCGTCGTTTTCAATCACGGGGGGGGAGGAAAGGCCGCCGTGAGTAACCGAGGATTTCCCCGCATGAATTGCGGGAGGGGTTGGCAGGATTGGAAGGAGAAAGACCCGGATGCCTATCGTGGCACGTTCACGCAGGCATCCGGCAGACCAAAACCCCTTCATTGGCCCGGAAATAGGACGGTATTCCCCGGTTGCGGGATCGATCTGGGGAGGGCAGAACTGCAGATGCAGCAAACAGCATAAGCGAGTCTCTTTCGTCTCTTGTCACCGGCTTGTAACCGACTTGTCATTGTTTTGGCGAAGGGATGCCATTGGGTTCCGCACCGTCGGGCGCCATCGAAGACGGGGAGGGCCGCGGACATCTTCCCCGACAGCGCCCGCGATCCGGATCAGTGAAGAAGGTTGAAGGTGTTCGTGGCGTCGTCGACGAAGTAGACACCTCCAGGCACGGCGAGCAGACCGAAGAGCACGCCCGCTCCCGGAGGCGGGCCACCGGAGCTATCGACCAGGTTGGTGGCGATCTGCCTGCCGGTGAAGGGATCGATCTCCACGAGGTTGCCATCGTCGCCGTTGGCGGCGATGAGGCGATTGTCAGGCGTGAGCGCGAGGCCGAGCGGCGCATTGAGCGAGCCGCCCTGCGAGACAGTGGCGCCGATACCGGCGGGCAGGAAGCGGAAGAGCGCGTCGCCGATTGCGGCGATGCGGTTATTCAGCGTGTCGGCAACGTAGAGAACCCCGGAGTCGGCGTTGAAGGCTACGCCCGTGGCGCCGATGACGAGAGCGTTGGGATCGGTGCGCTGCGGATAGCCGAAGGCAATGACGGCGCTGTCGAGCAACCGCGGCGCATGGCCTTCAGGGAAGTCGAGCAGCATACGGAGCACGGTGCCGCGATTCACGACATCGCCGGCGGCGGCGACGGTTCCGTCGAGAACGTTGGTGACGAACAGGACAGCGACGCCATCGAGATCGAGAGCGGTCATATCCCATGGGCCGTTGATGCCGTGACCGCTGAAGGTCTCGACGACGTTACCCCAGCTGTCGAGGACGATGAGACAGCCGGCCTCGGCCGTGGAGGACGCCCCGCCAACAGTGGGAAGGCTACCGACGAAGACGTACCCGCTGCGGAGGGCGACCAGCGCCGTCGTTAATCCGATGCCGCCGGGGCAAGAGACTTTTGCCGGATTGATTTCGGCAAACTGGCTGAGGGCGCCGTCCGGCGCGATCTCGACGATGGTGGTTCCGGTTCCCTGAGCATTCGAAGCATTATTGAAATTGCTGATGAGAAACTGGCCGGCAACGAGCCTGCCTCTGGTCAGCGGGACCTGAGCTACACCGTAGGGATTCACATCGCCGTTGGCGGGGACGGTGGTGCTGATGGTGGCGATGTGGTGCAACTGAGCGATGGTGGCGGGAGTGGTGGCATACGCAGGAATACCGGCGGCTGCCGTCATCAACCCAGTGAGCCCAAGCAGGCAGGCTCGGCAGGATGTTGCGTGATCTTTCATAGGTTTGCTCCTTCGCCAGTGCGCAGGGAGCGGCGCAGCAATGGCGGGTAAGGCCAGCGTAGGCGTGCCGGTTCGGCGCGGTTGTCATGGAAATGTCGACGGGGTGTAACTTCCTTCGGCGAGCGCGCGGCGATTTGTAACTGCAGTCGAGGACAACGCACGGAGGTCGCACCTGCGCGGGTTCGACCGTCGCGAGGGCACAGGGCATACATCCGTACAAAGGAGTGACAAATGGCTAACAAATGGGTCAGTCGACCTACTCATACTCGGGCTCAAGGCACAGTTCTGCCGCGAGAGGGATTTGAGAGACACCTGTATGAAGCACTCCTGGGCAAAACCCACGCTCATCGTTTTCGCATTCATCTTGTTGTTGATGGCCGGCGCGGCGCTCGCGCAGACTCCGGGAACGGGCGCCATTTCTGGTACGGTCGAGGATCCCGCGCATCGACCGGTGACTCATGCCGAGGTGCTGGCGGAGGACGAAGCGACGCACGTCTCGCGCTCCGTGACGACGTCTGCGGAGGGCGTGTTCCGCGTGCCGCTGCTTGAACCGGGACTGTACACCGTCACGGTGACATCGACTGGATTTGCCGCGAACACAACCCACTCTGTGCAGGTTGCGGTGAGCCGAACCACCTCAGTCAAAGTAGCGCTGGCGGTGGCGGGGGACAACACGACAATCCGTGTTTCGGGCAGCGCGGCGGTCGCGGACCTCGAGAGCTCGACGCTGGGCGGTACGGTGGATCAGGCGACCATCGCCGCGTTGCCGCTCTCGAACCGGAACTACACGCAGATTCTGGGCCTGGCGCCAGGTGTGGTCGTAGACTTGCCGAACGCCGCCGAGCTCGGATCGGGCACGCAGAACGTGGCGTCGGATGGCGGGATGCCGACGGCGAACAACATCCAGTTCAACGGCATCGATGCCAACAATCTCGCGGAAAACTCGGCTGCGGTTGCCGAAGACGTCATCGTGGGGACCGCGATCCCCGCGCCGGACACGATTGAAGAGTTTCGCGTGCAGACGGCGAATTTCGACGCTGCCTATGGACGTGGCAGCGGCGCCAACGTCGATCTGGTGAGCCGGAGCGGGACGAATCGCTTCCACGGAAATCTGTGGGAGTTTCTCCGCAACAATATTTTCAACGCGAACGACTTTTTTTCGAAGCTCGACCGGCAGCCGCGTCCGGACCTGAAGCAAAACCAGTTCGGCGGCGCGGTGGGCGGGCCGATCCGGCGGGACAGGACCTTTTTCTTTGCGTCGTATCAGGGGCTGACGGAAGTGAATGGCCTGGGTGATGAGCAGAATCCAACGCTGCCGCTGCTGACTTCGGATCGATCGGCGACGACGCTGGGAGCGCAGTTCTGCCCGGCGGGACACCTGGATGCGCAGAGCCAGCCGGCGGCCGGCTATCTGACGCAGGCGGGCGGCATGCAGGTGGCCTGCGACGGATCGAACATCAATCCGGTGGCGCTGGCGATTTTGAATGCGAAGCTGCCCAATGGGCAGTTTGCTGTGCCGAGCCCGCAGGTGGCGCTGCCGAACGGTGGGCCGGATCCTGCGGATCAGTTGCCGATTGGGCAGTCGACCTACGCGATCCCCGCGCTTTATCGCGAAGACCAGTTCTCGGCGAACATCGACGAGAACGTGACCACGAAGAACACGCTGTCGGGACACTTTTTCTATTCGCGCGCGCCTACGAATGAGCCGTTTTCGCTGAATGCGGCGAATGTGCCGGGGTGGGGAACCGACGAGCTGAGCCGCAACACGATGTTTGTGCTGGCGGACACGCACGTGTTCAACGCGAACCTGGTGAACATCGCACGCTTCGGCTACATGCGCTTCGACGGCAAGTCGACGGTCGAGAACCCGCTGACCGCGGCTGCGTTGGGCGAAGGCACGCCGACGGGGGCGACCGGAGCAGGGCTCAACGCGCCGGGTTTGACCGTCGGCGGATTCACCATCGGCGATGCGGGGACGCCCGCGTTCTGGCAGGTGACGAATTCGTTCACCTGGCAGGACACGGTGGCGCTGACGCGTGGCCGGAACAACATGCGTATGGGCGCCGAGGTGAAACGGCACCAGGTGGACGACAACGCGCCAGAGGAGGTCGACGGCTTGCTGGAGATCGGGACGTTTGACGACTTTTTGCTCGGCCAGAGTGCGACGCAAAACGGGAGTCCCTTCGGCTTGAGCAATGTCGGCACCAGTATTTCGGGCGGCGGCGTCTTTCGGCGGAACGAGCGTTACACGGACTTCGCCGGTTTTGAGCAAGACGACGTAAAGCTGACGCCTCGGCTGACCGTGAATGAGGGCGTGCGCTACGAAATCTTCGGCGCGCCAACGGAAACGCATGGGCTGCTGGCGAACTTCGACGAGCAAATCGCGACGCAGGGACCCGTGCCGCCGGCGGGCACATACAGCGGATTCACGCTTCCGTCGAACTTCAAAGGAACGCTGCCGACGGGCTATCTGCGCACATCGATCCCGAGTTTGTACGAGACGCCACACGGGGACATATCGCCAAGGCTTGGATTCGTCTGGCAGATGACGCAGAATCCGGTGCTGGTACTTCGCGGCGGCTACGGCGTTTACTACGACCGGCACTCGGCGACGCTGGCGGAACAGACCATCACGCAGCCACCGTTCGCGACGCTGCAGTTCATCTCGGGAGATCCAAACGGACCGGCGACGCTGCAGAGCCCCTTCGTGCCGCTGATTCCGCCGCCGTCGGGCTTTCCGATCTTCAATCCTCGCACCCCGACTTCGACGCCGTTTATCGAGGGCACCAACCCGCACATGCAGGACGGACGCACGCAGGAATACAACCTGAACGTGCAGTATGCGCTGGGGCACGGCTACCTGCTCGACGTTGGCTATGTGGGAACGCAGTCCGCGCACCGTCCAGGCCAGGTGGAGTTCGATCAGGGGCTGCTGGCAAGCCCGGGGAACCCGGTGAATGGGCAGACGAACAACTCGATCAACAATGTGACGGCGCGGCTGCCGATTCAGGGAGTGAGCGAGGGATCGCTGTTCACCGATTCGGTTTTCGTCGCGAACTACAACGCGCTGCAAGCGAGCATCATGCGCCTTATGCAGCATGGGCTGGAACTCCAGGGCAGCTACACCTGGGCGAAGAACCTCGACGAAGTCTACGGCGAGTTTGGAACGGACGTCTTCGAACTTCAATTGCCGACTAACGACCAGAATCACCTGCGGCAATCGGCATACGGACCTGCGGGCGACGATCGCGATCAGCGCGTAGTGGTGAGCTTCAACTGGCTCGCGCCGCGGATGGAGCAGGGGCCGGCAGCGCTACGGCAGACGCTGTCGAACTGGCAGTTCTCCGGGATCGGGTTGATCCAGTCGGGAATCCCACTCAGCGTCCTGGACGACAATGCGGGCTCGGTGTACGGCCTCCTTGGCGGCGAGGTGCGCGCAGAGCGCACGGGCAGCAATCCGCTGACCCATGGGTCGCTGTTCTCGCGGGCGATCGATGGCTATCTGGATCCGAACGCCTTTACACGAGCGCCGGAAGCGCCCAATGGCACAAGCCTGGCGGATCAGGACTTCGGCAACAGCGGCGCGGGCTTCGTGCGCGGACCCGGGCAGCACAACGTGGATATGGCCCTGGAGCGCGCGTTTCCGCTGACTGAGGCGAGCAGCGTGCATTTTCGCGCGGAATTTTTCAACGTGACGAACACGCCGCAGTTTGCGAACCCCAACACCATGCTCGGGTACACGGATCCAACTCTGGTTAATCCGGTGGCGAGTCCAACCTTCGGCAAGATCACGTCGACGGCGGCGAATCCGCGCGTGATCCAGTTCGCGCTGAAGTTCCTGTTCTGAGGCCGAATGCGATGCAGAGAACTTTGGAACCGATGGTGCGGACTGCCTCCACGGAAGAAGAGAAAAGGATGATGACCGTCCAGGAGATCGAGGCTGCCTGCGATGCGCAACAGCCCCCCAACTTTACCAGGCATATGCTCCAGACGCCGGAGCTGACGGAGCGGGCCGTGTTCTATCCGTTGGGATTTCCGGCGGAAGTGCGAACCAATTCGGAGATGATCCTCGATCAGTTCGCATTGCTTTGGTCGATGTTTGAAAAGAGATTCGATACGAAGACAATCGTGGCCGAGGTTCAGGTGGTTGAAACCGAGTCGACGGAATGTCCGCCGGCGCCGGTCTATCGCTATATGCCGCCGGCGCTGACGGCGGTTGCCGACGCGAACAATTTTTGCTTCGCCGATTTCTCGCAGGGCCGGACGTGGATCGTGGTTTCGACGGCCGCTCTGCGCTATCCGCTCTATCTGCGGCATTTCTTTCTGGAATGCGCCGCGGGCGGGCACATTGCCACCAACTATGTGACGCCGGTGCACGCCGCCTGCGTTGTGCTCGAGGGACGCGGAGTCCTGCTGTGCGGTGATTCTGGCGCGGGAAAGTCATCGCTGTCGTACGCGTGCGCGCGCGCCGGCTGGAGTTATGTGTCCGACGATGCCTCCTTCCTGCTGAATGGCGGAAGCAAACGCATCGTCATCGGCGATTGCCACAAGATCCGGCTTCGCCCCTCGGCGGCGGAGCTGTTTCCGGAGATCGGGGGAATGGAGATCACGCCGCGAGCGGAGGGCAAGCCGTCGATTGAAGTGCCCACCGCGACCATGGCTCACGTGACGCGCAGAGAAAGCGCCCATGTGGACTACGTGGTGTTTCTGAACCGGAACGCCGCCGGGGCGCCGCAGCTTGTGCCGTATCGCAGGGACGTGGCGCGGCACTACATGCGCCAGGTGCTGCTTGGCTGGCCGGAATCGCTGGCGGCGCAACACCAGGCGATCGATCGCATGCTGGCGGCCGAAGTCTTCGAGATGCGCTATCACAGCATGGACTGGGCGGTCGACCGTCTGCAGCAACTGGTGCGCGAGGGCCGCTGATGGAATTGTTGCTGGAGGATAAGGAAGGCGGCTCGGCAGGGGCTGCGTTCTGGAGAAATCCCGCTCAGTGGTTTCGCGAGAAGAATCTGGGCCGGCGATTCTGGATCTTTTTCACGGCGGCGTTTTTCTTCGATGCGGGATTTTCGGTTTATTTCTTCCTTTTCAATCTGTACCTGCTGGATTTCCATTTCAACGAAAAGGCCATCGGCCTGGTCAACGGCGCACTGACGTTGGGCGCGCTGGTGGGCACGCTGCCTGTGGGAGCGCTGGGGCGCAGGATCGGATTGCGGCCGGTGCTGCTCTTTTGTTTTATGGCCGCGCCCCTGGTAGGCGTGACCCGCGCTTTCTGGATGTGGGAGCCTGCGCAGATCGGTCTCGCATTTCTGGCAGGGATGGTGATGTGCACCTGGACGGTGAGTTTTCTCCCCGCGGTCGCGAGCCTGACGACGGAGAAAAACCGAACGTCGGCGATCAGCCTCATCTTTTCGGTGGGTGTTGGCACGAGCGCGCTGGGCGGCGCGATCTGCGGATACCTGCCGCAGTGGCTGCGCATGGCAGGGTTCTCGATGCAGTTGGCCGAGGTGAAGCGGCTGATCCTGTTGGCATCGTGCGCGATGGCCGCAGCAGGTATGCTTGCACTGCTGCGGCTACGCCTGCCGCCGCGAGCAGACGATGGGGACAATCCCGTCTCAGCGCGGAGTGGCGCAGCGTGGCTGCGCGGCTTCAAGCTGAACGCGTTTCTCTGGCGATTCCTGCCGTGCATGGCGCTGTGGTCGGCGGTGGTGGCGGCGTTCACTCCCTTCGCCAACGTGTATTTGTCGCGCGATCTGCATCTGCCGCTGGCGAGCATCGGACTGATCTTCTCGCTGGCGCAGGTGTTGCAGGTGACCGCGGGCCTGTTTTTGCCCCTGGTGGTTCGCGCAGTGGGGCTGGTCAACGGCATTGTGGCTACGCAGCTGGCTACAGCTCTGAGCCTGGCCTTGCTGGCAGCGGCTCACCATGAAGGACTGGCTATTGCTCTCTACCTGAGCTTTTCAGCCATGCAATGGATGAGCTCGCCTGGACTCTACAACCTGCTGATGAACGAGACCCCCGAAGGCGAGCGCAGCCCAGCCTCGGCGATGACCATGTTCTCGAATGCTCTGGTGGGTTCGGTAGCGACGGCCGGTGCCGGAATCCTGCTGACGCGGTTCGGCTATGCGCCGGTGCTGCTGGGCATCGCCGGATTCGCGCTGGCTATTGCGGTACTGTGCAGGATCCTGATGGCGCCACGGCGCGGGAGCGGAGCTCTATCGCAAATTGCCACCGGCGCAGTTACGGATTAAGGAAGCGCAGCAGCACCTGTTCGTCGTGGTCGCTGAGATTGGCGCGGACGCGCATGTGGCGCGCGATCGTGCCGGAGATTCGTGGCGGGAAGCCTTCCGGAGCATTGTGACAGCGCGAGCAGTTTTGCGCGAAGATCCGCTGCCCCTCATCCTCGGCCGAAGCGCCTTTGGGTACCTGGTACTGTTTGACTTGCGGCTGTGATCCCGACGATGGCGTGGATTGCGTGTACCCGGGACGCGAAGAGACAACTGCAACCCCGACGGCTGCCAGCACCAGCAGGCCCGGAACGAGATGCTTTGCGCGAATGGTCATTTTCCTCTCCATGCGGGAAAGAGAAAGCGATAGACGATTCCGGTTTCCCAGATGTTTTCGTTGCTGGTTGAAGAGAACTGACGCGTATAGCTAGTCAGGATCCTGACGTTGTGAGGCAGGTTGTAGTCGAGGCCGAAGTCGGCGCGCTGCGTGTTCAACAGCGGCAGACCGTCGCTAATGATCGTGTCGCGGCGAAAGGTCTGCTGCATCCGGAAGAGCGGCTCGAAGCGGCCGATGAAGCTGTCGAGCCCGCCAAAGGCGGCGGTGCGGTAATCGGCTTCGACCCAGTAGCCCTGCGCGTGATGGCCGCGCGCGAATTCGGAGCGGAGGCGGAAGTTGGTTTCCTTCGGTTCCCACCAGACGTGCATGCCGTAGAAGTTCTCCTGCGTGTTCTGAAGGGAGCGGTCATAGGAAAGACCGACTTCGAGACGCTGTCCAGGGAGATAAAGGCTGGAGCGGCCGCCAAAGGAGCGTTCGGCGCTGAACTGGGAGTTCGCACTCCGCGCGGAATACCACGTTGTGTAGTCAATGGAGTACTTCGCGCGAGAGATCGCGTTGCCGCGCAATTGCGCGCCGAGCCCCGTGCCGGTGGATAGCAGGCCGAGGCTGGCGACGAGAGGGCCGTCCTGGAAGTTGCCGATCCAAATCGGCGAAAGGCGCTCGTTGTAAGTGCCGAACGGGAGCAAATAACTACCCACGACAGCAGTTAAGTGGGAGGAGGCGACGTAGTCTCCCTGCAGATAGGTCAGCCCAACGAAGTGCGAGTGATCGTATCCTCCCTGGCCATTGGGGGACCAGGTTTCGAGCAGAGCCGCTCTCGATTCGATGAGCAGGTGCGGGCCTACGGGCACGGCGGCGAGGGGTTCAAGGATGGAGTAAGCGGAGGTGTTGCCTCCGGGTGTGTTGGAGAAGAACCCAACGCCTCCGGAGAGCAAAGGCGTATCCTGCGCGCCGGCGAGATGCCCAACGCCCAGCGCGAGGAGGCCGGCCACCAGGCTCGAAAGCCGCAGCACTCGCGCGCGGCGTGTGAAGTTACGAAGCTCCATAATCGCGAAGTTATCGGGTCCTGGCCGAGCGGGTGTCGTTTGCCGGTCTGTACTTTGTAAAAGCATTGTCATAACGAGTCGCGCAAAGCAGTGACAATCGGATTGCAGAGACGTGACACGGGGGCGGCGGCCGCTGGCTACGTTGGAGGTAACCAGACCGGCAGAAATGCCACTGGGAGAACAACTATGGAGATCAACGCACCGCGGCCCACTCCCATCGAACTCGGCGCCCAATGGGAGTCTGCGCGGCCTGAAACGTGCGCCGACTCCGTGCCAGGCGCTCAGGGAACGAATGAACGGCAGCCTTCCCCTCAGCTTGCTTCCGTGCTGCAAAACCAAACGCAACGCCGTTCACTGAATGGACAGGGCAGGATACGAGAAGCTTTACTGCTGACCTTTTGCGATCCGATCCCCAGGGAATGCCGCCGGTTGTGGCTGCTGAGCGATGGACAATGGCGCTGGGCGCTGAGGTGGCTGGATGAGAGCGGTCTGGCTTTGTATTTTCTTGACAGGATCATCGAGCAGGAATTGCAGGACATGGTTCCGCAACGAGTGCTGGCACGCCTTCAACAGGATCTCGCCGACAATACCTTGCGCACCATGCAGATGATCACGGAAGCGAATGCGATCCACACCCGTTTTCAGGATGCCGGGATCTCGTACGCCACGCTGAAGGGTTTCACGCTGTGGCCGGATTCCGTACCGCGGCTGGAGCTTCGTTCACAGCTGGATCTCGATTTTCTTGTCGCTGAAGAGAGTGCGCCGCAAGCCCGCCGCATCCTCGAAGAGCGGGGATACCGTCTCCTTGGGATGAGCGGCAGGAGTCTGGAGTTCAAGGCCGGGGAGATGCCACGCGCCTCGCTCAGGGATCTCTATAAGGCCACGCCTCATCGCTGCGTGGAATTACACCTTGAGCCCGCTTCTGCGCGGGGTTCAGTGCTTGCGCGCACCCAACAACGATGCCTGCAGGATGTGTGGTTTCCCGTCCTCGCCCCCGAAGATTTGCTTCCTGGCCAGGGCATGCACCTTTTCAAGCATTTGTGCAGCGCGTTCACGCGGGCAGCGCACGTGCTCGAATTTCGCCGTCATGTGCTGGCTCGCAGCCACGACGCCGCGTTCTGGTATAGGCTTCGCGACCTTGCCGGCGCCAATCCGCGCGGGCCGCTGATGCTTGGCGTGGTAACACACTGGATCACGCGCATCATGGGCAACTTTGCTCCGAACGCATTCACCGAGTGGACGGTGGATCGCGTGCCCGACCCCGTTCGTTTGTGGATCGAGGTCTATGGGCGCCAGGCGCTTTTGGCAGGGTTTCCTGGGACGAAGCTATACCTCATGCTCCAGCAGGAAATGGTGCGAACCGGTGCCGCAGGTGGACGGCCGGTGATTCAGGTTCTGATACCGCGAAGCCTGCCGCCGCCGATTGCGCTGCCGGCGGCCAATGAGTCGCTGGCGTCGCGGTTCCGGCGGAACTGGAGACAGCTGCTCTTCATTTTGAAAAAGCTCCGCTTTCATGCGGTCGAGGATCTCCGCTATCTGTACCAATCGCACCGGTGGAAGCAACTGCTCCGTAGCGTGGGACTCTAACGCCATAACGCCGCTCATTCGTGCTGAGTACCCTCGGAATCGACTAGTTCCCGACCGCTCCGACATATGACAAAGCGATAACAATTAGCTGACAGCCACGACCGCCCAGACCGCTAGTGTGACAGGTGATGCGGCTCCTGGCGAAGCAACACCTCCCGAACGCTGTTTGCGGCGTGCTGGACTACGCGGCGTATCCGTTGGGGATGCTGCTGGTCGCGCCGGTTATTTTGCGCCACCTTGGTGTCGAGCGCTTCGGCGTCTGGGCGGTAGCTACGGCGGCCATCGGCGCGGGCTCCATCTTGGCCTCGGGCTTTGGTGACGCGAACATCCAGCAAATTGCGAGCGACCGCGGAGCCGGCGACTCCTCGCGCCTGCTGCAAACCGCGCGCAGCACCATGGGCATTCACGTCGTTCTCGGTTTGTGCATTGCGCTGATCGGATGGATGCTGTCGCCATGCGTGGCCCGACACGTGATCGCGCATGATGGTGCGCTCGAAGCCGACTGCCTGTGGTCGCTGCGCATCGCGAGTGTGGTGATGCTAGTTCGCGCGATTGAGAGCGTATGCATCAGCACGCAGCGCGCCTTCGAGCGCTACGGACCCGCGGTGTACGTCAGTATCGCCGGACGCCTGCTGTCGCTGGGCCTGGCGGCCGTACTGGCCTGCGCAGGCCGCAGCGTGGCTGCCATCCTCGCAGCGAGTCTCGCAGTCATCGCTGCCAGCGTGTGGATGCAGCTCAGCCGGCTACGCATTCTTCTCGGCGCCCGCTCTCTTTGGCCGAAGTTCGATCACGATTCGTTCCGGGCGTTGTTTCACTTCGGAATCTTCAGCTGGCTGCTGGCGCTGGCGGGCATCGTTGTCGGCCAGGCGGACCGTCTGATTGCCGGCGTCGCTCTCGGAGCTACGGCGGTGGCTTCGTACGCGCTGTGCGTGCAGATTGCGCAGCCGCTCTATGGCCTCACCTCTTCGGGATTGCATTTTATGTTTCCGCATCTTGCTGGCCGACGAGTGACATCGTCCGCCTCGATGCTGAGAAAGATTGTGGGCCGCGCATTCCTGGCGAATCTGTTCATGACGGCCGCAGGTACTGCGATTCTTCTTGTGGCGGGCGCCCGAGTCATTCGCGCCTTGGCCGGCAATGCGGTAGCGGCTGCAGCGGCGCCGGTGCTGCCGCTCATCGTGTGGAGCACCGCGCTCCTCGGGATGAGTGTCACGGCCTACTACGCGCTACTGGCATTCGGGCGCGTGCGCACCGTGACATTCATCGGCATCGCCGCCGGCTGCGCCATGCTCCTGCCACTGGGCTGGCTGATTCGAAGCCACGGTATCTATGGAATTGCCATGGCGCGGTTCGCATATGGTGGAACGGCCATGCTCTTGTACCTCCCCTTGTTTCTGTTTCTGAACCCGGAATGGTCGTTGAAGCTGCCGAGAGCCCCTTCCTGGCGTTTCTGGTTTGCGGGGCAGAACAAGGCCGGAGGCGCGACTCCATATCTTCTGTCTCAGAGTCGCTCTCCGGCGAGCCACGCGAATGTCCTCGGCGTGCAGGTAGAAGCGCTCAACATGGATCGTGCGGTTTCACGCGTGGCCGAGGTTCTCGGGAGCCGTGAGAAAGGCTATGTCTCGGTTGTAGGGGTGCACGGGATCATGGAGGCGCAGCGCAATCCGCGCCTCGCGACGATCTATGCACAATCTGCAATTACGGTTCCGGACGGGATGCCGACGGTATGGGTGGGACGCCTGCAGGGTTGCTCGCAAATGGAACGAGTCGCTGGTCCGGATCTGATGCTGGAGATTTGCCGCAGCCCAGAGCTAGCCGGCTATTCCCACTTCTTTTATGGGGGCCAGTCAGGTGTCGCGGAGAAACTGGCCGCCAATCTGAAGCAACGGTTCCCCTGGCTGCGAGTTTGCGGCACCTTCACGCCGCCTTTTCGGGAGCTTTATCCCGACGAAGAAAATATGTTGATCGCAAAGATTCATACTCTGAAGCCGGATATCGTCTGGGTTGGGATCAGCACGCCCCGGCAGGAAGCATTCATGCATCAGTATCTTCCTAAGCTGGAGACTCGGCTCATGTTTGGAGTCGGCGCGGCCTTCGATTTTCACACTGGGCGCATCAAAGACGCTCCGGAGTGGGTGAAGCACGCGGGCCTGCAATGGCTTCATCGCCTGCTGCAGGATCCGCGCCGGTTATGGCGGCGCTATCTGCGCAATAACCCGGTTTTCCTGTGGCTGATCATGCTGCAACTCACCGGCATACGCACCTACAACCTCAGGCGATCAGCGCACACGGAGAAAAAGCTGACCATTACGACGGGCCAGCCTCCGCCGATCTTGAGACAAACAGGTTCCGAATAGCGAATAGCCGTGTAATGGCGAGGAGCGAGTTGCTTGCGCTGTCCACGGAATCCCTGCCGAAAACTGACAGAAGACGAGAGGGATCAGTAAGTCGGTTTGGAGTCCTTATCGTAGGGCTGGCCAAATTTGTTGGTATGCGCAGTGGTAAGAAGCGGCGCAATTGGCACATTGATTAATCCGAGGTCGCCCCCATTTGGGCCGATGTGTACGCGATGGGTCAGGCGATCGAGGATGGGCTGTGGCACCCCCTCGACCCACGTATGCAGTTCATATTCGCCTTCCGGGGCGCTATGAATGTCGATCACTCCGGCTGAATCGGCGATCGCATAGAGCGGCGTGGTGAGAGCCACGACGACAGCGCTCATCTCCGGATGTATATTGCAGAAAATATAGGAGACGCCTTCGCGGGAAAATGTAACTCCCTTGGTAGAGCCCGCCTCGTACAGCCCGAGGTCAAAACGCTTTCCATCGAAAAGCGAGAATACATTGTGGAAGAAGGGATCGGCGTTAGGAAAGAAAACTTCGGTGGCTACGGGAACCACCAGCAGATGCGGGATGAATGTCCGATTTTTCTGCAGAAGGGTATAGGTTTTATGCGGGGGAAATTGCAGTTCCGGCATGGGCTGCAGCGGCTTCAGCCACACAACAGCGGGTGGTGCGGGGCGTTTGGCATTTCCCGGGAAGACAAGATGCAGATGCACATTGCTGGTGGGCTGCTGCGCGGACGCCTCCGTGCGCGGCAGGATCGCCGCCGCGACGGTTAGCACGATAAGGAATCGCAATCGCCGCATGGCTAGAATTTGTATCCTGCGGCAACACCAATAATGTTGCTGGCCACGGCAGGGGCGCCCAGCGTTGAACTTTCCAAATGACGATATTCAAGTGAGAAGAGCAGCCACGCACTCGGGCTGTAGATTGCATTGCCGGTGAAGGTTTGCGTCCGGTCCAGGTTTTGATAGGCGGGTGCGGCGATCGCCTGATAACCTCTTAGTTCTCCGGCCGGCACGCTGTCGATTCCGAGCGCCGCATTGAATTCCAGCCGCTCATTGGCGCGCTCCTTCAGTTCCGCCCAGCCGCCCACCGCGTCGAGCGACCGGACATAGAATGCGCCGGGACGATCGAGGTCCGCGCGCACTCCATAGTCTTTGTATGCTCCACCGCCCAACCCTCCCAGCGCCGCTCCACGATAGAAGTTGCCGCTGAACCGCATCCTGCCCGGCAGGGGTTGGCGATAATCCAGCGTCCCCGCCCATGAATCGAATTCCCCGCCGTAAATCGTGCGGTGTGGCGCGAAGTATCCGCCTGCCCCGAGACGAAAGCCGGCATCCTCCTGAGAACCGAAGGCCAGGCGCGCCTCAACCCCGGGCCACCGGCTTTGTTCGGCGGTGGAGGCGGGATACGTAGCGGGGCTGGCGTTGGCGGCGTAGGGGGGATCCTGGACATCGATCAGCGCGCCCTGCATGCGGAAGCGCTCAGCAGAGGGAGCGCCGAAATCGCGCGTGATGCCGACCTGTGGGTTCCATGTCCACAGATTGCCGGACCATGACAGAGGTGGAACTGCCACAGCGGTCAGCGACACAGGCTCGTTGGCGCTGACTATCGGCCGATCGAGTGAAAACCAGGCTTCCGTGTTGTCCCATGCGAGCGCAGCGTGGGCAGTGCGCAGGCGCAGCAAGCCCGCTGCGTAGTCGGCTCCGCCATTGCTGCTGCCCGTGCTTCCGAAGAAATCGGCCCGCACATCCGCGTGACTATTGCCTCCGAACAGATGAGGCCCGAGCAGGTCGAGACCCAGCACCGTCTGCCGCACAGAAGCTCCGGTTGTTCCCGCCCCGCCAACGGCAATGGTGGGAGTGGCAGGCATGTCGACTCCCTTCGTATTCACGAACCCATTCAGCAGAACCATGCCCGTGACCTTTACCGGATACTTCGACTCGCTTTCTACTTTGACTTGTTCGTGCGTGGCAATCTCTGACGCCTGTAACTCCTGGTTCTCCTTCAGCGCTTCCACCTGCGAAGCCAGTCGCTGCTGTTCGACTGACGCAGACGCGCTCTGGTTGGCGCTGACCACCTGCTCGCGCAAATCGGCGATCTGGCGGCGCAAATCCTGCAGCTGCAGCTGGGCCTGGCCGAGCTGGTCCTGCGCCCGGTTCAGAGCGTCCGTCAGGAGCTGAACCTTGTTTTCCATATCCGCCTGGCCATAGCTTGGGGGAGCGAACACGGCAAGCGATGCACACAGAAGAGGAGAAACCAGCAGCGCGCGCCGCAAGCCTGTGAAACTTGTCAGCCAGGGAGATATGGCTTTATGAAAGTTTTGCCTCATTGGCCACCTCCGGTGTTGAAGTCTCGTGGAAAACAGATTCCTCCGGCGCCAACCCGCGCACGATGCACATCCGAAAAATGGTCTCTCCGGGGCGGCTGCTCACCAGTACCAGATAGCCGCCGTGCTCGGCCGCTATGCAATGCGCCAGCGTCAGTCCAAGGCCCGAACCTTTTTGCTTGCCCTGGCTCACGAACGGCTCGAAGAGGCTGCTCCGGATATCGTCTGGAACGCCCGCGCCGTCATCCGTGACTTCCAGAACTATATGATCCTCCTGCACTTCCAGCGTCGCGTTTACATGAATCATGGCCGGCGACGAAGAACGCGACTGGCACGCGTTGAGAAGTATGTTGTACACCGCGCGCTCAATTTGTTGCGCGTCCACCACGGCCAGCGTCGTTCCGGGAAAACCATAACGCGCGACAATAGAAACGTTGGCGGCATCGGGATGCTTGCGGACCAGATCGACTGCGCGCTCCAGCAGAGTCGCCATCATTTCCGGGGCTCGGCGAACCGCGGAACCGGTTCTGCCGAAGGTGAGCATCGATTCCAGCAACTCAGTTGTGCCAAAAACTGCGCTGCGAATATCGGCCAAAACGTCGACTCGCTCCGATTCCGAGAGCCGCGCCGATGCGAGAAACTCGGCATTGGCATAAACGGCAGCCAGATAATGTCGCAGATCGTGCGAAACGGAACTGGCCATACGCCCGATGGTGGCCAGCCGCTCAGCTTCCAGCAGCGCGCGGTTCGTCTGCTGGATCTCCTGCCGCATCCCTGAAAACGAAGTGCTCAGGTCCAGGACTTCCCGGGTGCCGCGAAGGGGAAGGAGATGAGCGCTGTCGCCGCTCCCGAACGCCCGAACGCCGGCGGCCAGCTGCTCCAGTGGCCGCGTCACTGCATGGGAGAGAGCCAGCATCAGCAAGGTTCCCAGCAACATCGCCAGCAGGCCTGCGATCAAAATCAGTTGATCGATTTGCCGGATGGAATTGTCCGCTTCGGTAAAAGATTTGAGTACCACCAGCTGCAGCGGAGCGGAAGACTTTGAGGTCAGGTCCACGGTGATGGCCAGATAGCGTTCGCCTCCCAGCGTGAGAGCGCTGGGGGCGGAGCCCCGCGACGTCGGCGCCGACCTCATCAGCCAGTCCTGCGCCGGCGGAGCAATGGTGCTGCTTGCCAGGTCGCGGCCGCTGCTGACAAAGGCCGCCTGCACCATGGTGGCCCGGCTGATCTGATCCACCAGGCTGCGATCGATGGCAAATCCGCTGATCACGTAACCGAGCAGAGCGCCGCTGGCTTCGCTGCCAAAGTAGAGCGGCCGCACGGAGCAGGCGAAGAGGCGATCTCCGCTGATGAGGTACAGCATGTTGGGGGACGCGAGAACGGGCTCCAGCCGCGACGCCAGCTGAGGATCGGAGCGTACCGAGGCGTTGGTATACGCGGCGACCACCTGACCCTCGGTATCCGCCAGCGCAAACAGATCGTTCCCGCTGACGTTCCGGAATTCCACCGCTCCATTCTGAATGGTGCGCACATCGTGGGTGGTCATGAGGGCTTTGAGGCTGGGCAGATCGGCCAGCAGGGCGTTTTCGCGATCGAGCCCGTTCAGGCGCTGGGCCTGCAAATCCTGAGAGGTTCCGACCGAGCGTTGCAGATCGCGCGAGAGCCGGTCGGTCACCTCGTCGAGCAGTTGATGGCGGATTAGCAGCAGGCTGGCCAGCGAAGCGCTGGCGATGACCACGGCCATGGCCGCGATCAGAAGAACCCGCGTCCGGACCCCTTTGCTCCCTTGCATGCGTGACACTCCGGACCGGAGAATTCTGCTGCCTCTTACGGGACAAACTTGTAACCGGCTCCGTAGATGGTGAGCAGATGCCTGGGGTTCGCGGGGTCCGGTTCAAGTTTCTGTCGCAGTTTGAGTATCTGATTATCCACGGTCCTGGTGGTCGGATACGAGTTGTAGCCCCAGACTTCGTTCAGCAGAACATCGCGGGTCAGCACGCGCTCGGCGTTTTCCGTGAAAAACTTCATCAGCTTGAATTCATGCGAGGTGAGGACCACCGGCACACCTCCGCGCCGCGCAACCATCTTTTCGAACTCCAGTTCGCAGTCTCTGAAGCGGTATACAGTCGCTGAAGTCTTGCGCCTGCGGCGGCGAATGGCTGCCTGGACGCGGGCCATCAGCTCGCGCGGACTAAAAGGCTTGGTCACATAATCGTCCGCCCCCAGCTCCAGCAACAAAACCTTATCCACGACCTCGGCAACGGCGCTCAGAACTACGACCGGCGTCTCACTGCTGATCGCCTTGATGCTCTGGCACAGCTCGCGGCCGGAGAAGTGCGGCAGGATCAGATCGAGGATCACCGCCATGGGGCGGTGAGCCCGAAACGAATCCAGCCCCTCCTGCCCGTCTCCGGCGATGAGAACGGAGTAATTCTCTTCAGCAAACATCCGGCGCAGCACCTTCTGCATCCGCGGATCGTCCTCGATGACAAGGATGGTCCCCAGCTCCGGGACCGGCGCATTCTCCACCGGGATTAGTTCGTCGGGTTCTGCTTCTCTTGCCATTGCCATAAATACAATTCTGCTCCAGCGCATCGAAGAATTGACAACTGAAAAGCCACAAATGACAAAGTCTTGACATTTGACGGCCCTAACCGGCTGCAGATCTTCACGCCCCTTTCATGACGAGACTTTCGGCATCGGCAGCACACCAGGGTCCGGAGCCGCCGGCAAGCGGCAGGCACCTCCGGCCAGAGTGCGATAGAGCGTCATGGTTTCTCCTGCGATACATCGCCCGGAAAGCCTCGGCAGAGAAACAGGTCCGCGCCGCGGCTCCGCGATCGCCAGCAGTACCGCAGTCGCGAAATCCTCCTCCGCGTTGGGCCCGAGGGAGAAGTATCGGCAGTGGCCGCCGCCGAGTTCACGGAAAGGCCGGATATCGGAACACACCACGCGGCATCCCGCGAGCAGCGCCTCGGCCACCGGCAGACCAAAGCCTTCGGTGAGCGATGGCGCCAGCAAAGCCTCGCAGTTGCGGTAGCACCACTGCAGCTCCGCTTCCGAGATTCCGTTCAGAAGCACCACACGAGCGCTGATTCCGGCTTCCTGAATGAACCGGTGGATATTCGCGGTTTCGGGTCCGGAAATGCCGACGATGACGAGCTGGGTTCCACGATGGATAGTCCTCTCGCGCAGCAGCCGAACCAGAATCTTGAGCGTCAGGAGAATATTTTTGTTGCGCCGGTGTTGTGCGACGCAAAGAAAGAATGGAACGCTCGAGGATCCCGGCAACGGGCTGCGCCCCAGCCTCACCTTGGCCGGCTCGACACAATTATAGATTCTTCGGCTCTTCTCGCCCAGGCTCGCCGGCTCTTGATCGCATAGCCGGTCGTGGGTCGCGTCGGACACGCACGCCAATACGTCGGCTGCTCGCACGCATTGCCTGAACACCATGCGATTGAAGAAGACCTTGGGGAAACCCCAGTTCTCCGGAATGTCCCAGGGGTACAGGTCGTGCACGCTGACCACGACCGGGCAGGAAAATTCGCCCCGACGGAGAGGTGCAGGGTAGCCCAGGTGGACGATGTCCGCGTGCAGCTGATCTGCGATCGAGGGCAGGTCCGCCCAAAACCACAGATTGCGGGCAAAACTGCTGGCCCCCACATAAACCGAGTGGATGTGCAGTCGCGGATCTTCCTGCGCGATCGCGTCCCGGAATAATGTTCTCTCCCAGGGAGCAGAGATCAGATGAATCGCCTCCACATCGGAATGCGCCAGCAGGCAGCGCGCCAGATTGGCGACGTGGCGCGAAACCCCGGAGAGCTGCGTGTTGGAGGAGACCGAAACCAGGACGAGCTTCATGGCAGCGGCTCCTCCGCCAGCGGCACGACCGGCATCGGTCTCGTGGTTGCGAGCGCCGATGGCCTCTCGTGCGGTTGCGCGGCCCACTGGATCAGCACTGGCGTGATGAGGCAGACGAACCAAAGGGGCAGCGACAGATCGAAGGGTTCGGTATCCGCCAGGCCGCGGACCAAAACAAAGATCAGCAATCCCTGGAAGAACGTTTTCGCCGGACCGCGCCGCAGCCGCCGAATCTGCAGGAAGACGGTGGTATAGAGACCCGCCATGAGGATGATCCCCGCCGCGCCGTAGGCGTAGAACTGCTGCAGCAATTCATTGTGAGCGTGGCGAGCCTCGAAGGGGCCAAAGGGCGGGACGACTTTCCAGACAGAATGAAAGCCGTGGCCGATCCATGGCTGTTGCACGGCCTCGGTGACGAAGTACGCCCAGATGCCGAGCCTGCCTGTCAGCGTTTCTGCCTGGCTGCCGGCGTTGGTGTAGATCGTGTAGTAGGACGCGATCAACCCCTGGAACGCGAAAAGGATTACGAGAGCCAGGCCGAGCAGGAGCAGCTTTTTGGTGCGCTTGATGGAGCGATCGCGTAGCAGGACGAACGCTTCGGCCGCGATGAAGGCGACAATGGTCGTTTTGCTGAGACTGCGCAGCAACGTGATCGCGAGAAAAGCCGCGGGAAGACCCCACAGGCGGCTGCGCCGCGTCATCAGATACTGCGCAAGGAAACACGCAAAGGCGCACGAATAGCCGATCTGATTCGGGCCAAGCAATTCTTCGTCGCCAAGGCGGAGGTCCGATTGCGCGGGCAGCAGCCACGCCATCGCAGCGAAGGCGCAGGTTCCCCAGATAAATCCCTGCATCAGCACCTGACCCGTTTCGTCCGCGGAGCTATTGCGCCCCAGAAGCATCACGATCGCTACGTCCGCAGCCATTGCGCACCAGAATGCGGCGGCTGCGGCCAGGGACGCGGTGCTGCTCCACAGAAGGCTGACGCCGGAAAATGCGAGGAAGGCGAGCACCCACCACACTGGCCCTCGCAGCATTGATCGGAGACTGCAAACGGCGGGGCCCAGCGAGAAAAACCCGACGACAACGAGCAGAAGATAGTTGCACAACAGCCCCGCGGCCACTCCGGTTTGCGCATCCTGCAGGAAGAGCCGCACCGTGACCAGCACAATGGCGACGCGAAACGAGAAATAGAAGCCGACCACGCCGGGCAGCAGCGTGGGGACCGGAGAAACTTCTGCGATGGGTTCTGCCGGAGCGAGCCATGGCAGTCGCGATGCGGAGCGGGTGAACATCAGCGCGCTCCTCTCGCGCGGCTGCGGAGCTGCTGCAGCGTGTCGCCGATGCTGTCTCCGATGCGCCGCGCCAGGATCTTCCGCGGATCACCGCTGCTGACAAGCTGCCAGCGATGGAGAAAAAGCACAAAAGCGGCGGAGACTGCAGCAGCGAACATCGTCAGGATCAAAGCGACCAGCAGCCGCGGCGGGAAGGACTTCTTCTCCGGGATTCCCGGCATATCGATCACGCTGACCACTGGCACATCCTTGGCTTCCTGGATGCGCGCGACTTCGTACTGCTGTGTCAGCAATTCGTAGATGGTCTCTTCCACGCGCACGCGCCGGAGCAGGTTCGCGTAGGGAACCGCCAGGCGCGGAAGTTGCCGCAAAGGAGGATAAAGGTCTCCGCTATCGCCTTCGGCCGAGGCGTCTTCGGATTTCTTGTCACTGTCTTTCGGGAGGGGAGCCGAAGTGCCGCTCATTTTGACCAGCTGGCGCTGCAGTTCGGCAGCCCGTGCCTCGGCGGCACGCAGACGCACGTTCGTGTCGCCATAAATTAGCCGCAGCGAATCGACTTCGGATTGTGCGGCGATCTGCTCGGCCTGAAGCCGCGCCGCCGCGTCCACCATTGCCCGTGTCTGGTTCGGCAGGTCGATGGTGGTGTGCGTGCTGGAGTAATCGCTCAGAGCGGCCTGTGCCTGCTCCAGATCGGCTTCCACCCCTTTGAGGCGCCGCTCGATGAAGACCCTCTCCTGATGCGCCGCGGAGATGCTCGTCCGGTTCAGCAACACATTCAGTTCGTCGAGATATCCCTGCGCGATGTCCCGCGCTCTGCGCGGATCGGTGTCCTGGACCTCGACGGTGATCACGCCGCTGCGCTTGTCATCGATGATCGTCGAGTGACGCGCCAGATACTTTGCGGTGTCGATGCGATAGCGTTTGTGCCACGCCTGTTGCAGATGAAAGCGGTCGATGAGCGCTCCGCTGATCGTGCTGCTCCGCAGCAGATCGACAAACAGCGCGCTCGAGTTGCGGCCGCCGAGCAGAGAGCCGGCCAGATTGCTGAGTCCGGAAAACTCCCCGCCGCTCCGCCCTGCCAGCGCAGCAAACATCGCCAGGCTCGAACCGGAATTATCCGGCGGCATGATGCGGCCGGTCGAAGTGTAGCGCTTCGGAATAGTAAACGCGATGAGCAGGCTCACCACCAGCGCGATCGCCGTCACGCGCGCGAGAGTGCGGCGGTGGTCCCAGAGCACATTGGCAGTCGCGACCCAGTTCGGCGTCCGCTGCGGCGCATCGCTGTTAACCGGCTCAGTCGTGACGGGCTCGAGCAGTTCCGTATCCATGCTCGGCCTACAGTCCCGTCGCGACTGCGGTCGCGATCGCAATGGAGGATGCGATTTGTGCTCCGGAGAGCAGGTTGCGCCAGAACACCGAGGTGCCGATGATCTTCGGCGGCACGACGACAACGTCGCCCGGCTCTAGCTTCGTGTCGAGAACGCCGTGCGCCCATGAATCGGAACGCCGCCCCACCACCGAGCCGTTGGCGCGAATGACGAAGATGTCTTTGCGGTCCGCCGCAGCCGTGGCCCCGCCCGCGCGGCTGAGATACCAGCCCGCCGTCTTGCCTGGGGCGAACGTGATGGCGGTGGCGTTGTAAACCTGCCCACTTACCAGCACAAATCCGGGCCGTTTGGGCACGCGCAACACGTCGCCCTTACGCACCTCGACGTCATCGGGCGTTCCCGCCCAGCCGTTGATGTCCGCGCCGATGTGGATGACCAGCCGTCCGCTGAGGGGCGCGCTGCGCAGGCGTGCGAGCACCTGGTCTTCCTGCTGTTTGACCAACTGCACTGAAGCCGATTGATCGCCGCCTGCCAGACTGGGCGACAAACGCGCCGTTGCCGAGCCTGTCTCGATCTGCCGGATCAACTCAGCGCGGCTCTTCTCCTCCAGATCGCGCACCTCCACACGCGTGAGCACCGCGCCTTCAGGATAGGCGGTGTCGCGCAACCCGCCAGCGCGCCGCAGCACGTCGCTGAGGTGTTCTCCCTGCTGAAAGCCGTAATTGCCGGGATGGCCAACTTCGCCTTCGATCGTGATCGACGAGCCGATGTCGTCCCAGCCCGTCACCTGATGAATCGTGAGCACATCCCCGGGCATGAGCGGCACATCCGCGGCCGCGTCGCCCTTCATTACCGCGTCGCCGATGCGAATGTCCGTGCGCACCCCCGCGACCTGAGTTCCATCCACAACCCGGTAGCTCATCAGATCGGCATCATTCAGCAGGGCATCTCGTTTAAAGCCGCCCGCCATCCGCACCAGCTGTCCCGCCGTCATGCCCGCGGACATCGGATACGATCCTGGCCGCAACACTTCCCCACTCACCGTCACTCGGGGCGCATCCGCCCCATAGCGGCCAAAAACGCGAATCGTGTCGAACGGCTGCAGCGATGGATTCTCGTTGCCGATGAGCGCGTCGGGCAGCTGGAACTCGATCGTTTCCGGGTGCAGATCCGGCGGAACGAGGCGCACGATCTCTGCCCGGTCCGAGGGCTCGGGCAATAAATCCCGGTAGCCGCGGAGTACATCGTTCAGCCGCATGCCATCGCGAAAAGCGGTTCTGCCCGGGCGTGCGACGTGGCCTTCGAGATAGATGACGCGCTCGCTGTAGGGCAGGATGGGGGCGACGCGGATGCCATCGCCATCTTTCACGATGAAGGCGGCCATTGCAGCGCGCTCACTCGTCGAGCCCGGGGTGCCGCTCGTCACGCCTAACGTTTCGCGATTCTGGTTGGCGTCGATGCGCTCGATGGTAATGTGCCCGAGCGCCGCAGCCACAGTCATGCCGCCCGCCACGTCGAGAACCTGATCCAGAGTCTGTTCACCCTTCAACTCATAAATGGCAGGCCGGCGCACCGCACCGGAGACTGCGACCTGAGGTCCGGCCGGAGGAACCACCAGCGTATCGCCCGCCTCCAGCCGATCGTCGGTGCTGTGAACGCCGTGGAGAAGGAAATCGTACAGGTCGATTTCTGCGATGAGCTGTTTGCCGCGATAGTGGCGG